>ENA-UOUL01005039-UOUL01005039.1-bioreactor-metagenome-genome-assembly--contig:-NODE-5039-length-11706-cov-3.138791_pt1 | contig 11706 bp, 8 predicted proteins | sample MGYA00249838_ERZ747220 | MGnify/ENA primary metagenome ERZ747220 (study PRJEB28778, sample SAMN05720191) | bioreactor metagenome | isolation source: Anaerobic biogas reactor | place: USA:Washington...
CCGCCTCGCACACGAGGTCTATCCGCTTGATCGCGGGCCCAGCTCCCAGCCGGACCGCCGCCGTCGCGTGGATGCGCTCCGGCGCATAGCCCTTCTCGCTCAGGAGGGCAGCCAGGAACATCGAGAAGCACCCGGCGTGCGCCGCGCCGATGAGCTCCTCGGGATTGGTCCCGGCCCCCTCTTCGAACCGGGAAGAGAAGGTGTACGGCCCCTCACAGAGACCGCTCGCCAACCTCATCGTGCCGGCGCCCTCCTTGAGGGTGCCTCGCCAGGTCGCTTCAGACTTGCGTGTGGGCATCATGGGCTCCTTACGACTTCATGCGCTAGCCGGCCGTTCCATCTTCGAGCTCTTCGTCCTGCACGTCCCTCCCGGCCGGTAGGTTCAGGCCGGCGCTCTGACCGGTAACATCGCGGGCGCCGGTGGCCGCCAGGGCCTCCTCGTCCACCACACCGGGTTCGAACGGACAGGCCTCGGAGTAGACCATCTCCGCCTGCTGCTTGAGGATCTGCCACCGGGTGCACACATGCCTCTGCGCCTTGTCCCACAGCATCTCCGCCGCCTCGGGATGAGCCTTCTTGAGCATGTTGTAGCGGTTCTCGGTGGGCACGAAATCGCTCACCGGCAGCATCGGATCCTTGGAGTCGATCTGCAGGGGGTTCTTGCCCTGAGCCGCCAGCCGGGGATCGAAGCGGTAGCAGATCCACGAGCCCGACTCCACGGCCAGCTTCTGGTGCTCGTACCCTTTGCTCATGTCGAACCCCATGCTGATGCAGTGGCTGTAGGCGATGATGAGGCTGGGGCCGTCGTAGGACTCGGCCTCCACGAAAGCCCGCACGGTCTGCGAGTCGCTGTAGCCCATCGCCACCTGGGCCACGTAGATGTTGCCGTAGGTCATGGCGATGGAGCCCAAGTCCTTCTTGCCGATGGTCTTCCCTCCGGCGGCGAACAGAGCCACCGAGCCCATCGGGGTGGCCTTGGACATCTGCCCGCCTGTGTTCGAGTACATCTGGGTGTTCAGCACCAGCAGGTTGATGTTCCGCTGCGAAGCAAGGACGTGGTCCAGACCCCCGTAGCCTATGTCGAAGGCCCAGCCGTCGCCTCCCACCCCCCAGACGCTCTTCTTGACGAGATAGTCGGCCACTCCCAGTAACTGGCCGTATCGGTAGTCCGACCCGTCTTTCGCCATGGCGGCCCGCAGCTTGGCCTTCAGCGCAGCCACCCGGGCCCGTTGAGCCGCGATCTCGGCCTCGTCCCCCTGCCTGGACGACAGCAGGGCGGCGGCCAAGTCGGTCCCGATGGCGTCGCGGAGCGAATCCACCAACTCCCTGGCGAACTCCGCGTGCTTGTCCACGGTCAGGCGAAGGCCGTAGCTGAACTCCGCCGCGTCTTCGAACAGCGAGTTGTTCCATGTGGGCCCCCGGCCGTCCTTGTTGACGGTGTACGGAGTGGTGGGCAGATTGCCCCCGTAGATGCTGGAACACCCGGTCGCGTTGCCTATGAGCAGCCGGTCGCCGACCAACTGCGTGAGGAGCTTGATGTACGGGGTCTCTCCGCAGCCGGCGCAGGCCCCCGGGTACTCAAAGAGCGGCCTCAGTAGCTGACTGCCCTTGACGGTGTTCACGCGCACATCGGACCGGTCGGGGTCGGGGATGGCGAGGAAGAAGCGGTAGTTCTCCCGCTCTTGCTCGCGCAGCGGCGGCTGGAAGGCCATGTTGATGGCTCTCCGCTCGGGATCGGCCTTGTCCCTGCCGGGGCAGATGTTGACGCACGCGGCGCAACCCGTGCAGTCCTCGGGCGCCACCTGGACCGTCCACTTCCTGCCGGCGTGCTCCTTGCCCTTGGCATCCACCGACTTGAATGCAGGCGGGGCGCCCCCAAGGGCCTCCGCGGCGTAGATCTTCGTGCGGATGGTGGCGTGCGGGCAGTGCAGCGAGCACTTGCCGCACTGGATGCAGAGCTCCGGTTCCCACACCGGTATCTCAAGAGCGATGTTGCGCTTCTCCCACTTGATGGTGTCGACGGGCCACACCCCGTCCTCCGGGATCTGGCTCACGGCCAGCTTGTCCCCGTCGCCCGCCATGATCCACGCCGTCACGTGCCGCACGAAATCGGGAGCGTCGGAAGGCACCAACCTAGGCTTCCGCTGGGTGCTGGTGACCCCGGACGGCACAGGGATCTCGTGCAGGTTGGCGATGGCCTGGTCGACGGCCTTGTAGTTCATCTCCACGACCTTGTCGCCGCGCTTGCCATAGGTCTTCTTGATGGCGGCCTTGATGGCGGCGACGGCCTCGGCCGGCGGGATGATTTTGGAGAGGTAGAAGAAGCAGGTCTGCATGATGGTGTTGATGCGCCCACCCATGCCGGCCTGCTTGGCCACTTCGTAGGCGTTGATGGCGTACACCTTCAGACCCAGGTCTATGATCCGCTCCTGGGTCTCCATGGGCAGCCGGTCCCAGACCTCGTCGGCCGGGAAGGGCGCGTTGAGAAGGAAGGTGCCCCCCGGCACCGCCGCCGAGATGGTCTTGTAGCGCTCCAAGAAGGCCCACACATGACAGGCGATGAAGTCGGCCTTGTCCACCAGGTACGCGGAGCGGATGGGCTGGGGACCGAAGCGCAGGTGGCTCACGGTGAGGACTCCGGCCTTCTTGGAGTCGTATACGAAGTAGCCTTGCACGTAGTTGCCGGTGTCGTCGCCGATGATCTTGATGGAGTTCTTGTTGGCCCCTACGGTGCCGTCGCTGCCAAGGCCGTAGAACAGAGCCCGGTAGACGTCGGCGGATTCGGTGGTGAAGGCCGGGTCATACTCCAGGCTGGTGTGAGTGACGTCGTCATTGATGCCGACGGTGAAGTGGTTCTTCGGCTCCGACTTGGCCAGCTCATCGAACACGGCCTTGACCATGGCCGGAGTGAACTCCTTGCTGGAGAGGCCGTAACGCCCCCCGATGACCTTGGCTTCGAGCCCCGCCTCCGCGAGAGCGTTCACCACGTCGAGATAGAGAGGTTCTCCGGCTGCGCCCGGTTCCTTGGTGCGGTCGAGCACCGCCAGGGTCCTCACCGTCTTGGGGAGGGCGGCCGCGAAGTGCTCGACGCTGAAAGGCCGGTACAGCCGGACTTTCAGCACCCCCACCTTCTCCCCCCGGGCCGTAAGGTACTCGACGGTCTCGTGGGCCGTCTCCGCGCCCGAACCCATGAGCACGATCACGCGCTCGGCATCGGGGGCGCCGACATAGTCGAAGAGGTGATACTCCCGTCCGGTGAGCGCCGCTAACCGGTCCATATACTCCTGCACCACCTCCGGGCAGGCCACATAGTACCGGTTGACGGTCTCCCGGCCCTGGAAGTACACGTCGGGGTTCTGGCTGGTACCCCGCAGAGTGGGACGGTCGGGTGTCATGGCCCGCTCCCGGACAGTAAGCACGTACTCCTCGTCGATCATGGCCCGGAGCACGTCGTCGCCCATAAGCTCGAACTTCTGGACCTCATGGGAGGTGCGGAAGCCGTCACAGAAGTGGATGAACGGGACCCTCGACTTGAGCGTCGCCGCGGTGCCCACCAGAGCGAGGTCGTGGGCCTCCTGCACGGAGTTCGACGCCAGGAGCGCGAACCCGGTCTGCCTCACCGCCATGACGTCCTGATGGTCGCCGAAGATGCTGAGAGCCTGCGCCGCGATGGACCGGGCCGTCACGTGCCAGCACGTCGGCGTCAACTCGCCCGCGATCTTGTACATGGTGGGGATCATGAGGAGCAGACCCTGGCTGGCGGTGAAGGTGGTGCTGAGCGAACCGGCCTGCAGCGCTCCATGCACGGCCGCCGCGGCTCCGCCTTCCGATTGCATCTCCACCACCACGGGCACCGATCCCCACAGGTTGGTCTTGCCTGAGGCGCTCCAGGCGTCGGCATGCTCCGCGATCGGGCTGGATGGGGTGATGGGGTAGATGGCGATGACTTCGTTGACCTTGTGGGCCACGTGGGCGATAGCCTCGGTGCCATCCATCACTGCCATGTTGCTTCCCATGGGGGTCCTCTCAGTCAACACCCTAGGCGTCGGGACCCGAGCTCCCGGCGTCAGGGCTCGATCTACGCGTCTCGATACAGCGTTCTACCCGGCGGGTTCCTCACTCAAGCTTCCCGCCAGACACTGGTACAAGATGGCCATGCGCACGGCCAGGCCCGACTCGACCTGATGCAGGATCAAGGAGCGGTCGTCGTCGGCCAGATCGGCCGAGAGTTCCACCCCCCGGTTGATGGGTCCCGGATGCATCACCCGCTGCCCGGCTCTGACCCGGTACGGCGAGAGTCCCCAGACCCTGCTGTACTCGCGGAGCGAAGGCACCGGCGGCACCCTGCCCTTGGCCCGCTCGAGTTGCATGCGCAGGAGGTATATGACATCGACATCCTCCAGGGCGTCGAGATCGTGGTATATGGGCACGTCCCAGTACTCGATGCCGGGCGGCATCAGAGTCGGCGGGCCCACGAGGCGCACCTCGATGCCCATCTTGCGGAAGCCGAAGAGGTCGGAGCGGGCCACGCGGCTGCGGAGAATGTCTCCCACGATGGCCACCTTGAGCCCCGCGAGCTCACCGTACACCCGCCGCAGACTGTACAGGTCGAGCAGGCACTGCGTGGGGTGCTCCCCGGTCCCGTCGCCGGCGTTGACCACCGAGGCGTTCGTGTACCGGGTGGCCATGCGCGACGCCCCCACCCGCGGGTGGCGCATGACGATAATGTCGGGCCGGTAACTCTCGAGCGTGAGAATGGTGTCCTTGAGGCTCTCCCCTTTGGAGACGCTGGATGACGACTCCTTGATGTTGATGACGTCGGCCGAGAGCCGCTTGCCGGCCAGCTCGAACGACGACTGCGTGCGAGTGGACGGCTCCATGAAGACGTTCACTATGGTGCGTCCGCGTAGAGTCGGGACCTTCTTGATGGAGCGAGAGGCGACCTCGAGGAAGCCGTCGCTCAGCCTGAAGAGGTTGTCGATGTCGGCCGCGGTGAGATCATCGATGGAGATGAGGTGCATATCGGTACCCTTTCGGCCTCACAGGACACGTTTAAAGGTTCGCCTGCCAACGGGATTGTATCGCGCCGCGGGCGGCGACTCCAGCACGTTCGCGCGCACAGCCTGAGGCTCATCTCCCGCGACCGAGGCTCGCTTGCCCGTGCCGCCCTCCGGTCAGAGGGCCTTCAGGAACCGATATCCCCAGTCGATCACGTCCCGCTCCAGGACGGTCGCGCAGTTGGCTTCCCACAGCCCCGACTCTATATCCCGCCGCAGGCGGTCGAGACCCTCCTCCAGTGTGGTCGAGTCGGCCAGGGCGAACACTGAGATGCAGGCCCGCACCTCGGGGTCCAGGTACATTTCCGGCCGTCTCCACCCCGAAGCCCAGAAGCAGTCCTCCAGATCATGGGGCACCAGCCAGGAAGTGACGGTCACCCGTCTCCGCGAGTGCAGTTCCAGCAGCCCACGAACCTCCTCCAAAGGAGGCAGGAGACGCAGCCCTCTCTGGTGAACCTCCGGGAAGTAGTCGCGTAGCCACGGGAGCTCCTCCAGCCTGGGATCGAGCGTGAACCAGACGATGGGACCTGCCGGGCAGACGCGGGCCATCTCCGCGATCGCGGTCTCGAGGTCCGAGAAGTGGTGCGACGCGAGGATGCAGAGCACCCCATCCACCGATGCCTCGCCCAGAGGGAGAGCCTCCGCCACACCGCCAAGCCAGACGACCCGCGGATGAGGCGCCGCCTGGGCCCGCATGACGGCCGAGGGCTCGACCGCCTCTACGTGGAACCCGCGGTCGGCCATCGCACGAGCGTAATTGCCCGTGCCGGCGCCGATGTCGGCGAGGATCGCGGGAGGTTCCAGGGCGAGAACCTCCGCCAGAGCCCCCGCGAGGCGCGGGTCGGCGCACCGGTGTTTCGCGTACCCCAGACCGATCCGATCGTAGACCATCTTCATCAGCCCCCGTTCACCCGCACACCCTACACGGTCGCTACTCCTCGATGACCACCTCGTCCACCCCGTCGCCCTCCTTCAGGTGCACCACCACCCGCTCGCTACGGCTGGTGGGGACGTTCTTGCCCACGAAGTCGGGCCTGATGGGCAGGTCGCGGTGGCCCCGGTCGACCAGCACCGCCAGCCGCACCGCCTGGGGGCGGCCGTAGTCGAAGAGAGCGTCGATGGCCGCCCGGATGGTGCGGCCCGTGTAGAGCACGTCGTCGACCAGCACCACGACCTTCTCGTTGATGTCGAAGGGCAGGTCGGTGGTACGGACCTTGGGCTGCCCGTATTCCCTGCCTAGACGGATGTCGAGGTCGTCACGGTAGAAGGTGATGTCGATGGCGCCGGTCGGCGGCTTGATCGAGTAGAAGGTATCGAAGAGTCCGGCCAGACGAGCCGCCAGCTCCACCCCTCCGCTCTGGATGCCCACAAGCACCACTGTGGCGACGTCGGGGGCCTGCTCCGCGATCTCGTGGGTCATGCGGGCGAGCGTCCGCCCGATCTGCTCTTCGTCCAAGAGGACCTTGGACTTGCGCCCCTGGTCGCTGCTCCTGTCCGCCACGGCACTCACCAGCCTTTCGCGAGATACGTCCGCCTCTTCTCTTCCAGGGCAACCAAGAGAGCCTCGTGCGAATCGACGAAGGCGCGCACCCCCTCCCGTTCCAGCGCGCCGGCCACCTCGAACATGTCGATGCCGAGAGCGCGCAACTCCGCCAGATGAGCGGCCGCCTCGTCCACACCCGCCGTTACCGTCTCCGCCGGCACGCCGTGATCGCGAAAGGCGTCCATGGTGGCGAGAGGCATCGTGTTCACCGTGTCGGGCCCTATCAACTCCTGCACGTAAAGGATATCGCTGTGCGCGGGGTCTTTGGTGCTCGTGCTGGCCCATAGAGGCCTCTGGGCGGTCGCCCCGAACGCCTCGAGGGTGGCCCACCGCGCCCCGGAGAAGGTCTCCCGGAACAGCCGGTAGGCGCATTTGGCGCTGGCAACCGCGGTTCTGCCCCGTAGCTCGGGGCGATCACCCAGACGCCTGTCGACGGCGGTATCCAGGCGGCTCACGAAGAAGCTCGCCACGCCGTGCACCTGGTCCAGCAGAGGGACGGTCTCTCCCGCAACCCGGCGGGCCTCCAGAGCTTCCAGCCCCGAAAGGTAGGCCTCCATGACCTCCTCATACCGCTCCAGCGAGAAGATCAGCGTCACGTTCACCGAGCAGCCGTAGCCTGTGAGGTCCCGGACGGCGGTCACGCCCTCCTCAGTGGCCGGCACCTTCACCAGCACGTTGGGGCGGTCGGCCAGAGCCCGGATCCGCACAGCCTCAGAGACCGTGCCCTGGACATCGTGAGCGAGAGTGGGAGACACCTCGATGCTGACCCAACCATCACGGGACCCCGTGGCCAGGTATACCGGGCGCAGTTGATCCGCCGCCAGCCGGATGTCTTCGATCATGAGCGCCTCCATGATCTCCCCGGCGCTCGCTCCCTCGAACGCGAGGCGCCGCACCGCCTCGTCGTAGCCGGAGCTTCCCACGATCGACTTGTGGAAGATGGTCGGGTTGGAGGTGACCCCGGAGATGCCGTCCTCTTCTATGAGGGTCTGCAGCCGCCCAGCGAGCAGGAGATCCCGGCCGATGTCGTCGCACCAGACACTTTGCCCGAAATCATCCAGACGGGCTAGAGGACTCCGTGTCCTATCCTCCGTCACCCGATCACCTCCATGGCCTTCTTGACCACTCGCGCGCTGGTGAGGCCCAGCTTCTCATACAGCACCTCCGCCGGCGCCGATGCCCCGAAGCGGTCGATGCCGATCACGGCGCCCTCGGATCCCACGTAGCGTTCCCAGCCGAAGGTGGAGCCCGCCTCCACGGCCACACGGGCCTTGATCTCGGGAGGCAGCACCTTCTCCTTGTACGCGGCCGTCTGCGCCTCGAACAGCTCCCAACTGGGCAGCGCCACCACCCGTGCCGCCACTCCGCGCCCCGCCAGGGCGACGGAGGCCTCCAGGGCGATGTGCACCTCGGAACCCGTGGCCAGCAGGATGACGTCAGGCCTCCCGCGGCCCGCGTCCTCGAGGATGTACCCACCTTTGAGCAACCCCTCGGCAGGCGCCAGACCGTCACGATCGAGCACGGGGAGGCTCTGCCGGCTCAGCACCAGGAGGGTAGGGCCCTTGCGCCTGCTCAGCGCGGCCTGCCAGGCCACCACCGTCTCCGCCGCGTCGCTCGGGCGGATCACGACCAGTCCCGGCATAGCCCGCAGGGAGGCCAGGTGCTCGATGGGCTGATGGGTGGGGCCGTCCTCTCCCAGAGCGACGCTATCGTGAGTGAGGACGTACACCACGGGCAGACGCATGAGGGCCGCCAGGCGGATGGCCGGCCTCATATAGTCGGTGAACACGAGGAACGTGCCGCCGAAGACGAAGAGGCCGCCGTGCAGAGCCATGCCGTTCAGAACACCGCCCATGGCGTGCTCGCGCACTCCGAACCGCAGGTTGCGTCCGGTGCGCCCGCCGGCCTGGAAGTCCCCCAGTCCCGCCAGATACGTGTTGTTCGACGGGGCGAGGTCGGCCGAACCGCCCACCAGTGTGGGCATCATGCCGGCCAGGGCGTTCAGCACCTTGCCCGAAGCCGCCCGAGTGGCGATCTTCTCACCCGGGGTGAACCGCGGCAGCCCGGCCTTCCAACCGGCGGGGAGCCTCCCCTCGAGCGCCGCCCCCCACTGCCGCGCCAGCTCAGGGTGGGCCGACTTGTAGCCGGACAGGACCTCCTGCCAGCGGGCCCGCGCCTTAGCGCCGCCGGCCGCCACCTTCGCGTACCTCGTGCGCACCCTTTCCGGTACGGCGAATGACAGGTCGCCCGGCCAGCCAAGAGCCTCCTTGGTGGCCCGTGTCTCGTCCACCCCAAGAGGCGCGCCGTGAGCGTCCGCGCTGCCCGCCTTCTTGGGGCTGCCGTAGCCGATCACGGTCCGGACCTTGATGAGGGTGGGCCTGGCCGTCTCGGTCCGGGCGGCCTTGAGCGCCTCGTCGATGGCACCGAGGTCGTTGCCGTCGGCGACCGTCAGCACGTGCCATCCGTAGGCCTCGAACCTGAGCCCTACATCCTCAGTGAAGGCCAAGTGGGTGCCGCCCTCGATGCTGATGTGGTTGTCGTCGTACAGACAGATGAGCTTGCCCAGCCCGAGATGGCCCGCCAGCGATGCGGCCTCAGCCGTCACGCCTTCCATGAGGTCGCCGTCGCCCACCATGACATACGTATGGTGGTCCACCACCCGGTAGCCCCGGCGGTTGAACGTCGCTCCCAGGAAGGCCTCCGCGATGGCCATCCCCACGGCGTTGGAGAAACCCGCCCCCAACGGCCCCGTGGTGGTCTCCACCCCGGGGGTCAACCCACGCTCGGGATGTCCGGGTGCCCGGCTGCCCCACTGCCGGAAAGCCTCCAACTGCTCGATGCCCAGGTCGAAGCCGGCCAGATGGAGAAGCGCGTAGAGCATCGCCGACCCGTGCCCACAGCTCAACACGAACCGGTCCCGGTCCGGCCACGCCGGGTCGGCGGGGTCGAACTTCAGGTGCCGCGTCCAGAGGACGTGCGCCATGGGAGCCGCCCCCAGAGGCATCCCCGGATGACCGGAGTTCGCCTTCTGCACCGCATCGATGGCCAGCGTGCGGATGGTGGCGACCGCCAACTCGTCGAGGTCGCGACCCGCGGCCAGACTGTCCGGGAACGCATCAGCCATGTACCTGCCTCCTTGGGGTGGTCCTGTCGGATGTCATCGAAGTATCGGCCATCCTGCCGCCTGAGCGGCCTCCAGCAGGGGAGGACGGGGGTTGACGGCCACCGGATGGCCGACCGACCTGAGTAGAGCCAGGTCGGAACCGTGGTCCGCGTAGGCCCAGCAATCCTCCGGCTTCACATCCCAGCGAGCCATGAACCCCGCCGCGACACGCGCTTTCTCTTCATCGATGGGGATGGTCCCCTCCAGACGGCCGGTGTAGCGCCCGTCCTCCAACTGGCAGGCGGTACCCGCGTAATCGGTAACGCCCAACTCGGTGCACAGGGCCTTCACCACCGGATCCAACGCCGCCGAGATCACGGCCACCCGGTCACCTTCGGCGCGGTGCTCGGCAAGGGCCGCCGACGCGGCCGGGTGCATCCGGGGCATGAGCACCTCGTCGGTAAAGCGGGTCATGAGCTCTTCCACCTCCGACACGGTCAGCCCCTTGAACACATGGGCCCCTTTCTCGCGGGCATCGGCGGTCACCCTGTAGAAGCCCGCCTTGTAGCCCAGGAACCAGAGACCGGTGCCGATCAGGAACGCCCAGCCCGCCACTCCCGCCTTACGGAGGAACTTGACCAGAAGGAGCGTCGTCTGGCCGATGACAAGGGTGCCGTCCAGGTCGAAGAAGGCCGCTGCCGGGACCTTGGCCTCCGCGGCCGGCCGCCCACCGCTCCCGGGCGGAACGCCTGACTCGAGGGATGCGTTTTCGGCGGCATCATTCACGGTGCCTGAAGTCTAGCATCCAGGGCGTGTCTACCGGCCCACCGAAGCCCGCAGTCTGGTCAACGTCGCGGCCAGATCCGCCGGCAACGGCGACGCCACGTCGATGGCCTCCGCCGTCATCGGATGGACGAACGACAGACGGTGGCTGTGCAGGAACTGCCTCCCCAGGCCCAGCGTGTCGCGCCGAGCGTACATCGGATCCCCAGCCACCGGGTGGCCGATGGCGAGGAAATGCACCCGGATCTGATGAGTCCGGCCCGTGTCCAAACGCGCCTCCACCAGCGTGAAATCGCCCAGGCGTTCCAGCACGCGGAAATGAGTGCGCGCCTCGCGGGCGGCCACTCCCCCGATGGTCATCGATTTGCGCCGCGCCGGGTCGCGCCCCACGGGCGCTTCGATGGTGCCGCTCTCCGCGGCGAACGCACCGTGCACCAAGGCGAGATAGCGGCGATCGACGGCCTTGCGCCGCATCATAGCTACCAGCCGCCGGTGGACTTCCGGCGACTTGGCCACCACGAGCAGTCCCGTCGTGTCTTTGTCGAGCCGGTGGACGATCCCAGGGCGGAATCCCTCACCCCCGGAGAGCCCGTGCCCGAGCAGAGCGTGCACCAGAGTGCCCGTTGCATGACCTCGAGACGGGTGCACGGGCATGCCGGCCGGCTTGTCGGCCACAAGAAGCCACTCGTCTTCGTAGAGCACCGGCACCTCATGGGTCTCGGCGACCAGGTCCAGAGGCTCCTCCCGCGGAAGCGACACCTCCACCACCTGGCCTTCCCCGAGGACATGGCTCTTCACCCGGACCGCTCCGTCCACCGTCACGGCCCCCGCCCGGATCAGAGTCGCTACTCGGGACCGGCTGGCCATCTCCGGGCGCCCGCCCAGGAACACGTCCAGGCGCGCGCCCGCCTCGTCCGGAGAGACCACGTACCGATGGAGCATCGCGCCTGTGGCGGGACCGTCCACTAGGACGACGCGGGACCCCGCCGCCCCGCCCTGTAGAGCCGCACCGCCTCCCACACCAGTCCGATGACGATGGCTGCGATGCCGGCGTCGATGAACACGTCGGCCATGTTGAAGTTCGGCCAGTGGGGGAACTTCAGGAAGTCGGTCACGTGTCCGTCGCCGCTCAACCGCTGGACCAGGTTGCCGACGCTACCCCCCACCACCGCGCCCCCGGCGATGCCGGCGAGCCAGGCCCTGCGCTCCATCAGCACGTA
>ENA-UOUL01005043-UOUL01005043.1-bioreactor-metagenome-genome-assembly--contig:-NODE-5043-length-11691-cov-3.805924_pt1 | contig 11691 bp, 15 predicted proteins | sample MGYA00249838_ERZ747220 | MGnify/ENA primary metagenome ERZ747220 (study PRJEB28778, sample SAMN05720191) | bioreactor metagenome | isolation source: Anaerobic biogas reactor | place: USA:Washington...
CGACCTTCACCTCCGGATGAGCCGCCGGTACACCTCGTCGTCGTTGCGCTTGCCGACGGCGACGACGCAGAGCACATCGTCGCGGATGTCGAAGATGACGCGGTACTCGCCGACGGTCACGCGGGAGTACTCGTAGCCCCGCAGGCGCTCGGCGTCCGCCGGACGCGGGTCGGCCATCAGCATGATGATACGGCGCGCGACCTGCCGGAACTGCTTGGGGGGCAGCGTGTCGAGGAAGCGGACGGCGGCTCTGGAGAGACTAGGAGGCAGCACGGCCTTCGGACGACTGCCCACGGTGCAGGTAGTCGAGCGACTCGCCCGGGCTCAGGAAGCCCTCGGCCTCGGCCGCCCGCGCCGCCTGGCCCCAGAAGAAGTCGTCCGAGCGCTGCAGCACCTCGTACTCCTCCCAGGAGAGCAGCACGGCGACCGGCCGCCCGTTCTTCTCCACGGCGACGGGCTCCACGGCCACGCGCGCCAGATACCGGCCCAGGCGGTTCTTGACCTCGGTGGCGGACACGGCGATCACGGCGACTCCAGAGTTGGCTGATTCGCCTATATTAGCTATTTTGTCCGTCTTGGTCAATCGCCGGCACGGCGTCATGCCCTGAAGCTTCCCGCGACGCGGCCCGTCGGGCAAGATGACGAACGGGGCCGCGGGGTGACAACGCGGGTCCGGGCGGCGCCGGCGCTCAGCCCGCGCGCCGGCCGGTGAGCGTCAGGCGCGCATCGAGCGCCCGAGCGAGCGCCTCGAGCGTGCGCACCGTCGGGTCGGCCACGCCCTGCTCGATGCGGCTGACCACGCTCTGATGAAGGCCCGCCGCCGCGGCCACCTGCTGCTGCGTGAGGTACAGCTCGCGGCGACGGTCGATGATCTGTTCGACGAGGTCGAAGCGGTCGTGCAGCCGCTCCATGTGCTCGCGTCCAGTCTCGCCTTCGGCCTCGACTTCCCCGTCGATCTGCCTGAGCAGGTCCTCGAAGTCGTCCATTCCCCGTCCAATCTCGCGAGAATATAACATATACATCATACGTTCACGTCCCCCGGCGAAACCAGTTACCCGGAGCGACGCCGTTGCAGATAGTCGGCCAGGCGGCGCCTGGCCGTGCGGATCTCTACCCCCTGACGTCGTCTTGATGGGGCTCGGCACTGCCGCACGGACAAGTTGCGGATCCAGCGAAGCGCCGGTTTGTCGCCGTCGGGACTCACGTAGAAGACGATGGTGAACGGGCGCCGCTCGCGAACACCCCGGGGTCGTCGCGACCGGCCCTCGCCAGCCGCTCGATCAGGTCGCCCGGCAGCAGGCCGGCATCCTCCGCGAACATGCAGAAGAGCAGCTTGTTGAGGAAGTGCGCGACGGCGTGCGGCTCGTGCCCGCGGGCGTGCAGACGCTCGGCCAGAGAGGCGAACTCCGTGGCCGCCTCCGCGGTCAGCTCGTCGCGTGTCTTGCCCGGCTTCAACTCCTCCGGATGCTGCATGACCGCGCGCAGCCACCGCAACGGCTCCGAGGGGTCGGTGAGGAGACGTTGGAGGTCGAACGAGTGGACGACCGCCGGCGTGTTGGTGAAGTTGGTGTGGATCTCGAGACGGTCGAGGTCGCAGACCACGAGCAGCGGCGGGTTGTCGAGCGCCTCGCGGTACTGAAGGAGTTGCTGATAGGCCGCCCTGAGGTCCTTGTGCCTGCCCTTGTACTCCCAGGCGAAGTGGCCGCGCCGCCAGACGTCGGCGAAGCCCTCGCCGCCGGTCGACTTGCTCGCCCCCTTCTCGAAGGCGTAATCCTCGCCGGTCGGGTCGGCCTCGTTGGGGGTCGGCACGCCGAGCATGCGGCAGAGGTCGATGAAGTGCTCCTGCGACGCCGCCCTCTCGGTGCGCTCGTTGCCGATCCACTTGCGCGCGAACTCGGCCGGTGTGAGCCCGCTCATGGGCGCTCCCTCCGCGCGTACACACACCAGGCTGACAAGCAACTCACGGCTCCTCCCGACCCTCGAGCTATCGCCGGCAGTGGGTGGACGAGACCGTCCACCGTGCGGATGCTACACCAGCCGCCGGACGCCCCGGCCCGGCCCACCGCGAGGCGTGGTTGAGGCGGCCTCACGTTCACCATGAGAATCGGTCCTCTATGGACCGATTCTCATGGTCTCCCCGGCCTCCTCACGCGGCGCGAGCGTGCGGCGCGCGGCGACGGGCGGCGCTCAGAGCATGCCCAGACCCTGCAGCGCCTTCAGCAGGAACCAGACGCCGAAGACCAGGCCGAGCACGATGACGATGACGCGGTTGTGGCGCTCGAACCACACGGATGCGCGCGCGAGCAGCGCCTGCGAGGACGAGGGCGCCAGCGCGGCGTAGGCGACCACCCCGATCGGGATGCACTGGGCCAGGGCGACGAAGAGGAGGTAGAGGGCGACCGCGGTCACGCGGCCAGGCGCCGCATACTCGATCGCCCCGATGGCACCCAGCGTGAACACCCAGAGCTTGGCGGCGATGGCCACGTACCCCGCCCCGAAGAGGAAGGCCTTGCCGGCGGTGATGGACTCGGTCAGCTTCATCCAGCGGGGTGGCGGCGCGTCGTCGTCCCCGCCGCCGAGCAGCTCCTTGGCCGCCTTGGTCAGGAACAGCACGGCCACCACGAGCAGGATGCCGGTCACGACAGGTCCGGGGCCTCCGTCCTGCCCCGAGGCCGCCCCGGCCTCGGCGAACACGAGGCCGAACAGCAGGCCCTGCGCCAGCCGCGTCGCCGTCATCCCGGCGACCCACGCGGCCGCGGTGCGCACCGAGGAGCGCAGCAGCAGCACCGTCAGCGTGATCTGCACCGGTACGACCGCGCTGGCGACGACCAGCGGGAGCAGAGTCCCCCAGAGATCCCTCATGACGCCGCTGCCCCTTCGCTCGCCGACAGGCCCGCGTTGACGCCTCCGGACGATACCACCACCTCGGGGACGACACCCGTGGACACGCCTGCCGCCGACGGAATAGAGTGACCCGATGCGATCCTTCACAGCCGAGGTCCCTGCCGTCGCCGTCTCGGCCGTCGCGCCGGCAGTCCCGACACCCGGCCCGGTCGTGACGCCGGGCCACCCCCGGGGGAGCGACGCCCGCGATCTCGGCGCCGGGCCGCCGCCGACGCGCTCGCGGAACTGACGCATGGGCGCCGTCGAGTGGAGCGTCGTCGTCCTCGTCGTGGCCGGGCGGCTGGGGCTCCCGTTGCTGATCCCCTACTTCCCCGTGCCGGCGCTGCTCTCGTGCCTCATCCTCGACGCCGTCGACCAGAGCATCTTCCAGCAGTTCCCGGCCATCCCGCTGGACGGTTACCAGTCCTACGACAAGGCGCTCGACATCTACTACCTCTCGATCGCCTACCTCTCCACGCTGCGCAACTGGACCAACCAGACCGCCTTCCACATGAGCCGGTTCCTCTTCTACTACCGGATGCTCGGGGCGGTGCTCTTCGAATTCACGCATCTGCGGGCGATGCTGCTGCTCTTCCCGAACACGTTCGAATACTTCTTCATCTTCTACGAGGCGGTGCGGCTGCGGTGGAATCCGGTCCGAATGAGCGCGGCGCTGGTGATTGGCGCGGCGGGCGCGATCTGGATCTTCATCAAGCTGCCGCAGGAATGGTGGATCCACATCGCCCAGCTCGACATGACGGACTTCATCAAGGAGAGCCTGTTCGGAGTCGCCGCGGCGGACGGGTGGCTCACGGCGGTCGCCAACCGCCCCTGGGTGCTGGCCGCGATGGTCGTGGCGCTGGTCGCCGGGGTGGCGATCCTGTACCTCGCCGTCAGGCTCAAGGCGCCGCCGTTCGACCACGGGCTGCTGATCGCGGCCGACCCGCTGCCGGCGTGGCTGCGCGGCGCGGAGCCCTACCGCAAGGTCCGCGCCGAGACCGGCATCTGGAGCCGGCAGCTCTACGAGAAGGTGGCGCTCGCCGCCCTGCTGAGCGTCATCTTCGGTCTCATGCTCAGCGGCGGTGAGGCGAGCGCCCCGCGCATCGCGGTCGGCGCCGCGATCTTCACGGTGGCCAACGCCGGCGTGAGCCACGCCATCGCCATGCGTGGTCGGAGCTGGCGACTGCTGGGCGGAGAGCTGGCGGTGATGCTGGTCGTGAACCTCGTCATCCTGCTCGTCCTCGAGGCCCTGGACCGCCACCTCGGGGTGCGCGAGGCCCGCGTCCCGTTCGCCATGACCCTGTTCTTCTCATACCTGCTCACGCTGGTGATCGTGCTCTACGACCGCTACCACGTGGTGTTCCAGGCGCGGCGCCTGTTCCGGCGTGGCGCGGAGGCGACGCTCGCGACGCCCGGCGGCGCCGGCGGAGCGGGGCAGGGCGGGGCGCCGGCCTGAGCCGCAGGCTCACGCCGGCGCGCCGCGCCTGACCAGGGGCCGGACACGTGGACTACCTCCTCCACTACGTCGTCCACCTCGACGCCTACCTCAGGCAGGCGGTCGAGGTGCTCGGCCCCTGGGCCTACGCCGCGATCTTCCTGACCGTCTTCGCCGAGACCGGCCTCGTCGTCGCGCCGTTCCTGCCGGGCGAGTCGCTGCTGCTCACGAGCGGCACGCTCGCCGGCGCCGGCGTACTGCAGGTCGCCGCGCTGTGGCCGCTCCTGGTCGCCGCGGCCTTCCTCGGCGACGTCGTCAACTACCTGATCGGCCGCTGGCTCGGCAAGCACCTGCTGAGCAGGCCACGCCGGTACCTCAAGCCGCAGCACGTGCAGGACGCGCACCAGTTCTACGAGGAGCACGGCGGCCTCGCGATCGTCGTCTGCCGGTTCCTGCCCATCGTGCGCACGCTGGTGCCCTTCGTCGCCGGCGTGACGAGGATGGAGTTCCGCCGCTACCTGCTCTTCGCCGCCCTCGCCGCCCTGCTCTGGGTCACCATCTTCCTCGGCGCCGGCTACCTCTTCGGCAACGTGCCCTGGGTGCGGGAGTACCTGGCGCTCGCGCTGGCGATCGCCGTCGCCGCCTCCGCCGTCCCGGGGTTCGTCATCTGGACGGTGCATCATCTGCGGCGGGCGCGTTCGAGGACGGAGTGAAACGGTGACCGGACGCCCGCGGACATGTGAGAGAATGCGGCGTCACATCCCGGCGAGGAGGGAGACGCGATGATCGCGAGCGCAGTGACGAGCCCGGCGGGGACGCTGCTCCAGTCGTTCTTCAGCCACCGCCTGTTCAGCTTCGGGTTCTGGACGATCGACGTCATCCTGCTGGTGGCGATCGTCGGCGTCGTGATCGTGCTGGCGACGGACGACCGCGACCCCAGCATCGTGCTGGCGTGGCTCTTCGTGGTCCTGCTCCTGCCGGTGCTGGGCCTCGTCGCCTACTTCTTCATCGGGCGCAACTTCCGCCGCGACTCGCCGTGGCGACGCAAGGCGGTGGCGCAGATGGAGGCGGTCGCGGCCGAGTCGCTGGCGCCGGTCGAGGCGGCGAACACGGAGTTCACGAGAGAGGCCGTGAACGACCTCGCCGCCACACCCGGCGCGCGGATCGAGTCGGTGGGCAGCGTCGAGGGCGGCGTCTCGCCCCTGCCGGCCGACACGGTGGAGGTCTACACGGCCGGCGCGCAGAAGTTCCCGGCCCTGCTCGCCGAGATGGCGGCCGCCGAGCGCTACATCCATCTCATGTACCTCATCTGGGAGCAGGACGAGCTGACCGCCAGGGTCACCGACGTCCTGCTCGACCGCCTCGCGGCCGGGGTCAAGGTCCACATCCTCTACGACTGGTTGAGCTGCCTCCCCTACCGGAAGGATGAGCTGAAGCGGCTGGCCGCCGCCGGCGCCCTCGTCCGCCCCTGCTACAAGCGCCTGCGACAGATCAACTACCGCAACCACATGAAGATGGTGATCGTCGACGGCAGGAGCGTCTACAGCGGCGGCATGAACATGGGCCAGGAGTACATCGACGGCGGCCCCCGGTTCGACGTGTGGCGCGACACCTCGTTCCGCCTCAGCGGCCCGGCGGTCGCGCCCTACCTCATGCTCTTCGCCTCGACGTGGCTCTACACCGGCGGCAAGGAGGACCTGGCCACCGACTTCATGCCGCCGGCCACCGAGCACCACCGTCACGAGGGCACCCCCGTCCAGGTGCTGCACTCCAGCGTCATGACCACCTTCAAGACCATCCGCGACGTGTTCATCACCGCGCTGACCAACGCCCGCGAGCGCGTCTGGATCCAGTCGCCCTACTTCGTCCCCGACGAGCCGCTGATGACGGCCATGTGCACGGCCGCGGCCGGAGGCGTGGACGTGCGCTTCATGATGACCGGCGTACCCGACAAGAAGATCCCGTTCTACGCCGCGCACGCCTACTACCCCCAGCTGCTGCGCGCCGAGGTGAAGGTCTACCAGTACAAGGCCGGCTTCCTGCACGCCAAGACGGTGACCGTGGACGACCAGGTGAGCATCATCGGCACCTGCAACTGGGACATCCGCAGCATCATCCTGCACGACGAGGTGGTCGCGGTCATCTACGACCGCGGGGTCACGGCCGCCCACGCCGCCCAGTACGAGCGCGACATCGGGGCGTGCGCCCGGATCGGCTGGGACGACCTCGCCGGGCTCAGCCACCGCGAGAAGTTCCGCAACTCCGTCTACCGGCTGTTCTCGCGCCTGCTCTGAGCGCCGCGGGCCGCGCGCCCGCAGACGCGCAACGCCGTCACCGCCAAGGCTGGACACGGCCCGCGTGTGACGTCACAGTAACCGACGGGTAACATTATCAGGATACACCGTGCGAGACGGGGTATCGGGACACCGTCGGAGCGAGGGAGGACGAGGGATGCTACTAAGGAGAAGGCCGCTGCTCGGCGCGGCCGTCGTCGGCGGCGTGGCCTACCATGCCGGCAAGAGCCGCGTAAGGGCTCAGGAGGCGGAAGCAGGCCAGGACTACCAGATCCAACAGCTGCAGGAGCAGAACGCGCAGATGCAGCAGCAACTCCAGCAGCAGGCGCCGGCCGCCGCTCCCGCCGCGGCCGCGGCGCCGGCGGGTGGCGTCACCGGGCAGCTCACCCAGCTCAAGGGCCTGCTCGACGCCGGCGTGCTCAGCCCGGAGGAGTTCGAGGCCGCCAAGGCCAAGGTCCTGGCGGGCGGCTGAGCCGAACCTCGGAAAGAAGGAGACCCACATGGCAATGGGACCGGTGCAGGTCCTCGTCGTCGGGTTCGGTGAGGACGCCCAGTTCAAGGGCGAGGCGCTGGCGGAGCTGAAGAGGCTCGCAGACGCCGACATCGTGCACGTGATCGACCTGCTCGTGGTGCGCAAGAACGACGACGGCTCGATCGACAAGGTGGAGATCGCCGACGACGAGGAGCTGGCCAGGTTCGGCGCCCTGGCCGGTGCGCTCATCGGCTTCGGCGCCGCAGGCGAGGAGGGCGCCGAGGCAGGCGCCGAGGCCGGCGCCGAGCTCGGCGACGAGGGCACCCTCTTCGACGACCAGGAGGTCTGGTACATCGCCGACGCCATCCCCGAGGGGATGACGGCGGCCATCGCCGTCCTCGAGCACCGCTGGGCGATCCCGCTCCGCACGGCGATCGCCGACGCCGGCGGCGTCGCCCTCACCGACCGCTGGCTGCACCCGCAGGACCTGCTCGCGGTCGGCGCCGAGATCGGCCTCGAGCTCGACGCCTGACGGCGACCGGGAGACGGACTGACGGCGACGGCCGGGGGCGTCACCCTACGGCCGTCGCCGTCACGGATGCGCGACGAACCGCACGCAGGGGTAGTATCCGCCGCATGAGCGCAGCCACGACCAGCGAGCCCCGTCCTTCGGCTGACGCGTCCGTGGGCGAGGCTGCGCCGCCCGTGCCCGCGATCGACACGTACCCGCGCGGCCTCTACCTCCACGTCCTCGTCGTCTCGCTCGTCGGCGGCTTCGCCGTCCTCGGCTGGTTCGTCCTCTACGAGTGGCTCGACAAGCTGATCTGGGAGAACGCCTACGTGGTCGCCCACGCCTGGATGTTCCCCGTCGTCTGCCTGCCCTTCTCCCTGCTCGTCGGCCTGCTGGTCAAGTACGCGCGGGCGCCCAGCAACCTCGACGGCTCCATGCTCGACAGCCTGACCGGAGACGTCGCGACCCTGCGCTGGAAGGACCTGCCCGCCACCGTCGCCACGTCGCTGACCTCGCTCTTCTCCGGCGCCGTGCTCGGCCCGGAGGGCGCCATCGGCAACATCGCCGGCAAGATCGCCGCCCTGTACTGCGACCTCCTGCGCATCCCCGCCGACCGGCGGCCCAGGCTGGTGTTCGCCGGCGTGGCCTCCGGCTACAACGGCCTCCTCGAGAACCCGATCTTCGCCGCCGTGCTCGGCGCCGAGGTGGCGGAGACCAGGAAGCAGGGCCTGGCCACCCTGCCGGCGAGCCTCATCGGCGGTGCCATCGGCTACGGCATCTTCAAGGTGCTGCACGAGAGCGGGTTTCTCGGGTTCCTCCACCTGCCGCCGGTGCAGAGCTACCTGTGGTGGTACGCGCTTCTCATGGTGCCGCTGGCCCTGGCCGGCCTGGTCCTCACGCTTCTGACCGCGGCGTTCATGCGCTTGGCGACCGCGTTCTTCGGGCGGCTCGCGGACCGCGTGGTGCTGCGGGCGCTCGTCGCCGGCGCGATCTTCAGCGTCGTCGGCGTGCTGGCGCCCGTCATGATGTTCTCCGGCGAAACGCAGGCGCAGACGGTGATCAAGGGCGCCGCCGGCTACGGCGTCGCCGTCCTGTTGGTCATGGCCGTCGGCAAGCTCGCCCTCCTCGCGGTCGGGTTCCGGAGCGGGTTCCTCGGCGGGCCGACCTTCCCGCTCATCTTCGCCTCCACGGCCGTGGCGCTGGCGCTCAACCTCGCCTTCCCGGGCGTGCCCGTGGCGATCTTCGTGGCCGGCGTGATGGCCGGCGCCGTCTTCGCGCTGTTCCGCACGCCGCTCATGGTGGTGCTGCTCACCGGGTTCATGCTGGACATGGGCACGACGATGGTCGCGCTCATCGTGCTGGCGATGGCCACCGTCATGATCGCGATGCCGCCGCTGCAGGCGCGGATGGCGGCGCGGCGGGCCGGGCGGCCGCCCGGGGCGTCGCCCGCCGGCGCCCCGGGCGGCTGAGGCCGGGGTTGATGGCGGCGCCGGTCTGGATGCCGCCCGTGATGGCGGCGCCGTTCGGGCACTGGGCCTGACAGTCGACGGCGGACACGACGCCGCTCGAGAGCGAGAGGTCGAGGCCGAGAGGGCTCCCGATCGCGACCACGTTCTCGCCCACGGCGATCTTTGAGGAGTCGCCCGGCTTGACGGGAGTGAGGGTCGGCGCCGGCGGACTGGCCGCTCTCGACCACCACGTGGGCGTTGGTGAGGGACTTCCTCCTGTCCCGCTGCCTTTCGTGTGTGCCCGCCAGACTGGGCGGCGCTCCCGTGTCCCCTCCCTTGTGCCGGTACAATCTGGGAATCTGCTGAGAACCGGCTGGGCGACCTCTGAGACTCGCGCCGTGGCTTCGCCCGCGCCTCGCGGGGGAAGACTCCGGCCGGACTGACGACACGAGGAGGTATGCATGAAGCCCATCGTCGACGCCGATCTGTGCACCGGGTGCGGCACCTGCGAGGATATCTGTCCGGACGTGTTCGAGCTCGGGGACGACGGCATCGCGCACGTGATCGCCCCTGAGGGCTGCGCCGACGCCGGCTGTTGCGAGGAAGCGGCGGAGGAGTGCCCAGCGGAGGCCATCAGCCTGGTCGACGACTGACCCCTGGCGCGCCCCCGGTCGTTCCGGTATCGTATGTGACCGCTTGGTCACTTCATCCGGACCCAGGGGGATCCCATGTGTTGTCTGTTCACCATCCTGCTCCTGCTCGGGGCCCGCGCCGCCGACGTCGTCTGGTGGATCGCGCAGCCGGCGCGCTGGAGCCTCGCCTTCAGCTCGTGGGTCTGGCCGGTGCTGGGCATCATCTTCATGCCCTGGACCACCATGCTCTACGTGCTCGTGGCGCCGGGCGGCGTCAAGGGCGTCGACTGGCTGTGGATCGTCCTCGGCGTCGTCGTCGACATCACGTTCTGGAGCGGCGGCGCCTGGAAGAACCGCGACCGCGTGCCGGGCTCCGCGGTCTGAGCCACACATGGGACGCGCCGACCTCCTCCGGCCGAGCGTCCGTCCGTTCCCTGGTGAGGACATGACCGCCGGCGGGTGACCTCGGGCAGCGTCGCCAGCGGCTGCCGGCGGCTGCGGTGGTCGCGACCCGGGAGGTCGTCGCGTGGAGCGTCGCGTGGAGGAACGTCGTGACGGGGGACTGCCTGGCCGCGGCGAAGACGGATTGGACCTTGCCCTCGATGGGTAACCCGTGGTAGTTACCATATGGTAACTTACGTCATCCTAGGGGGTGGACCATGAGAGAGGGAGAAGGCTGGGTCCTGTTCGCCTGGCTCATGCTGCTGGTCGCCGGCGTCATGAGCGTCATCGACGGCATCGTAGCGCTGTCGCGGTCGTCGTTCTTCCACGACGTCGGTGCGCACTACGTGGCCGGCAACCTCACCACGTGGGGCTGGGTCGTCCTGATCGTCGGCATCGTGGAGATCGCCGCCGCGGTGAGCGTGTGGCGCGGCGGCTCTTTCGGCCGCTGGGTCGGCATCCTCGTCGCCGGCATCAGCCTGGTCGTCTGGCTGTCCTGGATCCCCATCGTGCCGTTCTGGGCGCTGTTCGTCATGTTCCTGGACGTGCTCGTGATCTATGGCCTGGCCGTGTACGGCGGGCAGCGCCAGGAGGCCTGACCGGCGCTCGCCGGCGACAGACGGGGGGCGGGGCGCGTCACCGCGCCCCGCCCCCCGTCGCCTCCTGCTCGGACAGCGCGAGGAGCGCTCAGTCCTTGCTGTGCTTCTCCGTGCCGAACGCCTGCTTGAGCTGCTCCTCCTGCTCGTGTGACAGGTTCGAGCGCACCAGCGTCGCCTCCGTGCCCTGCACCGCGGCGAGGAACTTGTCCTCGGTCATCTGCCCGATGAGCAGGAACCAGCCGGCCTTGCCCGGCGGTACCGCGTCGCCCATCTGCTCGAGGACCTGGCGGTCGATGCCGGTCTTGCCGAGCTTGCCGAACAGGGCGCCCATGCCGGCGCCGATGGCCATACCCAGGAACGGCATCAGGAAGATGAGGCCGAACAGCATGCCCCAGAAGGCGCCGCCCAGGGCGCCGGCGCCGACCAGCTTGGTGTCGTGCTTGACGTGGGGCTTGCCGTCGGGGTCGCGCACGACCATGGCGGCGTCCTGCAGCTGGACGATCAGGTCCTTCTGCAGCTGCGCCAGCGTGGCGCCGAACCTCTCTGCGTGGGCCTCGTCCTCGAAGCCCAGCACCATCAACTCACTCACGCTCGCCTCCTCGCTTTCGTTCATGACGGGCCACTTCTTACCCATTCCCGCGCCGTCGCGCACGGCGCGTCCCGCATCTCACGAGCCCCCGGGCGCCTCCGGGGAGGGGAAGTACAGGCGCTCGATGTCGAGCACGACACGCTCGAACGCCGCGAAGTGCTCCTCCTCGCTCATGTCTTGCAGGCCGGCCGCCGCCAGCAGCCAATCCCTGGCGGCGGCCCAGCCGAACAGCATCGCCACGAGACTGATGACGACGAAGCGTGGCTCGGGACCCGCGGGGTCGCTCGTCTCGCCCGCCGGGACCGTCGCCGCGGCCAGCTCGATCAGCCGCTCGGTGGCGGGGAAGTGACCGATGGTACGGTCGAACGGCAGGCCGTGCAGCGCCGA
>ENA-UOUL01005044-UOUL01005044.1-bioreactor-metagenome-genome-assembly--contig:-NODE-5044-length-11690-cov-5.036080_pt1 | contig 11690 bp, 10 predicted proteins | sample MGYA00249838_ERZ747220 | MGnify/ENA primary metagenome ERZ747220 (study PRJEB28778, sample SAMN05720191) | bioreactor metagenome | isolation source: Anaerobic biogas reactor | place: USA:Washington...
GCGCGGCCGCGATGGATGATAGCACAGGGCCGCCGACGGGCCGGGCGTGCTCAGGCGACGCCCCGGAACAGATGGCCCGTCGTGGAGCGCTCCCGTGAGGCGAACGGGGCGAGCGCCTCGAGGCCGCCCTCCGCGAAGGCGGCGCGCTCGGCCGCGTCCATGGCCGATGACTCGACGATGAAGGTGTCGACGCCGGCGGCGTGCAGTTCCGCCAGGTTGGGGGCGAGGTTGGTGACCCGGGCGTTGAAGATCCGGGTGCCGCCCGTACCCGCCATGGCGGGGAACACGAAGCCCTTGGCGTCCTCGAGCACGAGAGGGACGTGCTCCCCGGGGCCGGGCGCCTCGTAGAGCCCTTCGACACGGCCGAGCAGGTCGCGTGTGTACAGGACCTGCTGTCGGCCGAACGCGACGATCTCGAGCGGCGGTGACCCGGCCGTGGCCGCCAGCGCCCGGGCCACGGCCGGGACCTCCGCCAGAGACACCTCCGGCGAGAGCACCACCGCGGCGGGCGGTCCGCCGGCGAGCCCGACGAGGGCGCCTGCGGTCGAGCCGTTCAGACCCTGCAGCGGGTACTCGAGGACGATCGGAGCCGCCGACCGGCCCAGGAGGCCGAGGTTGCGCACGACCACGGCGTCCCAGGGCGGTGCCAGGATCGCCGCGATCCATTCCTCCTCGGCGTCGTAGAGCACCTCCGGAGGTCGCACCCGCACCGCGGCGCCTGAGGCCGCGAGGATCTGCCGGGCGCGAGCGACCGCGTCGGGGTCGTCGCCGGCGAGCACGTCGAGACACCAGACGCCGCCGCGCGGAAGCGGCAGCGGCGTCTCTCCCGGACGCAGACGCACGACCACGCGCGGCGCGGGGACGGAGCGGGACGGGCCGGAGAGGTGACCGCCGCGGAACGCGCCGGAGACCGTCGTCCGGACGCCGGCCTCCCCTGCCTGCGTCCTGACGGCGACGCCGGACCGGCGGCGCGCGGCCACGCGCCGCTCACTGAGCGCCGCCACCGCCCGCCGGCGCAGACCTTTGAGCTCACCGACCGGGAGGAACACCTCCCCGCGCACGGCGAAATCGAGCGCGCCGAGCACGAACGGCGTGCCGCCGAGAGCTCCGAGCGCGTCGGCGGCGCCGGCCGCAGTGAGCGCGACCTTGCGCGCCGCCACGAGCGGGGCCGCGCCGCACACCGTCACGGACTGCCCGGCGGCGTCGGTCACGACCAGCTCGGCCGGGGAGCCCTCCTCACCGCTGAGACGCATGTCGACCGTGACCGGCCGCATGCTCAGCCGTCCCGTGGCGAGGGCACGGCCGAGCTCGTCGACGTCGGCCGCCGAGAGCCGGAACAGGCGATCCTTGAGCGCGACGCGTTCCCGTACGCGGAGCGTGATCCGTGTATCGCCACCCACCTCCAGCCGGCGCGGCTCCGTCTGGCCCCACGGGGTGTAGAAGTGCACCACGTCGCCCTCCGACACGGCCTTGCTGAGCCTGACCTCCACCGCGCCGGTCCCCTCGTCCACCCGGCTCACCCGGCCGACCGGCACCCCGCGGTGACCGCCGCGGCCGCCGCTGCGCACCTCGTGGTGACGTCCTTCGAGATGCGCGGTCGTGAAGGAGCGCGAGAAACTCTGCTCGAGTCGCGCCCGCCACTCCGGCCGCACCGAGAACCCCTCCGGGTCCGCGACGGCGGCGTCGAGGGCCTCCCGGTACACCGACGTGGTGACCCCGACGTAGGCGGCGTCCTTCATGCGGCCTTCGATCTTGAAGCTGCTCACGCCGGCGGCCAGCAGGTCCGGCAGGACGGCGACGGCCGCGAGGTCGCGGGCCGACATGACGCGCGACGGCTCGAGCTGCGCCGCGTCCGGGCGGCCCAGGGCGTACCGCAGCCGGCACGACTGGCTGCAGCGGCCGCGGTTGCCGCTGCGGCCGCCGACCATGCTGCTGAGCAGGCAGTCGCCCGAGTACCCGTAGCACAGCGCCCCGTGGACGAAGGCCTCCAGCTCCAGGCCGCTCGGCTGCAGGGCGGCGATCTCGTCGAGGCTGAGCTCGCGCGCCAGGATCACGCGCGAGAACCCCAGTCGCGCCAACGCCGCCAGCTGCGCCGACCCGTGCGGGTTGAGCTGGGTGCTCGCGTGCAGCGCCAGGTCCGGGTATTCCACGCGCGCGCGCGCGGCGAACCCGAGGTCGGCGACGATGAGGGCGTCGAGGCCGGCGCGGTACGGCGCCTCCAGCGCCGCGAGCGCCGGCTCCACCTCGTCGTCCTTGAGCAGCGTGTTGAGCGCCAGGTGGGCGCGGGCCCCGTACAGGTGCGCCGTCTCCACCGCTTCAGTGGCCGCCTCCCCGGCGAAGTTCGCGGCGAAGGCGCGGGCGCTCCAGCGCTGCAGCCCGAAATACACGGCGTCGGCCCCGGCGGAGAGGGCCGCGCGAAGGGCGCGCGGCCCCCCGGCCGGGGCCAACAGCTCGACGGCGGTCGCCGCCCCCGATCGTGTCGACTGCGCGGGCGTCGACATCGGTACGGCTCGCCGGCACCGGCCGGGCGTCAGCGGGCCGGCAGCGCGCCCGGCTCCTCGCCCGTCACCTCGCCGCGCTCGTCGCGGTGGACACGGATCAGTCCGCTGGTGGGGATCGTCTTCACCCCGTTGCGCTCGAGCTCGTCGAGGAACAGGTTGACTCCGAGCGAGTCGCTGCTCATGTGTCCCGCGATGATCACGTGGATGCTGTGCTTGTCCGCCTCGTCGCGCAGCTCCTGCCCCATGTGCATGCCGACGATGGTGCCCACTCCGGCGTCGGCCAGCCTCTCCATGACCTTCTTGGGCCCCTCGGTGCCGCCGGTCATGTCGACCCAGATCCTGCCGGCGCGCGACGTCCCGCTGCTCTTGCCGGTGTACGGCCCCGCGCCTTTCTGCGCCGCGATGCGGTACTCGGGGAGCTCGAGCAGCGCCTTCTCCACGTCCTCGATGGTGGCGGGCTCCTTCTCGGCGAACCACCGGCCGAGGAACTCGGTGACCAGGTTGTCGGTGGGCGTATGGGCGGAGAAGAAGGGCACGTCGAGCAACCGGGCGACGTCGACGGCCTGGTCGTAGTTGAGCGGCATGAGGCGCCGCCTGACCTCGTCCATGCGCTCGAAGATGAGCTTCTCGCCGGCCTGGATCGGCACCCCGAGCGTCGACCAGATGTCCGCCTGGAGCTCCATGACGTCGTCGAGCCGGGTGAGGCCCCATGACTCCGGGTGATGCGTGTAGATGGCGTCGACAGGGACGCCCTTCTCGCGCAGCCGGTCGGCGAGCAGCACCTCGCCGGTGTTCATGTCGATCCCGCCGAGCAGCGTCGTGACCTCGGTCTCCGGGTCGCCCACGTAGATGCGGGTGTCGGAGAACGGGTTGGTGAGCTCCTCCGGATCGGCGAGCTGCTTGAGGTGGTCCGGCAGAGCGTCGTGGCGCTTCTTCCGGCGGGCGAGGTGATCGTCGATGCCGTCCTTGCCGCGGGGGTCTGATTCGATGCCCATGCGGACGGCGGTCTCGTAGATCTCGCGGAGCTTCACGGTGGTCCCTTTCTGCTGGAGCGTGCGCCCGCCCGGAAGGTCCGGCGCGGACGCAGATGCGTGATGGTGGGTCGGATCCCCCCTATCTTACCCAGAGGGCAGGAGGGGAGTGCGCGAGAGCGGCCGGGAGAGGAAGCGGCTCCCGGAGTCGACGAAGCGCCACGGCCTCTGGTCGCCCCCGCGGACGCCGATGCGCGCCGTGGTCACGACCTCGGGGTCCGGCGCGCCCGACGGCCGCGGCAGGACCGCGAGCGGCGGCGACCACACGGGCAGGTCGCCGTGGGAACGGTCGATGCCGAGAGCCTGGGCGAGCCGGGCCGGGCCGGAGGTCAGCAGTCGCGGCTCGGTCACCCCGCGCCGTCCGATCATCTCCTCGAGGCCGTACTCGGGGACGAGCGCACGGAGCAGCACCCCGGCCGCCACCCCATCCGCCTCGCAGACCACGTTGGCGCAGAAGTGCATACCGTAGGTGAAGTAGACGTACAGGCGGCCTGGGGGGCCGAAGAGGCCGGCGTTGCGGGCGGTCTTGCCGCGATGGCCATGGCAGCAGGGGTCGTCCTGACGATAAGCCTCGACCTCGACGATCCGGCCCCCCACCCCACGGAAGAGGAAGGTGCAGCCGATGAGGTCGCGCGCCACCTCGAGGACGGGCCGCGCGAAGAACGCCTGCGGAAGCCGGTTCGACGCCGGCGGAAGACGGTCGTGCGTGCTCAACGGGTCCTCCTGGTCTGACATGTCGGCGTGGGATCCGCCGCATCGAGTGTAGCGGACCCGCAGGACGGGGGCGGAACGGCGCGGGGGGTCGACGGGGTGTGGCGAGACTCGACGAGGCGGTCAGGGGCGGGGGTGTGCGGCGAGGGCGGCGCGTGCGAGCCGGCGCCCCGTGCTACGCCTCCCGGAGACGGTCGACGTAGCGCTGCATCTCGCGCGCCTTGTCGGCCGTCTCCATGATGATGACGAAGGTGTCGTCGCCGGCGAGGGTGCCGACGATGTCTGCGTGGTTCAGGTTGTCGATCTGCCGTGCGACCGTGGACGCGGTACCTATCTCGCAGCGCACCACGATCAGTTGCTGAGAGACGGCCGTGGACAGGGCGAAGTCGCGCAGCACATGGCGCGCCGCCTGCTCGGGGTCCTTGGGCCGCTCGCGCGCACTGAGGACGTACTTGGCCCTGCCCAGATGCGTGCGCACCTTCTGCAGGTCGAGCTCGCGGATGTCGCGCGAAACGGTGGCCTGGGTGACCTCGCAGCCGAGGACGCTGAGCGCGTTGACCAACTCGCGCTGCGTGGCCACGTCGCGCTGCTGCACCACCGTCTGGATGAGCCGCTGGCGCTCCGCCTTGCTCATCGTCGCCCGCCGATCCATGGCGTGTGCATCTCCTCCGTTCGGGACCGCCGTGCTCCGTGTCGTCGGACTCTGCATCACTTCGATGCTTGGCTGCATAGAATACACCCTGCGACAGGGCGTCGTGTGAACATCTTGCCCTTTGACCACGACGGACGGCCTGAGCGCCTGGCCGACGGCCTGCATGATGCCGCCTCGGTTCGGACCGCGGCCACGCAAGGCCACCTCGATCCAGGGCGACTCGGCGCCGGCAGCACGACGTCCAGCGCTTCGCCCAGGCCCGGCACTCCCTCCTCCCTCGGCTCGACGTCCGAGGCGCGCTTGCGGAGACCGACGACTGTGTCGGCGGTCGATCCCCGGCCGTCCACCGCGACCCGGTCGAGGGAGTGGCCGACGGTGCGGTGCGGATGACGGCCACGAAACGGTCGGCGGCGTCGACGCCGCCCCTGGGCGGCACGGTCCGTGCCACCGCCGCGATGCCGGCCTCGATCCTGTCCGTCGGGTGGCGTCCGCCACGTCGGGCACTCGGCCCGTCATCCCCAGGCGGCGGGCGGTCCCTCCGGGGTCCGCCCGCCCGCTGCCGGCTCACCGCGGCGTCGCCTGGAACTCCCTCTCGAGCGCCTTGAGGATCCTGGCGCGCACGCCGGCGATGTCCTTCTCCTTGAGCGTGCGCTCGGGAGAACGCATGACCACACGCAGCGCGAGGGAGCGTTTGTCGGCCGGCACCTGGTCACCCTCGTAGACGTCGAAGACGCGCACGCTGCGGACCAGCTTGCCGCCTGCGCGATGCGCCACCTCGACCACGGTGGCAGCCGGCACGGCGCGGCCCACCACGACGGCCAGGTCCTGCGCCGCCGGCGGATATGCGCCGAGGTCGCGGAAGGCGATGACCTGTAGTGCGGCCGCGACGAAACGGTCGTCGAGTGCCGCGGCGTAGACCTCGAGCCCCTCGAGGCCGTACGCGGCCGCCACGTCCGGCCGAACCTGGCCGAGAACGCCGGTCTCCCCCGCGCCCTTGACGCTCACCACGGCCGACTTGCCCGGATGCAGGTAGGGAGCCTGCTGCGCCGCATCCCCGAGCGGCACGTACTCGCCGTTCAGCCCGACGGCTCCGAGCAGCGCATCCACACACCCTTTGAGCGTGAAGAAGTCGGCCGGGCGCGGGGCTCCGGTCCAGCCCTCGGGCTCGAGCGGACCCGAGAGCACGATGCCGATCGCCTCGGACTCGTGCGGCAGCACGGCGCCCGGCTCGGCCGCGTGTGCCGGCGCCGGGATCGGCTCGTCCCACAGATAGACCCTGCCGAGCTCGAACAGGTTGGGCGGATCGTTGAGCCTGTCCACGTTGTCCGCCGCCGTCTTGAGCAGGCCGGGCAGGAGCATGGTGCGCAGGACCGACTGGTCGCCGCTCATGGGGTTGGAGAGTCTCACCGGGTCGAGCCGGGCATCACCCTCAGGCAGGCCGAGCGGCGTCAGCGCGTCGTCGGCGACGAAGCTGTAGGTGATCGCCTCATCGAGCCCGCACCCCACGAGGGCGCGGCGTACCGCACGCCGCACACGCTGCTCCCTGGTGAGGCCGCCCGCGGTGGCGTGCCGGGGCAGCGTCTCGGGCGCCCGGGCGTAGCCGGCGATGCGCCCGACCTCCTCGGCGAGGTCGACCTCACGGGTGAGGTCCGGGCGGAACGTGGGCGCGACGACGGCCCATCCGCGATCGCCGTCGTCGGGCGGTACGACGCCCCCGGCGCCGGCCGCCTCGGCCTCCCCCGCGGTCCGCCCGGCGGGACCCACCGCACACTCGAGCCGCCGCAGGATGGCGGCCTGCTCGGAGGCGGGGATCTCGTAACCGAGCAGGGCGTCGGTGCGCCCCGGGCGATAACGTATGGCCGTCGGCGCCGGCGGGACGCCGCCGACGTCCACCATGCCGGGGGCGACGGTGCCTCCGCACAGCTCCGCCAACAGCCGGCCGGCGAAGTCGAGTGCGCCGGGCACCAGATGCGGGTCGATGCCCTTCTCGAACCGGTTGCTCGCCTCGCTGCGGATGCCGGTGTGCATCTCGGTGCGCAGGATGCTCGGTCCGGCGAAGTTGGCCGCCTCGAGCACGATGTCGGCGGTGCGCTCGTCGATCTCGGCGTCCCGGCTGCCGAAGACGCCGGCGATCACCAGCGCGCGCTCGACGTCGGCGATCACGAGCATCTGGTCGTCGAGTGTGCGTTCCACGCCGTCCAGCGTGACGATCCTCTCGCCCGCCGCGGCCCGGCGGACGATCAGCCTGCCGCCGCGGATCTTGCCGGCGTCGAACGCGTGCAGCGGCTGCCCGTAGGCGAGCATGACGTAGTTGGTCACGTCGACGACGTTGTCGATGGGCCGCATGCCGGCGTGCGTGAGGCGCGCCTTGAGCCACGCCGGGGAGTCCCCGATGCGCACGCCCCGGATCACGGTGGCGCCGTAGCGCGGGCACAGCTCCGGAGCGGCGATCTCGACCGCGATGTCCTCGGCCGCCGGCGCGCCGCCGAACGCCGCCGCGGGCGTGATGGGCGGCGGCGCCAGGTCCAGGCCCGCCGCCGCCGCGACCTCGCGGGCGATGCCGTAGATGCTGAAGCAGTCCGGGCGGTTCGAGGTGAGTTCCAGCTCGAGCACGTCCTCGGCCACCGGCAGGTAGCGCTGCAGCGGGTCTCCGACGACCCACTCGCCCGGGAGCACCGCGATGCCCGGGCTCTCGTCCTCGTAGCCGAGCTCCTGCTCGCTCATGATCATGCCGTCGCTCTCGACCCCGCGCAGGTTGGCCTTCTTCAGTCTGAGGCCGCTCTCGAGCACGGCTCCGCTGAGCGAGACCGGGACCACGTCCCCGGCGACGAAGTTGTGTGCGCCGCAGACGATCTGGCGCACGCCGCCGTGCCTCTCCCCCACGTCGACGGTGCACAGGTTGAGCCGGTCGGCGTTGGGGTGCTTCTCCTTGGTGAGGACCCTGCCGACCACGAAGCGGCTCAGGTTGTCCGCCTCGCGCGGGGCGCCGACCCGGTCGATACCCTCCACCTCGGTGCCGCTCATGGTCAGGACCTTGGCCATCTCCTCGACCGTGCCCTCCCAGGCGACGTACTCCTTGATCCAGCTGAACGGGACTCTCATCGTGTCCGCCTCCTCAGAACTGCCGCAGGAAGCGGACGTCGTTGTCGTAGAACAGGCGCAGGTCGGGGATGCCGTGGCGCAGCATGGCCATGCGCTCCACCCCCATGCCGAAGGCGAAGCCGGTCACCGTCTCGGGATCGTAGTCGACGAAGTCGTAGAGCGCCGGGTCGACCATGCCGGCGCCCATGATCTCCAGCCAGCCGGAGTACTTGCAGGAGCGGCAGCCCTCGCCGCCGCAGAGCCCGCAGTCCACGTCGACCTCGATGCTGGGCTCCGTGAACGGGAAGAAGTGGGGTCGGACCCTGATGCGCCGCTCCGGCCCGAAGAACTCGTGCGTGAAGTGCGCCACGGTCCCTTTGAGGTCGGCCAGCGTGATCCCCTCGTCCACGACCAGTCCCTCGATCTGGTGGAACATGGGCGTGTGCGTCGCGTCGGAGTCGCGCCGGTACACCTTGCCGGGACACAGCACGTAGACGGGCGGACGTTGCTGCTCCATGACGCGCACCTGGACGGGAGAGGTGTGGGTGCGCAGCAGCACGCCTCGGTCGGCGTCCACGACCGCCTCGGGCATGGTCTCGCGCTGCTCGATCACCCAGAAGGTGTCGTGCGCCGAACGCGCCGGGTGGCTGGGCGGCGTGTTGAGCGCCGTGAAATTGTAGTAGTCGAGCTCGACCTCCGGACCCTCGGCGATGGAGTATCCGAGGCCGATGAAGATGTCCTCGACCTCGCGCATCGTCTGCGTGATGAGGTGCTCGTGCCCCGCCGGGAACGGACGGGCCGGGAGAGTCACGTCGAGGCGCTCGTGGGCCAGCGAAGCGGAGAGCGCCTCGCGCTTCAGCTCAGCCTCGCGCTCCTCCACGAGCGCCTCGAACTCCCTGCGGATGAGGTTGCCGCCCTTGCCGACCAGCGGCCGCTGCTCGGGCGGCAGGCCCGGGATGGAGCGCAGGAAGTCGGTGAGCGGGCTCTTGCGGCCGAGCACCTGTACGCGCGCCTGCTCCAGCGCCGCCAGGTCGCCCGCGCGCAGGATGGCGTCGCGGCCGGTCTGGTAGATGGCCGCGAGCCCCGGGGCCCGCTGCTTCAACTCCTGCAGATGCGCGTCGTCCATGGTCATCCTTCCTGCGCCGCGTCCGCACGGCGTGACGGGTCTTCGGCGGCGCCGGAGGACCGGCGCGCGAACTCGTAGAGCGCGATCGCGCCGGCGACGCCGGCGTTGAGGCTCTCGACCGCGCCGGGCCGGGCCGGCGCGAGCGGTATGGTGAGCAGATGGTCGACGCGCCGCGCGGCCGCCGCGGAGAGCCCGGCGCGCTCCGCTCCGACCACGAGCACCGCCGGCCGGGTCAGCGCCGTCGCGCCCAACGGCTCGCCGCGGTGGGCATCGAGCCCGTACACCACGGCGTCCGGCAGACCCGCGACGACCTCCGCCACCTCCACGCCCGCGACCACCGGCAGGGCGAAGAGCGCGCCCATGCCGGCGCGGACCGTCTTGGGGCCGTACGGGTCGGCCGCGCCCGGAGACGTGACGACGGCGGACGCTCCGAAGGCGGCCGCCGCGCGGATGAGGGTCCCCACGTTGCCGGGGTCCTGGAGGCCGTCGATGCAGACGACCAGCCCATCACGGCCGCCCGCCGGGCCGCCCGGTACGGCCAGCGCTGCCGCCGCCCGTCGCTCGGGCAGCGGCAGCACGGCGACCGCGTCGACCGGCGTCTCGAGCGTGGAGAGACGCGCGGCGACGCGGTCGCTCACGACGAAGACGCCGGGCGCCGGCGGGCCCGCCGCGGCGCCCGGTCCCTGGCTGGGCCCTCCTTCGGCAGGGTCGGCCGGCACGAGGGAAAGGCGCTCGCCGAGGTCGTCGGCGACGTCCTCGCGCAGGAACACGACCTGCGGCCGCCAGCCTGCGGCGAGCGCGGCCGCGACCACGTCGGCGCCCTCCGCCAGGAAGGCGCCTTCGCGGTCGCGGGACCTGCGCCGGCGCAGCGACGCCGCACGTTTGACGAGGGCGTTCTGCGGGCTCGTCAGCGGTGGGCCGAAAACCCCAAGCGGCTCGCTCCCGGCCTCAGGCGGCCTTGGCCGCGGCGATCGCCGCCCGGGCCTGCTCGACCAGTGAGGCGAAATACGAAGGATCGTTCACGGCGAGCTCGGCCAGGATCTTGCGGTCGAGCTCGATCTGTGCGAGCTGCAGTCCGTGCATGAACTGGTTGTAGGACATGCCGTTCTCGCGCGCGCCGGCGTTGATGCGCACGATCCACAGCTTGCGGAACTCGCGCTTCTTGGTGCGGCGGTGACGGTAGGCGTCGACCCAAGCGTTGTGAAGCTGCTCCACCGCGTTGGCGAAGGTGCGGCTCCGGGCCCCGTAGTAGCCACGGGCGAGCTTGAGGACGCGATTACGACGACGGCGGGCTTTGAAGCCTCGTTTGGCGCGCGGCATGGATCGTCCTGGGATCGGCCGCCTCCGGGAGGGCAACCGTCTGGTCGATACTCTGCGCGCGCTCGATGATTCGCTGCATTACCACCGATTCGTCCATTGGCTCGCTTCTTTCTGTGGCAGGCCGCTGTGGGGCCTGGGAGGTTAGAACTTGTAGATATCAAGGGCCGACTCGAAGGTCGCGACCCATGTGTGCTCATCAACTTTGGTGCCGAGGTTGCAGCCGCGCTTCTGTGCGTACTCATCCGTCTGCACCACCATCTTCCCCTCGATCGGCAACTCCATCGTGAACGGTTTGCACTTCTCAACGCGCTTGAGGCACTCGGCTGCTCCCTCGCGGAGCATCTCGTGCGCCCTCTCAGGTGGGATCAGGATGCAGCACTGGCGGCTGAGGCCTTTCTTGACGGCCACGGTAACGATCTCGTCTCCGAGAAAGTGCCTGGCCTCATCGCATGTGGCCTCGTCGCCCGTCACCATGACCACCGGCACACCGTGGTGGCCGATGATCAGGCTCGACTGGACGATCTCGCCCGACTCGATACCGTTGTACCAGTACTTGCTCTCTGCAAGGCTGCTCTGCGTGTGGTGCATCATGCCGGTGGGAGTGCCGTTCATGGCATGGTAGGCGAGCAGCACGGCGCAATCGAATGTCGCATCGAGTCCGCCGGCGGGCCCCGGCCGCTCGATCCCGGTGTAGTATTTCGCCCCGGGGTGCATCATCTGGGGGATGAAGTTCGCCCCGCCGCTATGGCCGTCACCGACGAGTATCTCGTCGGCCCCACCATCAAGCAGGCCCTGGACAACCGCGTTGATGTCGCCCATCAACAGCGGTCGGCCCTCCTTCTCGTACAGCTCCGGGTTCCGGCCACACTGGTCGAACCGGCAGATGCCGCTCGCGCCCTCCATGTCGGTTGATACGTAGACTTTCATTGCGGTGAATCGCCTCCACTGACCGCGTGACTGCGGACGCCGTTCTGTCATGGCACGGACGGGTTATTCTAAGTCGATGGGCGGTTTTCCTCTTTGGGGAGGGGGACTGCTGAGATGCCAGATCAGATGGATCATGTCCCCGGGCCGGATGGGTCCCGTCATCGTCCCGCCCCGCATACGGCAGCGGACCGGTACGATGACACCCATTCGGCCCCTCCTTCCGAAGGGCGCTCCCTTACGGGATTGGTTCACGGACGATGCCAACGCCGTCCCCGGGCCGGATGGGTCCCGTCATCGTCCCGCCCCGCATACGGCAGCGGACCGGTACGATGACACCCATT
>ENA-UOUL01005046-UOUL01005046.1-bioreactor-metagenome-genome-assembly--contig:-NODE-5046-length-11687-cov-5.646339_pt1 | contig 11687 bp, 8 predicted proteins | sample MGYA00249838_ERZ747220 | MGnify/ENA primary metagenome ERZ747220 (study PRJEB28778, sample SAMN05720191) | bioreactor metagenome | isolation source: Anaerobic biogas reactor | place: USA:Washington...
AAGGGGGTTTGGGTACGTATCGCCTCTGCCGACATGCTGCCCGCGTTCTACGAGCTTTGCCTTCAGACAGCCGAACGCAACGGCTTTCCCCCGAGTTCTTTACGGCATTTTTCCGTCCTTTTTTCCGCCCCTGCGCAGCATTCCGAATATCCGGAGATCCTTTTTCTTCTGGCCGCAAAAGGCCGGGATGTTCTGGCGGGAATCATGATCGCCGTTTCGGGACGGCAGGCCATGTACCTGTACGGAGCATCCTCCAGCGAAGGGCGCCACCTGATGGGATCGTATGCCATTCACTGGAAGGCCGTCAAGCTGGTGCGGGAAAGGGGGTGCCTGACTTATGACATGGGGCCTGTTTCTCCCGGTGCCGATCCACGTCACCCCTTTTACGGCATGTATCGCTTTAAAACAGGCTTTGGCGGAAACATACGGCATCGCAGCGGCACCTGGGATTATCCGCTCAGCAGAAGCCGATACAGCGCCTTCCGCAATTATGAGGCATCCGGGATGAAGTTTTCCGAATGACACGCGCGACAACCATCGGGGGCCTCCCGGGAGGCATGGAACACGAGCCGCCTGTCCATCGTGAGATCCGTCAACTCGCCACCGCGTTATAACCCCCTCCCCTCTTAAGAGGGATGTGCCCGATGAAAAGCGGGGCAAACCTCTCTTATCCAAGGCCGGGCGGCGGGTTCGTCAAATAGATTCCAGATATGTCCGTTTCTTCCCGATTTCCGCGTGTCTAGAGCCTGTCGCTGAAATGGGCAAAGGAAAGATTTTGTCTTGTCAGTCACAGGGTTTTCCTATATTATCTTTCGTGTAAAAAAGTTCCTATCACAAACGGTATAAAATATTTCCGGATCCGGCGCAGTGCGTGTATCCGGTTGCTGTCCTTCAATGATGTTCACTTCAAACCTTGAACCATGTTGCAGAGAGCCTAAACGGTCCGTTCAGCATAACGTTAACGAAACGAAATCCAGAAAAATCGCGGGGAAAAAAAGACAGAAAGTTCACGTTGAGGTTTTTAACGGCTGAGGCCCGAATCCGGAACAGGGTTTTCGAACCGGAGTCCCGGCTCTTGGCGATCAGTGCCGGAAAGCCATCCGGAACCGACAGGGATGCAGGCAGGTTTTCCGGCAGAAGATTTGGCATTTAATCTAGAGGTCTATCTACGTGAAAGGGAGAGAAAATGGGCGGATACAATAAAACCCTGGAAGGAAATGAAATAGCCGCGCATGTGGCTTACGCGATGAGCGAAGTGGCGGCGATCTATCCGATTACGCCGTCGAGCACCATCGGGGAATACTGCAGCGAATGGGCCGCGCGTGAAAAAAAGAACATCTTCGGCCAGCCGCTTGAAATCATGGAAATGCAGTCCGAAGCTGGGGCGGCAGCCGCGGTTCACGGCGCGCTGGCGGCGGGGGCGCTTGCCACGACCTTCACGGCGTCGCAGGGCCTTCTGCTCATGAAGCCGGACATGTACAAGATCGCCGGTGAACTGCTGCCGACGGTCTTCCATGTGGCGGCCAGATCCATCGCCGGCCAGGCCCTCTGCATTTTCGGGGACCACTCGGACATCAATGCGGTCCGTCAGACGGGATTTTCCCTCCTCGCCTCGGCTTCCCCCCAGGAGGTCATGGACCTGGGGCTGGTCGCCCATCTGGCGAGCATCAAGGCCAGCCTCCCATTCATCCATTGCTTTGACGGGTTCCGGACCTCCATGGTCATCCAGAAGGTCGAATTGATCCAGTACGCCGACATGGCCAGACTCGTGGACTGGTACGCCATTGACCGCTTCCGGGCCAGGTCCATGAATCCTGAGCATCCCCAGATGCGCGGCACATCGCAGAGCTCCGATATCTTTTTTCAGAACCGCGAAGCCTGCTCGCCCTATTATGCGAAACTGCCGGGCGTCGTGGAAGAGGAAATGAGAAAGGTCAGCGAACTGACCGGAAGACCCTATCACCTCTTTGATTACGTGGGCCATCCCGAAGCGGACAAAATCATCGTCGCCATGGGATCGAGCTGCGACGTCATTGAAGGGACCATCGATTATCTGAACGCGCGGGGGGCCAAGCTCGGCCTCATCAAGGTCCGGCTTTACCTTCCCTTCTCCCGGGAGCACTTCTTCAAGGTTCTGCCGCGGTCGGTCAAGAAAATAGCCGTTCTCGACAGGCTCAAGTCCCCGATGAGCGTTGGAGAGCCCCTGTACCTGGAGGTCAGCACGGCGATCCTGGAAAAGAACACCGGACAGCTTGTCATCGGCGGAAGGTACGGGCTCGGCAGTAAGGATTTCACGCCGGCCATGGTGAAGGCCGTTTACGAAAATCTGGATCAGTGGAGCCCCAAGCGATCCTTCACGGTGGGCATCATCGACGATGTCAGCAATTCCTCCCTTGAAGTGGGCGAAGAATTCTCGGCGTCCCCTCCGGGCACGACATCCTGCAAATTCTGGGGCATCGGCGCCGACGGAACCGTCGGTGCGAACAAGGAGGCGATCAAGATCATCGGCGAGAACACCGACCTGTTCACCCAGGCGTATTTCGCCTATGACGCGAAAAAATCCGGGGGTGTCACCGTTTCCCATGTCCGCTTCTCCCCCAACAGGATCCTGTCGCATTATCTGATCAAGCACGCCGATTTTATCGCCTGCCATGTCCCGGCTTACGTCACCCAGTTCGACCTGCTGGACGGCATCATGGACGGAGGGATCTTCCTCCTCAACGCTCCCTGGACGGTTGAGGAAATGGAAATGGAAATTCCCGCCAGGCTGAGGAGGATCATTGCGGAAAAACACCTTAAATTTTATGCCATTGACGCAGTCAGCATTGCGGAAAAGGTGGGGCTTGGCGGAAGGATCAACATGATCATGCAGGCTGCCTTCTTCAAGATCGCCAACGTCATTCCCCCGGATGAGGCGATCAATTTCCTCAAGGAGGCCATTCAGCATGCTTACGGCAAAAAAGGTTCCAAAATCGTCAGCATGAACATCAGCGCCGTGGATCAGGCACTGGAGGCGATCAAGATCATCGAGGTGCCGGAATCGTGGGCGGAGACCGGCCGGGCGACCTATACACATGAGATCGTCCCCGAATTTGTCTCCAAGGTCATGAACCCGATGATTCTCCAGAAGGGGGATGAAGTGCCGGTAAGCGCCCTTCCTCCCGACGGCATCTTCCCGACGGCGACGTCACGTTATGAAAAGCGGGGGGTTGCCATCAATGTGCCGGAGTGGATTCCGGAGAACTGCATCCAGTGCAATCAATGCTCCTTTGTGTGCCCCCACGCAGCCATTCGGCCGGTGCTTGCAACGGAGGACGAGCTTCGAAAAGCCCCGACGGACTTTATAAGTCTGGATGCCGTTGGAAAAGAGCTCAAGGGGTTGAAGTACCGGATCCAGATCAGCCCGCTGGACTGCACGGGATGCGGCAACTGCGCCGATATCTGCCCGGCGAAGGAAAAGGCCCTGGTCATGAAGCACCTGAGCTTGCAGGATGAGATCCAGGTGCCGAATCACAAGTTCTCCCTGACCATCACGATCAAGGACAACCTCCTGCCGAAGACCACTGTGAAGGGCAGCCAGTTCTGCCAGCCCCTGTTCGAATTTTCCGGTGCCTGTCCCGGGTGCGGGGAGACTCCCTACATCAAGGTGATTACGCAGCTTTTCGGTGACCGGATGATCATCGGCAATGCCACGGGATGTTCCTCGATTTACGGCGGTTCCGCGCCGGTCTGCCCCTACACCGTCAACGCCAAGGGGCACGGTCCGGCATGGGCCAATTCCCTCTTTGAAGACAATGCCGAATTTACCCTGGGAATGGAGATGGCGATTACCCAGCGGCGGGAGCGAGTCGCCCGCCATATGCGGACGGCCCTGGACGAAAACATTTCCGCGGAGCTGAGGGAGCTCTTTACCGCGTGGCTGGACAATATGAACGATGCCGAAAAGACGAGGGGGCTGAGATTTCCCATCGAGGAGGCGGTGGCCCGGGAGCTGCCGAAATCCGTCGGATTGCAGAAGGATCTTCTGACCAGCATCCTCAGGGTTAAAGACCTGCTCGTCAAGAAATCGATCTGGGCCATCGGCGGGGACGGCTGGGCTTATGACATCGGATTCGGCGGTCTGGACCATGTGATTGCACAGAACCACGATCTGAACATTCTGGTCCTGGATACCGAGGTCTATTCCAATACGGGCGGACAGGCATCAAAGTCCACCCCGACCGGGGCCGTCGCGAAATTTGCGGCAAAGGGCAAGCCGGTGCGCAAAAAGGATCTCGGGCGCATGGCCATGATCTACGAATATGTGTATGTCGCTTCCGTGGCAATGGGAGCCAACAAGAACCAGTTCCTCAGGGCCGTTACGGAAGCGGAAAGCTATCCCGGCCCTTCCCTGATCATCGCCTATTCGCCATGCATCAATCATGGCATCGACATGGGCAAGAGCCAGGAGGAGCAGAAAAAAGCCGTTGAGGCCGGATACTGGCCCCTTTACCGCTATAATCCCCTTCTGGCTGCAGAGGGCAAAAATCCCTTCCAGCTGGATGCCACCGAAATCAAAGGCGATTTCCAGGAGTTCATGCAGGGGGAGGTCCGTTATTCAAGCCTCAGGAGAATGTTCCCCGAGGTGGCGGAGAAACTGTACAAGCAGGCGGAACAGGAGGCGAAAGAGAGAATGGAGAAGTACAAGGAGCTGGCCAAGGTGTAGGTCTTTCTCCCTTCTGTCGGGCGGGGCAACCCCCGGTCCACCAGCCATGGATGATCATTTGAGCAGGCCCCCGGGAAAATTTTCCCGGGGGCCTGCTGCGTTTGGCGGCGTACCGTGGCTTCCCCCTCGGTTTATCGAAGGCAGGAAGAGGGATGCGCTGTGACGTAAGCCGGACGGCATATTTTCGGCGGCTCCACGCCATTGGCAGGCGGTACCATGCTGAAGCGCTGCGCTTGGAGGGTTGAGATCAGAGGCGTGCGAAGTATTCTTCCCGGCAGCCCTTTTCGATCTCCAGGAGGGAGGATAAGGCCCCGTTGAAATCGGTTCTTCCGGCGGTGAAGACGCCATGCCCGTAAACGATGACGCCCCGGCTGTCGGCCAGGGCAGGGGGGACGGTGTGGCACAGGCCGTGGAGGCCCGTGCCCACTTCGCCGGGGACGATGGGAACACCGGCGGCCCGGCGCGGGCGGGGGCAGCAAAGGTGGCATTGCCTTTTTAACCCGACTTCGCAGTTTTTCTCTCCGCAGGCCAGGGAAAGGACAACGGAGAATTTCGGATGGCCGTGCAGGATGGTGCGGCAGGTGCCCCGGGCCACGATGGCCCGGTGGGCGCTCAGCTCGCTGGAGGCGGTGATGCCGGCGCAGGAGGAGCCGTCCAGGGGGACGGGATCGATGCATCCCTGCAGTTCGTCCAGGGAGCTGCCCGTCTGGCTTATGTAGAGAATGTCTTCAAAGAGGCAGGAGATGTTCCCGAAATAGGAATCGACGAGTCCGCAGTCTACCGTGGCCTTTCCCGCTTCCTCCATGGCGGTCAGAACGGTTGCCTCGTCCCGGAAAGGGCCGCGCAGCAGGGGGGAAACCCGTTGAGCGGGCGGATCGAGATGCTCCACCGCCTGTCGGAACGCCGCCTGCTGTGCGGGGCTTGAGCTGCCGGCCCGGACATCCCGGAGGACATCGGCGAAGAATTTGACGAAACAGGCGAAGCAGGCGGAGCTGAAGGTCACGAAGGCCTGTTCGGGGCTGACCGTCCCGCAGGCGATGATCCCCCGGCCGGGCAGGATGGCGCACTTCCGTTTTTTCAAAACCTGGATCAGCTTTTCCGCTTCAAAGGTGGTCACGACGGGCAGATCGTGGAGAAACGTCCGGGTTTCCGTATCCTCCGGCCGAAGAACACCCGATGGCGCTGTCCGGGCCAGGAAGTCCACCACGGTGCGGTAAGGTTCGGCAGGCTGCGCGAAGAGGAGGGCGGAGATGTGCAGCCCTGCGAAGATCTTCTCAATCAGGGGGCGCATTTCATCCTCGCGATTCCAAATCAGCTCCACATCCCAAGCCCCCAACAGGGGCGTGCCCGCTTCAGCCAATCCAGAGCGGACCAGCTTGTCGGCGTATTTTCGGATCAAACGGTCCATGAAGCGCTTACCCCCCGATTTCCCCGCTCCAGGCAATACCCAGTTCAGCGGCCTTTTCCCCCGTCGGCCTCCCTTCGCTGTCAAGGCCGCGGATGCGCCGGTAAACCGCCCGCGCCTTGAGAAATTCATCCCGGTCCAGCGGCTGAATCTCCAGGTGGCCGTTGCCCGTTCCCGGCTCCTCGAAAAAGCGGGCAGGGAGGTCGTCGTCGGTTCCCCGGAATCCGTTGCGGAAATTCATGATCCGCTCCGAGTAATCGATCCGCTCCCCCGCGGACAAAAGGTCATCTGCGGAGGTTTCTAGGCCGGTGACGGCGGTAAAGATCCGGGCGTACTCCTCCAGGGAGGCGGCGAGGAAAACAAAGGGGCAGGCGGTAAGGGAATCGGCGGCGGCGAAAAGGTCCTCCGCCCCTTTGATCATACGGGCCTTGCCACTGAAGGTAAAGCGGTTCGTCGCCACGGGTTTTCGCAGGATTTCGGAACTGATGGGATAGGCGCGCATGTGGCACCCGCCCCTCGTCGACGTGGCATAGGCGAGGGCCATTCCGTAGGCCCCCCGGGGATCGAAACCAGGCAGTTCCATGCCCTTCACCGCCATGGCCGCTTCCGGCTTCCCGCACTGTTCCGCATAGACGGCGGCCCCCTGTCCCAGGGCCTTCCCGATGCCGCGTCCCGCTCCGATATCCTGAAGAAGCGAGAGGATTTCCCGGGGGCCCGGGTGCCGTCGGCGGATTTCCCCATGGCAGGACAGCGTCGCTGCCGCCGAGATGGGATCCATGCCCAGTTCGATGCACAGCCGGTTTGCCTCCATCACCGTTTCCATTTCGGCGTTTCCAAGAAGGGCGCTGAAGTGGGCCAGGGTTTCAAACTCGGGAAGGATCCGACCATCGGATGCAATCCTTTTGCAGAGGATCGTGCAGCCCAGGCAACCCGTCCGGTGGGGGGCATAGCGTTTGTGAAAGGCGTGGGCGTTCATCCCGCGGGCGGCGTCAAAGCGGGTGCGGCGGAAATTGTCCGTGGGCATCATCCGGCGGGCATCGATGAGATCGTAAAGGGCGGCCGTACCGTATCGGCCGATGCCCAGGTCCCCGAGAAGAAAGGGCGAAGCCGACAGGAGGCGCTGAACATCTTCTTGCGCCCTTTTCAAGGCCCCGGGGTCGGCGACCCTCGTTGTGGTTGAGCCCTTGACGGCAATGTATTTCAGATTTTTTGCGGCAAAGAGAAGTCCAAGGCCGTTTCGGCCCGCCGCCCAGGAGCCGTCTACAATGAGGTTCGCATAACGGACCCCGGCTTCCGCCGCCGGGCCCGCCAGGACAACCGCCCCTTTTCCCTTCAGGCGGGCGTAGAGTTCAGGCGTTTTCCTTCCGGACAGGGGCGCGGCCTCCACGAGGGTGATGCGGGCATCCTCGATTTCGATTCCCCGGAGGGTCCTGGCTCGGCCGGTAATGACGAGACCGTCCCAACCCGCTTTTTTCAGGGCCGTTCCCAGCGATCCGCCGAAGGAGCCGTCCCCCACCGTACCGGTCTGCGGAGAGCGGGACATGACGGTCATCATGCCCGAAGTGGGTGAAGCCGTGTCCACCAGGGGGCCGGTAAAGAACAGCAGGGGCATTTCCGGGTCATCCCACGGCCGAGAAGCCTCATCCCACAGGTAGGAGCCCGCCAGTCCCCGGCCGCCGATCTGGCGGGCGTAAACATCCGCGTCCGGATGCTCTACCGTCCATTGTCCGGCAGACAGGTTGATTCTCAGGATTCTTCCCCTCCAGCCGTTCATGGTTCCGTCTTCGTTCTGCCTTGCGGCCGTTTCTTCTCCATGGAGTCGCTGTCCGATGCCGCAGGTCCGTCATGCAGGAACGGCGAATCGCCCTCTCCATCGGGATTCTCTTCCGTGTCCGTGGAGGGTTCCCCGGGGAGGAGAGGAATCCAGCCTTGCGGCACGGTGCCGTCAATAAAGGCTTCCAGGGCTGCCCCCTCGCTCCTCCTGGCAAAGACAATCCCCTCCGGAACGGGAAAAGCTTCCGCGGGCATGCCGGCCAGGGCTTGTTCCATGCAGTACAGCCAGATCGGCGCTGCGGCCCGGCCCCCAACTTCATGGCTGCCCAGGGTGCGCTGCTGGTCGAAGCCGACCCAGACGCCGGTGACAAGGGACGGGGTATAACCCACGAACCAGGCGTCCCGCACGTCATCGGTTGTTCCGGTTTTGGCGGCGACAGGGCGGCCGATGCTTTTTACCCGTTGGCCGGTCCCGCTTTCTACGACATCCTGCAGGATATGAGTCGTCAGAAAGGCGACCCGGGGATCGATGACCTGCTCCGCTTTGACCGGATGCTCTTCAAAAATGTTTCCGGTGCGGTCTACGATCTTCTTGATCATGAAAGGCTCCACGATCCGGCCCCCATTGGCCAGGACTCCGTACGCCCGAACCAGTTCCTGCAGGGTCACGGCGGAGGAGCCCAGGGCAAGGGAGAGATTCCTGGACAGCGGCGAGGCAATACCCATGTTGACGGCATAGGCGATCGCGTAGTCCACCCCGATTTCCTGAAGCAGCTTGATGGTGACCACATTGCGGGATTGAACGAGGGCTTTGTGCAGGGAGATCGGCCCCCGGAATTCCTCGTCGAAATTCTGAGGGGTCCAGACCCGCCCCGCATTGTCCGTGAACGAGATGGGTGAGTCGTCGATAGCGGTGGCCGGAGTCAGCCCCCGGTCGAAGGCCGCCGTATAAATAATGGGCTTGAAGGAGGAGCCCGGCTGCCGGCGCGACTGGGTGGTGCGGTTGAATTCGCTCTTGCTGAAATCCCTGCCGCCAACCATGGCCCTGATGGCTCCCGTCCGGGCATCCATGGACAGAAGCGCGCCTTGAACACTGTGCGGGCGGTAGCCCTGGCGGCTTTCGAGTTCCTGAAGCCCCCGTTCCACGGCGTCCCGGGCGGCCTGCTGGATGCGGAGATCCAGGGTGGTGTAAACCTCCAGGCCTTCCTTGTACAGGGCGTCACTTCCGTATGTCCCCTGGATGTAACGACGGATATTTTCGATAAAATAGGCGGCGGGCCGGTCGTTGGGCCGGATCGATCTCAGAAGCAGGGGCGCCTGCAGGACGCCGTTTTTCTCTTCTTCGCTGATGTAGCCCTCTTCCACCATTCGAGTCAGCACGTAAGCCTGCCGCCGCCGGGACCCCTCATAATTGGTGTAAGGATCGTAATTGGACGGAGCCTTGGGAAGCCCGGCCAGAAGAGAAGCTTCGGCAAGAGTGAGGTTCCTCGTTTTTTTCCCGAAGTAGACCTCGGCCGCCGCTTCGATGCCATAGGCGCCGTGGCCCATGTAGATGTTGTTGAGATAGATGTTCAGAATCTCCTCTTTGGAAAGGGACCGGTCGATCTTGAAGGCCAGGACGGCTTCCTTGAGTTTTCGGCTGTAGCTTTTTTCGGAGGAGAGATAGAGCCTTTTGGCAACCTGCTGAGTGATGGTGCTGCCCCCCTGCACAATTTTCCCCGCCTTGAGGTTCCGGAAAAAGGCGCGGGAAATGCCCTGCATGTCGAAGCCATTGTGCTCAAAAAACCGGGAATCCTCAGCCGCAAGGACCGCCTGGATGATGACGGGCGGGAGATCGGTGAATTTGACCAGCTTGCGGTTTTCCAGGTAGAATTCATCGATCAGTTCATTGTTGTCGGCGTAAACCCGGGTTGTGATGCTCGGACGGTACTCCTTCAAGGCGGCAATGCTCGGCAGATCCCGGAGCACGACATAGTAGAGGATGCTGCTGCCCACCAGCAGGGCCAGCAGGAGGAACAGGATGAGCCCGATCAGAATGCCGCCTTCAGAGCCCCGCTTTGCCCAGGGGGGATAAAAGGGAGGCTTATTCATCCTGCTCTCCGGTTGCTGCCGGGCCGCTTTCCGAAACCTCCCTGCTTTCCTCGACAGGCACCTTCTTCCTGCCGGCGCGGGGTTTGCGCACGGCAAAGCGGGCGACCAGGATGCTGATCTCGTAGAGAACCAGCAGAGGGCCGGCCATAAGCAGCTGGCTGATGAGATCCGGCGACGGCGTGAGCACCGCGGCGGCGATAAAGATCAGCAGGATGGCATATCGCCGCTGAGTGGAGAGCATCCGGGCATTGACGACACCGATCTTGGCCAGAAAAAAGACGAAGACCGGCAATTCGAAACAGAGCCCGAAGGCCAATAACAATTTCAGAGCGAGTCCGAGATATTCCCGCATGGTGACCATGGGTTTCAGGAATTCGGAGGAAAAAGAGATGAAGAACTTGAAGGCCGGCGGCAAGGCGACGAAATATCCGAAAAGCACTCCCGCGGAGAACAGGAGGGTGGAAAGAAAAACGAAAGGAAAAACGTATTTCTTTTCCTGTGGATAGAGACCGGGAGAGATGAATTTCCAGATTTCCAACAGGATGTAAGGGCTTGTCAGAATCAGTGCAGCGAAGAAGGAGACCTTCATATACGTGAAGAAGGCTTCCGGCAGAGACGTGAAGACCATGAAGCTGTTTTTGGGCATGACCTCGATCAGAGGGAGGGTCACGATCCGGAAAAGCTCTTCCTTGAAGGTGTAACAGAGGGTAAATCCGATTGCCAGAGCGATGAGGACGTGGACAAAGCGTTTGCGCAGCTCTTCCAGATGGGCCGTTAACGGTAGTTTTTCATCAGCGGATAAGGTCATAAGTTTTCAGGTGTGATTTTTCAATAGATGTTGAAAGAACTGCTTCTCATATCCTCAAGACTTTGGTCGTTTCGGTTCTTCCCGTTCCATATCCGGAGCCTGCCTTCCCGCATGAGCGTCTGCCTGCGGCACCTCGGCGTACATCTTCCGCCGGGATTGTGCCTTCCCGCGCCGTCCGGATGTTCTCCTTTTCTGTATATGAATTGATGGGCTTCACGGCAGGGAAAGAGGTGGGCGGAGCGGAGCCGGTCTGGGGTTCATTCCGGGATGCTGGAGTCAACCATTGGAGGCTGTTCCCTCAAGCTTTTTCTCCTCGGCGGCTTTGTCTTCACCCTTTTCTCCTTCTTTTTGCGGAGACTGCGGCTCATCGTCCTGAAGAGTGCCTTTGAGGCTGTCGGTTACACCCTCGGCGGTTTTTCGGAATTCAGCCAGCCCTTTACCCAGAGACTTGGCCACATCAGGCAGCCGCTTCGGACCGACAACGAGCAGCGCCACGGCGGCAATCAATAAAAGTTCCTGCATGCCGATGTTAAACATGAATGGATCCACTCCAATAAATTTCAATTGGTTATACATAGGGAAACAGAGGATTGTCAAATCATTTATCAGATCCGGAAGCCCAGCAACCGGAGCACTCCGGCGGTCAAAGACGGAAAGTCCGCAAGATTCATAACCCATGGAAAGGAGGGATCAATCTGATGGAGAGAATCGGGAGCGTCGCCCGTCTTCCCGGCTAAGCGGGTAGGTGTCACCCCGATCAAGGCTTCCGGAAGAAGAAGGCCTTGAAAAGGCGCACGACCATACAGGGTGGGCCGCCTGCGGACATCGGGCATTCCCCTGAGTTCGAAGGCGGGGTGAAGCATTGCCGGTTTCCGGTATCCCTTCTCTTTTTTTCCTTATCCTCG
>ENA-UOUL01005048-UOUL01005048.1-bioreactor-metagenome-genome-assembly--contig:-NODE-5048-length-11687-cov-2.601464_pt1 | contig 11687 bp, 9 predicted proteins | sample MGYA00249838_ERZ747220 | MGnify/ENA primary metagenome ERZ747220 (study PRJEB28778, sample SAMN05720191) | bioreactor metagenome | isolation source: Anaerobic biogas reactor | place: USA:Washington...
AACCTGATCGCCGATGCAGTCGCATCATCACCTGCATCGGTATCTTCAAGGCCTGATCAAAACTGGAATGAGTTCATACGTTCCCGACAAGATTTGAAACCAGGATTCAAATATCTCAAACGATTGCGATTTTTGCATTGCATTTGTTAAAAATATATGAAATCCGTCTTGCAGGAATCTTCTGTTACCCTTGATTCCGGGAATGGGCGGGGAATCGCCTTCTGTCTACCTTGTATACAACACGCTTCAGCAGGAATCCCCGCCCTACTCCCCGTAAACGCTCCGGACAACCCGCACAAAAAGCCTCAATCGCACCATCCGGAGAAGTCTTTTGGATGGAAATACATGGATGCAGCTTACCGCACCTCAAAGCGGATCGTGTTCCCGCCTTCCACCACCTCGAAGCAGGCATCCTTCCACTTTCCGGGTCCAAACGGATTACGCGCGTTCTTCGAGAAACCATAGGGTTCGGTCGGCATTCCGAATGTGCCAGTATTCAGCTCACCGTTTTCGTCACAATCGTGCACTGCGGAAACAGCGTAGATGCCCGGCTCCAGATCGATGACCTCCCAAACCACCTCGGGCATAGCCGGATCGAGGATGTCGGATCGATTACCTTCCTTAAGCCATTTCTCCTCACTATTAAAGAGACTGAACCGCATCTTTCCATTGGTATTCTCAACACCCTCCACGATGACTTTGAGGGTTGCCGCCTCTGCCGATGGCATGGACAAGCCCGTCCCGATCAGGCAAAGAAGCGCAGCGCCAATCAAACGAAGGGCTGCGGCCGGGCTGGATGGCACACAGGAGTCATGCGATGAAAAGTGATCTCGAGTATTCATGGATGTGTATTACGTTATCAATTTATCGATTGGGAAGGAACCCGTCTCCCGGCGGACCGGCACCGGAATGGCGTCGGCACAATCAAACCATCGGCACTTTTCGAGGTGGTAAAGCGCGGAGGGATGACCCGCATGTTTGCGGTACGAGAATCAAAGCTGCGGGATGGACCGTAAGGAAGTGTGGGACAGACCGATCACCCACCTATCCGACAAAAGCTATGCTTCATACTTTCCGTCCGCGGACCCCCGCAAACTCGCGTACATAGGTCCTGGAAACCGGAACTGAGAGGCTCTGCTCATCCAGACTCAGAGTGAGTCCGAGAGCATTTCCTTCTGCCCTCCTAACCTTGGAACGGTTCACCAGGAAGGATCGGTGGCATCTCACCACTGTTGGATTCCAATCAACCATCTGCGCTTCAATTGCCTTGAGTGGAGCACGCAGCATGGTCCGGATCAATTTCCCCTCCTGTGATCTCCAAACAACCTCAACGTAGTTCGCGCTGGCCTCGACAAAATAGAATAGGCCCAGTCGCACATCCAGGGATTCGCCACGGTTCTCTCCGGTAAGACGAATGACATTGGGAACAGCCGGAACCCCGGATGCGACGGGATCGGCCGCCCTATTGGGCTGTGCTTCAGCATTCAGAAAAATCCGGGTGTTCAAATCCTCTGCGACTCCTTCATGACGATGAACAAACCGCATGCGCTGGTAGGCCACAGTGCCCACTATCGGAAAAAAACCTATCGAGACCGTCTGGATCAGCATCGTCGACACGCTGCTCCAGTTACAGCACTCATCGAACAGCCAAGCTCCCCACAACGCATTCGCCCCTGTTATCAGGATCAATATCGTGACAAAGAACAGGCAAACCTGCCAAACCTTCCACTGTGCACCTGTCCCTATCACCAGCAGAATCGCATTCACCATCAACACGACAACAAAGGATGGGATCCCATACGACGCCAGATCACGGGTCTTATGTTCCCAATCTGCGGCTGACAAACCAAACGGTTGGAACACAATCAGGAACAACCCTACAAACAGGCCTGATAGGAAAGCAGTGATTAACGCGTGATTCCAGGAGATGTCCATTGGATACTTCGCTCCCCAAAAACCGCCAATGCTTTTATACCGGCCATTCATGCATTTAAAGCATTGGATACAACGCCCTTGGAATCAACACGGAAACTGCATGAACACATGATCTGATCCATACGCTGCTGGAACATTGGAGCGATTGATTCACAACCCGCAAAACCCGCTTGACACGAGGTAGCATTATGATATCGTTTTGATATTTCCTCTACACTATTATGCAAACATCATCCGCTACCTTCTCCGAAAACCGCGAACGCCCGGTGAGCGTTCAGAATGGATGGCTTTGGCTGTTCATCGTACTGGCCATATGGGTTCTCTCCATTGGGTTGATTGTCACAGCTGCGTCTGGCCGATTGCCACACGGATTACCCGAAGTGCCCGTGATCGCATCCGGCGTCGTGCTGATCATTCTTAACCTCATCCTCTCGGGTGGATTTTTCACCCTTCAGCCAAATGAGGCGCGCGTTCTCATCCTGTTTGGCAAATACGTTGGAACCGTCAGGCAAAGTGGATTCCATTGGGGGAATCCTTTTTACTCAAATGATGCGCAAGCCCAGATTGCAGTAGCAACCCAAGGCAAGCATTCATCCTCCAGAAGTCCTCGTCACAAAGTATCGCTACGCGCCCGCAACCTCAACGGGGAGCGGCTCAAGGTGAATGACAAAAACGGGAACCCTATAGAAATCGCGGCCGTTGTGGTTTGGCGGGTGCAAGATACCGCTCAGGCGAAGTTTGATGTCGATGACTACCAGGACTACGTCAGGGTGCAGTATGAATCGGCCCTCCGGCACCTTGCCAGTGGCTATGCCTACGATGATGAGAACCCCGACACGGTCACCCTCCGGAGCAGCATGGATGAAGTATCGCAGGCATTGGCCCTCGAACTGCAGGAACGCCTCAAAAAAGCGGGGGTCGTCGTGGAAGAAGCCCGAATCGCCCACCTTGCGTATGCGCCGGAGATTGCCCAGACCATGTTGCGCCGCCAACAAGCCGAGGCCGTGATCGCGGCCCGCCAGAAGATCGTGCATGGCGCGGTGAGCATGGTGGAGCTGGCCCTCAAGGAAATGTCGGAAAAGGGCGTAATTGATCTCGATGAAGAACGCAAGGCGGCCATGGTCAGTAACCTCATGGTAGTGCTGTGCGGAGAAACCGAGGTTCATCCCGTGATCAACGCTGGAACGCTGTATCATTAAACCGCCTTCCCCCAAGAGATAGCTTCATGACCCCCGGAATCCTTCCTTGACTCCGAGGGGTCCAAGCCTATCCCAATGCCCGATCCATAGATGGACAAAGAAAAACGCAAAGGCTTCCTCCTCCGCATCGAGCCCAATCTGTATAAGGAACTGGAACACTGGGCTGCGGATGATCTCCGCAGTCTAAATGGCCAGATCGAGTATCTCCTGCGGGAAGCGGTGCGCAACAAACGCCGGAAACTACTGCGTAACCCATCGGACGATCCAACGCCTCACAGCGAATAAGTGCAGGATCCTCTGCTCAACGAAAGCGGGGAACACCAGCACACCGGATTCGGGAATCGATTCGCCTGGGCGTCGAATCCACCAATGCCGTGATCCCAGACCCGGCGAGAGTGAAAAACAATACCCGATTGGATTCAGGATAGAGCTCGCATCAGCCGACGCGACAATAGACAGCGTCGAAATCAGGATTCGATGTAGGAACAGATGTATTCGCAGATTCCATCTGCAACCGTAATCGTGAAGCCCGAATTCGCCGGAACATCGAAGCTGGTCCCCTCTTCGTAGCCCTGACGCAGATCCGTTCCGTCAAGAACAATCGAAGCCGAACCTGCCACCAACTCCATGCGCTCCGCCTTCTGGGTTCCGAAATGATAGGATCCCGGATAGATCAAACCAAGGGTCTTTTTGCTCCCATCGGGAAAAATCACGGTGTGGCTTACCACCTTGCCATCGAAATAGACATTGGCCTTGGCCAACACCGAAACCTGATCAAACTGCGCGCTCTGTGCCATAGTGGGCAAAAGCACGTATCAGAAAAGGGAACCTGTCAATCCTTCTCCTGATAGTCGAAAAAGCGGAAGTCTGCCGGATGATTCATACCGGAAATATCCTGACAAGCCATTCCGACAAAAGCGCCCGTGAAACCCAGCGTGCCGTAGTCGTCCGAGAGAATCGAAGCGTCTAAAACCGGACCGATATCGACCCACGTCGCACCATCCAAAGAATACCGGAAAAGGAGGCTCTCACGGTTGATGTCGACCTGTAGAAACACAGATCCCTCTCCTGGGATTTTGGTCTCATACTCCGGCATATCCTCGTGAATATCGAGGTCGGCTTTGATGATGCCAAGCGTGCGCCCACCATCCGCCTCATCGTAAGTCACACGCAGATAGTAGTGTAATAGACGGTCATAGTAGGCGATCAACCCGGCCATATGCTGATAATGCCGCGGTTGATACTCCATACAGATGGTGGTGACCGTGTGAAACGCCTGAACGCGCCGAGCCAACAAACTCTGCCGGAACAGGCTTACCGTCGGCTCCTGCCCATAAAGCCGCAACCATCCCGGCCGGACATCCGTGCTTACCCACGAGGCATCTATCGGACGTCTCAACGATTGAAAATGCAGGTCCATCGCACCCGGCGCGAAGTCAACCCTTTGCGAGCCTGAAGGCCTGGGTCCCGGAATTACCCCACTTGGCAACGGACAAGTGTCCGACGGAAAATTCCCTCCTTGCGCCAGATAGGGCCAATCGTCCGTTTTCCATTCAGTCTTCTGTATCGCTGTCTCGCGTCCGAGGATGCACCGTCTGTTCGACAACGGCCTTCCGCATAGATGAACCGCGAACCATTCACCTTCGGTGGTATCCACCAAAGATGCATGCCCGGACTTCTGCAGCGACAGAGCATCATTGCCATCGGATGTGATCAGCGGATTGGCAGGGTGGATTTCGTAAGGACCCTCAAGATTACGCGAACGGGCAATCGTCGCCGCATGCTCATACGATGTGCCCCCTTCGGCAGTCAGCAAGTAGTACCAGCCATTGCGCATGTATAGGTGAGGACCTTCAGTCTTCGCGATACTCGAGCCCGTAAAAACCGGAACCGCATCTCCTATCAGTTTCCCCTCCGCAACCGAATACTCCTGAAGAACGATGTCCCTAAATGGATGTTTACCTTTGCGATGATCCCATCGCATGTTTAACAGCCACTTGCGACCATCTTCCGCATGAAACAGGGATGGGTCGAAACCGCTTGAGTTCAAAAAGACCGGATCCGACCACGGCCCCCTGATGTCATCGGCCGTCACCAGATAATTGGGAGTGATTTTATATGGGCCCGGATGCCACATCTTGGTATCCGTGTATAGCAGCCAGAACTTTCCGTCAGCATAGCTCAAATCGGGAGCCCAGATGCCGGCCGAATCCGGATTTCCAAGCATGTTCAATTGAGAGGTCCGATTCAACGGACGCCCTATCAATTCCCAATTTGCAAGGTCGCGGGAGTGGTGAATCTGCACACCGGGGAACCATTCGAATGTCGAGCAGGCGATGTAGTAGTCGTTGCCAACCCTGCAAACACTCGGGTCGGGGTTGAAGCCGGAAAGGATAGGATTCTGGATATTCATAGCATGGATGATAGAACAACTCCCGGACGAAGAACAGCTCATCGTCTCAATTGAATTCTATCTTTGAAAGCCCCCCACGCAACTACTCCCCAAAAAAATGAGCCAGCCGCTCTCACATTCACTTCCACCCCGCAACAACCACTATATCGAGTGGTCCGAAGGCATGAACGCACCTTCCGGAAGGATCCTCACTTGCGCATGCCGGGCCGGGAAGGAGGCATCTGCAGCGCCCCTTATGGTTCAAATCGGATTATAAAACAAATTAATAGTAGACTTCCCCCTCGGTTGGAATTTAACTGCGAATGACTCCGGAAAGTCCGAGGCCAGGAGGTGGCCTCAAAACGGATCCATCCGAAGTCGCAGAAGCTAACTCAACTTGATTATCATCCATGGCTAACAAAAAGATGGTCAATATCGACGGCAATACCGCTGCATCGAATATTGCATACGCATTCAGCGAAGTCGCTGCAATTTACCCGATCACCCCGTCGTCCGACATGGGCGAATACGCCGACGCTTGGGCTGCTGCGAAGAAAAAGAACATCTTCGGAGAACCGGTTCAGGTCGTTCAGATGCAATCCGAAGCTGGTGCCGCCGGAGCTTGCCATGGCTCCCTTGTCGCCGGATCGCTGACCACGACATTCACGGCATCGCAGGGATTGCTCCTGATGATTCCGAACATGTTCAAGATCGCGGGGGAAATGATCCCCACCGTTTTCCATGTGACAGCGCGTGCGCTGGCATGCCAGTCGCTCTCGATTTTCGGGGACCACTCCGACGTCATGGCCTGCCGCTCCACCGGATTTGGATTCATGGCATCCGCGAATGTCCAGGAAGCACAGGACATTGCGGCGATTACCCACCTCGCATCTCTGGAATCCAAGATTCCTTTCATTCATTTCTTTGACGGATTCCGCACTTCCCACTCCATTCAGAAAATTGAGGAAGTCGACTATGACACCCTCAAATCCATGATGCCTTGGGAAGCTCTCGAAGACTTCCGTCGCCGTGGACTCTCGCCCGATCGCCCGACCCTCAAGGTTGGAGCCCAAAACCCGGATGTATATTTCCAAGGTCGCGAAACCGTTAACCGCTACTACGATGCGGCTCCGGGAATCATCAAACGCTACATGAAGCTGTATGCCGAAAAGACCGGTCGCAGCTACGCACCTTACACTTATATCGGTGATCCGAATGCGGAACGCATCATCATCGCGATGGGTTCGGCCACCGAAACCATCGACGAAACCATTCGCTTCCTCAACGCCCGCGGCGAAAAGGTAGGCGCACTCAAGGTCGTCCTCTACCGTCCGTTCTCCGTAGCCGATTTCGTGGAAGCGATTCCGGCATCGGTGAAGAAGATCGCTGTGCTCGACCGCGTCAAGGAACCGGGTGCAATCGGCGACCCGCTCTATCTGGACACAGTTGCAGCCCTCAAAGGCAAGCCAATCTCGATCATCGGCGGCCGCTACGGGCTCAGCTCGAAGGAATTCACGCCTCCCATGGTGAAGGCGGTCTACGATCACCTCGCCCGCGATGGCCACCATGGATTCACGGTCGGGATCGAAGACGACGTCACCCACCTTTCGATCCCTGTCAAGGACCAGATCGACACTGAAGATAAGGGTGTCGTGCGCTGTAAGTTCTGGGGCTATGGATCCGATGGAACAGTTGGAGCTAACAAGAACTCGATCAAGATCATCGGGGAAGGCACGGATCTCTACGTGCAGGGATACTTCCAGTATGACTCCAACAAGTCGGGTGGATATACCATTTCCCACCTGCGTTTCGGAAAGAAGCCGATCCAGTCGGAGTATCTTCTCAACAACGCCAACTTTATCGCCCTTCACTATCGCGATTACATCGGCAAATACGACATCCTCGAAGGGATCACCGAAGGCGGCACATTCCTGCTCAATTCCAGTTGGAAGCCGGAGGAAGTATTCTCCAAGCTCACTGCGGAAATGCAGAAGACCATCCGCGACAAGAAGATCAAGGTCTACAACGTGGATGCCTCCAAGATCGCCAAGAAAGCCGGCCTCGGACAACGCATCAACACCGTTATGCAGACCGCATTCTTCAAGCTCTCTGGAGTCCTTCCCGAGGAAGAAGCGATCAGCATGATCAAGGCCTATGTTGAAAAGGCCTATAAGAAGAAGGGCAAGGAAATCGTCCAGATGAACTGGGATGCTATCGACGCTTCGGTGGACGCAATCCAAATCGTCCCGATTCCGGAAGGTGAAGTCGCATGCGCTCCAATGGAGGATGTGGTTCCCGCGGATTCCAATGCATATGCAAAGGAAATCGTCGACCCGGTACTCCGCCTCAAGGGCGATTTGCTCCCTGTTTCCAAGATGTCCTTCGATGGCACTTTGCCAACCGGCACCAAGCGGTTGGAAAAAGGTGGTCGCGCGGCCCGTGTTGCTCCTTGGCTCAAGGAGCTTATCCCCGCCAACTCCATTCAGACGGACGACATCTATTTCGAGTACCCGGGCAGCTGTCAGGGTTGCGGAGAAATCGGTTACATTAGTATGGTGACCCAGCTCTTCGGAGACCGGATGATCATTGCTAACGCGACCGGATGCTCCTCGATCTATGGCGGCACCTTCCCGACCACTCCTTACACAATGGACAGCAACGGCAAGGGTCCATGCTGGGCGAATTCGCTTTTCGAAGACAACGCAGAATTCGGTTTCGGAATGCGCTTGTCTGTGGACGCGGGACGCAAGCTCCTCGCCGATCTCCTGAAGGAAATGCTCAATGATCCGATTCCTGACTCGCTCAAGGGCCTGATCCGTGAGCGCCTCGATAACTGGTCCGTGACCACCCTCGACGCCAAGGCTGCGGCTGAGATCATCAAGAAGGAAATCGACGCCCTTGTCGCCAAGAATCCTGGAAACGAACGCTTCCGTTTGGCGGCATCCCTTAAGGATCTGCTCATCGAACGCTCGATCTGGATCTTTGGTGGAGACGGATGGGCCTATGACATCGGGTTCGGCGGCCTCGACCACGTTCTCGCCAACAACCGCAACGTCAATGTCCTGATCGTCGACACCGAAGTCTACTCCAACACCGGAGGACAGGCGTCCAAGTCGACTCCACGCGGGGCAGTTGCCAAGTTCGCAGCAAACGGCAAGCAGATGGGCAAGAAGAACCTTGGCCTGATGATGGCAACCTACAACTCCTGCTACGTCGCCAGCATCAATCAAGCGGTTAACAAGGAGCAGTGCGTCAAAGCCATTATCGAAGCCGAAAGCTATCAGGGGCCATCCGTCGTAATTGCCTATGCACCTTGTATTGCCCACGGATACGACCTCCGTTTGTCCATGCAGCAAGGGAAGAAAGCTTCCGATTCCGGATACTGGCCGATGTATCGCTACAATCCGGCCAAACTCGGCACGAGTGAATCTCCTCTCAGCTGGGACGCTCCGGAAGCCACTATCGAGTTCGGAGAATTCAAGGAAATCGAAAACCGCTATCAGATGCTTTCCCGCTCCAATCCGGCTGAAGCTGAACGCCTCGCCGCACTGGCCGCAAGGGACAATGCCATCCGGACCCACAACATCCTCAACCTTAAAAACTCCTGATTCAACCTATGGAACCCAATCTAAAAACCCGTTACATGGGATTGGAGCTCGCCAATCCGATTATCGTCGGCGCAAGCAAGCTCACCGCCTCAGTCGAAGGCATCCAGAAAGCCGAAGCGGCAGGTGCCGGAGCCGTGGTCTGCGCCTCGCTCTTCGAGGAGCAGATCCAGCTTGAACAATGGAAAATGGAGAATGACATCGAATCCATCAGCAATGTTGATGCGGAGATAGGTGGATTCTTCCCTTCCCTTGAGCATTCAGGCCCGAAGGAATACCTCCACTGGGTGAAGAAGGCAAAAGCCAGCGTGAAGATTCCGGTCATCGGAAGCCTCAACGCTGTCGATGAAGGATCATGGGTTGACTACGCTCAAATGATCGAAGACACCGGCGTGGATGGTCTCGAACTCAACTTCTTCCACACTCCGGGTGACTTCGACAAGTCCGGGGCTGAAGTTGAATCCGACCAACTCCGTGTGATCGAAGCGGTAAAGGCAAAAATCCGGATTCCGCTCGCCGTCAAACTGAGCTGCTGCTACAGCAACCCGCTCCACTTCATCTCGCGAATCGATCAACTGGGCGTAAGGGCATTCGTGCTATTCAACCGCCTGTTCGAGTCCGACATCGATACCGACGAGATCCGCCACACCACTCCGTTGAACCTGAGCAGCAAGGGCGATCACAAGCTTGCATGCCGTTACGCCGGGTTGCTCTTCAAGCGGGTGAAAGCGGATGTATGCGCCAACAACGGCTTCATGTCTGGACGCGATGTGGTAAGGGCGATTCTTAGCGGTGCATCGGCCGTTCAAGTGGTCAGCACCCTCTACCGTCACCGTCACGACCAGATCGAGGTCATGCTCGCTGAGATCCGCCAATGGATGACGCAGCAAAACCTCAGCGACCTCAATGCCATCCGTGGCAAACTCGCCGAAGTGAATGTCAATGATCGCTTCATCTACAAACGCGCGCAATACGTGGACTTGATTCTGCGTTCACAGGAGCTGTTGGAATCCCCGGCACCCTGATTTACGCACTGACGACCATTATCCAAAGGGCGAATCCTGCATGTCGGGATTCGCCCTTTTTTTGCCACAAGGCCTCGGGATGATATGACCACTCAGAGATACCGAGCCCCGATGCATCTGCGCCTGAATGGGACACATCTAAGATTTATGACTTCACGCGCTCGGCATCCTTCTCTTGAACGGAAAGAGAGCTTTCGACTTTGAACGCACGGGCATTCACCCATTCACTCGAAAGGAACCTGGGCGATCACGCCCACAACAAACCCGTGGGCTCACGCCCCATCCGGCTCATCAACACTGTGAAGGGGATCTTCCTCCTGGATTGCAAGCATCCGTTCCTGAATCATCCGGGCAGCTGAATCCACATCCTGTGTGCCCAGCGCGTCCCAATCCTCAAAGCGAGCACACCTCACATGAACCCGACTGAAAGGCTTGGGGACGAAAAACCGATCCCATGAATTCAACCGCCATGCCCGTTCGAAATCGGCATTCACCAGAATGACCGGCATGCGGCAGGACTTCGCGACAAAAGCCGCCCCGGGTTTTACGACATACCGCGGGCCCGTGGATCCATCGGGCGCCACTCCGATGCTTCCGCCGCCCCGCACAACACGGATCAATTCCTTCACGGCCTGAGCACCACGGTAATTCGAGGATCCACGAACAGCCCCGATCCCAAACAAGCGAAGCAGCGCCTCTGTCCACGCCCCGTCCCGACTCGCGCTGATCAACCCCCATATCCGCTCCTTCCGGATGAAACGACGACGCACCTCCGGAATGATGAAGAGCCGATTGTGCCAGAAAACATAGACTCCTGGACCTCTAAGACGAAGCCGGGTTTCCGGATCTGCCTTCACACGGAGTGTCCCCATCCACATCCGCATGATCAACACGAACGGAAACAACACCCAATGGTGATAAGTCACTTTCCTGACGGCTTTCCTCGGTTTCTCGCTTGGCTGATCCATGACTGAGAAATCCTGTCAGGATATCGAAGACAGCACAATACAGATTAGTCAGGAGTCGCCGGAGCAGACACCGGGCTGATCTCTCCCTTATTGGAAGGCGTTTGATCAGATCCGGGAGCAGCATCATCTGAATCGCCAGGATGAGGAACAGCATCCTCCGCCAGCTTCTTGAGCTCCTCCTCAGGCACCTTGGAAACCTTGAGCGTGAAAACCCGCTCTTCGTTATCCCGCAAAACCTTAACCTGCACAAACTGACCTACCCGTGCAAAGAACCGGGCGTTACGCACATCGCTCGGGCTGCGGATCTCGAAATCTCCGATAGCCAATAACCTGTCTCCCTGAAGCAAACCAACCTCCTCGGCGGGACCATTGCGGATCACCTCATCCACGACCACCCTGGATCCCCGGACAACCTCAGTGGTCTCCCGTCCCTCAATGCCAAACCAACTGTAAATCACTTCACCCGCAAACATAAGGTCGTCGCGGATCCGGAACAGTGCACGGGCTGGAAGAACATATGACGAAGGAATGTCCAAAAGGGTCATGACATTCATTCCCACCAA
>ENA-UOUL01005049-UOUL01005049.1-bioreactor-metagenome-genome-assembly--contig:-NODE-5049-length-11686-cov-3.109829_pt1 | contig 11686 bp, 22 predicted proteins | sample MGYA00249838_ERZ747220 | MGnify/ENA primary metagenome ERZ747220 (study PRJEB28778, sample SAMN05720191) | bioreactor metagenome | isolation source: Anaerobic biogas reactor | place: USA:Washington...
GCCGACGTAGCTCAATCGGCAGAGCATCGACCTTGTAAGTCGAGGGTTGCCGGTTCGATTCCGGCCGTCGGCTTGCAGGACGATAATCCGGATGCTTGACATTCGAATGGGCAGATACCCAAGTGGCCAAAGGGGGCTGACTGTAAATCAGCTGGCAACGCCTTCGGAGGTTCGAATCCTTCTCTGCCCACCTGAGAATTGCAGATCTTGATCTGTAATTCAATCGGCTGCCCACGTAGCTCAGTCGGTAGAGCACGTTCTTGGTAAGAACGGGGTCATCGGTTCAAATCCGATCGTGGGCTCTCGGGTTGTGATCCTATCGCCGCCGTCCCATCGCCATGCGTCACGGGTTCGGCGGCGACTTATCGCTAACAGGTTACTCACTGCTGGAGGTTGCCATCCATGGCTAAGGAAGTCTTTCAGCGCACGAAGCCCCATGCGAACGTGGGGACGATCGGGCACATTGATCATGGGAAGACGACGCTGACAGCGGCGATCACGAAGGTTTTGGGGATGAAGGGTTGGGCGAACTATCGTTCGTTCGATTCGATCGACAATGCGCCGGAAGAGAAAGCGCGCGGGATCACGATAGCGATTGCGCATGTGGAGTACCAGACGGAGAAGCGGCACTATGCGCACGTGGACTGTCCGGGGCATGCGGACTACATCAAGAACATGATCACGGGTGCGGCGCAGATGGACGGTGCGATCCTGGTGGTGGCGGCGCCGGAAGGGCCGATGCCGCAGACGCGGGAGCACGTGTTGCTGGCGCGGCAGGTGGAAGTGCCGGCGATGGTGGTGTTCCTGAACAAGGTCGACCAGATGGAAGACGAGGAGCTGTTGGAGCTGGTGGAGCTGGAGCTGCGCGAGCTGCTGACGAGCTACAAATTCCCTGGTGACGACATGCCGATCATCCGCGGGAGTGCGTTGAAGGCGTTGGAGTCGACGTCGAAGGATCCGGAAGCGCCGGAGTACAAGTGCATCTGGGAGTTGATGCATGCGGTGGATGAGTACATCCCGACGCCTGAGCGGCCGATGGACAAGCCGTTCCTGATGCCAGTGGAAGACGTGTTTGGGATCAAGGGGCGCGGGACGGTGGTGACGGGGCGCATCGAGCGCGGCAAGGTGAAGGTCGGCGAGACGATCGAGATCATCGGGCTGAAGGAGACGCGTTCGACGGTGGTGACGGGCGTGGAGATGTTCCGCAAGATACTGCAGGAAGGGTTGGCAGGGGACAACGTGGGTTGTCTGTTGCGGGGCATTGAGCGGACGGACGTGGAGCGCGGGCAGGTCTTGGCGAAGCCGGGGTCGATCACGCCGCACACGACGTTCCAGGCGGAAGTGTACGTCTTGAAGAAGGAAGAGGGTGGGCGCCATACGCCGTTCTTCCAGGGATACCGGCCGCAGTTCTACATTCGGACGATGGATGTGACGGGCGAGGCGGAGCTGCCGGCGGGGGTGGAGATGGTGATGCCGGGCGACAACGTGAACCTGAAGGTGAAGTTGATCGTGCCGGTGGCGCTGGAGGCGGGTTCGCGCTTTGCGATCCGCGAGGGCGGCCGGACGGTCGGTTCCGGTGTGATCACCCAGATTATCGAATAAGGGACACGAAGACCTTCGAGATTCAGAGCCGACCGAAGGTTGGCACGACCTCGAAGGTCTCTATATGTGCCTGGAGGCATGATGGCTAAGAATCGTATTCGGATTCGGCTGAAGGCATTCGATCACCGGGTGCTCGATGACTCTGTCCGCAAGATCGTGGATGCTGCGGAGCGTACGGGCGCCGCTGTGGTTGGTCCTGTCCCGCTTCCCACCCGGATCGAGAAGTTCACCGTGAACCGGTCGCCGTTCATCGATAAGGATAGCCGCGAGCAGTTCGAGGTGCGGACGCACAAGCGTCTGATTGATGTGATGGATCCCGGCCCTAAGACGATCGAGAACCTAACCAAGCTCGATCTGCCTGCAGGCGTGGATATCGAAATCAAGCTTTAGGCCGCAGAGAACACAGGCGCCGGGAGCAGCAGCTTAGGCTCACGTATTCCCGGTGAGCTCGGTGGCAAAAAGAGCGGGCGGCGCCAAGCCGCTCAAGGGGATGATGCGGCCGCCACACCGGCGGTCCCGACAGTCCCAAGGAGGAAGTTGTGAAGGGTATATTGGGCCGGAAGGTGGGCATGACGCAACTGCTCACCGCACGCGGCACGGTCGTTCCTGTGACCGTCATCGAAGCAGGTCCCTGCTACGTCACGTTGGTCAAGACCCTGGAGAAGGATGGCTACACGGCCGTCCAGCTTGGCTATCAAGAGACCAAGCCGCGCCGCCTGACGAAGGGCGAGGTGGGTCACTTGCGCCGGCGCAACGCGAATCTGCCGAGCTTGCGCGTGCTGCGTGAGATTCGCATGAAGAACATTGTGGACTTCCAGGTGGGTCAAAAGCTGCTCGCCGATGTGTTCGCTGCCGGCGAGCGCGTTGACGTGAAGGGCGTTTCTAAGGGCAAGGGTTTCCAGGGTGGTGTGAGACGTCACGGATTCCGTGGTGGGCCGCGCACGCATGGTCAATCAGATCGCTTGCGCGCACCGGGCTCGTCCAGTGCGGGCACGACACCTGGACGTATTTACAAGGGCAAGCGCATGGCTGGCCACATGGGCAATCGCCCGGTTACCGTTTCGAATCTCCGCGTGGAGTTGGTGGATCCAGCGCGTAACCTATTGGCGGTTCGTGGCGCCGTACCGGGCGCCAGGGGTGGCCTCGTGGTCATCACGGAAGCTCGGAAGCAGGGGTGATATGATGTTGGTTTCAGTCATTAACACGGCCGGCGCGAAGGTCGGCGAGGTCGAACTGTCCGACACTCTCTTCTCTGCGCCCGTGAATGAGTCTTTGATGCACCAGGCCCTGATGCGCCAGCTGGCAAACGCACGCCTTGGCACTGCGAAGGCGAAGGGCCGCAGCGAGGTTGCCGGTGGTGGCCGCAAGCCGTGGAAGCAGAAGGGAACCGGTCGGGCGCGCCAGGGTTCGACGCGTGCGGCGCAGTGGCGCGGCGGCGGCATCATCTTTGGCCCCAGCCCGCGTTCTTACGAACAGAAAATGCCCCGGCGCATGCGTCGTGCAGCTCTCTGTTCTGCGCTGACTCTCAAAGCGGCGGAAGACCGCGTTGTGGTCCTCGACACGCTTGTCGCCTCGACTGCTGGCGAGACGTTGAAGACAAGAGACATGGCGGCAGCGATGGCTCGCGTCGTGCCCGAAGGCAGAGCGTTGGTTCTGATGGCCGACGCCAACGAAAACGTCCAACGGGCCGCGAACAACCTGGCGAACGTCAAGTTGCTGCGCGCGGGTTACCTCAACATGCGCGATCTGCTGGACTATGACTACCTGGTCATCCCGCAGGATGTGTTGCCCGTGCTCGAAGGCGTCTTGAGCTAATGTATTTGGGAGCCATCCCGCAAGGGACAGGAGACTGATAATGCACGTTTATGACATTCTCAAGCGCCCGGTCGTCACCGAAAAGAGCAATATGCAAGCTGGTGCGGCCAATCAGTACACTTTCCAGGTGGACCGACGCGCGAACAAAATTCAGATCAAGGATGCGGTCGAGACGGCCTTCAATGTAACGGTGCTGGAAGTCAACATCGTGAACATCCCGCCGAAAATGGGTCGGGCCGGCCGTGCCACCGTTGTCAAGAAGACGGCGATGAAGAAGGCTATCGTTACGTTGGCCCCAGGGAACACGATCCAGTTCTTTGAGGGTGTGTAAAGAGTAAGTGGCAGGCGGCTAGGACGGCAAGAGTATCGCCTGCCCCGGCGCCTGGCAACGGACTTTTCGCATCATTGATCTTCGAGGCTGCTGAAGCCGCGGAGGCGGAGCAAAAGGTGGTTGCCACGAAGCGTGCGCTGTTAGTTTGCCGCTGAGGAGTTTGAATGGCTATCAAGGTATACAAGCCTACGTCGCCGGGGCGCCGGGGAATGAGTGTTTCGACGTTCGAGGAGATCACCCGATCGAAACCTGAGCGCTCCTTGCTGCGTCCCCTGCGCGGGAATGCGGGTCGCAACAATCAGGGCCGCGTCACTGTGCGTCACCGGGGCGGCGGTCACAAGCGGATGTATCGCTTGATCGATTTTCGCCGCGATAAGCATGGCGTTCCTGCCAGGGTTTCCTCGATCGAATACGATCCGAATCGCTCGGCCAGGATTGCCTTGTTGACGTACGCAGACGGTGAGAAGCGCTACATCCTGGCGCCGGTGGGCCTGAAGGTCGGCAACCAGATCATGTCTGGTCCCGAGGCCGAAGTGCGCGTGGGCAACGCAATGCCTTTGCGCAATATCCCGTTGGGGACCGTCGTCCACAACGTCGAGCTGCAGCCCGGTCGAGGCGGCCAGATGGCTCGTTCTGCCGGCACCGGTGCGCAGGTACTGGCGAAGGAGGGCGATATTGCCCAGTTGCGCCTTCCCAGTGGGGAGGTCCGGCGCGTCGCTCTGACCTGCCTGGCAACCATTGGCCAGGTGGGCAACACGGATCACGCCAATCTTAAGCTGGGTAAAGCTGGTCGCAAGCGCTGGCTCGGCATCCGGCCGACCGTTCGCGGCACGGCGCAGGACCCGAGGTCGCACCCCCATGGTGGTGGCGAAGGTCGTTCGTCCGTCGGCATGCCCGGCCCTAAGACCCCGTGGGGCAAGCCCGCGCTGGGTTACAAGACCCGCAAGAACAAGCGCACCGAGGGTGCTATTGTTCGCCGCCGCGGGAAGAAGTAGGGGGAATACAGAGAATGAGCCGATCTCTCAAGAAGGGCCCGTACGTACAGAGCAAGCTGTTGAAGAAGGTAGAGGCCATGAATCGGACCGGCAAGAAGACGGTCATCAAGACTTGGTCTCGCGCCTCCACCGTCTTCCCGCAGATGGTCGGTCATACGATCGCCATTCACGACGGGCGCCGCCATGTTCCCATCTACATCGCCGAAAATATGGTCGGCCACAAGTTGGGCGAGTTCGCACCCACTCGGTTCTTCCGCGGCCACGTGAAGAGCGAGAAGAAGAGCGTGAGGTAGGATGATGGAAGTGCGAGCCGTTACCAAGTATACGGGGATCTCCCCGCAAAAGACCCGTTGGGTGATCGATCAGGTGCGCGGGATGCAGGCCGAGCAAGCGCTCGCCCTTCTGCGCTACATGAAGCAATCTGCGGCCGTGCCCGTGGCGAAGACCATTGCGTCCGCCCTGGCAAACGCCGAAGAAAACCTGGGCCTCGCACGCGAGGACATGTTCATCGCAACGATTATGGCCGACGGTGCCCCGGTGCGCCGCTGGCGCCGGTTCGGTGCGCGTGGCCGGTTCAAGCCGATCATTCGGCGGTCGTCGCACATCACCGTGGTGCTGGAAGAGCGCCAGTAGCAGCCATAAGGAGGCAGAGTGGGCCGAAAAGTACATCCCATTGGCTTTCGCCTGGGTACAACAGAGCAGCATCGCTCTCGGTGGTTTGCCGAGGGCAAGGAATATACCAACCTCGTAGCTGAGGACCGGCGGATCCGCAGTATCGTTTTGACCGGGCTTCCGGAGGCTCAGATCTCCCGCGTGGATATCGAGCGCTTCCCGCCCAACCAGATCCGCGTGACTGTTCATTCCGCCAAGCCTGGCGTGATCATTGGCCGCAAGGGCGCCACGGTGAATCAGTTGCGCACCGATCTGCAGAATGCAACGGGCAAACGTGTCAAGCTGGATATCGCGGAAATCGAGCGGCCTGAGCTGGACTCATTCCTGGTCGCGCGCAGCATCGCGGACCAGCTGTCCCGGCGCATTTCGCACAAGCGGGCCATGAAGCAGGCTGTGCTCCGCGCACTCAAGGGTGGGGCTCAGGGCTGCATGATCCGCTGTGGCGGACGCCTGGCCGGCTCCGAAATGGCGCGTGTCGAGACCGTGCGTGAGGGACGGGTTCCCCGTCATACGCTGCGCGCGGAGATCGATTACGCCAAGGAGGAAGCGCTGACCACCTTCGGCCGGATCGGCATCAAGGTCTGGATCTATAAAGGTGAGCGCCTGCCGGGTGCTGAGGCGTAGGAGTTACTATCATGTTGATGCCTAAGCGTGTGAAATATCGCAAGCAGCACCGCGGGCGCCGGGCAGGCCTGGCCAGCCGTGGTAATGAAGTCAACTTCGGCGAGTTCGGGCTGCAGGCACTGGGACCGGCATGGCTGAACAGCCGGCAGATCGAAGCAGCTCGCCGTGCGATCGTGCGCTATCTGCGCCGCGGCGGCAAGCTGTGGATCCGCGTGTTCCCGGATCATCCCGTGACCAAGCGGCCGGCCGAAACTCGTATGGGTGGCGGCAAGGGCGCGGTGGAGTATTGGGCGGCCGTCGTACGGCCTGGCCTCATGTTGTTCGAGGTGGCCGGCGTGTCTGAGACTGATGCGCGAGAGGCGATGCGGTTGGCAGCGCACAAGCTGCCCATCCCAACACAGTTCGTCCGCCGCGATCTGGGGGAGCAAGCATAAGATGCGCGCAATTGATATTCGCAATCTGAATGAGGCCGAGGTGGCCCGTAAGCTGGATGAGGCTCATCAAGAGCTGTTCAACTTGCGCTTCCAGTACTCGACTGGCCAGCTCAAGAACACGGCCAGGCTGAGTCAGGTCAAGCGCGAGATTGCTCGACTCCGCACGATTCTGCGCGAGCGTGAGCTGGCCGCAGCCCAAGGAGAATAAGAGATGTCAGACAAGACAACCTATGAGCGCGCGGGCAAGCAGCTAATCGGTCGAGTCGTCAGCAACAAGATGCAGAAGACGGTCGTCGTCGAAGTAGAGCGCACCCGCCGGCACCCACTGTACGGCAAGGTGGTCCGAGTGCACAAGCACTACAAGGCGCACGACGAGGACAACGCGTGTCTGATCGGCGATCAGGTGCGTATCGTGGAGTCGCGGCCCTACAGCCAAGATAAACACTACCGGGTCGACAAGATCCTGAACCGCGCTGCACAAATCGACACCACGCCCCTGACCGCGTCGCCGGACGCGGAGGTATAGAGGTAAGGCCATGATCCAGCAGGAATCCAGGCTCAAAGTCGCCGACAACTCCGGCGCCAAGGAAATTCTCTGCATCCGGGTTTTGGGTGGTTCCACCCGCCGGTATGCGCACATCGGTGATGTGATTATCGCTACGGTGAAACAGGCCGCGCCGAATGCAGCTATTAAAGAGGGCGATGTGGTGCGTGCAGTAGTTGTCCGTACGAGTTATCCGCAGAAGCGGCGAGACGGCTCGTCGATCCGCTTCGATGACAATGCAGCCGTCATCATCGATACGATGAAGGCGCCGCGCGGTACACGCATCTTCGGTCCAGTCGCCCGTGAGTTGCGCGAGCGTGGCTTCATGCGCATCGTTTCGCTGGCGCCCGAAGTTTTGTAAGAGGTACATATGGATATCAAGAAGGGCGATAAGGTTCGCGTGATTTCGGGCGATGATCGCGGCAGTGAGGGCGAAGTACAGCGCGTGGTCCGGGCGAAGTGGGGAAAAGGCCGCAAGGCCGGTCAGCGAAAGCAGCAGGCCGACCGCGTGGTGGTGGCCGGTATCAACCTGGTGAAGAAGCACCAGCGGCGAACCGGCAACGTGAACACCCAGTTCGGCATCATTGAGCGTGAAGCACCGCTGCACGTGTCGAATGTCATGTTGCTGTGCCCGAAGTGTGGCAAGCCCACCCGCGTGGGTCACATGATTCATGCCGATGGCAGCCGTTCACGAGCCTGCAAGAAGTGCGGCGAGGGAATTGACGCCTGATATTGAGGATCCGCGTTGCCCAAGGCAGCGAGTGATCCGCAATCGAATCCGGATCAGGGTTGCGCAGGGTGACCCTGTATAGGATAGGAGTAGAGAATGGCAACACCGAGACTGCTGGAACGCTACCGGACCGAGGTGGCCCCGGCACTGGAAAAAGAATTCGGCTACAAGAACGTGATGCAGGTGCCGCGCATCGAGAAGATCGTGCTGAATATCGGCATGGGCGAAGCCCTGACGAACGCGAAGAGCCTGGATGCGGCTGCCGGTGATTTGACAACAATCGCCGGTCAGAAGCCGGTCTTCACCAAGGCGAAGCGCTCCATTGCGAACTTCAAGCTGCGCGAGGGCAACACCATCGGCGTGACCGTGACGCTTCGCCAGGAGCGAATGTGGAGCTTCCTCGATCGCCTGATGGGCATTGCGCTGCCGCGTCTGCGTGACTTTCGGGGTATCAGCCCTGATTCGTTTGACGGTCACGGCAATTATAGCCTGGGCCTCCGTGAACAGCTTATGTTTCCGGAGATCCATTACGAGAAGATCGACAAGGTGCGCGGCATGGCGGTGACGATCGTCACGAGCGCCAAGACCGATGAGGAAGGCCGCCGGCTGCTACAGTTGCTGGGCATGCCGTTCCGGAAGTAGGGCTAGTGCCCGATGGGTGGGTTCGACCACCCTACAGGAGGAGACTCTGTGGCAAAGACGTGTATGCCAATTCGGGAGCAGCGCCGCAAGTATGAGGTGCGCGTTCGCAACCGCTGCAGCATCTGTGGCCGGCCGCGTGGTTACATGCGCCGGTTTGATCTGTGCCGCGTTTGCTTCCGCGAGCAGGCGCTAAAGGGCAATCTGCCTGGCGTGGTGAAGTCAAGCTGGTAGGATAACTCCAGCTTGTGCGGGAATGCGGAATCCTGGGCTGCGACATCGCAGGGTAAGTGCTGAGCACAGAATCAACCTGGACCGGTCGTAAGCAGCAGGTGATCCGAACTCCGGAGGAGCAAGGTATGATTAGTGATCCGATTGCCGATATGCTGACTCGCATCCGCAACGGCGCCATGGTACGGCACAAGCAGGTTGTCGTGCCTGGTTCGAAGGTCAAGCTGGCACTGGCCCGCATCCTGAAGGACGAAGGCTTTATCAAGGACTTCGAAGTCACCAAGGACGAGCCGCAGGCTCAGCTGCGCCTGGTGTTGAAGTATGATCGCGACCGTAAGTCGATCATCACCGGGATGCAGCGGGTCAGCCGGCCCGGGCGGCGAGTCTATGTCAAGCGCACCGACATCCCGTGGGTCCTCAGTGGCCTCGGAGTCGCCATTCTGAGCACGCCGCAAGGCATTATGACGGACCAGAAGGCTCGCCGGCTCGGATTGGGCGGCGAGGTGCTCTGCTACATCTGGTAGGAGGCGGGACTGTGTCGCGTATTGGGAAAATGCCGGTTGCGCTGCCGAATGGCGTAAGCGTGACGGTTGGTGAAGGCAACTATATTACTGTGAAGGGGCCCAAGGGACAGCTTGTACAGCAGTTCCCTTCGGAAATGACCTTCACGATTGAGGGCGGCGAGGTCCAGGTCACCCGGCCAACCGACGCGAAAAACCATCGAGCGCTGCATGGCCTCAGCCGCGCGCTGCTCAACAACATGGTGACGGGTGTCAACACCGGTTTCACACGGGTGCTTGAGGTCGAAGGCGTGGGGTACCGCGCTGGCGTCCTTAACAAGAACCTGGTGGTTCTGGTGGGCTATTCGCATCCGGTCGAAATTGTTCCGCCGCCAGATATCGCGTTTGAGGTAGATAAGACGGGGCGCGTTATCACCATCACGGGCATCGATAAGCAGGTAGTGGGCCAGATGGCCGCGCACGTGCACGATTTGCGCCCGCCCGAGCCTTACAAGGGCAAGGGCATTCGCTACCGGGGTGAGAAGATCCGCCTGAAGGCCGGCAAGAGTGGTAAGGTCGGCGGCAAGGGCAAGAAGTAAAGCGGAGGATCAAGGTCAATGGCCGATAACACGAGTTTGGAAGCTCGCAAGCGCCGGCATGAGCGCATTCGCCGTCACATTCACGGCACGTCCGAGCGCCCTCGTCTGAACGTATTCCGCAGCCTGGAGCATATCTATGCCCAGGTGATAGACGATGATATGGGCAGCACATTGGTCGCTGCGTCAACCGTGGATCCGGAGTTGCGGAAGCAACTGGATGGCCTCAACAAGTCACAGCAGGCGGCACGGGTGGGTCAGATGGTGGCCCAACGCGCCCTTGACAAAGGACTGAAGAAGGTCGTGTTTGACCGCGGAGGATATCCCTACCACGGCCGCGTGAAGGCTCTGGCCGACGGCGCGCGCGAGGGCGGGCTGGAGTTCTAGGAGGACCGATGCCAGGCAAAGAACGAATTCAACGCGAGGGTGCAGGCCGCGACCAGCAAAGCGCACGGCCGGCTGGACCCGGTGGTCAGGGTCGAGATCGCCAACGACGCCCGCGCGAACGTGATGAAGAACGCGAGCAGCTCGATGAGCGCGTAGTGCATGTTGCACGTACGTCCAAGGTGCTCAAGGGTGGCCGCCGCTTCGCCTTCCGGGCAGTGGTTGTCGTAGGCGACAATCATGGCCAGGTGGGTTTCGGTGTGGGGAAGGCTCGCGAGGTCCCGGATGCGGTTCGCAAGGCTTCGGAGCATGCACGCACTCATATGCATCGCATTCCGATGGCCGGCACGACCATTCCGCACATCGCTGTGGGTGACTTCAGCGCGGCGAAGGTTCTCCTGCGTCCTGCATCGGCAGGCACAGGCGTCATCGCCGGTGGCGGGGTCCGCGCCGTGCTCGAAGCAGCAGGCATTCGCGACATTCTGACCAAGTCCCAGGGCAGTGCGAACATATTGAACGTGGTCGCCGCCACTTTCAAGGCGCTTGAAGCGTTGAAAGATCCTGAGGAAGAAGCGAAGCGCCGTGGGCGGCCGGCTGAGGCTTTGACGCCATACTGGCTGCGGGGGGTCAAAGATGCGGAACAGCAATAAGCAAAAGATGCTGCGCATCACGTACTCCACCAGCTCGATCGGTGTTGAGTCGGATCAGAAGGATACCGTCCGCCGGCTGGGCCTGCGCAAGCTGGGCCAGACCGTGGAGCAGCCGGATTCACCGGTGATGCGCGGAATGATCCACAAGGTGCGCCACCTGCTCACGGTCGAAGAGTTCGAGGCGTAAAATGAAGCAGAATGATTTGCAGCCCGCTCCGGGTTCCAACAAGGCGCGGACCCGCTCTGGCCGCGGCATCTCGGCCGGTCGAGGTAAGACTGCCGGCCGGGGCACCAAGGGCCAGAATGCCCGCTCGGGCGGTACCAAGCGAGCGTACTTTGAGGGCGGTCAGTTGCCTTTGGTTCGGCGTCTGCCCCATCTGGGTGGATTCAAGAACCGTTGGCGGATCGAATATGCGCCGGTCAACCTCGAGCGCCTGAACGTCTTTCCAACTGGTGCGGAAGTTGACCCGATCATGATGGCCGCTGCCGGCGTCATCAAGTCACTCAGCCGGCCAGTCAAGGTCCTGGGCGAAGGCGAGCTAACCGTCGCACTGACCGTGAAGGCGCACAAGTTCTCGGCATCTGCGCGCGAGAAGATCGAGGCCGCGGGTGGCTCGGTTGAAGAGCTGACGCTGGAGTGAGCGCCACCGTACGTGTAGCGCAGGTTGTTGGCTTGCGCTACCACGTTGTGTGGCAAGGAGCTTTCGATGCTTGAAGCTGTTCGTAATGCGTTCCGGTTGCCGGATCTTCGACGCAAGCTGTTGATCACTCTGGGCATCCTGGTGATCTACCGCCTGATGTCGCACATCCCGGTGCCTGGCGTCAACCGCGAAGCGTTGACTTCCATCTTCAGCTCTAACCAGCTGTTGGGCTTGTTGAACCTGCTGTCGGGTGGCGCGCTGGAGAACTACTCGGTGATGGCGATGGGTGTGTACCCGT
>ENA-UOUL01005051-UOUL01005051.1-bioreactor-metagenome-genome-assembly--contig:-NODE-5051-length-11680-cov-5.172714_pt1 | contig 11680 bp, 8 predicted proteins | sample MGYA00249838_ERZ747220 | MGnify/ENA primary metagenome ERZ747220 (study PRJEB28778, sample SAMN05720191) | bioreactor metagenome | isolation source: Anaerobic biogas reactor | place: USA:Washington...
AGGGGTGCGACCTAACCAATTTAAGATATTGAGCAGGTATGTCTGTTTCAATCCACGCACCCGCGAGGGGTGTGACTACGGGCTACCTCTCGCAGATAATACTCTAGGTTCGTTTCAATCCACGCACCCGCGAGGGGTGCGACTTTCATTGTTTTATAGGTGCCAGTCTCGCCGGAAAGTTTCAATCCACGCACCCGCGAGGGGTGCGACATAAGTGTAGATAGTTTCACCATTTGGGCTATATGTTTCAATCCACGCACCCGCGAGGGGTGCGACAATAAAAAACAAGGTAAAAATTAAAGGAGTTAGCCTGTTTCAATCCACGCACCCGCGAGGGGTGCGACGATATTTTTAGCGATTTTGTAACATTTTTTTACGAGTTTCAATCCACGCACCCGCGAGGGGTGCGACAATGACAGATATTACCGGCCAGGAAGATTTATTAGGTTTCAATCCACGCACCCGCGAGGGGTGCGACTTGTCCCATCCGTCTCACTCCTTCGCTTTCTCCTTGTTTCAATCCACGCACCCGCGAGGGGTGCGACTAGACCCTGTGGCGATGGCGGCCTATGCACAGAAGTTTCAATCCACGCACCCGCGAGGGGTGCGACATGCCGCCCATCTTGTACCAGTTGAGATCGAAGTCGGGTTTCAATCCACGCACCCGCGAGGGGTGCGACATTTCCTATTTCAATAGTAAATCGGTTACCCGTCTGTTTCAATCCACGCACCCGCGAGGGGTGCGACTATCATCAAGGATGTCACCTAGCACATCAGTCCTGTTTCAATCCACGCACCCGCGAGGGGTGCGACTCCCTGTAATTTCATCCATGTATAAAACTCCATTGTTTCAATCCACGCACCCGCGAGGGGTGCGACGACTTAATCCTCTGGAGTAGACTTATAGGTTTCAGTTTCAATCCACGCACCCGCGAGGGGTGCGACGCTTTGTCATCATCGTCTGCAAAGTATTCTTCCAGTTTCAATCCACGCACCCGCGAGGGGTGCGACAAGAGGGATACCTTAGAATAGACACCAATACCAGTGTTTCAATCCACGCACCCGCGAGGGGTGCGACGATTTTGATAACATTACAAGCGTATTGTCAAAAGATGTTTCAATCCACGCACCCGCGAGGGGTGCGACTAATGCCTGATAATCAATTATATGTAGGTATATCCGTTTCAATCCACGCACCCGCGAGGGGTGCGACCTTCGCCACCCAGTCTGCCGTATGTAGTCTATTATGTTTCAATCCACGCACCCGCGAGGGGTGCGACCATCAGACATAATATCTTCGGCTTGCTCTTTGGAGTTTCAATCCACGCACCCGCGAGGGGTGCGACAAATAGACATCCCCGTCCTCACTTGGCGATAGGTTGTTTCAATCCACGCACCCGCGAGGGGTGCGACGTTGCTGTCGCTGGCCAGCGGCTCGAACTTAGAGTTTCAATCCACGCACCCGCGAGGGGTGCGACGGAGTGCTGAGCCAGGGCTGACCATCCACATTCCAGTTTCAATCCACGCACCCGCGAGGGGTGCGACGGTTTCTGTGCGCCTTCAGCGATCCATGTTACCTGTTTCAATCCACGCACCCGCGAGGGGTGCGACAAGTTGCGATTATGCTCCTCACGTTTAGGCTGCAGGTTTCAATCCACGCACCCGCGAGGGGTGCGACACCCCTTTCTTTAATATAAGTATATACCTAAATTGTTTCAATCCACGCACCCGCGAGGGGTGCGACCCGGCAGGTCTAAGCACTCGTCCTTCCTCACTCGGTTTCAATCCACGCACCCGCGAGGGGTGCGACGTCAGCCATTTGTCGGCCGTCGTCTCTCGAATATTGTTTCAATCCACGCACCCGCGAGGGGTGCGACAGTTCATCCTAACCAGCCGAACCTATGCCAACGCGTTTCAATCCACGCACCCGCGAGGGGTGCGACCAGGCTATGTAAATTCGTTACCGCTGAACAATACATGTTTCAATCCACGCACCCGCGAGGGGTGCGACTCTGGATTTGATTCTATCGCCAGACAGATAGCTGTTTCAATCCACGCACCCGCGAGGGGTGCGACAACAACTAGCGACCAATATCAATAAAATAATTGCCGAGTTTCAATCCACGCACCCGCGAGGGGTGCGACAAAAATCACTCCATACGTCCCTAATACCGCCAACATGTTTCAATCCACGCACCCGCGAGGGGTGCGACCGCTTAAATGATCACGCTGACCGGATCAGGTACCTGGTTTCAATCCACGCACCCGCGAGGGGTGCGACTCGACAAACCGAACTTTGGTCGGGCGCGTTCGAAGTTTCAATCCACGCACCCGCGAGGGGTGCGACTCAAACAGCTTGCATGACATTCTGAGGAATGAGGTTTCAATCCACGCACCCGCGAGGGGTGCGACATGGCGAAATACGGAAAGACCCAGCTAGACATGGGTTTCAATCCACGCACCCGCGAGGGGTGCGACAATAATGAAGTGGATTTTAGCATGAGCGATATGCTGTTTCAATCCACGCACCCGCGAGGGGTGCGACATCCCGGTATAGTACCCCCCTCGGTTACAACATGTTTCAATCCACGCACCCGCGAGGGGTGCGACTAAAATGTGATATCTGTGGGGATGTAATTTATATGGGTTTCAATCCACGCACCCGCGAGGGGTGCGACTCTGGCTTTTCGTTCTCCTGGTATTGCCTGTCGATGTTTCAATCCACGCACCCGCGAGGGGTGCGACCAAATTTTTGACCATAGATTATACTATATTTAATGTTTCAATCCACGCACCCGCGAGGGGTGCGACTTTATAAGAAATCTGAGGGGTTCCGGCATATCGAGTTTCAATCCACGCACCCGCGAGGGGTGCGACACCAAATAAAATAATAACTAATAACCATGTAGTGGTTTCAATCCACGCACCCGCGAGGGGTGCGACGGCTAAATCCGTGCTGGTCTTTATTTTGCTTGCCTGTTTCAATCCACGCACCCGCGAGGGGTGCGACGCCAGCAGCGCAATGGGTTGATAAGGACACCGGTGTTTCAATCCACGCACCCGCGAGGGGTGCGACGCGGACTGCGGACTACGCCAGTCTACGAGCTGCGGGTTTCAATCCACGCACCCGCGAGGGGTGCGACCAAAGGTGGTGGTGCTTCGGTTGGTGTGAGTCCTGTTTCAATCCACGCACCCGCGAGGGGTGCGACGAGGTGATTTGAGTGGCAAAGGATAAACTGACACCGTTTCAATCCACGCACCCGCGAGGGGTGCGACGCGAGCGTTACGGCAAACAACACCAAGATAGACTTAGTTTCAATCCACGCACCCGCGAGGGGTGCGACCCGCGCCCCTTACCTGCTGGATCTGTTTCAGCACGTTTCAATCCACGCACCCGCGAGGGGTGCGACTGGTAGCTATAGGCGCATTTATAGCTTTACGCGGTTTCAATCCACGCACCCGCGAGGGGTGCGACTTGAAACTAATTATTCGCCGCAACCGTTCAAGATGTTTCAATCCACGCACCCGCGAGGGGTGCGACTTGGTATGAGGAATTAGACGAATTTAACGGCATGTTTCAATCCACGCACCCGCGAGGGGTGCGACTCTCTGGATTGTCTTGTAGGTGATTGCATAAGGGTTTCAATCCACGCACCCGCGAGGGGTGCGACTTGGAAGGAATCAACTATAAGTCTAAAAGCTAATGTTTCAATCCACGCACCCGCGAGGGGTGCGACTTCCTACTGCTCGGCGCATTTTTTCTCCCTCCCTGTTTCAATCCACGCACCCGCGAGGGGTGCGACCCGTGCTCTCGATGGGCAAGGAAGGGTAACGCCTCCAGTTTCAATCCACGCACCCGCGAGGGGTGCGACCTTATCGGGCGAAGGTGACAACGGAACATTTGAAGTTTCAATCCACGCACCCGCGAGGGGTGCGACCAGGAAGTAGACCGCATCACAAACATCTATCATCGTTTCAATCCACGCACCCGCGAGGGGTGCGACAAAGATAACTTCCGGGTGCTAGACAATAACCAGGTTTCAATCCACGCACCCGCGAGGGGTGCGACGGCCAAGGTGGCCGCGATCGATGCGGAGATAGAAAGTTTCAATCCACGCACCCGCGAGGGGTGCGACTTGACGCTGATGTTTTCGCCACCATACGGATGTTGGAGTTTCAATCCACGCACCCGCGAGGGGTGCGACCCGGAGGTCATACCGCTAGGCAGCCGGCTTTATATAGTTTCAATCCACGCACCCGCGAGGGGTGCGACTAGGCATTTCTTCTCCCTCCTCCTTTTTCTTTTGGTTTCAATCCACGCACCCGCGAGGGGTGCGACGAACAAGTTCCCCTGGTGTCCAGGGAAGTTCTAAGTTTCAATCCACGCACCCGCGAGGGGTGCGACAAAAAGGTGAACGATAGGTTTTATTCGTTTACCTAATGTTTCAATCCACGCACCCGCGAGGGGTGCGACTAAGTAAACCTGATGGGTGGGATGGAGTTTTCACAGTTTCAATCCACGCACCCGCGAGGGGTGCGACCAATCCCTAACAATGATTAATTACATGTTCCAAGGTTTCAATCCACGCACCCGCGAGGGGTGCGACTCCCTAAGCTTATATGGATCGTCCCATCCCTCGGGGTTTCAATCCACGCACCCGCGAGGGGTGCGACAATATCTGGTGTGGGAGAGAGTGATCCGGCGGCAGGAGTTTCAATCCACGCACCCGCGAGGGGTGCGACAGGAAGCTGGCAGATAATTCTGCTTCGCAGCGATGTTTCAATCCACGCACCCGCGAGGGGTGCGACTTTGTTGTTGAGATTCATTACTGCAAGCTGCTCCATGTTTCAATCCACGCACCCGCGAGGGGTGCGACTCTGCGCCTGGCCGGGTCGTCCCAACCCTCCGGGTTTCAATCCACGCACCCGCGAGGGGTGCGACAATCACCCCTTCACATAATTAACATCCCCCGTCACACGTTTCAATCCACGCACCCGCGAGGGGTGCGACTGAAAGTTTGCCGCCAGAGCAACAGATGCAATTAGTTTCAATCCACGCACCCGCGAGGGGTGCGACCTGATGCACAGCAGAAGCAAGTCAAGTCGCTGAATGTTTCAATCCACGCACCCGCGAGGGGTGCGACTTTTTTTACCTCCCTTGAAGGGTCTTAAAACTATTGGAGTTTCAATCCACGCACCCGCGAGGGGTGCGACGGCAGCAGAATTAAATCGACATTCATACGGTTTTGTTTCAATCCACGCACCCGCGAGGGGTGCGACCAGATGCGTATCTGCCAGCCATACGGTGACGATCAACGGTTTCAATCCACGCACCCGCGAGGGGTGCGACATAAAGCCAAAGATGAGACTATGCGAAAAATGTGGTTTCAATCCACGCACCCGCGAGGGGTGCGACGAGATATTTGTTTCACCAGCCAGGCTTGAAGTGTTGTTTCAATCCACGCACCCGCGAGGGGTGCGACCCGCAACACAAACCGCGTCTATTAATAAACAAAAAGTTTCAATCCACGCACCCGCGAGGGGTGCGACGTGCAACCGATACTAAAATATCCCGGTGCGAAATGGTTTCAATCCACGCACCCGCGAGGGGTGCGACGAGAGACATGAGAAAAACCTTTACTATTCCAGGCGTTTCAATCCACGCACCCGCGAGGGGTGCGACCAACATGATGGCCTATGACGGATTCCTGCCGGAGGTTTCAATCCACGCACCCGCGAGGGGTGCGACAACATGGGTAGCCACTAGCGGCAGGATTGACAAGTTTCAATCCACGCACCCGCGAGGGGTGCGACTACACACAAGCGGCAGACATATGTAACAGATTGCAGTTTCAATCCACGCACCCGCGAGGGGTGCGACTTTATGATGCGTAGGCTAAAATCAGAACTCCTAGTTTCAATCCACGCACCCGCGAGGGGTGCGACCATAATCATCCATCAGGTGATACAATGCCAAGCAATGTTTCAATCCACGCACCCGCGAGGGGTGCGACTCTTGCCATAATTGTTGGCAGGTTGGACATGACCAGTTTCAATCCACGCACCCGCGAGGGGTGCGACGTTGATCTGTGCTGCTCGGTTTGCATCGGCATAGGGTTTCAATCCACGCACCCGCGAGGGGTGCGACAGCATCACCATATACCCTGTTCCCTGCATCTATAAAGTTTCAATCCACGCACCCGCGAGGGGTGCGACGCGGATCTAGTAGTCAGACGCACATAATTATCTCCGTTTCAATCCACGCACCCGCGAGGGGTGCGACACAAAGGAGGAGTTGCCATGAGGGGCTCTATCAAGTTTCAATCCACGCACCCGCGAGGGGTGCGACTTTGGAACTCAGCGACAATAATGATGTCGCACCGGAGGTTTCAATCCACGCACCCGCGAGGGGTGCGACTACAAGACCCGTATCCCCACGAATCTCCGTCATATAAGTTTCAATCCACGCACCCGCGAGGGGTGCGACAAAATCCTTCGGGGTCATCTTGGTCGATAATGTACTGTTTCAATCCACGCACCCGCGAGGGGTGCGACCATCCCCATCATCCAGCTGCACTGGCTCACTCAGGTTTCAATCCACGCACCCGCGAGGGGTGCGACGCCTCCATTTGTTGGAGGTTGCGAGGGAGGTTTTGGGTTTCAATCCACGCACCCGCGAGGGGTGCGACGTTGTATTCGTCGATTTTGACCACGCCCGCTTGCCGTTTCAATCCACGCACCCGCGAGGGGTGCGACACCTCTCTCACAATGCCCACTGTGTAGGCACTGTGTTTCAATCCACGCACCCGCGAGGGGTGCGACTGTCTGGAGTGCTTCACCCTCCCGGCCATCCTCTCGTTTCAATCCACGCACCCGCGAGGGGTGCGACCTTCGTTGAAAAGGTAGTGACCATCAGGAAGCAGTTTCAATCCACGCACCCGCGAGGGGTGCGACATAATCGGGGCTGTAATTTTCGGCGATGCTCCGTGTTTCAATCCACGCACCCGCGAGGGGTGCGACGAGTGCGATTTTTATTAGTGCTAAGCGTTACATATGTTTCAATCCACGCACCCGCGAGGGGTGCGACCCCGCAAGCAGGATTTATCCGCATTGGGTGGGGAGTTTCAATCCACGCACCCGCGAGGGGTGCGACTTTCCAAGTCAATATTGAGCGTTACTTCACTATTGTGGTTTCAATCCACGCACCCGCGAGGGGTGCGACGGCAGGGGTGTATGTCCAGGACGGACGCAAGAAGTTTCAATCCACGCACCCGCGAGGGGTGCGACCTCCATTTATTGGAGGTTGCGAGGGAGGTTTTAGGTTTCAATCCACGCACCCGCGAGGGGTGCGACGTGCGAAGCTGGAGTAGGTCGACGTAAAAAGATTTAGTTTCAATCCACGCACCCGCGAGGGGTGCGACTTTTAGGTGTCAAGGGTGTCGCCTCGTCAAAGGCGAGTTTCAATCCACGCACCCGCGAGGGGTGCGACTCCATCTCCTCAGCGATAACGTCTGCCAGATTCCCAGTTTCAATCCACGCACCCGCGAGGGGTGCGACTGCTATAGAGGTTGCCACCGTAGTAATTACCCTGTTTCAATCCACGCACCCGCGAGGGGTGCGACTGACTCTCCTAGTGCTGGAGGTCGCAGCGGTAATGTTTCAATCCACGCACCCGCGAGGGGTGCGACGGCTGGTGCTTCAGTAGGTACCACCGTTTCAGCAGGTTTCAATCCACGCACCCGCGAGGGGTGCGACGCTGTCCAGGAAATAGGATTCACAATTGAGGAAGTTTCAATCCACGCACCCGCGAGGGGTGCGACATCTGCCCAATTATTTACTCTGCTCTGGGTGATCGTTTCAATCCACGCACCCGCGAGGGGTGCGACTACGATTCGTAAGAGTAGTTAACCTTGGTGGAAGATGTTTCAATCCACGCACCCGCGAGGGGTGCGACACAGAAATGATTGAAAAGAATTTAGGCATCATTAGTTTCAATCCACGCACCCGCGAGGGGTGCGACCTTCTGCATATGCTCAACCGCCGAAGTATAGACAATGTTTCAATCCACGCACCCGCGAGGGGTGCGACCCAGATGTTTTTAGTTCTTCATAATCATCTTTACAGTTTCAATCCACGCACCCGCGAGGGGTGCGACCCTCACAGCCCCATATAAAAACTACCTGAAAAAACGTTTCAATCCACGCACCCGCGAGGGGTGCGACTCTTAAAACATGCCCCTGTTTTTATCCTGGGTCCTGGTTTCAATCCACGCACCCGCGAGGGGTGCGACAAAACAAGATTTAATTGACCTAGAGTATGACCATGTTTCAATCCACGCACCCGCGAGGGGTGCGACCCATAAAGGCAAAACCTTCAAGGTATTTTCTCTGGTTTCAATCCACGCACCCGCGAGGGGTGCGACAGATAATTGTTTTGCCTGTCCCTCCCAAACAGACGTTTCAATCCACGCACCCGCGAGGGGTGCGACGGATCTTGGTTAAGCCCATACTGAGCTGTAACATGGGTTTCAATCCACGCACCCGCGAGGGGTGCGACGATACCGGTTCCCGGGTGAAGGTATCTGACTTAGAGTTTCAATCCACGCACCCGCGAGGGGTGCGACTTCTATATCTTCTTTATCTGCCACCACCCATTTAAGGTTTCAATCCACGCACCCGCGAGGGGTGCGACAAGGAGTTTACTGTTTCATGGTCCGACCGGATGCGGAAGTTTCAATCCACGCACCCGCGAGGGGTGCGACCTCGCTTGGCATAGGGGCTCCCCTCCGGTGATAAGTTTCAATCCACGCACCCGCGAGGGGTGCGACAAGTCCCCACGGTCTTTCATTTTCGTACTGCCATCCAAGGTTTCAATCCACGCACCCGCGAGGGGTGCGACACCTCCTTTCAAAATAGGCGCATTCTCGCTAATAGTTTCAATCCACGCACCCGCGAGGGGTGCGACTGTATTTGCGATCCGATTTGCGGAATTCATCAATATTGTTTCAATCCACGCACCCGCGAGGGGTGCGACAAAGGCCACCAGCGCATCTAAGTGGCTGAAGGGGGTTTCAATCCACGCACCCGCGAGGGGTGCGACTTCTCTTCCACCCAGTAATAATCGTCAGGGTTAACGTTTCAATCCACGCACCCGCGAGGGGTGCGACCGCTCATTTAGCTTAGCCGGGTCGTCCCACCCTTCCGGTTTCAATCCACGCACCCGCGAGGGGTGCGACCAAAATGAGGGGATACGCCTTAGAGATGTCGTTTAGGTTTCAATCCACGCACCCGCGAGGGGTGCGACTCTCTGAGCCATGCAAAAATTTCTCGCTGTTTTTGTTTCAATCCACGCACCCGCGAGGGGTGCGACAAGGTGATTGATCCCCACTAGGTATATATCTACTAGGTTTCAATCCACGCACCCGCGAGGGGTGCGACTAAGTAAACCACAGATCAATCGGCTTAAACTTCGGGTTTCAATCCACGCACCCGCGAGGGGTGCGACTCGACTGTATATAGTTTGTCGGGTATTTTCCCCAGGTGTTTCAATCCACGCACCCGCGAGGGGTGCGACTGTTTGGCTCGGTCTTACGAAGGTTTTTAGCGGTGTTTCAATCCACGCACCCGCGAGGGGTGCGACTTAATTTAATTTTTGAAGGAAATAATTTAGCATATGGGTTTCAATCCACGCACCCGCGAGGGGTGCGACGTAGTCGAAATGCCGCAGTCCAAGGAAACCACGACAGTTTCAATCCACGCACCCGCGAGGGGTGCGACTCCATCAGCGTCCAGATACACTGGATCACACAAGTTTCAATCCACGCACCCGCGAGGGGTGCGACCCATATTTTAGGATATGTTAAGATTGTGTTAAGGTTTCAATCCACGCACCCGCGAGGGGTGCGACCCTTGTAAGGTGCGCGGCCATTGTAGCCCTTCATGTTTCAATCCACGCACCCGCGAGGGGTGCGACTTAAAATATAATGATTCATTGATAGAATAAAAGTGTTTCAATCCACGCACCCGCGAGGGGTGCGACAATAGTGCAGGTGGGTATATATTTATGTTTAAAGATGTTTCAATCCACGCACCCGCGAGGGGTGCGACGACACTTCAGTTGTGTTGTACCGTTTGCCATACGTTTCAATCCACGCACCCGCGAGGGGTGCGACAAGGCCCCGAATCTGCTTTCTTGAGCCTACATAGGAAGTTTCAATCCACGCACCCGCGAGGGGTGCGACCCCTTTACACAATGTGTGTGATAAAGTTTCCATAAGTTTCAATCCACGCACCCGCGAGGGGTGCGACAAAAAGCCGCCGGTCGTTTGCTGGATGGGCAAGAGTGGTTTCAATCCACGCACCCGCGAGGGGTGCGACCCGGGTATTAGTTACGCAGTCTGTTATAACTGTGTTTCAATCCACGCACCCGCGAGGGGTGCGACGGCAGAGCTGATCCAAGCGGTCGAGTCCTGGAACCAGAGTTTCAATCCACGCACCCGCGAGGGGTGCGACATTTATATCCACGAGGTATGCATGGTAAAGAGATATGGTGTTTCAATCCACGCACCCGCGAGGGGTGCGACTTTTGGGTCCTGCACTCAAATACGCAATAGGTGCGGGTTTCAATCCACGCACCCGCGAGGGGTGCGACGACAGTGTTGATCCTATGTGATAATCTATAATCGGGTTTCAATCCACGCACCCGCGAGGGGTGCGACGTAATGGGAGGTTGATAATTTGTTTAATGCAGTGTTTCAATCCACGCACCCGCGAGGGGTGCGACCATACAAGGGCCAGAAAAAAAAGGAGGACGATCAAATGTTTCAATCCACGCACCCGCGAGGGGTGCGACCACCACCTTTACAGATATGTTAACCTAGCTTTACAGTTTCAATCCACGCACCCGCGAGGGGTGCGACAATGACGCGGTACAACTGGATAAAAGGACAGTAGCGGGTTTCAATCCACGCACCCGCGAGGGGTGCGACGGGTCTTATGATCGCTGGGAGCTTAAACTCCAAAAGTTTCAATCCACGCACCCGCGAGGGGTGCGACATGACCTGTTACCGGAGATCCCACTAGATTATGACGTTTCAATCCACGCACCCGCGAGGGGTGCGACAGCCCGCCAGTGGGTTCAGCAGCGAACGGCATGGAGTTTCAATCCACGCACCCGCGAGGGGTGCGACAGAGATATTATACCGAGTGAGTATAAGGGGGTGTGTTTCAATCCACGCACCCGCGAGGGGTGCGACATAATCAAACACAACCTATTCTTGCACAGCAAAACTGTTTCAATCCACGCACCCGCGAGGGGTGCGACATGTCGGCATCCAGCTGATCACGCTGTGCCTTTAAGGTTTCAATCCACGCACCCGCGAGGGGTGCGACGCTCGAATTTTCTCATCCAGGCATGAGCAACCAGTTTCAATCCACGCACCCGCGAGGGGTGCGACCAAACTGCTTCTGGCCAGTATGCCGGACAAGAGCCGAGTTTCAATCCACGCACCCGCGAGGGGTGCGACCTAATGGCATACCAGATTATGCTGATCCCAAAGATGTTTCAATCCACGCACCCGCGAGGGGTGCGACACGGGAATGTGATCAAACTTACGGAAAGCGAGGTGTTTCAATCCACGCACCCGCGAGGGGTGCGACTGTATAACACCTAAGCGTTCCTT
>ENA-UOUL01005052-UOUL01005052.1-bioreactor-metagenome-genome-assembly--contig:-NODE-5052-length-11679-cov-5.410877_pt1 | contig 11679 bp, 7 predicted proteins | sample MGYA00249838_ERZ747220 | MGnify/ENA primary metagenome ERZ747220 (study PRJEB28778, sample SAMN05720191) | bioreactor metagenome | isolation source: Anaerobic biogas reactor | place: USA:Washington...
GTCGATCGGATCGACCACCCCCATGCTCTGGGAATCGTCCACGACCAGCACCAGGTCGGGCAGATCCGTGCGGTGCCGGTTGAGCATCCAGCCGTACATCATGACCAGCAGCACGGCGATCAGCAGGATGCGGATGGAGGCCAGCGTCAGACGTGTCCGGCGCGACACCGCGCCCGGCTCCCGCAGGTACACCGCGACCACGTAGGCGGCGGCGGCAATCAGAAACAGCAGCGTCACCCAGGGGGGCCACGGCCAGGTGTGGCTGAACGTCCGCTCGAGCCCTTCGCCGGCGCGCGGTGACGGGCCCCCCAGCACACTGTTCCACAGGCTATGACACCACTGCAGCATGAGCGGCCGACCTTCCAAAAAGCCAGGCGAGCAACGTCTCGCTCAGAAGCAACAGCAACACGCCTGCCAACAGGTATCGGAACGACTGTGAAGCATGCGACGCCGTGGCATGCGTGCGGCGGAACGCCGTGTCGCTCGCGCCGCGCTGGATCGCGCGCGGCAGTAGCTCCGGGTCCAAACGTTCCAGCCGGCTTTCTCGCGTATCAACATTCACTGCATAGCGCTGTACGGTGCCCTCCGTGCCACCCACGACGCCGGTATAGACACCGCTGCGCGCCGTGTCCGTAAAGGTCCATTCGCTGACACTGCCCGTGCCCTCCGCCGACAGACGCTGGCTGCGCCCGGCCGGATCGGTCAACACCACGGAGGCATCGGCCAGCCCGCCTGGCACGGCACCGCGCAGCACGTCCCCCACCATCGCATTGCGCAACTGTACCCGCCCGCGGACGGCCGACCTGAGCATCTGCTGCACCAGCGGCGGAAAACTGGGCCAGGCCGCCAGGGCAGACCAGGGAGTCGGTGGGTCCGTCGTCGCGTCCACCGACGTGCTCGCGGCGTCCGTGGCCAGCACAATCACATGCCCGCGCCCCACGCTGGCTTCCAACACGGCCGGATCCTGGTTCTCGAACGCCAGCGCCGTCCGCACATCGTCGCCCGGGAACGGCTCCAGCTTGACATACTTCCAGATCGGAGTGGTCAGCAGCCCGGCACGTTCGTGCCCGCGAAACGGCTCGACAATCGGATGGCGGTATTCCAGCGGGTCGAAGAAGTACTCACCCAGCGGCACGGGATCACCCAGGTGTGCCGGCAAGATCTGCAGCCCGCCGGTGGCGGCCCCCAGAATGCTGTTGTAGTTCTGCGCCTGGACCTGATCGCCCAGACACATCACCACGCCACCACCCTGTTCGAGGAACTGCCGCAGCAGCCCGGCCTCGTCGCGGCCAAACCGGCGGACGTTGCACAGGAAGAGGCAGTCGTAGCGACTGAGATCTTCTTCCAGCAGCGCGATCTCCGATTGGACCGACGGGCGCACCTGCGACTGCTGGGATGTGCCCGGCTCGAGCGCCAGCGCCACGTGGCGGGCCGCCCCGGACTTGCCCTCCACACACAACACCTCCAGGGCCGGCCGCACAGACAGGCTGAGCCAGCGGTGGTTGTCGACCTCCAACGGGTCGCTGGCCGTGAGCACCTCCACAATCTGTTCGCCCGGGATCTGGAAGCGGTGCACGATGGCGGTTGTGGCACGCCCGCCGGCCGGCACATCCAGCTGTTCCTGCGAAATCCGCTGTCCGCCGACCAGCACCTCGACACCATGCCGCGGCCGGTCGGCATCCCCAAGATTCTCCACCTCGATGTCGATCCGCGTCGGCGTGCCGACCGTGACGATCCCTTCGGCCGCCACGACGCGCGTCACGGCGACGTTCTGGCCCCCCGCCTCCCCCAGGTCGACCAGCTGCAAATCCGCCTTGTCCGCCAGGCGTGCCACCGCCCCCTGCACCGCCGCCTCGGACACGGCCCCCCAGGTCGTCAGTCCCAGATCGGTGAAGAAGCAGACGCGGCGGCGCAGCAGGCGTGGTTCCCGCCGGGCAGTACGATCCACCACGCGTTCGATCTCGGCCAGCGTGGCGGCCAGGTCGGCGCCGCCGTCGGTCCGCTGCAGCTCCGCGATCTCCGCCGCGAGATCCTCCCGGTCAAACACCGGATCGCCAACGACAACCACGGGGGGCGCGGCCAGCAGGATCAGCGAGAACCCGTCCCCCTGGAAACGGCTCTTCACCAGCTCCCCCGCCAGCTGCCTGGCCGCGTCAAACCGCGTGCCATCCGCGTGGCGGTAGTCCATCGAGAACGACGCGTCGATGACCACCACGACGTGCGCGTCCCCCGCCGAACCGCTCGGGCTCGCGGCCGCGCCGAACAGCGGCCAGATCGGATCCGCCAGGGCGACGGCCAACAGCAGGAGGATCAGGACGCGCAGCGCGAGCAACGCCAGCTGCTCGAGCCGCCAGCGGCGGGCATTCTTGCGGATCGCCGTCAGCAGGAACTTCATGGCCGCCCACGGCACCTCGTCGTAGCGGCGGCGGCTGAGGAAGTGGATCGCCAGCGGGATGAGCGCCGCGAGACCCCACCACAGCATGACGCCGCTGGCGAACGGCCAGAACGCAGACAGCAGAGCCATACCGGTGACAGAGATCATGTTCACACCCACTATCCGCGCATCCGGGACGCGCGCGCCGACAGGTAACTGGACAGCGCCAGATCGAGCGGGCGATCGGTACGCATCACCTGGTAATCCAACCCATGGCGGCGGCATCCGAGCCGGACGGTGCGCAGGAAGTCGTCGAATTCCCGCAGGTAGGCGCGCCGCAGCGAGCGGGGGTCGACCACCACGCGCGGCAGCGCTTCGAGCCCCTGGAACATGGTCGGGCGGGCGAAGGAGAATTCGACTTCCTGCGGATCCAGCACGTGGAAGACAATCACGTCATGGTGCCGTTGCCGGAAGTGCTCCAGGCCCGAGAGCAACACCTCCACGTCGTCAAACAAGTCGCTCAACACGACCACCACGCTGCGCTTGGTCATCCATTCGGCCAGCTCGTGGAAGACCGCGCCCGCCCGGGTCCGGGATTCCGGCGTCGCCGCCTCCAGAACCTGCAGCACCTGCCGCAGATGGGACGGACTGCTGCTCGGCCGCACGCGGTTCCGGATCTGCTGGTCGAACGTCACCAGCCCCACCGCGTCCTGCTGCTGGAGCACCAGCCAGGCCAGCGCCGCTGCCAGTGCCTGGGCATATTCGAACTTGGAGAGCGCCGCGCGCGGCCCGCAATAGCTCATGCTTTCACTGACGTCCAGCACGAGCTGGCAGATGAGGTTCGTCTCGTCCTCGAACTGCTTGACGTAGAACTTGTCGGTCCGCCCGAACGCCTTCCAGTCGACGTAGCGCAGATCATCCCCCGGCGCGTACTCCCGATGCTCCGCGAACTCGATCGAGAATCCGTGAAAGGGGCTCCGGTGCAGGCCGGCTACGTAACCCTCCACGATGTGCCGCGCGCGCAGGTGCAGGCCTTTAATCTTGGCCAGCGTCCGCGGATCTAAAGACTGCGGGTTGCTTTCCACCAGCCCCCTCACGTTCGTCATCGGTCGGAACGAAGTCAATCAAGCGCCGGATGATCTCGTCGGTGGAGATGCCCTCGGCGTCGGCGTTGAAGTTGGTGCGGAGACGGTGCCGCAGCACCGGCGGAGCGAGGGCCCGGATGTCCTCATGACGCACGTAGTAGCGCCCGGCCAGCACCGCGCGCACCTTGGCGCCCAACACCATGTACTGGCTCGCCCGCGGCCCGGCACCCCACTGCACATACTCCTTCACGAAATCGGGCGCATCCGCCTCGTGCCGCCGCGTGAGACGGGCCAGACGCAGCGCGTACCGGGCGACATGGTCCGCAATCGGCACCCTGCGGATGATCCGCATGAGATTGATGATCTGCGCGGCGCCGAGCGCCGGCTGGACCTCCGCCGTGTACTCGGCCGTCGTGCGTTTGATAATCTCCAGCTCCTCCGCTTCCGTCGGGTAGTCCACCCACACGTGCAGCATGAATCGGTCGAGCTGGGCTTCCGGCAACGGATACGTCCCCTCCTGCTCAATTGGGTTCTGAGTCGCCAGCACGAAGAACGGGTCCGGCAACGCGTGCTTCTCGCCGCCCACCGTCACCTGCTGTTCCTGCATCGCCTCGAGCAGCGCCGCCTGTGTCTTGGGGGGCGTGCGGTTGATTTCGTCCGCCAGCACGATGTTGGCAAACACAGGCCCCGGAAGAAACCGATACTCGCGCACCCCCGTCGAACGATCCTCCTGGATGACCTCCGTGCCGGTGATGTCGGCCGGCATCAGATCCGGAGTGAACTGGATGCGGTTGAACTGCAGCGACAGCGCGCTGGCCAGAGTGCGGATCAGAAGGGTCTTGGCCAGTCCGGGGACACCCACCAGCAGGCAATGCCCGCGCGCGAAGATGGCCACCATCAGCTGCTCAATGACCAGCTGCTGCCCCACAATGACCTTGCCCAGTTCGTGCGCGATCTGCTGGTAGGCCGCAGCCAGTGCCTCGACAGCCTGGCGATCGTCTGAAGGAAGCGTCATGGTTCCGTCTCTTTCCGGCGCTGTACTGCCTGGCGCTGTACTGCCTGGCGCTGTACTGTCTGCCGCTGTGCTGTGGCGGCCGCGCCGACATGCTGCGTTTCTGTGCGGCCGGTGGCGTTCAAGGCCACCAGTTCGTCGACCGAGGCAATCAACAGGACGTCATCCGCGACGACCAGATGCCCACCCTGCAACCCGAGCGCGGCCAGCTCGATCGGTTGCCGCACCTGGCGGCCAGTCTCCTGGTCGAACACGTAGATCCGCTCGCGTGTGGGCCAGTACACTTCGCGGCCAGCCAGCACCCCGCGTCCCTGGCTGCGCGGCTGCGGTCCTGCGTGTCCCCGCGCTCCTCCCTGCGGCCCCGGAAACTGGCACACCACAGCGCCCGACGATGCGTCCAGCCAGTACAGGTAATCGCCACTGGCCACCAGCCTGTCCCCGGCCACTCCCAACAAGTGTACGACATCGGTGGCCATCCCGGCAGGCGTGCTCCACAGAAGGTGCCCGCTGGCGGCGTCCAGGGCGAACAGGTGATCGCAATCGGCAGCCGCCACATAGACCGTTCCGCGATCCACCAGGCACGGGGTGACGTCGCGGAAGAAGTGCCGGTCGATCAGGTCCGGCTCGTCGTCACTCGCGCCCGACCGGCGGTAGCGGCACAGCCAGCTCACCTGTCCATCGCGCGCACGCAGCGCGACAACCGCTCCCAGGTTCGTATTGTAGTAGAGCGTGTCGTCGGACAGCGACAGCAGGCCGCTGGCCTGTTCGAACAACACGTCGGCCAGAGGCTCGCCCCGCACCACGTCCCGCTCCCAGACCAGACGCCCCGTCTCCACCGCGTAGCAGACCACCTTGATCTGAGCGGTAGCCGGATCGCGGCGGCGTAACGTGGCATACAGGCGTGCCCCGCGCGCCAGCGGCGCACCCTCGAATTCCCAGCCAGGTGCGCCGGGCAGAATGCGATCGAACAGCAGTTTCTGGGTGGCCAGATCGAGCCCCACCAGATAACTGCGCTGTTCGTCCCGCAGCGGAGACTGATCACCCCCACCGATCCAGGCCGGCCCCAGCCGCGCAAAGAGACGCCCCTGGTCGATCGTCACACTCTGACGCGGCACGCCGGCGTGCGTGGAACGGCGCGGCACCCCGTCCTGCATCCCTCCCCGCCCCTGGAAAATCACGCCCGCCGCCGTGTCAGGCGCCGCAGGCCCCGCGTCAGGCAGCGGCCAGCGCGGTTGGCCGTCGGCCAGCCGCACAGCGCGGATCGCGTCCAGCTGGCAGACGTACACGACGCCGTCGTCCACGGCCACGTGATGGCTGAGCAACCCGTCGGCCGGCTCCGCCACGCGCAGCTGGCCGCGACTCAAGAAATCCTCCTGATCCATCAGTCGCGGCAGGGCGGCGCGCCAGATGGGCCGCAGCGCCACGTCGACCCCCTCCTCCGCCCGGCCGTTGCGCGCGGCACAACCGGCGAAGGTCGGCCAGCCCACCGGATGCGACGGCGCGGGCCACGCCTGTGCGCTCTGCAGGAGTTCCGCCACGGCGTCCGCCAACTTGACGCGACGTCCCGCCAGCACGCCGACCGCCTCCGGATCCAGCCGTCGCAACAGCTCGGCCTCCAGCCGCGCCCGTTCGAACGCACCTTCCAGCAACGACACCAGCACGAGGCGGGCGCGGACCGCAGAGAGCGGGATGTCGCTGTCCGGGTACGCCAGCCAGCCCACGGGCCCCGCAGGCTGGGCGAAAGCAGCGGCCAGCGCGGACCATTGCGCCTCCCAGTTCCTGCCGCGCAGGGCCGACCACCAGGCACAGCCGGGCACACACCCGAGTACCTGCGCGGCCGCCGGAAAGACACGCAGCTGCGGGTGGATCGACTCCCAGCTGCGACGGGCCAGCGTGTAGTTGCCGCGTTCCAACGCCATCTCGCCCAGCCGCAGCAGCGCCTGATCCCCCACCGAACTCAACAACAACTCGTCGACGATCCGCTGCAAACCGGCCTCGCTGCCCTGCGCCAACGCCTCCTCATAGGCCCGTACCGCCACCCCCTCCACCTGCTGACGGTAGAGGGTCAGCGCCTGGGGAGCACGCGTGTGCCAGGAAGCCAGTTGCTTCTGGCAGTAGTCGCGCAGCGGCACGTAGGCGACAAAGCCGCGCGCCTGCCACACGGCGTCCACCGGCGTCTCGATCAGCCGGTCACCCCGGTTCTCCATCACCCGCCGCAACGTCTCGACCGCGTCCTCCCACTGCGCATCAGCCAGAAACGCTTCGACGTGCTCCAGCCAGGCCCGCACCTCGTTGCCCGCTTCGTCGACCTGGACATCGGTCAGCTGTGCCAGCGCGCGGGGCAGACCCGCTGCACAGGCAACCATGAGCAGGATCGGGAGACACCACCGCCACACTATTGAACTCCCGCCTGAACTCCCGCCTGAACTCCCGCCGTCGCAACGCACGGTACGGCAGGCCCGGCGCGCCCGACATGCAGGCAGCAACGTGTCGCGGGCCAGCCCCATCGTTCCCATCCCTGTCACACCGTTCCGTTACTGGAGGAGATAAATCGTCCGCATTATACGGAGCGCCGGCAGCGTTGCCCATCACCGATGGCGGTGTCCGGTCACCAGCCATACAGGACGCCCAGCACGACAACTCCCAGCACGGACGTCGTGTGCCAGCAGAGTGTCAGGACCCTCCCCGACGCCTGCCGCGCCCGGCGGCCGCGCTGGCAGAGCCACCACACCAGCGTCAGCGCCGAGAGCACGAGCATGACGCTGTGCCACAGCGTGATCGCGGCAAAGCAGGCGGCCCACGCCCGCGCGTTCGGAAAACTCACCGGCAGCCGCAGGCCGGGCTGCGCGCGATTGAGCCCCGGTGCCGAGGCACTCTGCCAGTGCGGGTCCAGATACGTGCGCACAAACGCCTCGCGCGCATCCAGGTCCGCCAGACTCGCGTTGATCTGATTCAGCCGCTCGCCCAGCAGCGTGCTGTCCCCCGCGTCGTGGAACACCGCTGCAGCAAAAGCCCAGTCGCCGGCCCCCAGCCGCTCGAGCGTCTCACGCACCCCCGACTGCCGCGCGGACGCGTCCGCACCAGCCGGCTGCTGGCAGTACTCCCGCAACACCGCGAACCACTGCCGCCGGCGCTGCAGTGCCTCCTTCTCCACCTCCGCCCGTGCCCGCGCGCCGTCGCGCCGGCCCGCCGTGGGATGAATCTGGTACGCCATCAACTCGATCAGCTCGCGCCGCTGCTGCGTGTCCTCCAGCCAGTGCCCTACTTCCTGCTCAGTCCAGCCGACCAGCGCCTCCTGCAGCATCGTGATCAGGTCGAGCCGCTGCTGGTCGGCGACCGAAAAAGCCGCCGGACGCGCGGTGCGGCGGACCTCCAGTCCGCGCGACAGCTGCTGCAACCGCTTCTTCACCGCATGCAGGTAGTACAGGTCAGCCTGGTCGAAAAACTGGTCGCGCACGCCTGTCAGCCCGATCCCGTCCCGGCAGAGCAGACGGTACTCCTGCGCGCGGAGCCCTAACGCCGACACGGCCAGCAGCAGCGCGACCGACGCATAGCACGCACCACGCCGCCACGCACCACGCTCCATCACGCGACGCGCCCCACACAACACACAACTCGACACGACCAACAGACAGGAACCGGCCGCCGCGAGTTTTATCGACAGGCCCACATCGTCCCGCTGCGGCCAGCTGCCCGGTCCGCTCCACGCGCGGAGGACGCCCAGCACCACAATCAGGACCACGAATACCGCCACGCACCACGCCCAGACCGCAAACCATACAAACCGCCCCACCTGGACCCGACCGGCAGTGGACGCACCAGCCGGCACTCCGTCCGCGGAGGCGCTGATCGCCACAGCCGGATCCCGGGTTCGCTTCAAACATTTGCGCGCCATACCGTCAACTTCCAGTGCCTGCTATGGAAAGGTCGGAGCACTCAAGATCTCTCTCTCCCTTCACTCTCCTCACTCCTCTCCGCTCTCTACTCTCTACTCTCTACTCTCTGCTCTCTGCTCCCCTCTCCTCTCTAAACACCGGATCGCGCGGCAGGAAGCGCGCATAGGAGACCAGGCACCAGATGTCATGGTCCGTCAGCTGCGTAGCAACGCTGGTCATCGTGGTACCGGCGATACCATTTTTGAATTTGACGAAGAGATCCTCCGGCCGATCACCGCCCCGGTAGGTGCCCAGTCGCAGATTGCGAGGCTCAGCGTAGCGGGGTGGCAGCGCGCCGAGTGCCAGATAGTCGGCCAGTGCCTCGGGGTTGGCCGGCTCCAGCTCCTTCGCCCAGTCGTCGTAGTCCTCCGTCTGGCCGTCACCGAACCCCGTGTTGCCATGGCACGTGCCACAGTTGGTCAACGTCGTAAAGAACAGTTCGCGGCCACGCGCGGTCGACTGCGGTGCGTCGTAATCGGCCGGCACGGGGGGCACGTCGGCCATCTGCTCGTCCACGTCCAGCCAGGGCTGCACCACTTCGTTCAGGATCGCATCCAGCATCTCCACCTGCCGGGCGTACGCAGTGGGACTGACCTCCTGCTGTTTCGGATCGAGCAGGCGATCGTCGTCATCGAACGTGATCGCGACTTCCATCATGACAGCACGTTCGAAGAGTCCCCGGATACTCAGATATCGCACGTACTGTACCAACGCCCCGCGCTGCGACGGCGACAGATCACGAAACGAGGGCATCGCCGTTTCAGGAATGCCGCGCAGCAAGACCCCGTGCAGGTCCGCGTCGGTCGGCGGCAACGTCGAGGGCGTACGCTTGAACTTGAAGATTCCGCGGCGGTAGTCGCGCGGGTACGGGTTGAGTCCGCGCGCCAGGCGTCCGCTACCGTCTCCCGAGGTACCATGACAGCGGACGCACAGGTCCCGATACAACCCCGGCTCGACGTGCCCCGCCTCCTGCTCGACGAAACCGGCCGCGTGCCGCAAGTCGGCCAGTGCGAACAGCGGCCCGAGCTCCACACCCTCGCAAGAGGGCATCAGCGGGTCACCAGGCACACCAAAATATCGTGTGACGACCCGATCGATGTCCTTCAACAGCACCGTGACGCGCGGCGTGTCAAACTCGTCGAGCGTCCTGGCCAGCTTCTGGTTGCGGGCAAACACCCGATTGACCGGGAAACTGTCCGGCCCGCGATCGCACCCCAGCGCGCCGATGAACACCAACAGGACGGCCCATCGGCCGCACATGCCTCCTGGCTGATACACCGGTAACAGGTCTCCGCGATCAGGCCGGGATTCCATCATCGTTGCCGACTCGAGTGCCTTGTACTGATTCCCGACCGATTATAGCGACTCCACGTCTTGAGCGGCGTGGTGAAAGGCCCGAAGAAACGGCCCTGGTGCCGGTTTTGACATTTGTTCCACCGGTGAGCCACTTCGCATTAACGGTTTACTTCTCACTGCGAACCCTGTGTCAGGTTGGCGACCCAGCACCAGGGGTGCGGTACCGGGATAGCTGTCGTCTGGCCGAAGGTCAGTTCTCACCGTAGCCTGGGGCAACGCCCTTGTCTTTACCCAATTCTGTTGAGCTTGGAAGCGAGAGTCGCCCCTTGCACAAGTGTATTCAATTTCTCCCAGCCGCGCCAGATCGTGATCCATCCCGGCTCGCCGTCGCTTCGGCGGCCGAGGAACCCTCCGAGCTTGGCCAACTCGCGGTAGAACTGATGGACTGACAGATCATGCACACGGTGGAGGTTCTTGCGAGCCGCCTTGAGCATCTGGAGCCACAACACCGGTACCACCGTTCGCGCGGGACGATCCGGTTCCTCGCGGGCGATGGTCTTCAGTTGCAGCAGTCGCACGGCCACGACCGACATCAGACCGACCATCGGCTCCAAACGTTCCGCTGTATGCAGCAGGCGACGTTGCACGCAGCAGCCGGTCTTTAGCGCCTTATGATACTCTTCGATCAGCCAGCGACACTCGTAATAACTAATGATCGTCCAGGCGTCATCAAAGGTTTCCACCGGCAGCGAGGTGTAGAGCACCCAGTCGATCGGTTCGACTCCCGGCGGTGGATCGACTTCCCGCACCCACACGACGTTCATCGCGATCGGCGCCGGATGGAGTCTCTTGACGTACGCACTGCAATGTCGAGGAACGGGCATCGACAACGCGCCACAGGACACTTCCAGCTTCGCTGTCCGCGCCGGATGCTTCGGACGCGCCCGCAAGTTCAGCTCGTAAGTACCGGCCAACGGCAAGGTCTCCAGGTACGCTTCGAGCGGCATTTCTTCGCCCGACGGCGTGCGAATCTTGCGATGCGTTGACTTGACTCGCACCACCCAGTCGCCCTGGTTCTCGATGAGATGGCAGAACACCTCGAAGTCGTCCGCACCGCGGTCGAAGACGTGAATCAGTTGTACACCTTCGGCGGGCCGGCCGATCTGGTCGACCACCTCGCCCCAGACGCGGGATTCGCGTTGCCGCTTGAATCGTCGCGACTTGTTCTCCTTCTTGGGTGCCGGCTGGCGATAGTGAATTACCTGGCCGGCCACTCCGATCAGGGCTTCGCTGCCGGCCGCGACCATCAGAGCGTTGTGCAGCAGGAATCCGCGGCCACTGCCGTTGCCGATCTTGCTCAGCCCTTCGATGTCGCGGTGATACCCGAAATCGATTTCCGTCGTGTCGCCCAACACCAGGTACCGTCCCGGCCCCACCGAGCGTGTCCGTTCCCAGTGCGGCCGGGCAATGGCCTCAAACGTCACCTCTTCGCGGTCGAACAGACGGTAGGCCGCCTTCAGATCTCCCCACGACTCCAATTGCCGGGGGAAGCTCGCCGACGGATTGTTCGCCACCTGTTGAGCCACATTGATCAACCTCTTCGTACGCCGCACATCGCCGAATTGACAATCGCCAAACTGCTCTTTAGCCCACACACTGGTTTCGATCGAAAACGGCATCGCCCACACCTCCGTGCAAGATTGCTGACACCGCCATTGCTCATCATGGCTCGGCGATGCGTCTTGGCCTCGCCTCGTGCTCGGCTCCTGTCCTCTTCCTACGCGTCTCCAGCGAATTTGTTCGTAACCTCCAATCAATTCACAGCATATGAGGCTGCTGCCAGCCCTTTCGATCCAGTGCAAAACAAAGCCTCTGCGGATCACGTATTGGGTAAAGACAAGGGCGTTGCCCCAGGCTACGTTGATAGTGGCCTTCGGCCAATTGCGGGATGTAACCGCTGCACGGTGAGGAGGTAGG
>ENA-UOUL01005054-UOUL01005054.1-bioreactor-metagenome-genome-assembly--contig:-NODE-5054-length-11677-cov-3.706810_pt1 | contig 11677 bp, 12 predicted proteins | sample MGYA00249838_ERZ747220 | MGnify/ENA primary metagenome ERZ747220 (study PRJEB28778, sample SAMN05720191) | bioreactor metagenome | isolation source: Anaerobic biogas reactor | place: USA:Washington...
GCGGGGCACGCCGCGGGTTGCCAACCGCCTGCTAAAGCGCGTGCGGGATTATGCGCAGGTGCGGGCTGGTGGGGCAATCACAGGTGACGTGGCCGAAGAGGCGCTCGTGTTGCTGGAGGTGGATCCGCTGGGCCTGGACGATATCGACCGGCGCGTGCTGCGCACCATTATCGAGAAGTTTGACGGCGGGCCGGTGGGCCTGGAGACCATCGCCGCGGCCCTGTCGGAGGAAGCGGACACCATCATGGACGTGGTCGAGCCCTATCTCCTCCAGCTCGGCTTCCTGGAGCGGACCCCGCGCGGCCGCGTGGCCACTCGCAAGGCGTACGAGCACCTCGGCGAGCCCTACCCCGAGATCGGGGAGCAGCCAGGGCTATTCGAGCAAGCGGATTGATGAAAACCAGCGAGTTCGATTACTTCCTCCCGCCCGAGCTGATCGCCCAGACGCCGGTCGAGCCGCGCGACGCCTCGCGGCTCCTGGTGCTCGAGCGCGCGACTGGCCAACTGGCGCACCGCAGCTTTTCCGACGTCGTTGACTACTTGCGTCCGGGCGATCTCCTGGTGGGCAACAACAGCCGGGTGATCCCCGCGCGGCTGCACGGCGTCAAGGAGACGGGCGGCGCGGTCGAGATCTTCCTGCTGCGGCCTCACTCCACCGAGCACGCGGTCCAGGTGCCCGGCACCTCGGAGGTGCCGGGCACCTATCGCATCCCGCCGCCTGCCTGGGAGTGCCTGGTCGGCGGCAAGGGCCTGCGACCAGGCGTGCGCGTCCACCTGCAGCATGGCATCCTGAGCGGAGCGACCGGAGGGAGCGCAGTCGAAGGAGCCGAGCGGCCGACAACCCGTGACATTATCGCCACCGTTCTTGCCGAAACCGAAACGGGCAGCCGGATCATCGCGTTCGATCCGCCGGTCGACGAGTGGTTGTGGGACGTGGGCGAGACGCCACTGCCCCCCTACATTCACGAACCGCTGAGCGATGCTGAGCGCTACCAGACCGTCTACAGCCGGATCGAGGGTTCCGTGGCCTCATCGACCGCAGGGCTGCACTTTACCCCCGAGCTGCTGATTGCGCTGCGAGAACGGGGCGTGCGCTTCGCCACCGTGACCCTGCACATCGGGCTGGACACGTTCAAGCCCGTTCAGGTCGAGAACATCGAGGATCACCAGATCCATCGCGAGTGGGCCGAGCTCCCCCCGGAGACGGCCAGGGCCATCAACGAGACGCGGTTGAACGGCGGCCGGGTAATCGCCATCGGCACGACCGTCGTGCGCACGCTTGAGAGCGGGGCCAAGATCGCGTTAGGCTTCAAGCCTTGCGACGAAATCCCCGAGGGCAGCGTCTGCGGGTGGCAGACGGTCGCCGCGTTCGCCGGTGAGACCGACCTCTTCATCCGGCCAGGGCATCACTTCCGGGCAGTGGATGCCATGATCACCAACTTCCACCTGCCCAGGTCGACGCTGCTGATGCTCGTCAGCGCGTTCGCGGGAAAGGAATGGATCGATCGCGCGTATGCCGAAGCGATCCGCGAGCGGTACCGGTTCTACAGTTTTGGAGATGCGATGGTCATCCTATAGCGCGTGGGCGGGGCTATCTGCGCGATCTGCACGATCACGTGGCACAGATCATCGAAATCGTCGAGATCTACCGGGAACGCACGAGCGACCTGTACGATGGCTACATGTCGGCGGTCTCAAACCGCCGGCGCCAGTGGCTGTGAGGGGACCGGAGAATCAGTAAACTTCGTCGTGAGAACCGATATCGAACAGCACAATGACTTCCTGCTGGGTTATCAGGTCTTGCTCCACTGAAAATACAATGCGACAGTCATACCCACAGGAACACGCCCAGAACCCGAACAAATCTCCGCTTAGCTTGTGAGCGCCCAGATTCGGCGCAAACACATCGATCTCCATCTGGCGCAAGGCGTCCTCAATTCGTCCCTGTAAGGCGTCATTGCGGCGTACAAACCTGCGGTAAGCGCGCCTGAACTTGGGCGTCAGAACCAGGGATCTCATTCTCCGGCTTCAAGTGCGCTACGAAGTTCTCGAATGACCGCATCGGCGGATTGCGGCCGGTACTCGCCTGCACGGTAAGCCTCAAGCGAGGAGTGCGCATCGCGAGCGATTTCCTTGCGCCGGGCCTCAATATCTCGCCGCTTCAGGATGTCGAGAAGCATCTCACGTTGATCCTCCGGCAGTCGCATCGCCATATCCAGAGTCAGATCCAAGGTTGCATCACTCATCATTCCCTCCTGCAACTGGACCAATTATACCATAGTGCGCTTTCCGTCTGTCTCCTCTAAGAGCCGTTTTAAACGCCGTTGCCGGACGCCTGACAGGTATCCGGCAACTCTATCTCTCTATCCCTGCACCCCCAACACCTGGCGCAGCCTCCGCAGATCCCAATTGACGATGATCGTCCCGTTATAGTCGAAGGTAGGCGTGGTCTCGTTGCCGTTCGCCCAGCCCTTCACCCGCCTCGCCGCCTCGCGATCCTTCGAGATGTCCACCTCGACGTAGGGGATGTTGTTATCTTTGAGCCAGTTGCGCGCAACCCGGCAGTCAGAGCACCAGGGCGTGCAGTACAGGGTCAAGCCGGACTGGGGAATGGGCTCTGGCGCCAACGCGGCCTGGCGGGCTTTTTCCTGCGCTTCCCACAGCGCTGCGGCCTCCGGCTCCAGCTTGGCCAGCTCGCCGAATAAGACATCGTTGTCCGGCTGGTTGCCGATGTCGTGCACGTCCACATAGCGGACGATGCCTTCCTTGTCGATGATGAAAATCGATCGCTCGGAGAAGCCCTCCGGCCGCAGCACCCCGTACAGTTGTGACACCTGCCCATGCGGGAAGAAGTCGCTCAGCAGCGGGTAGTCGATCCCCCCGAGGCTGTCGGCCCACGCCCGCAGGCAGTCCGTGCTGTCAACGCTTAGACCCATGACCTGGGCCTTCATCCCGCTGAACCGGGCCAGCGCGGCCTGGTATGACGGGATCTGGCTCGTTCAGACGGGGGTCCAGGCAAGCGGGAAGAAAACCAGCACTACGTTCATCCCGCGATAATCGCTCAGGCGCACCGGCTTGCCGATGTGACTGTTGAGAGTGAAATCAGGGGCCGCCTGTCCTGCCTCGATGGCCATAAGCACACTCCTTCAGAAAATACCCAGCCTCTACTGCTGGTAAACCTTCAACCTGCAACCCTCAACCTGCAACCTTCAACCCTCAACCCGCAACCTTCAACTCGCGCTCAACTTGTGCGCCAGCCAGTCGCCGACCCCCGACAGATCCTCTGTCGGCAGGTAGTGACTCGCGTGCGCATCGAACAGCACCTGCACGCGACCCGGGAATTCCTCGTCCCCCTCCCACAGCTGCACTGCGATGGCCAGCCGCGGGAAAGCCTGGAACCGGTAGGCTGCATCGGGCGGCGCGAGCCCGGCGCCAGGCGCGGCTGTCAGCCGGTCGCCGCCCAGCGAGCTGCACGCGCGGTGGAAGCCCTCGACATCCGAGCCGAACTTCTCGGCCAGCAGACCCTCCGCATGCCCTGCGAAGGCCTGCGAATAGAACAGGCCGTCGGGCAGCTCGCGGAACGTCAGCCACCGGTCGGCCGGCGCCACGCCATCGGCAGTCAGCAGATAGTGCCACAGCACGATGGCAATGGATGCGTGAGCCGGTTTGCCGCTGGCCAGGTTGACCACCTCGCCCTCCGGGTGCGGGACGAGGTGCGGGCGGCCAAAGTAGGTCACGGGGATCCCTTCGGGCCCGAGGGAGCAGCCGGCCAATGCCGCAGCGCGCGCCGGGTCCGCCGCGGCCCAAGCCGCGCGGGTCTGCTCGTATGCTATCTTGAATCGCCGGTCTAATTGCGACAAACCCCAAACCTCCGCTCCCCATCCCCCGTAGGGACGTTGCATGCAACGTCCCTACATTCGAACGCGCGGGCATGCAACGTCTCTACAAATGCAGCCCGATTCATTACAGCGACAGCATGGTCCATCGACTTCGCGTGCTTCGCGCCTTCGCGTGAAACCACACCACCCGTCCCACGCCCTCAGCTTCGCGGGTTCGTATACTCGTTGCCGATGAGCTCACGCGCGATGATCATGCGCATGATGTTCATGCCGCCTTCCGCGCCGATGGAGTACGAACGCACGCCGCGGATGCCCATCTCGATGGGGTATTCCTTCGAATAGCCCATCGCACCGAGCCAGTTCGCCACCTCATTGAACGTCTCAAACGCCATGATGGGCGCGCGCAGCTTGGACATGGCGCCCCACAGGGCGATGTCCTTGGGCTTGAACTGCCCCTTTTCATACATCTGGTCGGCCATCCACGAAGCCTTATAGGTCAGGAGACGCGCGGACTCGATATCGGTGTAGCGCTCCGCGGCCGGGAAGTTGATGCCCTGGTATGCGGCAAGCGGCTTGCCGAACGACTTGCGTTGGCGGATATAATCCACGCCCATCTTCAGCGCGGTCTCGGCCGCGCCGCAGCATGTCGCTCCGATCAGCGAGCGCGCGTAGGTGTACCCTTCCATGGCGTAGTAGAAGCCCTTGCCCTCCTCGCCGATGCGATAGTGATCGGAGAGCGGCATGTTGTCCATGGTGAAGCCGCCGGTCGAGATGCCGGTGCGGCCCCAGTTGTGGATCAGCGTCGTGGAAACCTTGGGATTATCCTTGATGTCGACCGCGAAGAAGGAGAAGCCCTTATGCCCGGCCTTCGGATCGGTGCGGACAAGGGTCATGTATGCGCCGCCCATGCGCTCGGATTCCTTGATGCCGCTGATGTAGAGCTTCTCGCCATCGAGAATCCAGCTGCCGTCGGGCTGCTTGGCGCCGGTGCAGCGGGTGACGCCCTCGATGTCCGAGCCGCCGCCCGCTTCGGTGGACGCAATGCCCAGGAACTGCTTGCCCGCGGTCACCTGGGGCAGTATCTCTGCCTTCAACTCCTCGCTGGCGTAGCGTTCGAAGACGTAGCCCCAGCTCGCCTGCACCAGGTACATGACCGGAAGCGCGAGGCTGATGTCGGCCCGGCCCAGTTCCTCCGCGGCGATCGTGGCCATCGTGACGTTCAGCCCGCTGCCGCCATACTTCTCCGAGACCGTCGGCGCCCACAGCCCCATATCCGCCATGGCCTTGATGATGTCCTGGGGGATGTTGCTGGTGTCATCGATCTCCCGGACGCGCGGCGCGATCTTCTTCTGGGCAAAGTCGTGCACGGCCTTGCGCCACATTCTTTCTTCATCGGTCCACCCGAAATCCATAGCCTCCTCCTTGAAGCAACCAGGTTGTTATGATACGAGCGCCTTGACGAGGTCCGAGCTGGAGACGACTCCGGCCAGCTGGTGCTCCTCGATGACGATGGCGTTCTGAATGCCGAAACGTGCGAATAGTTGAGCCACGAATGGCAGCCGCAAGGTCGGATTCACGACGATCAGCGGCTTGATCATGACTTCGCCGACGCGGGTGCGCGTGGGCGACAGCGACTTGGATATGACACGGTAGACAATTTCCTGGTAGGTCATGATGCCGTACGCATCATCATCGTCGGTATGATCCACGATCGCAACCTGGCAGTTGCACGCCATCATCTTGGCGAGCGCGTCCTGTACCGTGTCCAGGGGTGAGACCAGCGCGAACTCGCGATTCATCACATCACGCGCGCGGAGTGAGTAGATCTCATGGGGTTGCATCATCAGGCTCCTTTACCCGCGAAGCGACATGAACACCATTCCCCCGAGAAGGGGAAGTTCGACTGCCGCCCGCTATTGTAACAGTGATAGGTCTACGTGAAAAAGACGAAGGTCACCCGCGCGGGGATCCTTCGACTACGCCGCCCCGCATCCTGAGCAGAACGAAGTGGAGTCGAAGGACGGGCGGCTCCGCTCAGGACGCTCAGCAGTGCTAAAGTATCCCAACCAGCAAGCCAATAACTGCTGCACCGCCGACTAGCGCCATGGCGTTGACCCTGAACCGGAACAGCAGCAGAGCTGCGGCCCCCGCCAAACCGATCGCAAGCGGCGTGCGCAGCGCCGCGTAGCCCAACTGCAGGGTGACCGCGGCCATGAGTCCCAGGGAGGCCGCAATGATGCTATCCAGGAAGCCCGCGGTCCACGGGGATGCCCGCAGCCGCGGGATCAGCGGGTTGCTGACCGCGACGAAGACAAATGCGGGCAGGAAGATGCCAAAAGTGGCGACGACGCCGGCCCAGGGACCCCCAAGCAGGTAGCCGATGAACGTGGCGCTGGTAAACAAGGGACCGGGCGTCAGCTGGCCGATCGCAATCGCATCGAGGAGTTGCGCCTCTGTGATCCAGCCCAGCCGCTCGACAAAATCCGCGCGGAGGAACGCGAGGAGCACGTAGCCACTGCCGTAGAGCACCGCACCGATCTTGATAAACGTCAGGAACAGCGTGCCGAGGCTGAAAGGCGCCACCGCCGCTGCGACAGACGCCAGGCTGGGCAGGCTCAGGCCAGCAAGCGGCAGGATCGCGCCTGCGCCGGACCGGCGCCCCCTGCGCACAGCGTAAGCGAACATGCCGAGGATTCCTCCCCCAAACATCACGAACACCTCGTTGATGCGCAAGAGCGCCAACCCCAGGGCAGCGATCGCGATGACCCACGTGAGTGAGTCCTTGAGCGCCTTGCGGCCGAGCAGGGTCAGTGCCTGGAGGATGATGACGATGATGACCGGCTGCACACCTCCCAGGACGAAGGACGCCTGGGGCGTTGCACCGTAGCGTACATAGGCCCAGGCCAATGCCGTCGTGATCGCCATGGCCGGAAAGATGAAACACGCGCCGGCCGCGATCAAACCCGGCCACCCCGCGCGCAGATAGCCGATATGGATCACCATCTCGGTGGAGTTGGGACCGGGGATCAGGTTGGTCGCGCCGATCAGATCGAGGAACTGCTCCTCGCTCAGCCACTTTCGCCGCCGCACCACCTCATCGTGCATGATCCCGATGTGCGCAGCAGGCCCACCGAACGCGGTGAACCCTAATTTGAGGAACAGGCCGATCACCTCGGCCAATGCGCTGTGGATAGAACCCCCTGGTGTCTTTGCTTTCAGTGCGTCTCTTTCCGGACGCGATACTTATAAGGCACGGTGGTGGCGATCTTGACAAAGCCGTGCTTTTCCAGGATGGGCCGGCTCATCTCGCTTGCATCCACGGTCAGAAAGCGATAGCCCTTATCCCGCGCTTCCCTGGCCCGGACGGCCAGCAGCGCCGTGTAGAGGCCCTGGTTGCGGAAACCCGCCACGGTGGAGCCGCCCCACAGGCTGGCGAAGTGGGTTCCGGGGTGAAATCGAATCCACGCCGTGCTGGCGGGAACATGGCCCACATACGCGCAGTAGACGCTGATGAGGTCGGGGCCATCCTCCATCTCCTGCGCCAGCTCGTCGACGATGTAGTCGTGCGATGAATCTCCCCACACCGCGTTTTCCACGGCCACAACATCCTCCAACCCGGACCGGTCCGTGATGCGCCGCACCACGTCCGTTGGAGCCTGCCACAGGGCCGGTGGCGCGGCGTGAAGATCCATCACGAGCAAGGATTCCGGGTCCTCCGGCTCAAACCCGTGGCTGATCAGCCGGGCCGGCAGGTCGGGGGGCTCGTCGTGGCTGTACCACTTCCACTCGAAGTTGAAACCGAGGGCCGAAAAGTACGCGATCTGTTCCTGGATCACCGCATCCACATCTGCCCCGGCAAGCTGCGAATAGATGACCCAGCCCCAACGCGCGTCGGCATGCCGCGGGACATGCCGCACGACGTGTGGGGTCACTTCACGCAGCGAGTCGGGCGCGACATCGTCCCGGCGCTGCTCGCGATCAAAGATGGCAAGTAGTTCGGTTTTGTCCATTGATTGCTCAGATGGCGGCGGCGTTGTTATACCCCCGCCGCTCGGAAGGCAGCGCTCACCATGTCTTCGGCCTCACCCTGGAGCTGGCGCAGGTGATCGATGCCGAGGAAACTTTCCGCGTAGATCTTGTACACATCCTCAGTGCCCGAAGGCCGGGCGGCAAACCAACCGTTCTTCGTGACGACCTTCAGCCCACCGATGGACGCATTGTTGCCCGGTGCGCGGGTCAGCTTGGCCAGGATCGGCTCGCCGGCCAGATCGGTGGCGGTCACCAGCTCGGGCGACAGGTTGCTCAACACCGCCTTCTGGGCTGTGTTGGCGACAGCATCCTTGCGCTGGTAGACCGGGCTGCCGAACTCCGCCTCGATGGCCTTGTAGTGCTCGCCCGGGTCCTTGCCCGTCACGGCAATGATCTCCGCGGCGAGCAGGTCCATGATGATGCCGTCCTTATCCGTGCTCCAGGCCGTGCCGTCCTTGCGCAAGAAGGATGCACCCGCGCTCTCCTCCCCGCCAAACCCATACGAGCCGTCAACCAGGCCCTCGACGAACCACTTGAACCCGACCGGCACCTCCGCCAGCCGCCGCCCCATCTTGCCGACCACCCGGTCGATGATAGAGCTGGAGACGAGCGTCTTGCCCACTGCTGCGTCTGCGCGCCAGGCCGGCCGGTGTCCGAACAGGTACTGGATCGCGACGGCCAGGTAGTGGTTCGGGTTAAGCAGGCCGGACGAGCGCGTGACGATGCCGTGGCGGTCGCCATCCGGATCGTTGCCCCAAGCCACGTCGAAGCGATCCTTGAGCCCGATCAGGGTAGCCATCGCATAAGGTGACGAGCAGTCCATGCGGATCTTGCCGTCATGGTCGAGGGTCATGAAGGAGAAGGTGGGGTCCGCGTTCGGGTTGACGAGTGTTATGTCAAGCTTATAAGTCTCTGCAATGGGAACCCAGAACGGCAAGGTGCTGCCGCCCATCGGGTCGGCGCCGAGGCTCAGCCCCGCGGCCTGGATCGCCTCGATATCGATCACGTTGCGCAGGTCCTCGACATAGGGCCGGATGAAGTCGTAGTTATGGACGTAGCCAGAGTTGCGTGCGGCTGCCAGGTTCATGCGGCGCACCGGCTTCAGCCCCTGGGCCAGGATCTCGTTGGCGCGATCCTGGATGATCTTGGTCACACTGGTGTCCGCAGGGCCGCCCGAGGGCGGATTGTACTTGAAGCCGCCATCCGTGGGTGGATTGTGCGACGGCGTGACGACAACGCCATCGGCCACACCACCCTTATTGCCGCTGTTGTGGGTCAGGATGGCGTGCGATATGACCGGCGTGGGCGTGAAGACGTAGTCGGGCTGGACCATCACATGGACTTCGTTCGCCGCGAAAACCTCGATCGCAGTGTCGATTGCGGGCCGCGACAGCGCATGGCTGTCCATGCCGATGTACAGGGGGCCATCATAGCCCTGTCCCTTGCGGTACTCGGCAATGGCCTGCGAAATAGCAGCGATATGGTCGTCGTTGAAGCTCTGGCCGAGCGACTTACCGCGGTGGCCGGAGGTGCCGAAGGACACCGCATGGGCCGGATTTCCCGGCTCAGGGTGCAGGTCATAATAGGCTGCAAGCAATTGGTCTACATCAATAAGAAACTCTGCAGGCGCCGGCTGGCCGGCTAGCGGGTGAGCCATGGAACTCCTCCTATCTATACAAGGGCAATTGAGGGGGTTAAGTTACATGGGATTGTACATCAGAATTGAACCAGGCAAAAAGCGAGGATTCTCCGAATAGAACGCGGTCGTTCGCACGGAAAACGCTTCTTTCTCAGCATTCTCACAGCATCAACACAGCTTCCTCACAGGGGACCATCCTAGAATCGCATTGTGCGGCGATGACCATGAGCGCATCGCGCCGGCATACCATGCAATCAACCATGCGGAGGAAACGATGAAAAAATGGCTCAGGGCAGCCCTTATCATGGCTGTAGTGGGCGCAGCGGCGACCGGCGCCTACCTGTACTTCCGGCCTTCAAACGTCAGCGCCCAGGCCACCGTCACCACGGCAAGGGTCACCCGCGGGACGATAGCCAGCTACGTGAGCGCCGTGGGCAACCTGGAGGCGCACCGGAGCGTCGATCTCAGCTTCGGCCAGAGCGGCACGGTCCAGACGATCGACGTCCAACTGGGCGGCGAGGTCAAGGCCGGCGACGTGCTCGCCGAGCTCGATACGACCGAGCTCGAGCTGCAGCTGCGCAGCGCCGAGGTCAGCCTCAAGAATGCCCAACTCAACCTGGCCGAGGCCCAAACTCCCGCCACCGAGGCCGATATCGCCACCGCCCGCGCGGCCTATGAATCCGCGCAGGCGACCTACGATGACCTGGCCGCCGGCCCCAGCGCCACCGAGCTCGCCGTCGCCCAGGCGTCGGTCGCGAGCGCGCAGGCGGCCTACAATTCGGCCGTTGCGGCAGCGAACGCGGGCGACAGCTCGCTCGCGTCTGCAGCCGCCAATCTCGAAAAGGCTCGCCTCACCCTCCAGGAGGCGCAGGGCGCGTACGACCGGGTCTCCTGGCGCGGGGATGTGGCGGCCAGCAGCCAGGCTGCAGCTCTGCAAACCGCCACGATCGACTACAACACGGCCAAGGCCTCTTACGAATCTACGGCCGCCACCTCGGGCACCGATACGGCCTCCAAGGTCGCGTCCGCACTCGCATCGCTGCGTTCTGCCCAGGCCAACCTGGCCGATCTGAAGAACCAGACGACCGAGGCCGACCTGGCCTCCGCCAGGGCCGCAGTGCTGGCAGCACAGGAAGAATTGGACACCCTGCTAGCAGGTCCGGATGCCACCGCGGTCGCGCAGGCCCGGAACAGTGTCGAGACTGCCCAAATCAACCTCGAACAGGTCAAGCTCCAGCTTGAGGGGGCCAGGATCGTCGCGCCCTTCGACGGGGTGATCACTGCGGTCAACATCACCGTGGGCGAATCCGCGAGCGGCGCCGCCTTCACCCTCGCGGACCTCAACAACCTGGAGATAGTCGTCAGCATGGCCGAGACCGATGTGAACCAGATTCAGTCCGGCCAGGATGTCGAGATCACCCTCGACGCGGTCGCGGACCTGACCCTGCACGGCGCCGTCTCGCAGGTGGCGCCCGCCGGCACGCAGAGCAGCGGCGTGGTCACTTACCCGGTCACCGTGGCCCTGACCGAGGCCAACGAGTCGGCCAGGGCTGGCATGACGGCCAACCTGAATATCATCCTCTCGCAGCGCGAGAATGTGCTGACCGTGCCGAACAAGTACGTCAAAACGGCCAAGGGGCAGAAGGTCGTGACTATCAACACCGGCGGAACCCAGGTGCAGGTCCCGGTCGAGGTGGGACTGACCGATGACACGCACACGGAGATCGTCAGCGGGCTGAATGAAGGCGACACTGTCGTGAGCGTCTCGACTGCATCCTCCAGCACCGCGTCCACGGAGACCCAGATGCGATCCGGTGGCGGCATGATGGGCGGGATGCTTGGCGGCGGCATGCCTGGCGGCGCGCCGCCCGGGCGTTGATGAGGCGGGGAGATGCGGAGGCTGCAATGATCGAGATACAGGATATCACCAAAGTCTACAAGCTAGGTGAGATCGAAGTGCGCGCGCTCAACGGCGTGAGCCTGACCGTGGACGAAGGTGAATGGATCGCCATCACCGGTCCGTCCGGCTCCGGCAAGTCCACCCTGATGAACGTCATCGGCTGCCTCGACCAGCCCACGTCCGGCTCCTACCGGCTCGATGGCGCGGAGGTAGCCACCATGGACGACGCCAAATTGGCCGCGGTGCGCAACCGCAAGATTGGCTTCGTTT
>ENA-UOUL01005055-UOUL01005055.1-bioreactor-metagenome-genome-assembly--contig:-NODE-5055-length-11677-cov-3.040776_pt1 | contig 11677 bp, 8 predicted proteins | sample MGYA00249838_ERZ747220 | MGnify/ENA primary metagenome ERZ747220 (study PRJEB28778, sample SAMN05720191) | bioreactor metagenome | isolation source: Anaerobic biogas reactor | place: USA:Washington...
TTGAAGGTGTTAATTAATCATCATCGGGAAGTAGTAGTAAGTCTTTGGATAAGTTATTTCCAAAGGCCAATAGTAAGCCTGGCCAACACCTGGCTTACCATGGTAATCAACCAGCATGATCCCCTTTGCCTTGCTGATAATATACCCTTCAAAGTCATCCACCATAACAACTGTCGAAAATGCTTCATTCATTGGATCGAACAACCAGTCAGACCAAAAATAATCGAGGATCGCCCAACCAAAAGGTGGTTTGGTGAGGTCAAAGCTGCCAAATCCGACATTATCAGAGTTCCCAAACCAGTCGAAGCTTACGATTTCGTAGTCAAATCGATCGGATATATACGACCAGCCAGCAGGTAGGTACCATTCCTGGAAGCCAGAGTTGTAATCAGCATAAATAAGATACGGAGTCGCCTGGTAAAGCAATCCATCCGAATAATCAATTTGGAGGACAATCCATTGGTTATTTGGATAACCACCTCCAGCAGCACCAATGTTGTAGTTGAAGTTAACCACGTCCCATACCCCATCGCGATCTGCATCGATATACATATCGACTTCGCTCCAATAGGGTTGGTTGGCATGTTGGTCATCCCACATCGCAAAACCTGGGACAAGTATCTCTCCATTAGGAGAAGATCCACCATAATCCATACCGACATAGCGCAGGTCTGCCATATTTAATACATCCGGATCATCGTCTGACACTTTGACTACAGGAAAAGCCCAGAGCGAGGAGGCATTCGGACCGGTCTGCTCCAAGTCAATAAAACCAAATCCAGTGGCAGCATCGAATGTTGTGAGTTTGTTGGGTGGGTCAAATTCTGCAACTTCGGTGTACGGCCTCGGCACAAAATAGAAAGGCAGTCGGAGATTCGTACCATCCCCATCGAAGGTCACATAACCGTAATACTCTTCCATTTGGTTATAACCAAAACCGAGTGGCAATTGCGTTACATCAAGATCGAGGGTCAAGTCTACAGTTGCATTCCCATAAGGTGGAACTGTTACCTCAGTGACATCTGGGGTTAAGGTTGCACCAGCGCTTACGGGTGAAGTAAACATTGCTGCCACATCTAACGTCACGGCTGTATCGCTGTAATTGCGAAGCTTTACGATCTTATCACTTGTATAAGTATCCTCAGTGACCTCAATCACGCCCCAGTTAATTGAAACCAATTTTGGGTCACCTATCGCAACCACTTCTGTATTGACTGCTGCTAAGGCATCCACACGTCCAGCGCCTTGGCGTGGAATCTGCTTGCTGGCAGCATCTACAAGATCTACTGCTGTGTTCATCAAAGCCGCTTTAATCTGTTCGTTACTCCAGTTAGGATGGGCATCCTTCATCAGGGCAACCACACCTGCCACATGGGGTGAAGCCATAGAAGTACCGCTCATACTGGTGCCCAAGTTACCGCTGCCAATTTCAGCAGCAAAGATTGATTCACCAGGTGCTGTTATATCCGGTTTGAGCATCGAATCAAAGCCGCGTGGACCGCGTGAGGAGAAACTAGCTATGGAGTCAGCCGGTGAGGGAGAAACAAAAGTGGTCACATTCGAATCGGGTCCAATTGAGACTTCAAGCGGTGCCAACCCCTTCAGGAGCAATCCATCCGATTGCAGAAGCGATCCCGCAGGTAATGTTGAACCAGTGGTATCCATATTAATTACACCGGCTGCATTGTTATAAATGAGCGCAGCTACAGCACCTAAGGCTTCAGCATTATTTACTTTGATGTAGAAACTACAACCTCCCCGAATAATTAATGCGATTTTACCAGTCATGTCACCCACGCCACTTGTATCACAGAGGGTTCCACTTCCAGTACCATCAATGCTATCTACAGCAACCAAGTCTGAGGTAATCATAGCTGTAAACGGGTTATATGAGGTGGTGTAAGGCACCTTATTAGCGCCATTATTGTAGCTGAGGTATGGTGAAGTCATAAATCCAGTGGTTGAGGCAGCCACAGCCAGGGCAGAATCGGTATTACCTGGAGAACCAGACACATAACTCCAATTACCAGCATTACCTGCAGAGCAAACCACAAAAACGCCGGCGGTATTAGCTGCTTCAATGGCAATATATTCCGGGTCAGTGATATCAGCCGGGCCAAAGGATGAACCAAGTGACATGTTTATAACATCGACATGATCATCAATGAACCCATCACCGTTGGGGTCCATAGCCCATTCAATTGCATCAACTACCAGGTTGGTCGAGCCGGCTGCGCCAAAAACCTTCAACGCATAAAGCTTTGCATCAGGCGCTACACCAGAGCCGAAGCCAGCATCCACCCCTGCTGCAGTCGAGGCAACATGAGAGCCGTGCCCATTTTCATCCAAGGGATCGGGGTCTGGCACTGGGATAGATAAAGCGGGTTCGCTGGCATCATATGCTGTCCCGGCAAAGTCATACCCACCGATTACTTTCGTGGTTGGGAAAGTACCCAGTTCAATAAAATCGGGATCGTTCATTGCATAAGCTGCTGGGTCGCCAAATGTGTCAAACATAGCATGGGTGTAATCGATACCCGTATCGATGACAGCTACAGTAACACCATCACCGGTATAGCCAGTATCACCTAAAGTCCATACCACATCAGCTTTGATCAAGGGCACGCTTGCAGCAAGATCAATCGTGTGCTCCGGGGCGCGAGTGACTGAAAGCACACCAGGCAATTCCCGTATAGTATTCAAATCTTTATAATTGACACGGGCCATAAAGCCATTTAACACCTTGGTGTAATTTCCCATGAATACGACATCATCAGTCGCAGCTTTAATTTGCTCTACTAACACATTTTGTGTGTCTTCCAATTGATTCACATAATTTTGTTGAAAAGCCCTATCTGATGCACGATCATAATCCTTAATAATATTAATTAAAGAAGGTTGATCCAACTGCACGATAACCGTTACAGGCAGATCGGCATATTCCATTAATGCATGCGGGATAGGCCCCTTATTCATCATCAGGAACTCTTCAATGGGCATACCATTTTCAAATTCCTTTAATATTTCTTCAGGTGCTAATTGGGGCTCAGGCCTTGTAGGAGTTTCAACTTCCGGCGGAATGCGGGATGCAGGTGTTTTGGCGATTACTGGGCTGAGTGAGAGGCTCAATAACAGCATCAAACTAAAAATTTTTATAGCAATATTTTTCATTTATGTATCTCCTTTAATATGATAAGTTAGTTGGGGAAATATAATAATCAGTTTTTTCTATAAAGTCCTCCTCATATTGCTAGCTAAAACACAATAACTATTAACCTGCCGATATTCTGAATCGGCTTAACAAATACAGCGACTTTCGTTGACCCACCTCTAAAAATTCGAAAAGTCATTTTAGAGGCACATTAATACCATAACGATTATAACGCTTTTTTTATATAATATGGAATATTATTATGATTTGTTGTAAAAGTCCATGACAATCCTCGTATTAGGCCCAAGATGAATTACCTTATTGGAAATCATGGTAGTCTTAAAATTTTGATAACTCAAATTTGAAGAAGCAGCATGAACTGATATTAAAAATGTATTTTCATTTCCTGCCAACGCTTTTTCTTTCCGCCCCTCTTGGCCCGAATCCTGCAACGTATTAACTCAGTATAATAAGTCACACAAGGAGTACTGCCATGTTTGTTTATCTTTCAAAATTCTTACCGCAATTCGTCTACCCGCTCGGGTTGGTCACCATCATCCTCTTCCTGAGCCTGTTCTTCCTCAAGCACCGCAAGCTGGCTTTCTGGTTCATCCTTCTCAGCTTAGTGCTGCTCTCCGTGGCTGGCAACCGCTACTTCAGTGCCGGCCTGACTCGCCTGGTCGAGTGGCAGTACCTGCCGCCCGCCGAGCTGCCCGAAGCGGATGCCATGGTCGTCTTGGGCGGCGGTACCGAGTCTATGGACCCACCCCGCCAGATGGCCGAGGTCAATGGCGCAGGCGACCGCATGCTCTACGCCGATTGGCTCTACGACCAAGGCGCCTCGTCGCTGATCTTACTTTCCGGCGGTAACCTGGGCTTTAGCTCCCTGCGCGGCACCACCCCGGCCTACGAAATGCAGCAGATCATGCTGCAGCTGGGCGTGCCGGAAGAGGCTATGATCCTGCAGGAAGACTCTCAAAACACGGCCGAGGATGCGCTCTTCTCCGCTGAGATCCTGCGCGAGTTGGAGATCGACGAGATCATCCTGGTCACCTCCGCCCTGCACATGCCACGTGCGCTGGCGCTCTTTGAAGCCCAAGGCCTGACGGTCATCCCCGCCCCCACCGACTACACCATCACCACCCTGGCCTGGTCTGAAATGATGGAATTTGAGTGGCAGCAAGTGCTGCTAAACCTGATGCCCTCCAGTGGCGCCCTCAACCAGACCACCGGCGTCTTGAAAGAGCTGCTCGGCACGCTTGTCTATCGCCAACAAGGATGGATAGATTAGCTGAAAGGTGAAAGCATGTTGTAGCTGAAAGGTGAAAGCTGAAAGCTCAAAGCAAAAACAAAATAACTTATGGTGAGAGTTGAAAGCATTGAATAGGTTAAAGGTGAAAGCATGTGTAAGCTGAAAGGTGAAAGCTGAAAGCTCAAAGTGACCTGTGACCCGTCCTAATATAAGTTTAAGGCTGAGAGTTAAAAGCATTAAATAGGTTAAAGGATAAAGTTCGAAGCTGAAAGTATAAGAAGATAAAAGATAAAAAGTTAAAAGGTGAAAGCTGATAGCTGAGAATTTAAAGGTGAAAGAAGCTGCAGGCTTAGCTATTTTGAACTCAATTTAGACAATCGTAAAACGAAGACTGTTTTACGATTGATTGTTAATCTGAGCAATTGCTTTTATTAGGCCTTTAAGCATGCGAATAATTTCAGTCCCGGCTAACTCCAAGTCGTTAAATTTTTCTAGTGATATCCAATTTTGCCTTTGAAATATTTCAAGCAGAGTAAGTGCCTCATAAACAGATCCGCGCGCAATGTAAAGAAATTGGATAAATTCTTTGCGTGAAGTTCTGCCTTTCCCCTCTGCAATATTCATTGGTATTGAAGTAACAGCCGCTTCAAGTTGTTCAATCAACTTGTAATGTTTGCGGGGTGTATCTAACTCATCAATAAGGCAGATGACCTGACCGGCAAAGGTCATGGCCTTCTGCCATACTTGCAGATCTTTATAAGCCGTCTTCTCTTCATCAGCCATAAGCTAATTATATCCAATGCGGTTAATAATGACTGCTGAAATAGCAATAAACCTCATTCAACAAATTTATTGATTTTCTTTCAGCTTTGAGCTTTCATCTTTAAGCTTATTCAATACTTCAGCTTACAGCCTTCAAACTCGTTTTTTGCTTTTCCCTTTAAGATTTGAGCTTTGAGCTTTCAACTTTCAGCTTTGAGCTATTATTGCTTTGAACTTTCAACTTTGAGCTTTTTGTTCCTTTCACCTTTGAGCTTTCAGCTTTGAGCTTAATATCCTTTCATCTTTGAGCTTTCAGCTTTCAGCTTTTAGCTTAAAATTCTTTCACCTTTGAGCTTTCAACTTTCAGCTCTTATTATCCCGCTTGGAACGCTATCGACAGCGTCCCCGGGCCGGTGTGCGTCCCGATCACTGGGCTGACCTCTGAGAGGATGTTCTCCACCGGGTTGAAGCGCTCTTGCGCAGCCTTCTGCAATTGCAAAGCCTCATCCAATGCCAAGGCATGGAAAGGTGCCACGCGCACCGGGCTTGCCCCAGCAATGCGCTTTTCCACCAGGTCCAGCATGCGCGCAATGGCTTTCTTGCGCGAGACCACGCTCTCCACCAACTCAATTTTGCCCTCGCGGATTTCCATCAAGGGTTTCAGGTTCAAAGCCGAGCCCATCAGGCGCTTAGCAGAGTTGATGCGCCCACCTTTGTGCAGGTAGGTCAGGGTATCCACGGTAAAATAAACGCCAATCTTAGGAAAAACCTCGTCTGCCACGGCCTTGCAGGCTTTCAGGTCCGCACCAGCTTCCGCCGCGCGCGCCACCGCCAAGACCATCAAGCTCAACGCCATCGCAACCAGTTTGGTATCCACCACCAACAGCGGTGCACCCGGGAATTGCTCCTGGGCAATCATCGCTGATTCAACCGTGCCGGAAATGCCGCTGGAGAGATTCAAGGAGATCACCTCGTGCCCCGCGTCCAACAGCCTTTTATACACATCCACAAACTGCTGCACGGTCACCTGGCTGGTAGTCGGGATGCTGCTGGATTTGGACAAGCGGGTATAAAATGCTTCGGCCTGGATATCCACCCCGTCGTAATAAGACTTTCCATCCCAATTGAGGGTAAGCGGCACAACACTGATCTGGTATTGGTCGACAAAGGCTTTGGGCAGGTAAGCGCTGGAATCGGTCACAATGGCAACTTTTTTCATGCTGGTCTCCTTATAATAAATGCCGTCTAGCTGGCATTTTTATGTCTCAAATGTTTTATTGCCCTTATTATAAACTTGAAAAGCAAATTTGGATATGCATTCGGCTCGCATAAGGCATCCGGGTGAAATTTTTTCCAATATCAAAACCTGATAGTTTTTGATTGCTCTTGAGAGCCATTGCCACCCATTAGGTTTATAATGTGTCCAAGCAGCCAGGTAATTAGAAAATCTAACTGGCTGCGGAAATGTGAGGTAAATCATGTTAAATGATGTCAATACAGAAATTAATATGAAAGAAAAACCAAGTCTAGCCCATCAAACCTGGGTCTACCTGGTGCCATTAATCATTGCGTTTTTATTTGACCAGCTCACCTGGCAGCGCCAGATCGGCTTGCAGCCGCTGCTGTTGGTGTTCGCCTTCCTGCTGGGCTTAGCTGTGCTAACAAAATTGCAGAAAAAGCGAGCACCCTGGCAGTCTCTGCTGCTGCTTGCGCCAATTATCTTCGCCGCCTTGATGACGGTCTTCCGCCTGGACGGCTTCACCAACTTCACCAATTTCCTGGTCATCGTCAGCAGCCTAGCCGCCCTGCTCTACACTTTTCTAAACGGGCAGTGGCCGCTCTACCGCATCCGTGAACACCTGCTGGGCTACCTGCGCCTGGCGATAAGCGCCTTAACTGAGCCCATCCAACAGCTTTTTAGGGCCAGGCAATCCACTGTAGCCGTTTCTGAAAACAAAAAGGCTATGCGCAAAAAAGCCCTGCCTTACCTGCGCGGGCTGGCCATTGCCCTACCAATATTGCTGCTCCTGGCTGCCCTCTTAGCCGCAGCTGACCAGATCTTCGCAGATCAACTCTCTGCCCTGACGGATTGGCTCAAAATCGAAAACCTGGGCGAGTTTATCTTCCGCCTGTTTTACATCCTTATCTTTGCCTACGGCATGTGCGGCTTGCTAATCCATGCCCTGCTGCACTCGCAGGAAAAGCAAGCCATCAACGAAGACACCCCTTATTTCAAGCCCTTCCTTGGACGGGTGGAGTGCCTGATGGTTTTGGGCAGTGTCAACCTGCTTTTTGCGGCCTTCCTGATTGTGCAGTTCCAGTATTTCTTTGCCGGCCAGGCCAACATCTCCATCGAAGGCTTCACCTATGCCGAGTATGCCCGGCGCGGTTTCTTTGAGTTGGTGGCCGTGGCGCTGATCAGCCTGGGTTTGTTTTACCTGATGAGCATGATCACCAGCTGCGAAACAAAGCGCGAAAAGCTGCTCTTCAATGGCTTGGGCGCCCTATTGCTGCTGCAGGTGGGTGTGATGTTGGTTTCCGCCTTTCAGCGCCTCAGCCTCTACGAAGCGGCCTACGGCTTCACACAGCTGCGCACGGTCACGCACGTTTTCATGATCTGGCTGGGCGTGCTCTTGGCGGTAGTGCTGCTGATGCAGCTGCTCAACCGCCTGCGTCACCTGGCACTGGCGCTCTTCCTGGTATTGCTTGGCTTCAGCCTGACCCTCAACCTGCTCCATGTGGACGCCTTCATCGCCAAGCGCAACCTCGAGCATGCCGCTGCTGGCAACAAGCTGGATGCCTACTACCTGGTTTGGAATCTGAGCAGTGACGGCGTGCCAGCCTTGTTTGAGCATTTCCTATCCCCTGAGACCAGCCCTGAAATGCAAAAAACGCTTGGTGCTGTGCTGGCTTGCCGCAATGCACAATCTGATCTCGAAGAGGAAGCGCCTTTCTGGGCATCATACCATGCCTCCCGCGCCAAAGCTGAGCAGCTCTTTGCTGAGAACGCCCAGGCGCTTAACGCTTTCCCGCTTACTCAAAAGGACGACGCAACTTGGATTATGATTGAGGATCAGGAGATCTACTGCGGCCAAGACATGAGCGAATCTCTTGAAGCCCCGCCAACCCAAGCGCCCTAAGGCCAACTTAACTTATACAATTCTTATAATAATGGGTTAAACTTCAAGTACAATTAAATTGACTAAACAAAAGGAGTTATCAAATGAATTTTCTAACTTGGATTATTGTCGGTGCGATTGCCGGTTTGCTGGCTGATTGGGTCATCAAGGGCATCCACATGGGCCTGCTCGGTAAGATCCTCGTCGGTATCGCAGGCGGTTTCTTAGGAGGTTGGATTTTCTCCCTCTTAGACGTTAGCATTGGCAGCGGACTGATCGGACAGATCATCCCTGCCTTCGTCGGCGCGGTGATTGTGTTGCTTATCCTGCGCGCTCTTCGTAAATAGTCAAACATATTTATTAAAAAACCCGCCTCTCAATACAAGGCGGGTTTTGCATTTAATTATACTAGATCAGGGTTTGCGCTACGGCTGCAGCACCCTGCCCATAAACAGGATTGTGTTGCTGGGGAGATGCTGGATAGCGAACAGGAACGGTCGGTCAATCACCAGGTTAATCGGCTCATCTGGGAAGGCCGATGTTGGCGCCATGATCACTGCCGTGGCTGCGGCGGCTTCGGTGCCCTGCTCATTTACACTGATGGTTGCTTTATGCAGCACATCCGTGATGTACAGGTCAGGTTTGCCCGTGATTGCTGAAAAATCCGCCTGGTCGGGGTCAAAAGCAGAGTGCATACCCATTTGCTTCAAAGGGTCAGATGCGCCAGTTGTGCTTTCAAAATCAAATTTGGGCATTTTTAAGAATACCTGGCTGAAATGCATGTCAATTTGGCTGGCAAGAAACCTCTGTGCATCCAAGCCAGCTTCAACCTCGGCAAAGACACCCTCGTCCGGCACGATCAACAGCATGCCAAAATCCTGCGATAAATAAGGCAGCCGCAAGAGCTGGTAGTTCTCTGTCTGCGCATAAGCCAGCTGCTCGGCGCCCAGCTGCATCATATCCACGCTTGCTAGCGTCCCATCCAAAAGCGTAAAGTCAGCTTTTTCAGTCGCCTCTTCATAAAAGGGGTAATACCAGGAGCCATTGAAGTAAATGGCATTGGCTAAGACTAGGCGCGTCAGCGGGTTCAAGACACCCTCCCCAATCAATTCTGGTATTTTGCCAGCAGTCTCCTCCGACACCCAGTCATTGATAGCCTGGCGGGCAAGCTCAGAATCTTGTGCAAAGTCCACCTGGTACACGCCTGCCCCATAGTGCTGCGCTAACAGGTCCAGGAAAGCTGGGTTGATCTCAAAGCCAGCCTGGCCCCAGGTGGAATTGGCGATGTTGAGCTGGAAAGGATCGCCCTCTGCTTTCCTTTCCTCCTGAGCTTCAGATTCTGCCAGTGCCTGCAGAAGCGCGTTCATGCCGGGGTGCACTGCATCGCCCAAGCCCTCTACGGCCAATGCCTGCTGCATCTCAGAAAGGGTGGTACCCTGCGCGCCGGCCATGGTCATACTCAGCGCCAGGCTCAGGCTTAGGGGTGAAAAGACTAGGTTGCCGGGTTTATCCTTGATTTGGTCATAGAAATTAAAGGCAAAGGCTGCGTTAGCTTCGCTGAGCGCTTGCAAATCTTCGGGTCTAACAGCTGGCTGCGAGTCTCTTGCAATCTCACTCTGCGCAAACACCACCGCCTCACCTTCAGCAGGTGAAAACGGCGAACAGGCTGCTAAAACGAGCGTTGCCAACAACAAAATAATAATTGTGTTTCTCATGAATCCTCCTTGAACTTTAATTAAGACGCCAACCAGCCTGGTTTTGTTCCTTTTTAGTATTTGAAAAGAAAACATCCAGGCGGTTTAGTTCCTGGATGTTAATCAAAGCCATCAAATGGACTGGGGTTAGAACAGTGATTCGCGCGCGTACTTCTCGTCCAGCTTAGCCAGCCCATAAGAAATAGCTGCCCCCACCAGGAACAGCAGCGCGCAGGCAGCAATCACGCCCAATCCCCTAGCACCGCTGGGTATAATCGCAGCAGTGGAGCCTACCACCACGCCCAAAATCAGGTGGTACATGAAGGCATAAGCCTTCTTAAACAGCCATGAGACCAGCTTGGCAAACAGCAAAACGCAGATCAGCCCGCCCAGCGCCAATGGGATCATCACGCCCAGGTCCAGCCGGCTGATGCCAGCGGTCATTTTTTCGTACAGGCCCAGGTAGATCAAGAAGTTTGAGGGGCTCATGCCCGGCATCACCACGCCCAGCCCAATTAACGCGCCCGAAAGCAGCCAGCTGAAGAAGGAAGGTGCCACCTCCATGCTGCGGATGGTCTCCATCCAGCGCATTAGGAAGAACATCCCCACCGCCGCCAAAGCCAACAGCAGCCAATGCCAAGACTTGCGGCCTTCTTTGCCAGCCGTCTTGAGCAGCGAGGGGAAAGTGCCAACGATGAAACCGATGAATAGCCAGATAGCCTGCACGCGGTAGTTTTCAAATGCCCAATCGACCGCAGCCGAAAAAGCCACCACGCCGATCACCCCGCCAATTCCAACCGGTAGGAAGAACAGCAGGTTTTTCAGGAATTGCTCTTTTAGGTTGCCCAGCCAGCGCATTAGGCGCTCGTACAGGCCAAACACCACTGCCAAAACACCGCCCGAAAGCCCGGGGGTGATGAAACCAATACCTACCAAAATACCCTTCAACAGGCGCACAATCCAATCCATGGGGGATTTCTTTTGAATTTCCGTATTCGATGTTGTCATTAAATAATTACTCCTCACTTAAACAATTATTCACCTCGCGGTGAAACACCCCTATTATAGTACGGAAAATGAAAAGCAGCTCCTTTTCTTATGTCTACCCACTACAAGCTACCATCTAAAAACTATCAGCTTCTTTTCCCTTTGAACTTTGAGCTTTCACCTTCTTTCCCTTTCAGCTTTGAGCTTTTCCTTACCATGCCAAGGCAATCCCGCGTTTGCCAAGAATGGTATCATCAAATACGACTTCTCCCGCTTTCTGAGCGATCCCAGCACACACCAGCATAGGCAGCAAGTGCTCTTCGCGTGGGTGGCAGTAGCGCGCCCCAGGTGCCTTTTCCCAATTGACCAGTCCAGCGCGAATTTTGGCATAATCATTCTCCTGCGCACAGGTTTCGATCAACCAATCCTGGAAGGCATCGTTTAAGGGGTCCGGGTTTTGCCCACCGCGCCAATCAAACGCCTGCATATTGTGAAATGAAAAGCCCGATCCAATCACCAATGTGTTCTCCTGCGCCAGGCTGTGCAGTGCCTCGCCCAAAGCCAGGTGAGCCTGGGGATCAAGCCCGCGCACCAGCGAGAGCTGGATGGCAGGGATATCTGCTTTGGGGTACATCAGGCTGAGCGGGATGAACAAGCCATGGTCAAACCCACGCACAGGGTCGAGCTGGCTATCGATATGATGCTCAGCGAG
>ENA-UOUL01005058-UOUL01005058.1-bioreactor-metagenome-genome-assembly--contig:-NODE-5058-length-11669-cov-3.944099_pt1 | contig 11669 bp, 9 predicted proteins | sample MGYA00249838_ERZ747220 | MGnify/ENA primary metagenome ERZ747220 (study PRJEB28778, sample SAMN05720191) | bioreactor metagenome | isolation source: Anaerobic biogas reactor | place: USA:Washington...
GGGATGTCCAGCTTCTCCTTCAGCCGCTCCCGGAAGGGTTCGATCAGCAGGGCGACCCGGAGATCCTCGGGGATGTCCTTCCCCAGGGGAATTGCCCGCCATGATGTTCCCTCCCTGTTCGCCATGCCTTCCGAAAGGACAAGGTCCATCCTCCCAAGGTACCTGGCGTATGATCCCGCCTGGCCTATGACGGTGACCCATCCGCCGGGACCCTCCACGAATTCTTCCCGCTCCATGAGCGTGTGGCTGTGTCCCCCGAGGATGGCGGAAATTCCCGCCACGGACCGGGCGATCATGCGGTCCACGTCAAGGCCGCAGTGGCTCAGGAGCACTATGGCGTTGCACCCCTCCCGGCGGAGGAGATTCACCATCCGTTCCGCCTCCGAGGGGAGGTCCTGCCCGGCGCGGAAATTGCCCCTTCCCGAGGTCATGGCGCCCAGTTCGGGGGTAACGAGGCCGAAGAAACCGACGGTGAGCCCGTCGGCGGTCTTTTTGATTCCGTGGGTGGGGAAGGGGGCCGGACCGCCGTCCCTGAGCCTCAGGTTGGAGACCACCACGGGAAACCGGGCCCGGGACACCGTTTCGAACAACACGTCCTCGCCGAGGTCGAACTCGTGGTTGCCGAGGGTGCCCCCGTCGGTGGCGAGCAGGGAGAGCCCCCTCATCTCGGCGTGGCCGTGGAAGTAGAAGAACAGGGGGCCTTCGTTCACGTCGCCGATTTCAAAAAGGAGCGTGTTCCCGGGGTTTTCCCCCCGGATCGCCTCGATCACCGTGGCGGCCTTGGCGAGGCCTCCTGCGCCGTCTTCCGGGTAGATGTGCCCGTGGATGTCGTTCATCGACAGCAGGGTGAGCCTGCCGCCGGAGGCGAAGGCCGCCGTCGCGAGAACAAGGACCGAAAGGACCGCAAGAATGCTTTTCCGCAGTATTTTCATGGCAGTTCCCCTTTCTTTCCGTCCGGAACGTTCGATTGTTTACTTTCCTCCGAGGACGTCCTCCAGGACATCCATACCTTTTTTCACCAGCTCCATGTCTGCCTGGGATCCCATGTGCCCGATGCGGAACACTTTTCCCGCCAGGGGGCCGTAGCTGCCCCCAACCGCCATTCCCCGTTCCCTGAGGGCGCCGTCAAGCTTCTTCCATGTCCACCCTTCCGGCACGAGGGCGGCGGTCACCGTTGGGGAGCAGAGTTCCTGCCGCTTCGGGTAGAGGGACACGTCCATGGCCGCAAGCCGTTCCCGGCAGTACCGGGCTGTCCTCTCATGGCGCCCGAAGGAAGCTTCCAGGCCTTCCCCGAGCAGCCGGAGCAGGGAGAGCCTGAGGGCGCTCAGGGCATGCCAGTTGAAAGTGTAGGGAAGGTACCGGTTCCTCACCCCGTCCCTCCAGGGGAGGAGGGCGTCGTATCCCTGGTAGTTCACCCGCTCCATGGCCTTCCAGGCTTTCGGGCTCACCGCCGCCATGGAGAGGTCGGGAAGAAGGGAAAGGACTTTCTGGCTCCCCAGGAGGCCGATGTCGATGCCCCACCCGTCGGTGCGCACATCGGCGCCGCCGGCGCTGGCCACGTAGTCCACGCAGAGAAGGGCTCCGGCCTCTTCAGCGATTTCTCCCAGGGGAGCGACGGGGTTCAGCAGGCCGCCGGGCGTTTCGCAGTGGACCGCGGTGATCATACGGGGCCGGAAGGACAGGGTTTCCCTCCTGATGACCTCCGGATCGAGGAATTCGCCCTCGGGAGCCTCCACGATCCGGACCTTCATGCCGAGGGCCTGCCCCATCTCGCCGAATCCCCGGCCGAAGACGCCGTTGGAGACGGCCAGCAGCCTGTCTCCCGGCAGGAGGCAGCTTTTCAGGGCCCCCCAGAGGACGGACATGGCCTCGCCGCTCTGGATCGTCACCGGATTTTGTGTCTTCAGAAGCTGCCGGAGCAGGCCTTCGGCCTCTTCGCAGAGGAGAAAGAACTCCTCCTCGAGGTCGGCGCTGCCGAAATTCTCGAGATAGGCTCTCCGGAACTCCTCCGGCACCGAAACGGGGCCCGGAACGAGCCCTATGACATAGGTCTTCATCCGATTTCCTCCCTGCAGGCGGGAAGCCGTCTCCGGCTGCGGCCGCCCGAAAAAGTGAAAGGGGGGAGACCTTAAGGTCTCCCCCCGGTCCGTCCCCTATTGTACCTCAGGAAAGCGGTGGAGTGCTGAAGGGCGGTTTCCGGAAACCGGTGAGCTGTTCAAAAGCGTAGGCTATGGAGATGAGGGTTCCTTCGCTCCAGGGCCGGCCCAATAGCTCAAGGCCAATGGGAACTCCAATCGGCGCGCTTGCCGACGGCCGGGAGAAACCGGCGGGGAGCGTGATGGCCGGGAAGCCCGTAGCCGATCCGAGGACGCCGTTCCGCTCCACCTGGGATTCGCCCACGGGTACGGCGAGGCGCTTCTGGTGCGGGTAGACAAGAGCGTCGAGACCGAGGTCGGCCATCAGCTTCATGACCTGCGTCCTGAGCGCAAGACGTTTGAGCGTGCGCGCCCGGTATTCGTCGCTGTCCTTGCTCAAGCCCGCCGCAGTTTTCATGTTCTCCACGATGCCCGGATGGATCTCGCCGGAGGCGATGAGGGCGTCCAGTGTATGGTACTTCGACTTCGGCCCGAGGCTTTTCAAATAGCTCTCCAGGTCGTCTTTGAGCGTATGAAGATGGACGCTGACCTTCGATGCCAGGTAGTTCGTATCGATAGGCTCGTTGACTTCGACGAGGACGGCTCCGGACTCTTTCATTGCGTCGAGGCTCCGCTTCATGGCGGCGTTCACGTCCTCGTGCTCCGGCTTGTCGCCGAAGAGGCTCCGGAGGACGCCGATACGCTTTCCCTTCAGGCCGTCCTTGCAGAGGTATTCCGTGTAGGTTGCGGGGACATTGCCGACCGACCACGCCGTCTCGGAGTCGGCCGGATCGTATCCTGCGATGGCGTCGAGGACCAGAACGGCGTCCTCGACCGTCCGGCAGATGGGGCCCGCCGTATCCTGATCGAAAGAGTAGGGGGAGACACCGTCGCGGCTCACCAGGCCGATCGTGGGGCGGATGCCAACGCACGCGCACGCCGATGAAGGCGAACGGATGGAATTGATGGTGTCGGTGCCGATGCCAACGGCGGCGAAGTTTGCCGCCATGCCGGCGCCGGTGCCGCCGCTCGACCCTCCCGGCGTCCGGGTGAGGTCGTAAGGGTTGAGCACCTGGCCGAGGATGGAGCTCACGCTCTCCCCCCACACGGCGAACTCGTGCATGTTCGCCTTCGCGAGAATGATCGCCCCCGCCGCCTTGAGGCGCTTCGTCAGGAAGGCGTCATCGTCTGGCAGGTAGTCTTTCAGCGAAAGCGAACCGCTGGTGGTGACCATATCCCCGGTCTCGACGTTGTCCTTGAGCAGGACCGGGATGCCGTGGAGGGGACCGACGGGCCCTTTCTCCCTGATGGTTCGGTCGTGCTGCTCGGCCTCCTTCACCGCGTTCGGGTTGACCAGGATGACTGCTTTCAGCGAAGGCCCTTTCCTGTCATAGGCTTCAATGCGGCGGATATACTCTTCCGTGATGGCCCTGCAGGATGTCTCACCGCGCTTCATGGCCTCGTGAATCTGCCGCACGGTCGCTTCTTCCAGGCGAAAACCCTTTTCGGACAATCGTTCCACTTCCTTTCGTTCAGTATATTCCGGCGAGGCTGCTTGCTCTGTTGCCCTATCCTACACCGGAAGGAACAGGAGTGGAAGGGCGAAAACAAGGAAGCTCAGGATCATCACGGCTGTGGCGTAGCCGATCACGTCCCGTGCCTTCAGTCCCGTGATGCCGAGGAGCGCTATGGCCCAGAAGGGCTGCAGCATGTTCGTCCAGGTATTGCCGTAGGCCACGGCCAGGGCGGACTTTATGTAGCTGGCGCCCATCATCTCAGCCGATTTCATTGCGACGGGTCCCTGGACGGCCCACTGGCCGCCGCCGCTGGGGACGAAGAGGTTGACGATGCTGGAGCTGATGAAGGTCCAGAGGTAGAAGGTGTTCAGCGTGCTGATGGAGACAATGGCTGCCGAGAACACGTCCACCAGTCCCGAGTAGCGGACCATGCCCATGATGCCCGCGTAGAGGGGGAACTGGAAGATGACGCCGCTCACGCCAGGTGTGGCGTCCTTCACCGCCTGGACGTAATCGGCCATGGTGCCGTGAAGGGCGATGCCGGCAAAGAAGAAGATGGCGTTCACGATGTTCAGGTCGAGGCTGAAGCCCTTGGTGGAGAAGTGGTGATAGATGTAGGTGAAACCGAGGACTGCGAGAAGCAGGGCGATGATCCTGCTGTTGTTCATCCTGTCGCCCACGGTGACAACGGAACGGACCCTGTGAGCCCCCTCGTCGGTCCGGTCAAGGTATTCCGCCACGTCTGGCTCGAGGAGCTTGATCTCGTCGTCCTTCGGGTGGATCATCCACGCGAAGATGGGCGGGAAGACCAGAACGCCGATGGTGACGGCGATGTTCATGGGGTTCAGCATGTAATCCGCGATGGGGATGATGCCGATCTGCTTCTCGAGGAAGTGACCGGGAGTGGCGATGAGAAGGCCGACGGACGCCGACATGCCGCCGTGCCAGGTCATCTGCCCAAGGTAGGCGGCGGCGCCGATGAGGCCGTATTCAAAGGCCATGTTCCTTTTCTTCAGGGATTTTCCGACTTCCCTGGCGAGAAGGGCGCCGAGAACGAGGCTGAGCCCCCAGTGGACGATGGAGACCGCCACTGAGATCAGGGCAACGAAGTATACAGCCTGCTTGCTGTTTTTCGGAATTGAAGCGAGTGCAGAGATGGACTTCTTGATCGCCGGGGCGTTTGCCACCGTTGAAGCGGTGATGACCATAAGGGCCATCTGCATACTGAAGGTGAGGAGTTCCCAGAAGCCTTTGTACCAGTGGAGGACCATATCCATGGGACCGCTGGGAGTGAGGGCCATGCCGAGGCCGAAGGCGATGAACGTCAGAAGAACCGCGAAGATGCTGGGGTCGGGGATGTACTTGAAGGACCATGCTGCCATTGACTGACCAAGCTTTCTGAACATGCTCTTCCCTCCTTGATCTACTGGTTGAAAAACGGCGGTGCGTACTCTCGATGGAAAATCTCAGTTCAGGAACAGGAATACCTCATCACACCTCCTTTCCGGGGTAGATTGCGACGCTCCTGACAACTGCCCGCAAAAGGCTCTGCCCTTCGGGAAAATGCGGCGGATCACGAAAGCCGGCCCTTGGCATTGATCCATCCGATGGAAACACATCGCAGCCTTATTGAGAAAAAAGCGGGCGCAAAAACATTTGATTTTTTTCTAATACATATTTTCTCTGGCATTGTCAGAAAAGTCAATTGTGGTATTTGTCGAATTATGGAATTAAAAAAGGGTATAAAGTGTTAAAAATTACTTTTTTTGTAGAATTTCATCCGCGACGGAGAGAACATGGCCGATGGAATCCCGGATGACGCCGTCGGCGGTGAAATCGAGATGGGTGGGGGTGTTGTTGACGATGAAGAGCCCTGCGCCGTGCCGTTTTGCCCTTTCGGGAAGAATGTTGGCGGGGGAGACTGCGAGGGACGAGCCGAGGACGAGAAAAAGCGAACAGGAGGCGGCGAGCTCCATGGCTTCATCGAGGGTTTTCTCGGGGAGCATCTCTCCGAAGAGCACCACCGCGGGGCGCAGTTTCCCGCCGCATTGGGCGCAGGTTGTTTCAGAGGAAAACCGTTCCGCGGGGAACTCTCTTCCGCAGGACTGGCACCTGACCTTCCTGAGCGTTCCGTGAAGCTCGTGCACGGTTTTCGAGCCTGCTGCCTGGTGGAGCCCGTCCACGTTCTGGGTGACGACCGCCGACACCAGTCCCTTCAGTTCCCATTCGGCCAGGATGAGGTGTCCCCTGTTCGGCTGCACTTCGCCGAGGGTTTCGATGCGCTGCCTGTAAAATGCGGCGAACTGCTTGAAGTTCCTGTTCAGGGCGTCAGTGGACGCCAGGTCCTCAGGCCGGTGTTTCCCCCACAGTCCGTTCGGCGACCGGAAGTCGGGCAGTCCGGATTCCGTGCTCATACCGGCGCCGGAAAAAACCACGGTATTTCCGGATTTCAAAAGAGCTTGTGCCAGCACCTCGATAGTGTTTCCCATGTTGGTCCTCCTTAAAAAAAGCCGCCCGGAAGGAGCCGGGCGGCTTTTCGATGCTACGCTCCCCCGAGAAGCCTCGGAAGGAAAAGGATGATGCCGGGGAGCCATGTGAGGATGACAAGGACGACAAGAAGGGCGACGAGGTACGGTGTAATGTCCTTCATTATCCTGTCGATGGAGATCTTGGTGATGCTTGACACCACGAAGAGGTCCAGCCCCACGGGGGGCGTTATGCATCCGATGGCGAGGTTCACCACCATGAGGACGCCGAAGAAGACGGGGTCGATACCGAGCTGCAGGACCACCGGAAGCAGGATGGGGGTCAGGATGACCACCGCCGCAGAGGCGTTCAGAAGGCACCCGATGAAGAGAAGCAGCACGTTGACGAGCATGAGGAAGATGAAGGGGCTGTCCGTCAGAGCGATGAAGCCGGCCGCTATTTTGTGGGGAACCTGGGCGTTGGTGAGGATCCAGCCGAAGAGGTTGGCGGCGCCCACCACGTACATGATCATGGTGGTGCTCGTGGCCGCGCTCAGGAGGACCTTCGGGATTTCCTTCCACTTGAGGTCTTTGTAGACGAACAGCCCGATGAACGCTCCGTAAACCGCCGCCACAGCGGAAGCTTCCGTGGGGGTGAAGATGCCGCCGTAGATGCCTCCGAGGATGATCACCGGCATGAGGAGGGCCCAGATGCAGTCCTTGAATGTCCTGATGATACGGGCGAGGCTGGCTTTCCCTTCGCCCTTGTATCCCCTTTTCCTGGCGATGAGCCAGCTCACGAGGCAGGTGGCGCCTCCCATGAGGATGCCGGGGGCGAATCCTCCCATGAAGAGGTCGCCGATGGAGGTCCCGGCGATGACGCCGTAGACCACCATGGTGACGCTGGGGGGTATGACGATGCCCACTGTGCCTCCCGTGGCTACCACGGCCGCGGCGAAGGACTTGGGATAGCCCCTCTTCTCCATTTCGTCGATCATGGCCACGCCGATGGCGGCGGTGGTGGCCGCCGAAGAGCCGGAAAGGGCGGCGAAGAACATGCCGGCCACCGCGACGACAAGGGCAAGTCCCCCGGCGAGGGCTCCCACGAGGGCGTTCGCGAAATCGACGAGCCGCTTTGTCACCCCTCCGGAGGACATGAAGGAGCCGGCGAGCATGAAGAAGGGGACCGCCATGAAGGAGAAGGAGTCGATGGAGGTGAACATGCGCTGGGCCACCACGACAAGGGGGACGTTCATGGTGGCGTAGACCACTATGGCCGATGAAAGGCCAAGGGCGGCCCCGATGGGCGCCCCGGTCAGCAGTATCGTGAGGAAAAAGAAGAGAAGGAGCCAGAGAGTGAGGTCCGTCATGCCGCTTCCCCTCCCTTCAGAAGATCGACCAGTTCTTCAAGGGCGAGGAGAAGCATGCCCCCGCATCCCAGGGGGATGGAAATGTACATGTAGGACATGGGTATTTCCATGGCGGGAGATGTCTGCCAGACCGCGAGCTGTACCATGCGGATCCCCTGCCAGACCATGATGGCGAGGAAGGCCATGCTGCAGATACACCCCGCGATTTTGAGCCTGCGGAGTTTTTCCCCCGTGAACCGTTCGAGGAGCAGCCCCACCACCATGTGCCCTCCCTGCCGGGATACCACGGGGAGGGAGAGGAAGGTGACCCAGACGAAGAGGTACCGGGAGAGTTCCTCAGAATAGCTTGCGGTGTAGCCGAAGAAATACCGGGAAATCACCTGCAGGAATATGATGATGAGCATAAGGCCGATGCCTGCCATGGAGAGGAAGGCAAAGGTTTTTTCCATAAGGGTGAGGATTTTCTTCATTCAGATGCCTCCGTTCGGATGGAGAGAAATAAAAAAAGGGAGCGGTAAAGGAACCGCCCCCCTCCGGGAAGGTTATTTCACGTTGACGATGGCTTCGATGTTCTGCTTGCCGAGCTTCTCCTCGAACATGGCCCACACGGGCTTGGTGGCTTCCATGAAAGCGGCCTTGTCCACGTCGTCGTTGATCTCGCTCTTTCCGCTCTCGCGGATCTTGTCCCAGTACTGGTTCTCGAGCTGCCTGCAGAGGTCGCGCTGCCAGTCCCTGGCCTCGTTGGCAGCTTCCTGGATGGCCTTCTGATGATTTTCGGGGAGCTTGCTCCACACGCCCATGGCGACGAGCAGCGGCTCGGCGGAGTAGGTGTGGGCCGTGAGGGAGATGTACTTCTGCACCTCGAAGAAGCGGGAGGTGAAGATGTGGGCCGCCGGGTTCTCCTGGCCGTCCACAACGCCCTGCTGCATGGCGGTTCCGGCGACGACGCCGTGACCGGCGGCGCCGGTGCGGAACTGTTCATCGGCGGCAGCGGGAACGACACAGTGATCACGGGCACGGGGACGGACGTCATCGCCTTCAACCGCGGTGACGGGGCGGACATCGTCGGGGCGTCCAAGGGCGGGGACAACACCCTGTCCCTGGGCAACGGGATCGGATACTCCGACCTCTCGTTTCGCGTGCAGGGCAAGGATCTGATCCTGGACGTGGGCAACGCGGAGTCGGTGCTGTTCAGGGATTGGTATGCGCGTTCGGGCCAGAGTGTCGGAACGCTGCAGGTCGTTCTGGACTCCACGGACGAGTACGATCCCACCTCGACGAGCCCCATTCTGGACCACAGGGTGGAGCGGTTCGATTTCATGGGTCTGGTGGGCCAGTTCGACCAGGCCAGGCAGGCCGATCCCGGGCTGACAAGCTGGGACCTGCTGAACGCCCTGGGGCAGTACCATCTCGGCGGCAGCGACAGCGAGGCCGTGGGCGGTGATCTGGCCTACTGGTACGGCAGGAATGGCAGTCTGACGGGCATGGACGTCCTGGCCGCCCAGGAGGTGGTGGGGGGTGCGGACTTCGGCGCATCTTTGCAAGCCCTGCGGCCATTCTCCGGTCTGCAGACCGGCGCGGTCCGTCTTGGATGAACGCGGCAGGGCGGGGGGCATGCGCATTCTCCCGCCCTGCCGATGCGGTTGAAGGGGGCAAACCCCCACGGGTTGGGTCATGACCGACGAATTTCTGGAATTTTGGCCCGGGCACCGTCGTGTGCGGGAAACTCCGCCTTCGCCCCTGGGCCGGAAACTGCTTGGCACCCTCCTGGCGTTTTGCGCCACAATGCTGGTCTGGGGCATCTTCGGGCAACTGGATATCGTGGCCGTGGCCCAGGGCAGGCTGGTGCCCAGAACGTATCTCAAGATCGTGCAGCCTGCCGAGAGCGGCATCGTCAAGGAGATTCTGGTGCGGGAGGGCGATGCGGTCCGTCAGGGGCAGCCCCTCATGCGCCTGGACGGCACCGACGTGCGGGCGGACCGCGCGACCCTGGTGGCGGACAGGCACCGCCTGACTTTGACCTTGCGCCGCATCGACGCGGAGTTGGCGGATTCGCCGTTTTTCCGGCACCAGGACGATCCGGCGGATCTCTTTGCCGGGGTGCAGGCCCAGTTCCAGGCCAATCGCCTGGCCCTGGCCAATGCCGTGGCCGAACAGCGGGCCCTGCTGGAAAAGGCCCGGCATGAGCTGTCCGGGGCGGTGGAGACCAGGACGCGCATGGTGGACTCCCTGGCCCATTACCGGGATCAGGACGAGGCATACGGCCGTCTGGGCCGGGACGGGCATGTGCCCCGCCTGCTGGTCACGGACAAGCACCGGGAACGCCAGGAAAAGGAGCGGGAGCTGAACGCGCAGGAGTTCGCCGTGCAGGGCCTGAAGGCCGACATTGTGCGGGTCGAAAAGCGGATTATCCAAGTCCGGGCGGATGATCAGCGCAATCTGCGCGCGGAACGGGTGGAGACCATGTCCAGGCTGGCCGCGGTGGAACAGGCCCTGACCAAGGAGGATCGACGCAATGAACTGCTGGAGCTGACCGCGCCCCAGGACGGGGTGGTCAAGGACCTGGCCACCCATACGGTGGGCACGGTGGTCAGCCCCGGCACCATTGTCATGACCCTGGTGCCCGGGAAAGAGGAATTGCTGGCCGAGGTGTGGATCCAGAATGAGGACATCGGGTTTGTCGCCCCGGGACAGCCCGCGGTGGTGAAGCTGGGGGCCTTTGCCTTCCAGAAATACGGGATGCTGGACGGCATGGTGGAACGGGTCGGGCCGGACGCGAACGCCGTGGGGGAAGGCGCGGGTCAGGGGGAGAGAGGGGAAGGGGCGCCCCTGGTCTACAAATCAACCATCGGCCTGGCCACGCAGCATCTGCTCCACGGGGGCCAGAGCTATCCCCTGCTGCCGGGGATGCAGGTTTCGGCCGAGATCAGGCTCGGCCAGCGGTCCGTGCTGGAATATCTGCTCTCGCCGGTGACCAAGGCCGTGCTGGAGGCGTGTCGGGAGCGCTGAGGCCCTGCGGGGGAACGCCGCACGCCTGCCCCCGCAAGGGGCCAGCTCTCGCCAGGGGGCCGGCGCTCGCGCGCGGAACTCACGCCGCCCACTCCCTGCACAACAACTCCGCCTGCATAAGCACCGTCTTCACCGCTTCTGCCTGGAGGTCCGGCGGATAGCCGTACTTGTTCAGGATGCGCTTGACCATCACGCGCATCTTTGCCCGCGCGCCTTCGCGCAAAGTCCAGTCAATGGTCACGCTCTTGCGGATCTGGGTGATGAGTTCCGTGGCGATGACCTTGAGCTTGTCGTCGCCCATTGCTTTCACGGCGGATTCGTTGGCGGCGAGAGCGTCGTAAAACGCAATCTCATTATCCGTCAGGCCGAGATGTTCACCCCGCTTTGTCGCGGCTTCCATTTCCTTGGCCAGGGTGATGAGTTCCTCGATAACCTCCATCGTCGAGATGGCCCGGTTATGATAGGAATTGAGCGTCTTCTTGAGCTTCTCGCTGAACACCTGGCTCTGGACGATGTTCCGCTTGGCGCGGACCTTCAGTTCATCCTTGAGCAGTTTCTCCAGCAACTCGGCGGCGACGTTCTTGTGTTTGAGGCCGCGCACTTCGGCCAGGAATTGGTCGCTCAGGATGGATATGTCCGGCCTCGGAAGTCCGGCGGCGGTGAAGACGTCGATGACCTGGCCTTCGGTGGTGATGGCCTTGGACACGAGCTGGCGGATGGCCGCGTCGATCTGCTCAGGGGTCTTGCGGCTGGTGCCGTTTTGCTTGTTCAGCGCGGCTTGCAGGGCCTGGAAGAAGGAAACGTCTTCGCGAATTTCGGTGGCTTCATCGCTCGCGGCGCAGAGGGCAAAGGCGCGAGAAAGTTCGGTCACCACCTGCACCCAGCGCTTCTTGCCGTCTTCCTGGCTCAGGATGTGCTCCTGACCGGCAGGGATGAGGGCCAGGCGCTCGGAAGGCTTGCCAGTGGTCCACAATTTCCAATTGAAACCGTGCATGATGTCGCAGGCGATATTGTGCTTTTCCAGCATCACGGCGATGGCCTGCCGAGTGTCAAAGGTCGGGTCACCCTTGCCCCCGCTCTCGGTGTAGTTGGCCAGGGCATTTTTAAGCTGATCGGCCAGACCCAGATAATCCACCACCAGACCGCCCGGCTTGTCACGAAAGACACGGTTCA
>ENA-UOUL01005061-UOUL01005061.1-bioreactor-metagenome-genome-assembly--contig:-NODE-5061-length-11663-cov-6.154497_pt1 | contig 11663 bp, 12 predicted proteins | sample MGYA00249838_ERZ747220 | MGnify/ENA primary metagenome ERZ747220 (study PRJEB28778, sample SAMN05720191) | bioreactor metagenome | isolation source: Anaerobic biogas reactor | place: USA:Washington...
CGAACAGACCGGCGACGATCTGCAGTATATCTACGCGTATGATGGCAACGGCAACGTGGTGCAGGTGCTGGACTGGACGGTCACGTCGCCGCCGGACGCGATCGTGGCGAAGTACGAGTACGATCCCTACGGCAACGTCGTCGCCCAGGCCGGCGATTACGCCGAGCGCAATCCGATCCGGTTCAGTACGAAGCAATGGGACGACGAAACCGGTTTCGGCTACTGGGAGCAGCGCTACTACAGCCCGCGGCTGGGGCGGTGGATTAGTCGGGATCCGCTGGAAGAAGGCGAACAAGAGAAGCAGCTATACGCATACGTGCAGAATGACCCAATGCACTCGATTGATGGGCTCGGCCTGCGCACCCACTCGGGCGAAGTCTGCTGCGAGTACAATGTCAGTTCCACTCACTACATCAGTGATCCTGGCACGTCATCGCGGCAGGCATACAAGACATCGTCGGTATGTCGGAAAGCGGTCCGATGTGGGTCAGCCTTCAATAGCCCGTTGAAGTGCTGCGAATGCTGCGGCAAGTCTCATCGGGCGGGACTGGGCTGGGAAAGGCGCAGCTCCCTGAGGCTAGCGCGCGCAACATGGGGGCCGTGCTGCTGGTGCACGATTACCGTACGGCGCAAAAGCTGGATACACGGGGCCTATACGCATCATATAGCGTATCTTAAGTGCCCGCATTTTCAGGCGTACATCGATTTAGGTTCCGCCGGGTATCGACACTTCGACGACCTGGATAACGTAAGGAAGGAACTAAAGGACCAGCCCTATACGATCGCGTCCAAGCAGGTGCCCTGCGAGGAGGCGGACGCGCTGCGCGACCAATGGACGAGATCATATGGATTAAACAAGCTTTGCCCAAGGAGCGGCGATTATGACTTTTGGAAAGGGAAGCACTGCCGGTGGTTTGCATTCAAGACGTTCCATGAAGCTGACGGCGCGATTCAGCTCTGCGATTGAGCGTGTCAAGGAGCTCTAATGCGACGATCGACCAAAACGCTCTTGTTGCTAAGCCTTCTGACGGCGGCTCTGGTAGCTTCCGTATGCATGGTACGCGCGCGTTGGTCCGCCTGGGAGCGAGCCCTCTACGAGGGCAAGGAGACACACTTCGCAATGGATAGAGCACCATACTATGTAGCCGTGTCAGCGCTCGCCTTCATAAAACGCACCGGACGTGTGCCTCGGATGCTGGAAGAATGCATGTGCGTTGAAACCGAGCCCAGTGAACAAATTCCGGGGTATGTGTTGGTAAGACTGCCTTATGGCAGCGACGGGATCTATGAGCCGGTTTACCGCTGCCTGCGTCTCAATTTCGTCAGCGACCCGCGGGCGTACGAGATTCGCGACGAAGTACTTGTGAGTTGGGAAACGGGTAAGGAAGTTGAGATTATTTCTGTGGCGTGCGGCGATGCCAACCGGAGGGCCCTGCGGTCGGCTAATGCCTATCTGTGGAGGAATTGGAAGTTGCTCGATGAAGGGCGGCCCACCTGTGTGGAGTGGCTGGATGCCCTTGCCCCCGGGGCAGATGCTCCGTGCGCCAGTGCGCCGGACGTATTGCCGGCCCCCGCGCCTTAGCTGAGCGTGACGCGCTCGGGCGGCGGACGGTGGTCGCTCACACCGGGAGCGCTTTCGGGACTGCCTTTACGCAGAACCTGGGCTACAATGACCGCAACGAGCTGACCAGCAGCAGCCGGAGCGATGATGCGGCGTTGGCGCGCGGCTATGCGTATGATCCGATCGGGAACCGGACGCAGCACACGGAGGGCTCGCCTACGCCGGTGACGACGATGTACACGCGGAACGATCTGAATCAGTACACGCACGTGTACCGCTACGGCGATCCGCAGGCAGCCCTGTTCCCGGATTATGACGAGGACGGCAACCTGACTGCCCTGGAGGTCGCGGGCGATCTCAATTGCGACGGGAAGGTGAACGTTTTTGACATTACCCCGTTCACGCTGGCGCTGGCAGATCCCGATCAGTACTACCAGCAATATCCCGACTGCGACGTGATGCGCGCCGATCTGAACGGCAACGGCAACGTCGTGCAGGTGCTGGACTGGACGGTCACGTCCCCGCCGGACGCGATCGTGGCGAAGTACGAGTACGACCCGTACGGCAACGTGGTCGGCCAGGCCGGCGACTACGCCGACGACAACCCGTTCCGCTTCAGCATGAAGTACTGGGATGACGAGACCGGGCTGGGGTACTGGGGCTACCGCTACTACAGCCCCCGCATGGGCCGGTGGATCAGCCGGGATCCGCTGGAGGAAGAGGGCGGAATCAACCTGTACAGTTATCTAGACTCGCAGCCGCTTGCGCTGATAGACCCGTTAGGAGAGCGTCAATACTCCTATGAGTTTAACCTGCGGGCGACGGGGACGGGCTTCAGTTTCTACATGCGCGGCGAGTTCAAGGACACTGAGCCGTGTTGCGCGGAAGTTTCCGTCTTTGCCGCCGGCGAATGGCAGCCTCCTTTTCTTCACTGGGTCGAGAAACCATTTGATTTGGTGAACGTGCACGTAGAAGCGGGCCTGCGCGGCGGGATCAAAACGACTGCTAAGCTGTGCATGGGGATGATCTCGTCGCTAAAGGTGTGTGGCCGATTTGAGGCATTCGCACGCGCAGAGTATCGGCACCAGAGGTTCAAGGAAAGCGGCCCAAAAAAACGCATTACTCGCGGGCGCTTCGGCATTGGAGCTGACGGTGGCGTCGATCTTTGTTGGGATCTGTGTTCGGGCGCCGTGACAATCGCTGGACAAGTTAACGCCTGGGCTTACGTCCACTTCGGATGGAAGTGGTTTAATCGATCCTATTCGACCAGTTGGGAATGGGCGAGCGGCGAGACGCAGATCGCGACCGTGGCGGCTCCGCTGAAAAAGTACTGCTGTTTGCTGAACTGATTGGGAAACGCTATGCGAAACAGACGCGGTACGGCACGGGTGCCAGACCGAGATCGAGCCCTGCCGTGCGACATCGAGGGATTCCTGGTTATGGCGTCGGGCCAGGACGTGGTAATCAGGAAACGTGCCGCGTCGGTCGGAGAACTCTGTTTTCTGCTCCCTGCTACCGTCGTAACTTTCCTAATGGGAGTTGGCACGGCTGTCTGCGCCGTTATCGGCGTGCTCAGCACAATCCGGGGCAGTTCCCATCCGTGGTGGGCGGGCCTGCTGATGGCCTGCGTTTTGGTCCTCGGGGCAGGCATTTGTGGTTGGGGATTCCAGCGCTTGTTGTTGGTCATGCTGCCGGTGACGCGCAGGTTAGTCTCATGCGAGGGCTTTGCAGTTTGTGAGTTATCGGTGAAAGGGGTCAGCCTGCGACGGGTGTCTCTCAAATACCCGCTGCAGTTGGACGCCCGACCTTACAGCAGCCGGGGCGACTGGTTGTGCGATTTCTCGATTCGAGATGCGACTGGCCGGCGGTTCAAACTGATGATCCCGACCGTCATATCGGGGTCCAGATCTGGCGCACAGTCGATTGTGCGCCCCTGCGCTGAGGCGATCGCAAGTTGCATCGGTGCACGGGTGATTGGGCTGGACGAACCGCCTGCCCAGGCCGGGCGCAAGTCTGGGTAATAGCCGATACAAGTGTACGATTTTTAGGCGGGTGGCGTCTCAGTCGAGCCAGCCACCCGCAAGTACACCTAGTGCCGTTTCAGGCTGCATGGTTTCGCGCTTTCGTTAGGGCTTGAACGCCAATCGCACGCCGCCGGTTGCGCCAGGTGAGATAGCTCATGATGGCGGCCTCCTGTTCCGCGTGACTACGGTGGTCAGAACTATTCAACGCAAACTTCTTGAGCGGGCCGAAGTGACATTCGATGCGGTTCAGCCAGGAGGCGTTCGTGGGCGTGAAGTACAGCCGCACATTGTGTGTCCGCGCCCACGCGGCCACGTCGTGGCTGAGGTGCGTGCCGTAATTGTCCATCACCATGTGCAGACACTGCGATTGTGGGTAGCGTTGCCGGATCCATTTCAGAAAGCGCAGGAAATCCGGCGTCTTTTTGCGTTCGCTCACGTACCCGTACAGCCGATCCGTCTTCAGGTCGTAATAGGCCAGGAAGTGCCGCACGCCCAGGGTGCGTTTGTACGTGGCCCGGTAGCGGGTGACCTTGCCCTGCCGCGCCAGGCACGTCCCGTGACGCGGCTGAAGGTTCAGCGGTCCGAACTCGTCCACGCAGATCACGCGCCCATTCGGCGGTGGCCGGCGGTACAAGCGGCGGATGGCACGCCACTTGGGGATGAACTCAGGATCGGTCGACTCTTTCCAGGTTTTGGTGCGTCGCCAGCGTACGCCGCGCTGCCGCAGCAGCTGTCGCAGGTGCTCGAGGCTGATCGACCTCAGCACCGCTTGTTCGATGAGGTAGTCCCGCAGCTTGGAGAGCGACCACTCGTTCAGGCCGATCAGTTGCCTGGGCGGCGACAGCGCCGCTTCGACGATCCGCTCGACCGTATCGGCGAAGAAGACCCGCGGCTGGCCGGTGTGGTCAGCATAGAACGGGTACCAGGTGATGCCGTCGATTCCCTGCGCATTGAAGCGGTGAATGATGCGTCGCACCCACTGCGGCGAGCAGTCCGCCAGCGTGGCGATGTCGCGGTTGCGCACGCCGCCGGTGGAAAGCAGGATGATTCGCGCGTGGCGGCTATTGACTTGGTTGGCGAGTTGGCGTTTCATCTTGTGCAGCTTCTGCCGGTCGTACGGGTGCAGCCTCCGTGCTCGCACACGATCCATTGTGAGGTCTCCACGCAAAAGGTCCTAGACAAACCCAAACGTGGAGACTTCATTTATCGCCGATCAGGACAACGCGCAACCCCTTTATCCATAATTAGTTACATCACCCGCGCCAAAACGCGAAACTCTGGAAGTGGAAACGGCACTAGATGGCGGTCCAGAATTGCGGATGGCGTTTGTTCAATGCACGCGGCGAATAACACAGAAACATGGCAGCTCCTCGTCGCCTCGACCGGCTCTCGGCCCTAGGCTTACGTGCTTGCGCCCGAGTGCCAAAGTCTTAGTGCTTGTCCCCTTGAGTGCCGTAGGCACGCCATGACCGTAGCCCAGCGTGAAACGCTGGGATCAATACGTCGCGCGCACCTATAGTGCCGTAGGCACGGCTGAAGCCGCCCGCCGGAGCGCGCGCGACACGCGCCCCGCTGATGCGAGAATCCGTCTCGCATCCCCTCCGGCGGGAATCCTTCCCGCCCCCGCCGCGGCGCGCCAGACGATTCGCCCGCCGAAACCATCGCGTGCGCCGGCGCCGCCCGCGCGAACCATTGGTCCTATTCGTCCTATCCGTCCTATGCCTTCCTACCCGCCCCGCCCACCGCCTCCGCCCTCTCCTGCTCAACTCTCACCTGTTCTCCTGCTCTCGGCCGAAGGCCGTGCCGCCCGCCCGCGCGGATCAGTACCCCCGACGCAAGTCGGGTGGCCACTGGCCGGCCTGGCGCGAAGTCCGCTTCAACTCTCACCTGCTCGACTATCACCTGCTCTCGGCCGCAGGCCGTTTCACCTCTGGCTTCTGTCGCCCGCGCGCGGAGCGCTGGCTGCGTCCTGTTTTGACCGCTCTGAAAAACTAGCTGCGTCGCTGCGTCCCCGTTTCGACCTCCCGTCAGGCCACATCGACGAGTGACTGCCGGACGAGTGGAGGAAAAGGCAGCGCACCCTCAGCACAGGATTAGGTGACGCCCACGTATAGACCTCACCCCGGCCGCCCCTGGCGCGATTCGTTCAACCGACACCATCCCCGTGTTGAAGAACGCCTGAACAGGCGATAGGCTACACACTCTGAAACCCGCAGTACGTTGCGAGCGCTCACATGATCAGAACGACTCACGTTGTCCGACGCGCCGACTCTCGCGAGCTATCGTTTATTCAGAAGGAATCTGTTCACCTCGTCGTCACGAGCCCGCCGTATGGATCCTTGAAAGAGTATCCGGAGGGGACGGGCAAGTTGGGTAACATTCAGGCCTACGAGCGGTTTCTCGATGAGCTGGATAAGGTATGGGCCGAGTGTTTCCGCGTGCTCGTGCCCGGCGGTCGCGTAGCGTGCGTCGTCGGCGACATATGCCTCTCTCGTCGCCAAGCTGGACGCCACCATGTGCTTCCGTTGTCGTCCGACATCCAAGTCCGCGCACGCCGCCTTGGGTTTGACAACCTGACGCCAATCCGTTGGTGGAAGGTTGCAAATATCAAACTCGAGGCTTCGAAATCTAGTCGCTATCTGGGAAAACCCAACCTCCCGAATGGTGTTGTAAAGAACGACTTGGAGCACATCCTGTTCCTGCGAAAGCCCGGCGGCTATCGCAAACCGACAGCTTTTCAGGAGAAGATGAGCTTTATTCCTACCGATGATTACGCGAGCTGGTTTTCGCCGTTCTGGACGGATGTAAGCGGCCAAATCCGCCGGGACCACCCGGCGCCGTACCCTGTGGAGATTCCAAGGCGGTTGATCCGAATGTTCAGTTTCGTCGGCGATACTATCCTGGACCCATTTGCCGGGACAGGAACGACTGCCGTCGCCGCAACTGAGTTACAGCGGAATTCCATTATGGTAGACATAGAGCCGACTTACGTGGAACTCATGCGCAAGAGGCTTGTGCAGACCGAGCAGACCGGTGTCGAGGTAAAGTTCATCTCCGGGCACATGGTGCCATCAAATCGTGCGAGGCAGGGTGCCTAAGATGGTCTTCAGACTTTTGGAGGCATTTCGCGGCCTCTTCGAAGGCACGAAATACGAACACCGCAGATCGAACCTGGGCGACTACGTTGCTTCCTTCCTGTTCGAAGATCTATTCGCCATAGGGCGTTCAGCGAAGCTGGTAGAACGAATTGAGGCTGGGCGCTCTGTTGTGAACACCGCTAATGTCACGGTCGGGCGTCACGCGCGCCGGGGAGACGGCACGTTCGGCGACGCCGTGCCCGGTGTTGCATCAATAGTAGTCCCGGATTGCCGCGTTCACCGCGGGCGCATAGCCTCGATTGATATTGGGGCGGAGACCAAGATATTGGCCAAGGCTATGATTAAGCAGATCGATCGTGTGATCAACGATCTGACGAAGCAGGTTGCACATTTCCGGCGCAGCAATCCACGAGCGATCTGCGTTGCGCTTGTTGGTGTGAACCACGCCCGCCAATATCTTTCCTTCGAGGGCCACCGCGAGTTTCCAACAGATGGCCGAAAGTACAAGCACCCCGTCCAGGAGGCTGCCGAAGCTGAGGACCGGCTCGTCCGGCGGGCGCTGCCTGAGTTCGACGAGTTCATCCTTTTGCGTTTCAGAGCTGCGAATACGCCGCCCTATCCCTTCGAATGGGTGAGCGAGACAGAGACGCGCGTCGAATACGCCGCTGCGCTCGCCAGGATCTGCCGCGAGTACGAGGCGCGCTTTTGATGCTATGCGCATCGATCATCTCAACCACATCGTGCAGCGGAATGTCCAGCCCACAGCGCAGCTTCTCGATTGCGCCTGACCCCGATCCGTAGGTGGCCAGCTCGCGATCGCGCTGAACTCGACTCCACCACCACTCGGACCCGCCCCGCCCTGCTGCTCAGCCGCGCCGGCGTTTTCCCTCACAGCCGCGCCGGCCATCCACGCCACCCAGCACCAGCGCGGCCGGCATTGCCTCACCGCTGGCCGCCGGCGTGCAACGCGAACCAGCCACTCCGCCATCGTCATCAAAAAATCTGTGCACATCGGTGCAATCTGAGGAGTCCCCGCCGCCGCCCGCCTCGCCCCCGTATTTCAGGGAGCTCAAAGCCCGCCGCCAGCCACCCCTTTGTCACGCCGTCTGCCAACTGCCCCGTTCGCCCCGCCCACTATCCACTGGACACCGCCCACTAGCCGTCTAGAATAACTAGCAGAACCGCGCGCCGCGCGCGCAGAAAGGCGTCCACCATGCAGCATTCGAAACGTCCCCACCGCTCACCTGTCACCTATCCTCCGTCTCCGCGCAGCGGCCTTTGTCACCTGCTCGCCTGTCACCTATCACCTCTCTCCGCGCAGCGGCGGGCCTCAGGTTATCAAAATCGGGTGCACAAAAACCATGCGCATCAGATCACCTGCCCCCATAGCCGAATCCCACACGCCTTTTTATCAGACCGCTTGAGCACCTGTGCCCACCTTGCCCCGCAGGGCCATTACTGCCCCGCCGGCGTGCGTGCTTCATTGCCGCCGGTCCGATCCGCGGCCTAGAAATTGCTCCGACGGATCGTAAATCACACTGGCGCACAGCCCGCAACAAGCCAGCCACACTAGCGCGCCAAGAGCGATCGCTTGGTACGTCCAGCGGCAGAATGCCCGCTCGCGCGCTGCGCCGCCGCGCATTCGCACGAGCCGGTAGAAGCGTCCCGGTCTGAAGATGATCTGCCAGGTCGCCTTCGCCCAGGCGCTCGGGCCGCGGCGCGTCGCCCAATACCCGCCCCACCGCCAACCACTCGGATCCAGCGATGCAGCCAGTACCAGGCCGCATTCCGGGCAGCGCCCATCGGCCGGGCGGTGAGTCAGGTCATAACCGCAACCTTCGCACAGAGGGTGCGTGTGGACGTCCGCGCAGCGCCCGGATGCGCCGCGCGCTGCACGACCAAACCACTGCAGAGTCAGCACGCTGGCGGTTGCGATTACCAACAATATGGCGATATCCCAGTTGCGGAGCCCATCCAACACCAAGATCAGCCAGGGCACCAGGACCATCTGCCCGACGAGGAAGCCGGCCGTGCCCGAGCACGCGCACAGCGAGCGCCAGTACGAATGGCGTAACAGGCCCGTCCGATGGACCTGCGGCAGTTGCACCCACGCCACCCAGGCGAAAGCAAGTACGGCCAGGACGACTGCCGGCCAGGCGTCGGCGAGCGGCGCTCCAATTTCGATCAGTAGCACCGCGTTGATTTCCACCAGAGCGAGCAGAACGGCGCCGGCCGCCTGCCAGGAACGCCCCGCGAGAATCACGCGGGCGGCGCGGTCTGGACGGAGAATGTGGCGCCAATGCGCGAACAGACAGCCGAGCAGGCTCGGGCCACGCGCCGCAACGCGCGCGCCAGACGCGAGCGGCACGGCGCCGCAGCTACCGGCGATGCTCGCCTGTTCATGCTCCGTCAGGGAGAGTTTCTCCATCGGCCGCACAGAATAATCGGCTCGGCAGGCGCTGTCCCGCACGCTATGATGCCCGGCCATGCCTGCCGCCGTGTTTTCCCACCTGGAGCGCATCCCGGACGCCGCGATCGGCGCCGCGGCCGGCGTCGCGACTTCGGCCCTTTGGACCCTGACGTCTCTGCTATTTACGGCCGCGGCCAAGCGGCTCGGCTCGCTGGTCGTGAACACGCTTCGCATTTGCATGGCAGTGGTACTGCTGGGCATTACGCACCGGCTGCTCACCGGACTTTGGCTGCCGGACGTGAACAGCCGCCAGGTCCTGTTCTTGGGGCTATCGGGTTTGCTCGGCTTGGCGATCGGCGACCAGGCGCTGTTTACGGCTTATGTGGATATCGGGCCGCGCCTGGCGATGCTCGTCATGACCAGCGCGCCTGTGTTCGCCGCTTTGTTCGGATGGGCACAACTCGGGGAGCGGCTGGAACTGCTCGACTGGCTCGGAATGGCGGTCACGCTCGGCGGTATTGCGTGGGTGATTTCGGAGCGGCCGAAAGTCGTTCCGGGCACCGACGTGTCCGGCTTGCTGCGTGCCCGCCGGATGCGCGGCCTGACGCTGGCTTTCATTGCCACGGCGTGCCAGGCCGGCGGCTTCATGCTCAGCAAGGTCGGCATGGGGCACGGCTGGATGCCGCGCGCCGAGCATTTGAGCCCGCAAACGGCCTCGCTGGTGCGCATGTTCTTCGCCGCGCTGTGCATAGTGCCGATTCTCATGCTGCGCGAGATGCGCGCCAGGCCGCGGCTGGCCGGCGCGGGTTCTGGTACGGCCGGCAGCATCGGGGGGGTGGGCTCCGGTTCGCGTAACAGGCTGACTTTCGCAATGCTGTGCATATTCGGCGGCGCGGTTTTCGGGCCGTTCCTGGGAATGTGGCTGTCTCTCGTGGCCGGAGATCGTGTATCGCTGGGTGTTGCTCAGACGCTGCTGTCGTTACCGCCGGTGTTCATCCTTCCGTTTTCGCGCTGGGTTCAGAAAGAGCACATAGGCTTCCGCGCCGTGGCCGGCGCCATTGTGGCCATCGCCGGCGTCGCCATTCTCTCGCTGCCGCGTCTGTGGGGCGGAGGTTAAAGGCAACCGCCAAGACGCCAAGAAGCGCCAAGACCGCCAAGGGGGCAGGGAGCTGCGGCGTATGTAGCCCGCACGCCCCTGTCCATCGCCACGACCCGTGCTCAAATCTCGACGTAATCCGCAATGCTGCTCGGCTCTGGGACCTCCAGCCCATCGGCGCGAAGGCCACCAATGTGAAACTGGATGGCGGGCCGGATTTCGCGCTGTACGTCTTCGATCGTCCTGCCGGTGGCGACGCAGCCGGGAAAATCCGGCACGTATGCGGAGTAGTTGCCGTTGGCTTTCTCTATGATGACAGCATATCGCATCAGACGACGTGGAAACGGAGTACTTCGGCTTGGATTACCCGGCCGGCACGGTCAGGGGCGCGCACCAGCTTGCGCAGGCTTTCCGCGATTTCGGCGGTGAAGTTCGCTTCGCCGCAACGGTCGCAGACCTCGGCCGGGATGTCCTCGACCCAGAAAAGCCGGCCGTCCACGTTGAAGGCGTGGCTTACGTGAGCGGCGTGGAAGGACGTGTGGCCGCAGACGTCACAGGTCATGGCTGGCTCCGTCACGGGCTAACCTTCGATTACCATACCCTCGCGGCGGGCGATTTCCAGAATCGGGCGGCTGGTGTCCGCGTCCCATTCGCGTTCGCCACAGGCAATGGGCTCAATCCGCGAGTCCGTCACAGCCCGCAGCTCCCAGAGCTTGTCAATGTACTCACTGCCCAGCGGGGTGATCCAGTTCGGGCGCGATGACTACGAGGTCGATATCACTCCAATGGTCGGCTGTTCCGCGAGCATGCGAGCCGAAGACGACCGCGCGTCGCGCGTGAACGCCCGCCGCACGGACGGCTGCCAAATACTGCTTCACGATCGATTGAAGTGATTCAGGAAGCATAACCAGCCTTGTTCTTTCCGGCGCCGCGTGCGCCACCGCCCCGCAGAGCGCCGAATCGCCCGCAAAGCTTTTTTGAGACCAATTCGCCGAAAACTTTTTCGCCCGCTGACCCTCGCACCGGCGTCTCGGAACCGTTGCTTTCATCGCTGACCAGTTGGCGAGTAGGCGGCGAGAAACTATAATATTGTTCAGTGTCCGATTGGACCGTCGCGTTACTGTTAAATGTCGCCGGTGGCATTCTTGCCATGGCGATCTGGCATGCGCTGGTGACTAAGCGCCGATCAACAGCAGCCATTGTGCGACGAGCCGTGATTGTAAGTGCCTGTCAGGGCGTCATTTATGTGCTGTTTCTTGCCGCTGTGATTTTGTACTTGGCCCACCCACTGTTGTGGGGGGGGCTTTTATTGTTGTCGGGTATATTAACTAGCAGCACTGCTGGAGGCTCCACTTTTGAAAAAATTGAGAGGCAATTGAAGGCGCCCGTAAGCCCATATTTCTTCTTCCGTGGGTCTGCGAAGGCTCAGTAATCTTAGTCTGTCTGTGACAGGCATATCCCATTCACGAGAGAA
>ENA-UOUL01005062-UOUL01005062.1-bioreactor-metagenome-genome-assembly--contig:-NODE-5062-length-11663-cov-2.588124_pt1 | contig 11663 bp, 4 predicted proteins | sample MGYA00249838_ERZ747220 | MGnify/ENA primary metagenome ERZ747220 (study PRJEB28778, sample SAMN05720191) | bioreactor metagenome | isolation source: Anaerobic biogas reactor | place: USA:Washington...
GCCGGCTAGGTAGTTGATGACGGTGCGCACCTTGTTGTTCAGGATGCGAAAAGCATCCGGGTTCAGCGCGTTGAGGGTGGGGCTGAGCATCCCCGACTGAAAACCCTTGCTGGTAGGCAGCGCCGCAAACGCCTCGCATGCTGCGGCGAGTTCGGTCGGGTCGTCGATGCAGCGTTCGATGAATCGGAGGATCGCCGCCGCGATGGTCGGCCAGTCCTCGGGTCTCGTCCGCCCGGCCCGTTCGTACCAGAGCTTGATGTTCCCGGTGATCGCCGGGGCGATGTGCACCAGCGCCCCGGCCTTGCGATTGGCAACCGTATCGGCGTGGGGTAGCAGTCTGAGCAGAACCGCATCAGTCACGTCCTTGCCACGGCCGCGCATGGTCATCACGTCATCCAAGTTGCCCCGCGCGGCTGCGCGCGTAGCAGGGTACATCGCCGTATGAGCCCTGCCAGCGTCCGTTTTGAGGTACGACGAGACACACTCGGTAAACAGGTTGGCGAACTCCTTGCGGCGGGCGCTGCTCAGCATGATGCATCCTCCCATGTGCATTGCGAAGGGGTTTGGGTCATGGTCCTTGGTTCGCGCATTGCCCGGCCCCTCGGTGATGGCTTAGCGTTGTGCGCAGCCGCGGCGCTCTACGCTCTCTTCTCGCCGATGAGACCGCTCAGGAAATCGACCACCGGACCGCGCTTAAGCTTCTCATGACAAAACTGGTTGCCATAATTGCGCAGGCAACCATAGCAGCTCGAATCGCAGTCGCACCGGCTCATCACTTCGAGCGACGCACGCAGAGAATCGCGCAGGGCGTCGGCGCTGCCCGTGACCCGCCTCACGTGTCCAGCGCCGCCCGGTACGTCGTCAAACAGCACCAGTGTCGGCTGGCTCGCATCCCCCCCATGTGAGAAAAGACACCCGTTGATGTCGTCCCGGTCGATTCCCAGCGCGGCACTCGCGCCCTCGAGCAGGGCGTACAGGAGCGACAGCCAGAAACCCTCGAGTGCACACCCGTAGCCCTCAAAGCGCAGCAGCAGCACGTCCGTCTTGAACTCGTGACCGAGGGCAAGGCGGGACGACGAGAATCGGCCCCGGCACTCTCCTCCCCAGGGGGCAGGATGGGGCCTCGGGAGCTTGGACCCGCCGAGGACGGCATATCCGCACGCCTCGCACACCAGCCACCCGCCGCGGTAGCCGGCGTGGTTTACGACCGCCAACTGGCCGTCGACTGCCGGCTGGGCCACGAGACACGTCCGCCCGAAATCGAGGGTCACCTGATCGCCCCTTTGGGACTCGCCCGAGTAGTAGACGCGCGTCGAATAGGTCCGTTCGGGCCGTTTTTCACCGGGGTTCCCCGGCTCTCCACGCTCGGTCATGAAACCGAATTCCGGCAGCAAGAACACCCCGCGCTGCCGTCCGCCTAGCGGCATGCCACACGCCTCGCACACGCGCAGCGCGCGGCCTGCTGAGGTGTTTGCCAGGAGTACGCTGTGGTAGCGATGGCAGTGATCGCAGATAGCGTACACGTACCTCCGCCAGCTTCTATCCGGCAGCCGTTTCAGGTAGCGGCTGGTCCACAACTTCCCGCGCGCGACCACCTGGCTATCGGGCGCGTACTCGGCCAGCGCGATCCGGAGGTCGCGGTCGAGCTCGAGGCTCCTGGCCTCCTCACCGTGGTGAAGCACCTGAAGGCTCACGACGTCGACGGGGAACCCGTACTTGGGCAGGACGTTCTGGCTGGCGAGGTATGAAATGACCGACTGCCTCTTGATCGTGGTGATGATGCGCAGGGTATAGTCGGACGGCCGCCCCTTTTCCACGAGCCCTTGCCGCGCCTTCTCGAGGCCATCGACGTCCGCATGGATGCTGCGCGTTGCCCTCACGAGGACCCCGTCCTCAGCGTCATACAGGCCATCCACCCAGCCCCAGTTGGCGATGCCCAGCGACGTAGCCAACTGCGGTGGGGTGATGCGTTCGAGCGACGACAGCAGCCCCCGCGGCTGGGCAGCGAGGTAGCTGGAAAGCAGATCCGTCCCTTCAGGACCCGCGACAGGGAAGAAAAAGTTCTGGTTCTCACCAAACGTCTCCGGGTGCTTGCGCCAGAATGCGGAGAGAGCGGTGGCGTACAGGTGGCGTCGCACAATCTTTTCGTTAGCCAGCTCAAAGTGCGGTGGCTTGACCTCACCCGACACCAACTCGAGGGGCTCGGCATAGCGCGTGAGGTCGTGGGGGCGGCGCTGAGCGAACGTGACGGCAAAGGCCGTTGAACTCGTGCGTCGTCCGGCGCGCCCTGCCCGCTGCAGGTAGTTGGCCGCCGTGGGCGGCACGTTCCGCATGAATACGGCCTCGAGCTCACCCACATCCACACCCAGCTCAAAGGTCGTGGAACAGCTCAGGACGTTAACCGTGCCCTGGATGAACTGGGTCTGAAGCTCGGCCGCTGCCACGCTGGTCAGCTGCGCCGTGTGCTCCTTGACCGTCATGTTTCGGGGCACCAGCTGCGTGTACAGATTGCGGTAGTGATTGTCCTTGAACGCGTCCTCGGGCGCGCACGGGTGCAGTCTGCCCGTACACCGGTACGTGGGACACAAACCCCTCAGGTTGTGAAGGGTGACGCGCTGACACCGGTCACACTGATACCACTGCACGGCGGGATCGACATGGTGAGTACGCAACTCCCAATAGTCGGGCCTGATGCGATATGCCACCCCTTCACCCGGCCAGGACTGGGCGGCAAAGTACTCGTGCCAGCATTTGGTCGCATCGTTCAGCGCGAGGCCACGGGCCCAGAAGGCAATCAGCGTTTCGCAGCTCATCTGACGGGCCGCGTCGAGACCAAGTAGGTGGCGCAGCCGCATGAGCAAGTCGAGTCTGACGTTCATGCCACCCTTGGCTGACGGCACCCAGCTTGATATGTGCCGCCGGGCATCCGTGCCGTCACCGCGAAAGTAGTACTCGCGGTTGCGCGGCGCGAAGAACTCGCTCTCGGGATCCACGGTATCCGGGAACTGCACAGCGCCCTTGGTGCGAAAGCCGTCCAGCAGCAGTTGGTACAGGGTCCAGACCTCATTCTCGTCGAGGCCCCAGTCCCGGAGAGGCTTTGGCGGCGCCCAGCCGGCCGGCTGCACCAGGGAAAAGCCAAGGCACCCCAGCCCCTCGAGGCTGTTTCGTCGGTCCACGGCGACCAGTTCGTACAGCAGCCACTTCCAGACCTCGGCCTCTTGCTGCTGGGGGCTCAATCCTAGGAACATCCCCGCCTCGCACCCGAGGCGCTGCAGCGGTCGAACGAGGTCTTGCAGGCGCCATCGGTTCCGCAGTGCGGCCGCCCGGTTGTCCTCGAGCGCCTGCATGATCAGCCGTCTACGCAGGATCGCGTTGTACGTGCGATCGAGATAGGGCGCAAAGAATGCGGCGTCCTGCCGGCTGTCGGAAAAGATCAGGAGTTGCCGCCCTCCTCGGGCAACACGCGCACGAGGGTCCTCTCGGGAGGGGCCGGCCATGGAACCCCATTCGTCCGGCTCTGCCTGGCGCCCGGCCGAGGCCTCTGCCGAGCTGGCGTCGGGGATGTGCTGATAGAGCGCGGTCGCCAGCACCGAGGCCGCCGCATCGTTGCCCGTGAGAAACCGCCAGACAACCCCCGATGGGCTGCGCGTTCCACACGCCGGACAGGCGTGTACCGCTCCCTCCTTCGACGGAACCTTCAGAACGCGCACATAGCCCGACGGATCGCACTCGCACATGGCGGTCAGGAGCGATTCCTTATCAAAGGCGCCGCAATGGCGGCACAACCGGTACGCCTCGGGTTGCGCGCTCGGGCCCTCAGCGACGCCTTCTGCTACCTCGTCCTCATCGTCCGGCACAACGGGCGTCTCCGCGAGCAAGAGGTAGACGACGTTGCGCTGGATTTCGGCGCTCCGCGGGCTCGGCTGAGCAAGCACCATGCGGCCGTCCTCGTCGCGTTCCTCACCGACGATGTACAGGGCGCCACACTGGCGGCATACCGCCGTCTCGAAAACCGTGTACCTGGCGCCGTTCTCCTCCACCTCATCACGTCGCTCCAGGAACACCCGGCGTGGTGAGCCCAACGAGAGGTAGGCCCCCTCCACGGAGCGAACGAACAGGTGATAGCGGGCAGGCAGCAGGGCTTGGTCCTCCCCAGGAGGTTTCGCGCGCGCGGCAAGATGGACGAGCGCTACGAGGTCCCTGACAGGAGTGCTACTGTCGTCGCAAATCGCTGCGGCAACATCCGAAAGGGGCGCGGCGCCCTTTTCCAAGGAAACGCGCAGCGCGCCAAGCCGGTCGTCCCGCCGCAGCACCTCGTAGAGGAGACGCGCCTCGTCACCCTCGGCCGCTATCTCGGCCGCGTCCAGGATCCCGCCCGGAATCCCCCACCGGCGTCCCGCAGCGGTGAGGCTGGCAATGCACGTCCGCCCGGTTGTCTCCCCGGTCAGGCGTAGAAGCTCGCGATATAGGCCAGAGTCGGTGTGGTACCGCTCCGATGCGGGAGGCCAGCGCCAGGGCCTACGCGTTGCCTGAACCACATCCTGCTCGCGTTCGTCGCCCTCACACCAGGCGACCTCCTCACCGAACAGCCGCTCTGCAAATGCGCACACGTCAGCCAGATCATCGCGCCCACCGCTCAAGGTCGCGCTGGTTGCGATGCACTGGAGGGCACCGGTGCGTCCACCGACCACGCGGTCCTTTAGGCGGCGCAAGAGCATGGCCATCTCGATCCCCTTGGCGCCCGTGAACACGTGGGCCTCGTCCACCACCAGAAAGCGCCAGTGGCCCGCGAACGCCCCATCGAAGAAGACGTTGTCCTTGGGGCGCAGCAGAAGGTATTCCAGCATGGCATAGTTCGTGAGAAGAATGTGCGGCGGCGCGTTGCGCATCGCCTCGCGCGAGATCCGCTCGTTCGGTAACAGGGGCTCATCCGGGTACATCCGGCGATAGGCATCCTGCGCCTCGCCCTCACGCTCCTCCGTCTCGCCCGTGTACCGCCCGAACGTGATGGCGGGGTAGTTGCCGAGGACACGACGCAGACGCTTGAGCTGATCGTTCGCCAGCGCATTCATGGGGTAGAGCAGCAGCGCCCGCGCGCCAGGGGTCAGGGTGCCTTCTCGCTCCTCGCTGCGCAGCAGGTGCTCGATGATCGGCACCAGGAAGGTTTCCGTCTTGCCGCTGCCGGTGCCGGTCGCCACAACGAGGTTGCGCCGCTCGGAGACCAGCTTGCGGATGGCGCGCTCCTGGTGGCGGTACAACGGCCGGTCCGGCGGCAGGAGTTCGGACTGGAGCAGGTGGAAGCGTTGCGACAGTACCCCCTCGTGTGCCAGATCGGCGATGCTCCGGCCCGCCTCGTATGCGGGCGTGGCCTCGAGGATCGGCCCCTTCACAAATCTGTCGGGCGACTCCAGTGCGTCCATCAGCTGCGCGTGCAAGTCGTGATCGCTCAGCCGAAAGGTCGTGGCGAGATAGTGCCGATAGGAGCGCTCGATGGCCTGGGTGGTCTCGACTGGATCAAGCGGCATTACTGGCTTCCCCCTGCTGCGGCGCGCGCAGCGCTCACTCCACGCTAAAGGCCTCGATGGGCCCGAGAATTGCGTTCTTTAGCCTCTGCTCGCGGCGCAGGATGTCCTGCGCCCAGAACAGCGCCTGGTAGGTGGCGCTGTACATGGCCCCATCACCGTCCCTGTCCTCGATAGCAAAGATGCGCTGTCTCTGCTCGTCGTAGCCGAACTTGACCGGGTTCACGTCCACCAGCGCAAAGCCCGAACGAGGATCCGCATCAGACGCGATCTCCCCGACATACCAGCCCTCGTTGTCATAGGTCACGAGCACACGGCTGCCCGAGACCCCGGCAGGAACCTTACCTCCGATAATGCGCCCCACGATGCGCATGGTGTAGCGATAGCGAAGCGGCCGGACGCGCTGCTGCGCATCAACCACTCCCTGGATAATCAGCGCCTGACCCTGCCGCACGCGCTCGAACGATACGATATCGATCGTGATGGTGCTCGGCGCCCCGTGCGCAGGCATCGCGGGGGTGCCCGGCGACCAGGGATCGTCCAGCGCCACCTCCAGGGAGTAGGTCCCCGGCGGGAGCAGGTCCATGCTCGCCCGCAGGGTCGCGCGCCCGTCCGCTGTCCCGTCGCCGACGCATATGGGCTCCTGCTCCGCCTCGGACCACAGCCGTACGACCCGTGCTCTTCCGCCGCTAAGGCCCAGCTCCTCCCACGTCGCGTCGAGGATGATGTCATCCCCCTCAGCCGACTGCTGGCAACTGATGTGCACGGCCTCCCATCGCGTGCGGGCCCGGAACAGGGCACCGGTCTGTACTCCTGTGGATGCATCGCGCAGCGCCAGTGAAAAGGTACGCAGAGGGGCGCCGGCGGCGAGCGAGTCACCGAACTGCGCCATGGGTACGCGCGCCCTGCCGTCGCGAAAGGACACCGACACCCCTTGCGCCTGGTCTCCATCCAGTGATATCCTGGCGCTTGCTCCCACGGGGTCAGGCACCTGGAGCAAGAGAACTGCCTGCCGGTACGCAGAATCATCGCCCCACCACAGCTCGCAGACGCCCGTCCGCCACTCATCAGGGGCATCACGATCGCTAGCCTCCAGACGCCACCGCACCTCGGGGACCTCCATCGTGAGCGGGACTGCCACCCGCTGCCCGGCCCGTCCGCTCACGAACAACTCGCCCGAGAACGTGTGAGCGTCTCCTTCGATGACCACCGAGGACGCGCCTCCAGCCACTCCCTCGAGAACAGCTGGGGGATGTGGGGCAAATCGGTCGCGGGGGCCACATGCAACGCGCGCCCTCACCGCGCGCCGAGCGTCTCCATCGGTGGGAAAGACCGGCGCCGGATCAAAGGCGACATCAAGGGTGGGCACCACGCAGAACGTCCAGCTCCACCGCAGGCGGACCATGTCGGTGATGCCCGCGGTGAACAGGCCAACGGGCTCCGGGCCTAGCAGTACATCCGATCGCAGGTCGACTTCGAGCAGCCCGTTCTCGGCCTGCCGCGCCAGCACCCCCTCGACGAGATCACCCAGGCGCAGGTGTTGTGAGGCCCCGAGACTGCTGGGGCCGGTCGCGACAATCGACAGCCGCCGGATACGCAGGCTCTCGGTGGAGACCAGCGGCACCATGAGCACCGGCGGCGCCCCGACATACACCGGGTGTCCCTCACATGTCACACCCCACGGGGCGTGACCACCTGATAGGCCCGCGCCCGGCAGTTCGTCAGGGGCCACGGGCAGATGGTGTGTGGCGCCTTTCCCGTCCACCAGCGTGAGCTGGTCCACTCCAGATAGGTCCAGGCAGTAGCACGCGTGGCCGCGCCACTGGCCATAGAGCTCAACCAACTCGTCGATGGACTCCTCCGGCTGTGCCACCCTGACGGGCCCAACGAGCCACACGCGTGTCCTCTCCAGCGCTGCGCCTTCACTGAGGCGCCGTCTCTTGGCGTCAAAGACAGCGTAGGGCACATCCTGCCCGAACAGGTCAACCACCCACTCCTGCACCGTCTCCCCACCCACTTGCAGGCCGAACGTGTAGCTAGTGGACGGGAACGGCAGAGGGAACTCGAGGTCCTGCGTCTGACACAAGCGTTCGTCAAGCTTGTAGAGACGAACGCTGTGGTCGCATTGTTGGCCTTCGCTCCCCGACACTCGGAAGGAGGCGGACGCATTACCTGCCGGCATGCTGATGCTCTGAGGCGGTAGGTGCACCGTGATCTCGGCGACGACCGGGTCCAGTGCAATGACGGGTGGCACGAACCGGTCGCCGGCCTCCGGCTCCGTCGGGGTTGGGCGCTCCCGAGTTGGCGGCGTCGTCTCCTGGCGCGCCAGCCACCAGTCCCTGAACGCCTCGGTGACGCGATCGGGCACCCCATCTACAGCGCGGAGGTCGCCGCTCGCCGCCTGTTTCACCATGCTGAGGGAGCCTATCAGGAAGTGGTCGGCGTGCTCGCCCGCATGGAGCAGGTAGCGACGGATCGGCTCATCGACGCCCGGCCACACCTCAGCTACGTTGGCGCACCGCACGCCAAGAGCCTCGGCCTCCTTCCTCAGAGAAGCCAGCGCTCGCTCGTCTGCTTCGATGTCGCGCTCGAGGGCACCGATGCCGCCCTTCGCCCGGGCATCCCGGGCTAGCCGCTCCAGGCTCTCCAGATCGCTGTGGGCGCCAGCAAGGGCTGCGCGCATGACGCCGGCACGCTCCCGCGCGGCGTCGGCACGGAAGAGAGCCTGTGCCCCGACGGCGGGGTCGCCCCCGCCGATGGCAGCAAGCGCGGCCTCAACCTGGAGGCACTCATCATCCAGATCCGCCATCGTATGCTCGATCTCAGCGGCCCTGCGCTGGTGCCGCCCTTCCACCGCATGGCCGGCCTCTTCGGCCGCGACCTGGCGTTGCTCAGTCTCCTCGAGTCTCTGGGCGAGCATCTTGGCGGTAGCATCTGCGGTTGCCATGGGCTCCAGGCCGAGATCCCGCGCCACCCGGGCAACCGTCTCTTGGTCCCCGGCAACCTCCGCCTCGAGACACCGGCGCGCCTCCACGGTCTGGGTCAGCCTGGCGCAGCTCTCACGCAACGCGAGCAGCGCATCGTGCAGCGCCACGCTGGGCGCACAGGCATGCTCGTCGCGCAGGGGCAGCCCCTGGAGCAGCGCGAGTACCTCCTTACGGGCACAAGCCTGAGCAGCGTCAGCACTCTCTACCGCTTCGGTTGCCTCACGCGTCATCGCAGCCTGCGCCATCGATCGGCGTCGCCACGACCAGCCGGCCCATCCCGCAGCGGCAAGTAGCGATCCGCCCAGCACGAGCGGGGGCAACGCCCGCTCAGCACCAACGCCCCAGGTAACGCATGCAGTGCCGCAGGCCAACACGGCGAGGGCCAAGGTGCGCTGGCGCCGCAGACCAGCATCATCCGCCGTGGCGTTGATGATGGCCGCGCTCCCTCGGGTGTGGGCGCTCCCCGCCGTCAACGCATCCAGGGTGCGGATGGCCTCCCTGAGGCGGTCGAGCGGCAAGGAGAGTACGGCCTCGCCATAGTCCGGCTGCCACGGCTCCGACAGTATGCATTGCGCACCGGCCGTGATCTGCTGCTCGATATCCACGTCAAGGCGCGCCAGATCCTGAAGGGCCTGTACTTTGCCGCGAAGGTGTTGCGCAACCTCGCCGGCGGCATCGATCGTGCTGCGCGCCGAGAGGACGCGCCTATCCTGCGGCGTGAGGCGTCTCGCTAGCGCCACCTCCCGGTCGCATTCCTGCCACAGGGCGCACAGGTCCTGCTTGAGCGCATGCTTCCTCTGCACCATCGCCTCCTGGTACGAAGCCCAGTCTCTCGGCAGGTGAGCGGCATGGTCTTGGCCACTCGCCTCCTCCTCGAGCGCCTCGGTGCCGTCGAGCCCGCCGGTGAGGATCGAGCCGTCGCCGACGAGCAGCGCGGTGGCGTGGGCGGGAAAGACGTCCAGAATCCGGCCAAACAGAGTGGACGTGTTTCTCCAGACGGGCAATTGGCGCAACGTCATCAGCGCAAGAGCCAGCAAGAGGGCAGGGGCCACGGCAAGGCCGCAGCCCCAGTTTTTTCGCATGCCCTATTTCGGGAAGAACATGACCTGGTGGGAGCTGTCCCCCATGTATTCGGCCAGCTCCTCGAGCGTGCCGTAGCGCATGGCGTCCGCCTGGCAGTTGTGCACGCAGCTCGGCTGCTTTCCCGCCGCCACGCGCTCTTCGCACAGGTCGCATTGATCGGTCGGCACGGGGACGTAGCTCAGCTGCCAGTCCTTCTGGTCGCCGCCGCGCTCCCCGTACTCCCACGGGCCGACCTCCTGCACCTTGATTCCGTATTGGCCGACCGGTATCCCCAGCTCCATGGCGCAGGCGACCTCGCAGCTGCGGCATCCGGTGCAGTAGTAGTAATCGATGAGCAGGCCCTTGCGCTCCATCTACATCTCCTCCTCTTTGACCGGGTAAACCTTGCACAGCATCGACTTGTAGCTGGCGCCCATGCCGGACTCGCCGCAGTCGAACTTGATGAGCGTGTTGATGTTGGATTTCCACACGCCGAACAAGTTGGGCTCGCTGCCGTCCTCCTCGGGATACCACCAGCCGTGGTCGGCGTTCACCACGCCGCGCTTCATCGTGGGAGTGATCTTGGCCTTCTGCCGACCGCGTCCGCGCTGGTTCTCAATCCACACCCATTGGCCGTCGACGATGCCGTACTTCTCGGCGTCGTCCGGATGGATGAGCAGCTCGGGCCACGGGTGCATGTTGCGCAGCCGCGGTATCTGGCGGTGCTCGGAATGGAACGACTCGATATGGCGTGCACCGCTGGTGAACACGAGCGGATACTCCGCAAAAAGCTCAGGCGTGGAAATCGGGCTCTCGGGAACCTCCTTGTACGTGGGAAGATCGTCGTAGCCCCATGCCCCGAAGAAGATGCTCTGCAGCTCGAACTTGCCGGAGGGCGTGTTGAAGCCGGGTTCGCCGTCGCCGCGCAGTTTGCCGGTCTTGTACTTGTAATACTCGTAGTCAGTGTAGAGCATGCCGCCCTGCGCTTTCAGCTCGGGGAAGGTGAGGCCGGTCGTGCCCTCGATCTGGTAGGTCAGGAAGTCCTCGACCGACTCCCAGGGCCATGCGTCCGGGTTCAGGTGCTTGCCGAGCTCCAAGCATATCTCGTAGTCCGACTTGCACTCGCCGGCTGGCTTGGCGGCCTTTGCGATGGCGTTGAGCGAGTAGTTCGACTCGGAGTACAGGCCGTCCTCCTCCGGGTACATGGCGACGGGCAGCACCACGTCTGCGAACGCGGCGATCGTCGGCGTCATGAAGGGATCCGCTGCCGCAACGAAGTCAAGCTTGGACATGATGTCGTAGATGCGGTGCGGTTCCGACGCCATGCAGGCGATGGAGTTCGTCGTCTGGATCCACATGCCCTTGATGGGGTACGGGTCGCCCGTCTCCATCTGGAACACGGTTTCGTCGGGATGCGACAGCGGGATGCCGAAGCTCATGATGGGATACGCGTTGATCCCGATGCGCTTCACGGCCTGCTCGGGAGACAGGTAATCGTAATCCCTCATCGTCATCTGGTCGATGTCGTAGGGGTTCTTGTACGTGACCATGCCGCCCGGCTTGTCGACGAGCAGGATGCCGGCCGCGCTCATCGGTGCGCGCCACACGCACGCGCAGGCCTGCCTCGTCGTGACCGCCGGCACGGCCACCACGGTCGAGCACATCTTCAACAACAACAGCGATGGTTTTGTCCGCTACAACAGCAGTGTCACGGACAACATCACCTACACCGGTCTGGAACCGATCGACGATAGCATCGATGCCGACAACCGCATCTTCACCTTCAACGGCGGAGCCGAGACAATCACCCTGAGCGACTCGGGGACCGCTGGACGGACCACCCTCGATTCGGGTCTGGCAGAAACCGTCACCTTCGACAACCCGACTTCCTCGCTGACCGTCAACGCTGGTACCGGCGTCGACATCGTCAATGTCACCGGCCTCGGATCGAGCTTTGCCGCCTCGATCGAGATTAACGGCGATGATGATAGCGACAGTGTCAACTTCAACAACGCCATCAGCTACACCGGCACATTGACCGTCAACGCCGAAAACATCGACGTCAACGCCTCAATTACCACCGGCGGCAACA
>ENA-UOUL01005065-UOUL01005065.1-bioreactor-metagenome-genome-assembly--contig:-NODE-5065-length-11658-cov-3.422675_pt1 | contig 11658 bp, 5 predicted proteins | sample MGYA00249838_ERZ747220 | MGnify/ENA primary metagenome ERZ747220 (study PRJEB28778, sample SAMN05720191) | bioreactor metagenome | isolation source: Anaerobic biogas reactor | place: USA:Washington...
CGGTGATGTTCGAAAACCCTTATGGCGGTAACGGCCCAGGGCGCATGGATCAGCTCCTGTGGCCATATCTCGAACGCGACTTACAGGCCGGCTATATCACCTGGCAGGGCGCCCGCGAGCTCATCGACGAGGTACTGATCCGCTTTGACGAGCGTCTCTACCGCAGCGATGGCTGGGTCGAGGCCGTCACCGTAGGAGGTTCGCTGGCCGATGGCACCACTACGGTTAACCCGCTCTCGTACCTGATCGTCTCGGCGATCATCGAGCTTGACCAGACCCACCCATCGGTATATGTGCGCCTGAGCCGCTCGAGCCCGTCGGATTTTGTCAACCTCACTACCCAGTACCTGCTGGATGGGCGCAACCGCGCACAGGTTTATTCGGATGAGGCTTGTCTGCCGGCTATCGAAAGCGGCGGAGTGACGCCCGAGGATGCCGCCGAGTTCATGGCGGGCGGCTGCATGGAACCGAGCGCCCAGGGGCGTGCCAGCGACCTGAACTTTTCCTGCACCCACAACGTCGCTAAGACGCTGGAACTGGTGCTGACCGGCGGAATCGATCTCCTGACAGGTAAGCAGTTCATACAGCTGGATAAGACCCTGACCGACTATCCGACCTACGAGGCTCTGCAGGCTGCCTTTGCCCAGGAGCTGACCCGCGAGTATGCCCTGATGACGCGCGGACTGGATATTGCCAGCGAAGAAATGGCGCGTCTGCGGCCTTGCTATCTGCTTTCGAGCCTGGTGGACGATTGCCTGGAGCGCGGCCGCGAGCAGCAGGCTGGGGGCGCGCGCTACCACGATTATGGTTTTGCCCCGCTGGGAATCACTTCCGCCGCCGATGCGCTGTATGCCATCCGGCGTGCCGTCTACGAGCAAGGTACGGTCAGCGCGCAGGCGTTGCTGGATGCACTCTACAGCAACTACCGCGACCAGGAACCCCTGCGCACGCTCCTGACGCGTGTGCCCAACTTTGGCGAAGACGATGCCGGCGCCGATGAATGTGCTCGCTGGGTGCTCAAGACCGTCTGCGATGCCGCCGCTGCGACGCGCACGCGCTTTTACGGGCGCTTAAAGCCAATGGTGTTTAACTTTGTGTGGACGCCCGGCGCCTCAGCTGCCCTGGGTGCTGCCGCGGATGGCAGTCATGCCGGCAGCATCATCGGGCATGGCCTCACTCCGCGCAGACTCGCCATGGGGCGCGGGGTAACAGTGGCGATGAATTCGGTGTTCAAGCTGGATTGCTCGACTCTGTGCGGGGTCGGCACCACCATGTGGGATGTAGATGAGCGCTGGATCACCCCCGAGCTGATGCGCTCCCTGATGCTGACCTTTTTCGAGGGCGGCGGGATGGTGTTGCAGGGTAATACCACCTCAGTGGCAGACTTGCAGCGTGCCGCCGAATATCCCGAACAGTATCAGCACCTGATTGTGCGGGTGGGCGGCTTTTCGGCCCGCTTTGTGGGGCTGGATAAAGCCCTGCAGCAGGAGATCATCGCACGCTATCGCCACAGCGGTTAAGCGCAGAGGTGCTGCGGATCAGGCAGCACCTCTGTATGCGGGTGTTCAGTCGAGGTAGAGCGCGAACATGCGCAGTGTCTCGAGGGTGGGCACGCTAAAGACGACCGCGTCATCCTCCAGGCGATACGCCCAGGCCTTTTCATCCGGCAGGAGCTGCAGGGCGCGCACGGTCTTGCCGCAGGTATCTGCCCGTACCTCGATGTCGTTGACCGGGATATTGGGCAGGTCCTTCTGAAAGTTCACCAGGCTGATGATCATCCGCCCACGGTCGGGTTGCCGGTAGCTGGTGACCTCGACGGCTTTGGGTGCGCAGGTGCTCACACTAAAAGGTCCCGCCAGCAGGCGCATCCATTCCGCAAAGGTGTCGCGATGCATATCGGCAGCCTCGATCGTGCCGGTGCAGTAGAGGCACATGCCCTTGCCAAAGTGGTTCAGGATCAGGGCAGGGTGCTCGCTGGGGATGCCCGGCGGGTTGGAATGGATCGAGGCATAGTGGCGCGGGTCACTCGGCAGGGTATAGGGCAGGGTGAGGGTGCCCAACACCTCGGCGCCATCATGGGCACGCACAATCACCTGGGCCTTGTCGAGGCCAAGGGGCCACTGCACGCTGTAGCTGGGGAAGTAAGCCTCGCCAGCCTTGGTCGGCGCTATATAGGTGAACGTCTCAGCGGTTTTGCCCTCATACGAGGCGCCGAACACATCGGCGAGCATAAAGTCGCTCTGACGCTGGCCGTCGTTGCGCAGCGCACTGGCGTCGCCGCTGGCGTACAGGATGCCGCCCCCGCGCACCCACTCGCGCAGGGCGTCTGCTTCTTCTGCAGATAGTGTCAGCATGTTGGGCAGCACGATCGCCTTGAATTTGTTCAGCTCGCCAAGCGAGTTGCGTGTGAACACTCCGTAAGGGATGTGCTCCTCCGCCAGGGTGCGTGCGGCCCGGAATATCGCCTGCAGGTGCGGTGCCTCCCACGAGAGGGTCGGGTCGTCGATCTGCTTGCCGGAATCGGACGGGTCGTACTTGGCTTCCGTGTTCAGGTAGATGCCGACATCCTGCACCTGCTGTCCGCCCACAAAGCGCTCATAGGGCTTGGTACGCTCAAACACACACCTCATTGTCTTATAGATATCTGGGTTGATCGTGCCGATCGGGTCGATAGCGTCGATGAACAAAAATGCGCTGGAATCGGCCAGGCAGGCTGATGCCTTGGCTTCCAGCAGTTCGGGGCTCTTTTTAGCGGTATGGTTGTTCAGGTTGATGGCAAAGGTGGTCATGAATTCTTGCGGCAGGTTGGGGCTGAGGTTGTGGAAGAGCTTGCGTACCACCGAGCCCTCCAGAGAATCGCCATAAAAGTCGCCGCCGACATAGTCGCTAGCCTTGGCCAGGCGCTCGGTCACGGCTGTGCGCCAGCCTAGAGGATAGGTCGAGCCCTGGTGCTGCACCGTCACGCCAGGGGCGGCCTCGCGCACCACATTGGTGATCTCCATAGCAAACTCGTTCAACCAGGCTTCGCGCTTGCGCTGGAAGGTAACCCAAACAGGGTTCTCCCAGTTGACGGTGGTGGGCAACTCGGAGCCCATCTCGGCTTTGAAGCGTTTGCGGCAATATTCGCAATAGCACACATTCGGCCAAAAGGTCATATCCAGAAAGATGCCTTCGAACTGGTACTGCTGGCACAGCTCGCGCACATGCGCGGCGGAGTAGGCGCGGTGGGGCGAGTTGGGGCAGCACAGGCCATAACGGCTGGCTTCTGCAACGCCCTCGCCGTTTGGATGGCGCATGCGCCAGTCGGGCTGATGGCGGTATTGGTAGTCGTCATAGATCAAGGTGAAATAGGTGATGACTGGGATCCCGCGCTTATGAAAACCCTCCACCACCGGCCCAAAGATGTCGCGCCCTTTGAGCGCTTTGTGCTGGTGCCCGATTTGCGTGGGATAGTAGCACAAGCCCACGTGCGAGTTGGCATATACCATGGCGGCATCCGCTTGGGCAGAACAAACCGTGTCGACATAAAAATCCGGGTCGAAACGCGAAAGAAACTGGTCGTTCCAATCGGTGATGTGCATGTCGATCAGATTGCGGCGAAAAGAGTGTTGATACCATTTGCTCATGGGGATGCCCTCCTATCTCGGCGTTAGATCATTGGTTAAAGGTAGCCGTGTGGAAGTCAAGTGTCAAGGCTGAGAAGGGCATCTATTTGACACTCGCCCCAAAGCGCTTACAATTAAGACCGCTTTGAGGGCCGCTAGCTCAATTGGCAGAGCAAATGACTCTTAATCATTCGGTTTGAGGTTCGATTCCTCAGCGGCTCATCGGTGGCTGATGCCCGGATTTCGGGGGAGTGTCGGAACTGGCAGACGAGCATGACTTAGGATCATGTGGAGCAATCCGTGAGAGTTCAAGTCTCTCCTTCCCCACTGGAGACAAGCCTCCATTCCCAGCGCGGAAGTGGCTCAGTGGTAGAGCATCTCCTTGCCAAGGAGAGAGTCGCGGGTTCGAATCCCGTCTTCCGCTCAGCGCCTCGTCTAGTAGGTGCCTGTCCGCACTCAAGCTGGTTCACGGGGGTGCCCGGAGCCAGCCTTTTTCTGCCAGGTTACGAGCGATGAATCCGCAAGCTGTCTGAGGGAGGACTACATTGAGGGTTACAACCGAAACCATCGCCACGCGTGAGGTTGAGCTGACCATCGAGCCGGATCAGGAAGCCGTCGACCGCGCGATGCGCAAAGCTGCCCAACAGATCACCAAATGGCGCCCGATGGCCGGGTACCGTCCGGGCAAAGCGCCCTATGCGATGGTCGAGCGCGTCTTTGGCAGAGAGACAATTCTGGACGAGGCGATCCGTGAGATGGCCGACAGCCTCTACCGCGACGCCCTCGCCGAAACCAAGCTCGAGCCTTTTGAGCCCGGCCAATTGGATATCGAGTCCAAGGACCCGGTGGTATTAAAGGTCAAGGTCTCGTTGATGCCCGAGGTCGACCTGGGTGACTATCAGGCGCTAAAGATGGAGTCGGTGCCGACGCCGACCATTTCGGATGAAATGATCGACAAGCGCATCGAGGCCATCCGCCGTCAGCACGCTGAATACAACCCGGTAGATCGGCCGGTACAGATGGGCGACCAGATCGTCACCTCAACCATCGGCACGGCTGAGGAAAAAGAAGTACTGCGTCGTGAAGACCAGACCATGCTGCTCAACGACTCGCTCCAGCCTGAGGGCTACGCCGAGGCGCTGTTGGGCATGTCGTCGGGTGATGAGCGTACCTTTAGCCTGCACTATGCCGATGACTATGCTGACAGCAACCTGGCTGGTAAGGACGTGACCTTTCAGGTCAAGCTGACCACGGTGCGCGAAACGCGTCTGCCCGAGATCGATGACGATCTGGCCAAGATGGCTGGCGACTATGCTACCGTCGACGAGATGCGCGCCGGTGTAGCCGAGCGCCTGCAGGCCGAAGAAGAGCGCCGTGTACGTGCGCAAGAACGTGAGGCTGCTATCGACTTGTTGGTGAGTAATGCCAAAGTCGAGTATCCCGAAGAAGCGCTCAAGCACGAGATCGACGGGTCGCTCGCCAGGCAGCAAGCCAGGTTGCAGCAGTATGGCTTTACCTGGCCGAATTACCTAAAAATGATCGGCAAAACCGAGGATGACATGCGCAACGACATCCGCGAGGATGCCGAAAAGGGTATGATCCGCCGCCTGGTGATCAACAAGTTTGCCGAAGCCGAAAAACTCGAGGTCAGCAACGAAGAGATGACCAACGGCATCGGCAACTTGGCCGCCTCCTATGGAGAGCACGCCCAGCAGATTATTGACCAGATGCGCGATCGCCGCGCGCTGCTCTCGTTCTATGGCGATATGCTGATGGAAAAGTCGATGCGCCGCCTGGTGTCGCTGCTGACGGGCCGCCCTGAAGAACAGCCTGCCGAGGATGAGGTGCTTGAGCCAGGCACTGAGGAGGCTGAGACGCCCGAGGATCAGCTGGACGAGGCGTCCGAGGCGCCAGCGACCGAGTAAAGTTTGGTGTAGGGCTACGGAGGAAAACATATGTACCCGCGCAACTTGATCCCGATGGTGATCGAATCGAGTGGGCGTTCGGAGCGTGCTTATGATATCTATAGCCTGCTCCTGAAGGAACGCATCATCTTTTTGGGCTCTGCCATCGATGACAATGTCGCCAACCTGACGGTGGCACAGATCCTGTATCTGGCGCGCGAGGATCCCGAGCGCGAGATTCGTCTGTATATCCACAGCCCCGGCGGGATTATCTATGCTGGTCTGGCGATCTATGACACCATGCAGATGGTGCCCTGCCCGATCGAGACCATCGCCGTGGGCAGCACCGCCAGTTTTGGTACGGTACTGCTGGCAGCCGGCACGCCCGGACGCCGCTATGCGCTGCCAAACGCCACGGTGCACATCCACCAGCCTCTGGGCGGTGCCCAGGGCCAGGCTACCGAGATCCAGATTCAAGCAGACGAGATCCTGCGCCTGCGTAAGCGTCTGAACGCGATCCTGGCCAAGCACACCGGGCAGCCAATCGAGCGCATTGAACTCGATACCGAGCGCGACCACTTTATGACGGCCGAACAGGCCAAGGAATATGGCCTGGTGGATACTGTGCTGCAGCCCAACCAGCCCCAGCCGGAGCCCAAGGAATGACCGCAACGGGTGTAGCGGTCTGTTCGTTTTGCGGCAAGCCAGAGCACAATGTCAAACGCCTGATCTCGGGTCCCAACGGGGTCTACATCTGTGAGGAGTGTGTGGCGCTTTGCACCCAGATCCTGCAATCGGGCGAAGGTGAGCCCGGTGCCGAGCCGCTCGAAATGAGCGAGGCGCCCTCGCCGCACGAGCTCTACGAGGCGCTCAACGACTATGTCGTTGGACAGGAGCGTGCCAAGCGCGTGCTGGCGGTGTCGGTTTATAACCACTATAAACGCATCGCCGCGTCTCCCAGCGACGACGAGGTCGAGATCGCCAAGTCCAACATCATGCTGATCGGCCCCACCGGCTGCGGCAAGACGCTGCTGGCGCAGACCCTCGCGCGTGTGCTGAACGTGCCGTTTTGTATCGCCGACGCCACCTCGCTCACCGAGGCCGGCTATGTCGGCGAAGATGTCGAAAACATCCTGCTGAGGCTGCTGCAGGCGGCCGATTTCAACACCGAGCTGGCCTCGCGCGGAATTATCTATATCGACGAGATCGACAAGATCGCCAAGAAATCGGGCGAGAATCCCTCGATCACGCGCGATGTCTCGGGTGAGGGTGTGCAGCAGGGGCTGTTAAAGATCCTGGAAGGCACCATCGCCAACGTGCCCCCGCAGGGCGGCCGCAAGCACCCCCACCAGGAGTTTGTCCAGCTGGATACTTCCAATATCCTGTTTATCTGCGGCGGCGCGTTCCAGGGGCTCGAAGACATAGTGGCAGAACGCATCAAGTTAAAGGGCAGCCTCGGTTTTAACACCGAGGGTGCTGGCCGCGAGCAGCGCGGCTCGAACCTGCTACGCCAGGTCAACTCTTATGATCTGCTGCACTATGGGCTGATTCCCGAGTTCGTCGGGCGCCTGCCGGTGGTAGTGAATGTCGACCCGCTCGACGAAGACGCCCTGGTGCGTATCCTCACCGAACCCAAAAACGCCCTGGTGCGCCAATACAAGCGCCTGTTTGAGATCGACCAGGTGGCGCTCGACTTTACCGAAGGCGCCCTGCGCGAGACGGCCCGCGAGGCCATGCGCCTGGAGATGGGCGCGCGCGGTTTACGCAGCATCCTCGAGGAGACACTCCTCGACGTCATGTACGAGCTGCCCTCGCACCCCGAGTGGCAGACGTGGACGGTGACGGAGGAGGCTATCCGCAAGCGCCGCCTGGCTGGCCAGTCGCAGGCTGCCTGATCGCGCCGCCTCTCGCGCCAGTACTAGATTAGGAGGCAACCCCATGAACAGCTCCGAAATTCGCAGCCGCTTTTTGGCGTTTTTCGCTGCCCATGGGCATACCATCGTGCCGAGCGGCTCGCTGGTGCCCGGCAATGACCCGACCCTGCTGTTTGCCAATGCTGGCATGGTGCAGTTTAAGGATGTGTTTGTCGGCCTTGAACAGCGTCCCTACAAACGGGCGGTAACGGCACAAAAGTGTATGCGCGTCTCTGGCAAACATAACGACCTCGAGACGGTGGGCCCTTCGCCGCGTCATCACACCTTTTTTGAGATGCTGGGCAACTTTTCGTTTGGCGACTATTTCAAGCGTAATGCCATTATCCTTGCCTGGCAGTTCCTTACCGTAGAGCTGCAGCTCGACCCGCAGCGGCTCTGGCCGACGGTGTACCTCGACGACGACGAAGCCTTTGCGCTGTGGCAGGAGATCGCCGGCATGCCGGCTGCGCGCATTTCGCGCCTCGGCCGCGAAGATAACTTTTGGACGATGGGCGATACGGGCCCCTGTGGGCCGGATTCCGAGATCATGTACGACCGTGGAACCCAGTATTGTACCTGCCATCGTGACGACTGCAGCCCCGCTACCGGATGCGACCGCTTTCTCGAGATCTGGAACCTGGTCTTTATGCAGTTCGAAGCCCTGCAGGACGGCTCGGTTGTGCCGCTTCCCAAGCCCAGCGTGGATACCGGCTTGGGGTTGGAGCGCATCACTTCGATCCTGCAGGGGGTCGATAGCAACTATGGTACCGACCTCTTTATGCCGATCATATTAAAGGTGCAGAGCCTGCTCGGGCATAGCGATGCCCAGCGCCTTGCCAACCCGACCCCTTATCGCGTGATCGCCGACCACTCGCGCGCGCTGGCGTTTCTGATTGCCGATGGTGTACTGCCCGGCAACGAAGGCCGCAGCTATGTGCTGCGCATGGTGCTCAGGCGGGCGGCGCGCTACGGGCGCATGCTCGGCTTCCAGCAGCCGTTTTTGGCCGAGACGGTGCAATCCGTCATCGACCTGATGGGCGGACATTACACCGAGTTGGTCGCGCGGGCCGATTTTATCCGCCAGGTGGTGACGCGCGAAGAGGTCCAGTTCCTCAGCACACTCAGCCAAGGGCTGGTGCGCCTGGATGAAGTGGTAGCGCGTGTGCGTACTGCCGGCGAGACGGTCATCCCTGGCGCGGAGGCCTTTCGCCTTTACGATACCTATGGCTTTCCGCTCGAGCTGACGCGCGACGCTCTGGCAGAAAGCGGCATGACGGTGGATGAAGCCGGGTTCCGCCAGGCTATGGCCCAACAAAAGGAGCGTGCCCGCTCTGCCAAACAAACCAGCCTGGGGGCGGCGGCCGATATCTACCAGCACCTCGGCTTGGCGCCCAGCCAGTTCACCGGCTATGCCGGCACCTCTGGCGGCGGTACGGTCGTGGCCATGCTCAGCGATGGAAAAGCGGTTGACCGCATCAGCGCCGGCCAGGAGGCTGAAGTAGTGCTCGACAGCACTCCCTTTTACGGCGAATCGGGCGGCCAGGTGGGAGATAGCGGCTGGCTGCGCACCGAATTCGGCAGCGCGCGCGTGCTGGATACCTACCACCCGATAACATCCATCACCACGCATCGTATAAGCCTGGAAGAAGGCTCGCTGGCCGTTGGCGACCAGGTGCAGGCCGAGGTCGACTGTGAAAGGCGGCTCGACATCGCCCGTAACCACACCGCCACCCACCTTTTACACCGCGCACTGCGTCAGGTGTTGGGCGAGCACGCCGCACAATCCGGCTCACTCGTCACCGACCAGGTGCTGCGCTTTGACTTTTCGCACCTGCAGGCGCTCTCGGCAGACGAGTTGAGCGAGGTCGAGGATCGCGTAAATGCCGCGATCCGCGATGCGCGTCCAGTCTTCACCGAGGTGATGCCCTACGACCAGGCCATCCGCGGCGGTGTGGTGGCGCTCTTTGGTGAGAAATACGGCTCGGAAGTGCGGGTGGTTAACGTCGAGGATTTCAGCGCCGAGTTGTGCGGTGGTACGCATGTGCGTAATACGGGCGAAATCGGCCTGCTGTTGATCACGTCCGAGGGCAGCATCGGGTCAGGCTTAAGGCGCATCGAAGCCGTGACTGGCCGTGCCGCTCTGCAGTTAGTGCGCTCCCGCAACCAGACGATGCTGGACATGCGCCAAACGTTGGGTGCCAAGGCTGGGGAGGAGCTGCGGCGTACTCAAGCTCTGCTCGTTGAGTTGGAGCAGGCGCGCCGGCAGTTAGAGGCCGACCAGCGCCAGTTTGCCGAGGCCGAGGTCGATCGGCTGCTCGAAAGCGGCCGCGAGATTAACGGCGTGTATCTGCTGACAGTCCAGGTGCATGCGTCTTCGGCCGAAGCGCTGCGCGAGATGGCCGACCGCTTCTGCGACAAGTTTGGTTCCGCAATTGTGGCTTTGGGCGCGGTCATCAACGGAAAACCGCTCCTGGTGGTCTCTGTGACGCCGGATGTGATCGCCCGCGGCGCGCATGCCGGCCAGATGGTGGCAGCTGCCGCCAAGGAAGTAGGCGGTGGGGGCGGCGGTAAGCCCAATATGGCACAGGCGGGCGGACGCGACCCTGTCCGGCTGCCGGATGCTCTGGCCAAAATAACGGCTCTTGCCGAGGCCGTGCTCTCGCAGGTATAATTGCGGCATGAGTTTTATGGCGAATATCATGAACCCCGTCAAAGGGTTGCTGACACGGTTGTTCAACTCGCGCAACCTGGCAGCCAACGCTTTCTCGCGCCACAGTCTGATCACCTGGAGCGAAGGCAGCGTTCAGGCATGCATTGCCCGCTTTAACAACGGCTCTGCCGAGTTACTGGGCGTGGCCAATAGCCTGGTGAACGGCCTTGAGACGAGCGGTAATCCCGATATGGATCGTTGGGGCTTTGGCTGTGAGCAGGCCTTGCACCAGGCTGAGGAAATGACCCACGCCGAGGGTGGTACGCGTGTCGTTTCGGACCATCTGGCGCTCGGCATCCCCTGCGACCTCGTGCAAGCCATGCCCCTGGTCGTTACCCGCAATCGGCGCGGCCAAAACGACCCGATCGGCCGCATGGAGATCCAGGCACTGCTGGATCGCGGTTACTGCGAGGCCAGCGATTCGCTCGATATCCAGAACTCCAGGCTGCAGATCGTGCACAGCACCATCGGGCAGTTTCGCCTGGATGGACAGGTGGTTGCCAACCCGCTCGGGCTGCACGGCTCTGAACTTGAGGCTTCGCTCTACTTTTCGCTCTTGCCGCTCGAGTGGCTGCGTGCCAGTCAACGCCTGGCGCAGCAGCTCCTCGTGCAGGTTAGCCTGCTAGTGCCCGAAGAGGTCGCTCTGGCTAACTATATCAGCGACGAATCAGCCTGGCTGGTAATCCTGGACTATCACTATACCCTGATCGGCCTGGTCGCCGGCGGGCAGCTTTACTGGTCGAGCAAGATACCGATCGGCGAACGCGAGATCATTGCCGATGCCGGGCGTATGATGGCGATGCAGGGGCGCGAGGTGGACGTGCTGATGCGCACCTACCGCGAGGGGCGCCTCTCCGAGGAAGCCGAAAACCGCCTGGCCAGGGCGTTGTGGTATCACCTGAGGCGCTGGATGTCGACCCTGGCGCAGGAGGCGGCGGACGTCCTTGCCAACCTGCCAGAGCAGCCTGAGCGTATGTACTGGATCGACCAATCCGGCAACCTGAGCGAAGCGCAGGATGCGTTGCGCACTCAATTGTGGGCTCAGCTGATGGGCGGCGACAGCGCCCCGGAGATTGTCGAACTAGAGACGACACGTGTATCCGAGATCATGGATTGCACTGCTCAGACCAACAGCCCCGTATATACCCTTACACGGGCAACCGCCCTGACGGTAGCGCGTATTACCAGCAATACCGATAAATGGGATTGGCGGTTGTTGCAGAGTGTACGCAAGTTGGGATAGGAAATCGGAGGATCGTTGGTAACCGCGAATGTGCTCTATCTGAGCCAGCACGATACCCTCGACGCGATTCGGTCGTATATGCGCACGTTGCCGGTGGGTACGCAGCTGTGGCTGGTTGCCCCGATTCTCTCGCGCACTTTTGATAGTTTGGTCAACCTCAAACTGCTCAAGCGAGCTGCGGATGCCGCCGCGCTGGACCTGCGCCTGGTGTCCTTGCGCGGCCCGGTACGTTTGCTTAGCCGCGAGGCAGACATCCCCACCTATTTGTTCCTGCCGCTCGGCC
>ENA-UOUL01005067-UOUL01005067.1-bioreactor-metagenome-genome-assembly--contig:-NODE-5067-length-11647-cov-2.886258_pt1 | contig 11647 bp, 10 predicted proteins | sample MGYA00249838_ERZ747220 | MGnify/ENA primary metagenome ERZ747220 (study PRJEB28778, sample SAMN05720191) | bioreactor metagenome | isolation source: Anaerobic biogas reactor | place: USA:Washington...
AATAGTGCGCCAAGAAGCGCAGGAGGTCAATTTTATGCGAGCTTTCGTTACTGTCGTTGGAAAAGATAAGGTCGGCATCATCGCCGCCATATGTATTCTTCTTGCAGAGAAAAATGTCAACATTCTGGATATCAGCCAGACCATTTTGCAGGACTGCTTCACAATGATAATGCTTGTGGACGCTTCCGACTCCACCGTCCCCTTTGACGCTCTCGGGGAAAGCCTTTCGGAGCTTGGCAGAAAAATGGAGCTTACCATCCGCATACAGCGTGAGGAAATCTTCAACGCCATGCACAGGATTTAAGGCGGGAGAGAACATTATGATAAATCAAGGTGAAATTTTACAGACTATAGAAATGATCGATCAGCAGCATCTGGATGTCCGTACGATCACGATGGGCATTTCCCTGCGTGATTGCGGTCATCCCGATATAAAGGTTAGCTGCGATAAGATATACGATAAAATCTGCCGCTGTGCCGGCAATCTTGTAAGGACGGGCGAACAGATTGAGGCAGAGTTCGGCATCCCAATCGTCAACAAGCGCATTTCCGTTACGCCCATTTCGCTTGTTGCGGAATGCTGCGAAGCCGAGGACTACGTACCCTTTGCCAAGGCTCTTGACAGGGCGGCAAAGGAGGTCGGCGTCGATTTTCTGGGCGGATATTCCGCACTTGTTCACAAAGGCTGCACCGTTGGAGATTCAAGGCTTATCCGGAGTATTCCTCAGGCTCTTGCTGAAACAGACCTTGTCTGTTCCAGTGTAAACGTCGGCACGACCCGCGCCGGAATCAACATGAATGCAGTGCGCCGTATGGGTGAAATCGTCAAGCAGACAGCAGAGCTTACCCGCGATAACGGCAGTCTCGGCTGCGCCAAGCTTGTCGTGTTCTGCAATGCCGTTGAGGATAACCCGTTTATGGCCGGAGCTTTCCATGGTATCGGTGAACCCGAATGTGAAATCAACGTCGGCGTATCAGGACCCGGGGTTGTTTATGAAGCTCTCAAGGCAGCAAAGGGGCAGCCGCTCGATGTTGTTGCCGAAACGATCAAAAGGACAGCTTTCCGCATAACGCGCGTAGGTCAGCTCGTTGCACAGGAGGCATCATCCCGTCTGGGTGTTCCTTTCGGAGTCGTTGACCTCTCTCTTGCACCCACTCCCGCTATCGGTGACAGCGTTGCAGATATTCTTGAGGAAATGGGTCTGTCATCAGTCGGAGCACCCGGCACGACCGCGGCCCTTGCTCTTCTTAACGATGCTGTCAAAAAGGGCGGCGTCATGGCGTCAAGCAATGTCGGCGGGCTTTCGGGCGCTTTCATTCCCGTCAGCGAGGATGCGGGCATGATAGCCGCCGCCAAGGCAGGACACCTCTCCATCGAAAAACTTGAAGCGATGACCTGCGTCTGCTCTGTGGGACTTGACATGATAGCTATCCCCGGCGACACCTCCGCGGAAACCATCGCCGCCATAATCGCGGACGAAGCCGCGATAGGAATGGTGAACAATAAGACGACGGCTGTCCGCATCATACCCGCAGTCGGGAAAAAGGTCGGTGATATGGTCGAATTCGGCGGTCTTTTGGGCAGTGCCCCAATAATGCCCGTAAACACCTGCTCGCCCGCTGAATTTGTCATGCGCGGTGGGCGAATCCCCGCACCTATGCACAGCCTGCGGAACTAAGTGCATATTTTTTGAACATAATAACATCGCAGGCAGCTATATCTGACAATTTATTACCGGGAGTTTTTATATATGGATCAATGTAAAATAGACCGTATAAACGAACTTGCGCGCTTGGCTAAGCAGCGTGAGCTGACAGCTGAAGAAACCGAAGAACGCCGGATACTCCGCGAAGAGTATTTAGCAGAATGGCGAGCAGGCACAAAGGCGGCGCTTGACAGGGTCTATATAATCGACGAAAACGGCGTCAAGCGCAAACTGACAGAATAAAAAGGCGGCGGAGTTTCCGCTTCCAAATATATGATTCCCGTGGCCGCCAGCTACGGGGAGAGGAGAAAAATTAATGCTGAAAAATACGGAAAAAACAATGGACAAAATCGTAGCGCTCTGCAAGAACCGCGGCATCATATACGCAGGTTCCGAAATCTACGGCGGACTTGCAAACAGCTGGGATTACGGTCCTCTCGGAGTCGAGCTGAAAAACAACATAAAGCGCGCATGGTGGAAAAAATTTGTACAGGAAAACCCATACAACGTCGGTTTGGACTCTGCAATTTTAATGAATCCGCAGGTCTGGGTCGCTTCCGGTCACGTCACCACCTTCAACGATCCGCTCATTGACTGCAAAGCCTGCAAAATGCGTCACCGTGCAGATAAGCTGATTGAGGAATGGATGAAGGAACGCCCCGGAGAAGACGTCAACGTGGAAGCCATGACGAATGAAGAAATGGTCGCCTTTATCCGCGACAACAGTATCGCCTGCCCCGGTTGCGGAAAGTCCGATTTTACAGATATACGCAAATTCAATCTCATGTTCAAGACTCATCAGGGCGTTACCGAGGACAACTCAACCGAAGTCTACCTCCGTCCCGAAACCGCTCAGGGAATTTTTGTGAATTTCAAGAATATTCAGCGCACAACGCGCCGCAAGATACCCTTTGGCGTTTGCCAGATAGGAAAGAGCTTCCGCAACGAGATCACTCCCGGCAACTTCATCTTCCGAATCCGCGAATTCGAGCAGATGGAGCTTGAGTTCTTCTGTGAGCCGGGAACCGACCTTGAGTGGTTCAATTACTGGCGCACATACTGCCATGAGTGGTTGCTCAATCTCGGCATGACCGACGAGAATCTTCGCCTGCGCGACCATGAAAAGGAGGAGCTTTCCTTCTATTCAAAAGCCACGACAGACTTTGAATACCTTTTCCCCTTCGGCTGGGGCGAGCTTTGGGGCGTTGCCGACCGCACAGACTACGACCTTACCCAGCACCAGAAGGTATCGGGACAGGATATGGATTATTTCGATCAGGAAAAGAACGAGCACTATATTCCCTATGTCGTTGAGCCTTCGCTCGGCGCCGACCGCGTAACGCTCGCATTCCTTGTGGATGCATATGATGAGGAGATTGTCGACGCTGAGAAAAACGACACCCGTGTCGTCCTGCATCTCCATCCGGCACTTGCACCCATAAAGTGTGCTGTCCTCCCCCTTTCCAAAAAGCTGGGTGAACCGGCAGAGGAGCTTTTCCGCAGTCTGCAAAAACATTTTATGGTCGAATACGATGAGGCAGGCTCTATCGGGAAGCGTTACCGCCGCCAAGACGAAATCGGCACGCCTTTCTGCGTGACCTATGACTTTGACAGCGAAAACGACGGCTGTGTCACCGTTCGTGAACGCGATTCCATGACGCAAGAGCGTGTCAAGATTGACGAACTTGCAGAATATATTTCCAAGAGACTGGAATTCTGATTTTATTTTGCGCCGCTTTTTAGCGGCGCAAAATAAATGCTTTATATGTCTTGAAAGGATAAACTTATGGTAACCGGTCAGCAATTCGTTAAAAAAATCGGGTCTTTCGGCAGTTTTGTTTTTCTGCTGCTTTTCGTGCTCTTTTTTATTATCTGCTTTTCATCGGGCAAAGATCCTATTCCCGGGTACGAAAGCCCTCATGAAGCATCATATTACTTCCAGAACGAACACACCCTATCAGAGCTGAAAACCGAGCTTGAAACGAATGTTTTCCCCCACCTTACAGGGATAAGGGACTGCAGGGTTTCAGACGGAAAACTTGTTATCACCATTGAAAGCAGCAGCTTTGCTTCTAACCGCTCCGCTATCCTCAGGTATTACGAGGAGAGCCTATTTGAATTCGTTCACGCATAATCTTTTCCATACAATATCGATGCAGAGCAAAGATGAAGCTTTGTTCTCAGGAGGTCAACATGAAAGACGGACTTGTTAAAGTCGCCGCCGGAACTCCCGAAATCCGCGTGGCAGACTGCGAATATAACAAAAATTCAATAATAAATCTTATAAAACAAGCAGAACGTAACAACGTTAAAATTATGGTACTGCCCGAGATGTGCCTTACAGGCTACACCTGCGGCGATCTTTTCTTACAGCGCACACTGATAAAGGGTGCCGAGTCCGCACTCAACCATATTTTAGTCTCTACCGCGGAAACAGATATGCTGTTTGCCGTCGGATTACCTGTGTTCTACAACGGAAAACTCTACAACTGCGCCGCGGTTTGCTGCAAGGGTCAGCTCCTTGGGCTTGTTCCAAAGCTCAACCTTCCGAATTACGGCGAGTTTTATGAGAAGCGATGGTTTGTCGAAGGCGAAAAGGAATGCAGGATAACGTCCTATGCCGGACGGGAAACCTATTTCGGTACGGGAATACTGTTCAAATGCAGAAGCATAGCTAATCTATGCATCGGCGTTGAGATATGCGAGGATCTATGGTCGGTAACGCCTCCCTCTTCAGAACTTGCCCAGGCGGGTGCAACAGTCATATTAAACCTTTCCGCCAGCCATGAAATAGCTTCGAAGAACGCTTACCGCCGCAGTCTCGTCACGGGTCAGTCCGGAAGACTTATATGCGGATATATCTATGCGGATGCCGGCGAAGGCGAGAGCACTACCGATATGGTGTTCGCGGGACATGATATCATTTCCGAAAACGGCATGATTCTTGCCGAGCACAGCTTCGGAACAGGGCTTATTATTTCCGAGCTGGATGTTAATTACCTTAGCTATGAGCGCGCAAGAATAGGAACATTTACCTATTCGTATGACAGCCGGTTTGTCAACATCGGTTTTTCCCTTATGACAAAAAACACAAATTTAACCAGAGTCATTTCTCCCACGCCCTTTGTTCCGCATGACCTCACAGAGCGCATGAACCGCTGTGAAGAGATTCTCCGCATAGCCGCTCTGGGTCTTAAAAAGCGCATAGAACATACCGGCGTTGAACATCTCGTTATCGGTATTTCAGGCGGGCTTGATTCTACGCTTGCCATGCTGATTTCTACAAGGGCGGTCGATGCTCTGAATATTCCGCGAAGCAATATCATTGCCGTCAACATGCCTTGCTTCGGTACAACAGAACGTACAAAGAGCAATTCGGAAGTCTTGGCAGATGAGCTTCGCACCACACTCAGAACTATTAACATAACAAACTCCGTCACACAGCATTTCGCCGATATAGGTCATAGCGAGAGCGATTTCTCGGTAGTATATGAAAACTCACAGGCACGCGAACGCACACAAGTGCTTATGGACATTGCCAACGGCTGCAAAGGTCTTGTTGTCGGAACCGGAGATATGTCCGAACTTGCGCTGGGCTGGGCGACATACAACGGCGATCACATGTCCATGTATGGCGTAAATTCGGGAATTCCCAAAACCCTGGTGCGCTATCTTGTGGAGTACTGTGCGGATGTTGCGGAGTCAAGTAAGCTTTCGGAAGTTCTGCGCGACATTCTGGCAACTCCTGTGTCACCGGAGCTGCTTCCCGCCGCAGACGGCGATATAAGCCAGAAAACAGAGGAACTTGTAGGTCCGTATGAGCTCCATGATTTCTTCCTATATCACTTTATCCGCCGCGGATGTGAGCCTAAGAAGGTGCTTCGTCTTGCAGAATACGCTTTTGATGGTGATTATGACAGCAGCACCATCCTCAAGTGGCTTCGCATCTTTATCCGCCGATTTTTCTCTCAGCAGTTCAAGAGGAACTGTCTGCCTGACGGTCCGAAAGTCGGAACGCTCTCCCTCAGTCCGCGGGGCGACCTAAAAATGCCCTCTGACGCGGTGTGCGACTTATGGCTGAAGCAGCTCGAAAACCTTTGATTATTTTGTCAGCTTATATTTAGGAACGTATTCGCAGAAGCAGCTGGTATCATTCTATTGTAATATAAAAATGTCCGCAGCCTAAATAAAGCTGCGGACATTTTATTATCTTTTAAATTAACGATGCGGCTATCAATTTTTTTGTGTAATCCGTTTTAGGAGAGTTAAATACTTGCTCCGGCTTCCCCTGTTCAATAATACGCCCTTCGTTCATAATCAATACTCTATCGCTGATTTGGCGTATTACGTTGAGGTCATGCGAAATAAAAAGATAGCTAAGGTCAAGTTCTTTACGAAGCTCCAAAAGAAGTTCAAGTATCTGCGCCTGAATAGTTACATCAAGAGCGGAAACAGGCTCATCCGCTATGATAAAGCGCGGTCTTTGTATAAGCGCAACTGCAATCCCCACACGCTGGCGCTGACCTCCGGACAGCTCCCGCGGTTTTCTGTCTGCATATTCGGGACCAAGCCCTACACGCTTGAGCATATCCTTGACGCGCTCTTTGCGCTCTTCCTTACTATACTTTCCATAGGCTCTCAGCGGCTCTTCCACGATCCACTCAATCGCTTTTGCGGGATTGAGCGAACCCTTGGGATCCTGAAAAACCATCTGCGGTCTGTTTGTATAATGAATTATATCCCCGTCGCAGTCGGTGTGCAGACCTAAAATCGTTTTGGAAAGCGTCGATTTTCCGCAGCCTGATTCACCGACAAGGCCGAGTATTTCACCTTGGCTTACCTCGAAATTTATATCGAAAAGCACCTGTTTTTTCGTCTTTCTTCCGAGAAAGCCATGATTGATATAATAGGCATTAAGGTTTTTGACCTCTAAAACAGTATCAGGCATTAACTTTTCTCCTTGCCGACACTGCGGCAACAAGCTCCTTGGTATACTCATGCTGAGGATCACTGAAAACCTGCTCCGTATCGCCGTATTCGACAATTTCGCCGTTGTACATTACAGCCACTTTCTTACAGACACGCTTTATAACTCGCAGATCATGAGAAATGAACAGCAGGCTCACTCCGCATTTCTCGTTAAGGCGCTTGAGCAAATCAATAATCTGTGCCTGCACCGTAACGTCAAGAGCCGTTGTCGGCTCGTCCAGAATAAGAAGCTTGGGATGATTTATAAATGCGGCGGCTATCATAGCCCTCTGTCTCTGCCCGCCGGAGAGCTGATGCGGATACTTTTTATAGGTCATGTCGGGCTCCGGCAAACCAACAAGCTTCATTACTTCAAGCGCCATGTTGCGTCGTTCTTCCGCTTTTAGCTTGAAGTGCAGCTTTACGGTTTCCTCGATCTGGCGGCCAATCTTCATAAGCGGGTCAAGACTCGTCATCGGCTCCTGAAAAATCATGGAAGCCACATTGCCGCGAAGCTTCCGCATCTCCCGCTCCCCAAGCGGGACAACATCCTTGCCGTCCAGAAAAACCTGACCGCGCGCAATGCGCCCCGGTGGACTGGGTATCAATTTGAGAACCGACAGCGCAGTCACTGTCTTGCCACACCCAGACTCTCCCACGATGCCAACAGGCTCCCCCGGCATGACACTGAAAGAAATCCCATCCACCGCCCGGATGCGCCCCTTCTCAGTCGAGAATTCGACGACCAAATCCTCTACGCGGACCACCGGTTCCACTCCGGAGCGATCGGACCCGTCCTTACCTCTGTTGGGATTCACATCGCTCATGATGCGGTCACTTTCTTCGGATCCAACGCATCCTGCAAGGCATCCGCAAATAGATTGAAGGCGATCACCAACAGGAAGAGAAAACTCGAGGCTGCAACGAAATTGTTGAAGATACCAGCCGACACCTCGAAGGTTGATTCCGACAACATCGTTCCCCAGCTCACCCCATGTTTCACACCGAGTCCGAGATAGGTCAGGATCACCTCGCTCTTGATCGCACTCACAAAGGCGATGGTTCCTTGCACGAGCAGAATATGAAACGTATTTGGAATCACATGACGGAAGATGATCGTCATGGAACCCACCCCCAGTGCTTTGGCGGCCTGAACATACTCTAGGCTCTTGATCTTGATCACCTCGCCTCTCACGATCCTGCATGTGCTCGACCAAAAGGTCGCGATCATCGCCACATGCATCGCATACGGCTGATCCCTCAGCGCAAAGGCAACCGCAGCCACAAACAGGTAAAAAGGTATGGCATCCAGGCATCCGTAGAGCCACATGATCACCTCATCCACTATCGTACGGTCAAAGTAACCGGCCACCGCACCCAATATCCCCCCGATCACGGTCGAAAGAATGGCCACAATCAGGCCCACTTCGAAAGCGGTTTTTGTGCCTTGAATCGTGCGGGCGTAAATGTCCTGCCCGTTGATGTTGGTCCCAAACCAGTGCTCGCGGCTCATTCCCGTATAACAATTAAGGTTCAACAATTAAGGTTCTAGCCGAGCTGAGGAACGAAGCTCGGACTTGAACGATGGTTGAACAAGCCGACTATGCGGCAGGCGGGAGTGGTAATGCGTTTTCTATTGGGTTGTGATCCCGTGAAGAGGGATGAAAAGACAACCCGCTGAAGCAGAGACGCATGTAATTTGGGTGCGACAGGCGTTGGAAAAGAGCCCTGGGAGAAGCCAGAGGGAGTGGAGACGGATAGGACTCGGGCAAAAGTCGGGGAATTCCAGCTCGATTTCGGGCAATGGGCAAAACGGTGGTATTGCGCTTCCGGGTGGAACAGCTTCCGAACTTGGAGTTGGTTGTGTGGATGATTTCATGAAGCCACACGCAGGGAATTCAGAAAGAGAGCATGGAGTTGTGCGGGTGGAGCGCGGGCGAAGAGCCGGGTGCGTTGCATCGTAGCGCCACAGCGTGGGCAAATGAAGGGGCGTTGAGGAGGTGGCGCAAGGAGTTGGCCCTGATTTGTAAATGCATCGAGGAGCAACTGCAGCCACTCAAGGGTGGCTTTGCCGCGGGAGTGCATAAAGCCGCGATAGCGGATGCGGTGGAATCGTGCCGGGAGTGCATGCTGGAGGAATCGGCGAACAAATTCCACACCCTCGATCAGGCGGGACTCGAAACTGCCCGCATCGCGGTTTTTGACGCGGATGCGCACATGCCCGTCCTCAACGCCGAGGATACGCCCATCGCTGATGACGCTGCGGTGGATGTATTGCCCGAGATATTTGACGGCGTTGTGTCCGCTTCCGGCAGGATCCACCGAAGCGTTCCATGGCATTTTGACAAGGCTCCAGAAGAGCTCCTTATTGATCAATCCGAAGGCGAGCAGGTGCCTGCACAGCAAGGTGCGCAAGCGGGTGGCCAAAGGCTGGGCATGGAGCAGGAACCTGCGTTGTCTGCTCCTTTTGAGATGCCACTTAATGTCGAGACCGACCGCGGGAACGACATAGTGAACATGGGGGTGCCACATCATCTCCTGAGTCCAGCTCTGATACACGCCAAAGAACCCATTACGTTCAAAACCGCAGCGGGCCGGATCGGCAAGCAACTCAGCGAGGGCCTGTGAGCTGCAACGCATCAACAACTCCATCGCATCGCGATTGCCACGAATAACCTCCCTGAGTTGAGTCGGCACGGTGAAGGTGACCATGTAGTAAGGCACGGGCAGGAGTCTGCCCAGTTGTTTACCCACCCACTCTTGTGTATCGGATGCTCCGCAGCGTGGACAAAGGCGGTGATTGCAACTGTGAAATGCGTGATGCTCATGGCCACAGGAGCAGACATAGCGATGCCCTCCCATGGCCGGAGTGCGGCATTGCAAAATGGCTTGCAAGGCCCGTCGCTGATCACGGGACATGTCCTTAGCATAACGCACCAGGAATGCTGGCGCAAAATGCCCGATCACCGAGGCAACCGTCCAAGGCGGGAATACTCCGTGAGCGGGGCTTTGCCTTTGCCCGCAAGACGGCATCTTCAACGCCCGAGGATCGGAGCCACCAGTTTGTCCACGTAGCCGATGGCCTCAATGTGATTGATCGGGGTGAGATGAGTGTAGATGGTGGTGGTCTCGATATGTGCGTGCCCCAGATAGGATTGCAACTGGTGCAGGGGCACCCCTGCCGCGGCCAGATGAGTGGCAAAACTATGCCGGAGGTTGTGGCAGGTTACCTTCTTGCTTACTCCCACCTTGCGGGCTGCGGCTAAAAGATGACTGCGAAGACTGCCCGTATCCATCGGATCGACCGCTGCCCGCATGTGCAGGGCTGCCCCTTGGGAGTCCCGCAAACCACGCCCGACTGCGGGAAAAATCCACTTCGGGTTCCGGTGTATCGCCCAGTAGCGCCTGAGCTCCTCGTAAACCGGCGTGCTCAGGATCGTGTATCGGTCCTTACCTCCCTTCCCATCCCGAATGCACAAACGGTTCTGCTCTCCGTCGATGTCATCCACGGTGAGGTGAATACACTCCCTTACCCTCAATCCACTCGCGTAGATCAACAACAAAGGCATCCGGTAGCGCAACAGCGGCACCGCACGGATCACTTGCGCAACCTCCTCCGTGCTCAATACTGTCGGCAGCACCTCACGATCCCTGGCTTTGATCTCATCGAGACTCTCAAAACCCAAATGCAGCATGCCACGGTAAAAATGCTTCACCGCAGCAAGCATCTGGCGGCAACTCTTAGGCGCCCATTTGCGGTCCCGCCTCAAGTGCACGAAGAACGCCCGCAACTGCACTTCGCTCAACCCCTCGGGATCCTTGCCGTAGTGCTCCGAGAGAATCCTCATTGCCCGGTAATAGCTGCCAGATGTACGATCCCTGAAGTCCTGCAACTCCAAATACTCCGCAAAACGAAGCATTGACCCATACCGGTGCGCTCTATACTCTGATGGCCTTAACTTTTTTTATTAGTCATAGGCCACAAAGCTTATCACCTCAACCCCTCCTTGACACGCTTAATCCCCAACACCCCTCCCGACCCCAACTGCCGCGTAGCGGCTTCGTTCAACCATCCGCCTGTAACGCACTCCAATTCTGCCCGATCCATCCGGCCCATACCCCGCATGCGATCACAAAAAACACACTTACGATTACCAGAGCCGCAATGCCCATCGGATCCCGGGCAAACTTGCGGATCGACTTGGTCCAAAGGGACTCACTCCGGTAGTGGGACGTGTCCGGAGCGGGAATCACATTCGCAACGGGCTGTTCTGCAGCTCCTTCGACCACTGAAGGATCCTCACGTTTCTCACTGGATGGTGGTTGCGTATCCATGGGGTCAGGCACCGTTCGGGTTGAGTGGTTTCATCACAGGGATCACGAATTGAGGGCCACTCTCGGATCGATCATCCGGTAAACGATATCGGTAAACACCAGAGCGATCACATACAGGATCGCGGTCGATGTCACTACCGCCTTTACGATCGGAAGATCACCGGTCGTGATTGCGTTGTAGGTTATCAAACCAACTCCGGGAATATTGAAGTAGCGCTCAATCACAAGATTGCCGGCAATTACGACAAAGGGAAGGGAAATGATCACGCGGGTGGATATCGGGATCATCGCGTTCTTGAGGATGTGGGCTGAAAGGATGCGGAAGCGGCTCACCCCATAGGCGCGGGCGGTCCGCACATAGTCCCGGTTGAGCTCCTCAACAATCACCGCTCTGAAGAACCGCGTGTTGTAACCCAGACCAACAAACACAATGACCATCGTCGGCACCGCCACATAGTGGACATAGTCGGCCACATTCGACACCACCCACCCCTGCACCGGAAACAGATTCAGCCCGTAGACGGAACAGAACACGATCTGAAATATGATCACCACGATAAGAAAACTGATGCTCATCCCGACCACCGCAAAGACCATGATACCCTTGTCAACAAATCCACCCCGGTTGTTCGCCGCGA
>ENA-UOUL01005068-UOUL01005068.1-bioreactor-metagenome-genome-assembly--contig:-NODE-5068-length-11646-cov-4.810096_pt1 | contig 11646 bp, 8 predicted proteins | sample MGYA00249838_ERZ747220 | MGnify/ENA primary metagenome ERZ747220 (study PRJEB28778, sample SAMN05720191) | bioreactor metagenome | isolation source: Anaerobic biogas reactor | place: USA:Washington...
GGTAAGTTTCTGGCCCGACCCGGTTGCTGAACGCCCATTAATTGTACCAGCAACATCAAGCCCATTATTAACAGTAACAGGTGTTGCCATGCTCCCTGTCCAGAGCCCTGCATCTGTAGTTTCCTCTATGGTAAAACTGGAATTTGAGCCGTAATTGTCACTGGTTAATTTTAAATGATTTGTTCCATCATTAGACGCAGTTATACTCATGGCATACCTGCCTTCATGTCCTCCGCTGTTAGAAGTGAGGACTGCCCCAAAGATATCAACCTGATTTGTTGTCTGTGAATAATCCAGTGCAAAAGATAAACTGCTTGTACCCTCAGAACCATCAATTATTTTCAGACGCCCATTCCCATCTATTGTTACAGATACATTACCAAGCATAGACTCTATTTCAGATAAAAGTCCCTGAATGGTATCTGTGGTAGTTTCATCGATCGTATATGAGCCTGATACCTCACTACCATTTCGAGTTGTCCCTGAACGGCGGCAAGGTCGGCGATCACGTTTTCGACCCCGGTTGGACGGATTACAAGGACACCTGCCTGTACGTGTCCTTCGACATCGCGCAGGCGCTCCGCCCCGGGGAGAATACCTTCGGCGCCATGCTGGGCAACGGCTTGTACAATGTGATCGGCGGGCGCTATACCAAGTTTACCGGTTCTTTCGGTCCGCCGAAAATGATCTTGCAGGCCCATATTGTTTATAGGGACGGCACGGAGAAGGTGGTAACAAGCGACGCTTCCTGGAAAACCCATGACAGCCCCATTACGTTCTCCTGCCCTTATGGCGGTGAAGACTATGACGCCCAAAAGGAACAGTCGGGCTGGAATGCGCCGGGCTTCGATGCCGCAGCATGGGACGTGGCCACGGTTACGGACGGACCGGGCGGCGTATTGCGTGCCCAGGAAGCACCGCCCGTCAAAATCATGGAGACCTACGGTATCGCAGCCATAAAGAAGACAGCCCCGGGCTGTTACGAAGCAGATATGGGCCATAACCTTTCCGCCCGGCCGGTGCTCAAGGTGCGCGGCAAGGCCGGCGACCGGGTCACACTGCGCGTGGGCGAGCGCCCCGGCCAACCCTGGGAAGACCATTCCTACACCTATACCTTGCGCGGCGGTGGCGCCGAAACGTACACGCCTTATTTCACTTATTTCGGCTTTCAGTACATATTCGTGGAGGGCGCGGACCTGGAGGCCGATGCCACGGGGGAACGACCTGTGTTGCTTGACCTGGCTTCGGAATTCGTTACCAGTGCCGCGCCGGTCGTGGGCGCGTTCCAATGCGGCAACCCGCTCCTGAATGAGATCAATGACATGGTGGCCCGATCCGTGCGTAGCAACCTGCAGAGCGTGCTGACCGACTGCCCGCATCGGGAGAAACTGGGCTGGCTGGAAGTCTCCCATCTTATGGGCCCGTCCATCCTCTATTACTACGACGCCCGCGGCCTGTACCGCAAGATCTGCCGGGACACCACGGAATCACAACTCGAAAACGGGTTGGTGCCGGACATCGCCCCGGAATACACCCGATTCACCAAGGGTTTCTTTGAGTCCGCCGAATGGGGCAGCGCGGCTGTCCAGCTGCCCTGGTTGCTGTACCGCTGGTACGGTGACACGGACATCCTCGCGAGACAATATGACACCATGGCCCGCTATACGGACTACCTCGCCACCACGCGGGACGCGAAGGGACTTGCCAAGGCCGGGCTGGGCGACTGGTATGACTGGACGCCGGAAAAGGGCCATGCAGGTTACGCCCAGCTGACACCGGGCGAACTGACCGCCACGGCCATGCTTTTTGACAACGCCCGCATTCTCAGCCGGACCGCCGCCCTGCTCCACAAGCACGGAGACGTGGAACGATTCAACCGCCTGTCGGAACAAGTGCGGGAAGATTTTATTACCGCCTATTATGATTCCGCGTCCCATACCGTGGCCACAGGCAGCCAGTCCGCCTTGGCCGTGGGCTTGTTCTTCGGCCTGATACCCGAAACGGACCGGGAGGCTGTGCTCGCCACATTGACGGCGAAACTGGAACAGGACGCCTTTAAACCCAGTACGGGCGAGGTGTGCTTCCGGTATCTGTTGCTGGCGCTGGCCCAGGCCGGACGAAACGATCTCGTTTACCGGATTATCAACCGTACAGACTGCCCCGGTTACGGGTGGATGCTCCGCGAATTCGGCCTCAAGACCCTCTCCGAACAGTGGGACAAGCCGGGTTCTTACCTGAACCACTGCATGTTCGGCCATGTGCAGGAATGGTTCCAGCGCCATGTGCTGGGCATCGGCCAGGCGGAGGACAGCACCGGCTTTGAACGCCTCCTTCTCACGCCGACGCCCGTGGGGGATCTTACCGAAGCCTCAGGCCATTTTGACAGCCCGCGGGGGCGGATTGCGGTGGCCTGGAAACAGGAAGCCGGCGAGTTTTCCCTTGACCTTATCATCCCCGGCAACACGGACGCCACGTTGGTGTTGCCCGTACCCGCGAACAGCACGCTTATGGAATCCGGCGCGGATGCAGGCCAGGCGTCGGGCATTGCCGCCATCGATCTGGAAGGCGACCACCCCGTCATCACTCTCGGTTCCGGTGAATACCGCTTTCTCTGCCGTCCTGCAAAAACACCATGAGGGGGACAGCAAGGATTGCGTACCTTAAAAGTCTTCTGGTACGCTGGACCGAAAGAAACCAAGGTTCTGGAAATTATCGCTATGAAACGAAATCTCTTACTCCTGTTATGCTGCGCCTTCGGGTGCTTTATCGCGGCATTCCCCTGCGTGGCGCAAACGGCTGTTACTGACGGCGCGCCGCGCCATATCGTTATGGTTCTGGTGGATGCGCTTCGGGCCGATCACCTGGGCTGCTATGGGTATGCACGGAACACGTCGCCCTTTCTGGACCAACTTGCCGCGGAGAGCGTGCTTTTTGAACGGGCATACAGCCAGTCTTCGTTTACGGTGGAGTCCACCATCTCCCTCTTCACAAGCCTGTATCCCTCGTCGAATGCCTGGGGTGGCGGCCAATATGCCAATACAAACCCCGAGGTGCCCGACCTGGCAACGCTGTTGGGTTCCGGGGGCTACCATACCGCCTATTTCTCCACTAATCCGACCCTTGATTACACGGCGTTGCATAAGTCGTTTCAGGAACACGAGTTTCTTGCGAAGACCTTCGACAAGAAGAGTCGCAGCCCGGAACTTACCGCCCGCGCATTGCGTTTTATTACCGAAAGAAAAGACGAAAAGACGTTCATGTATCTGCACTATGTCAGTCCGCATACGCCGTACACCCCGCCGGATGACTATTATCTCCGCTTCGCGCCGGAGGTTTTTCCAAAGCCCCTGGACGCCATCGACGATGTACGTGCCCATTTGGACACCCTGCTGGAAGAGGGTTTCGGACCGGGTGAAGCCCGCTTTGAAGACCTGATGCTGCGCTACGACGCTGAAATCGCCTTGGAGGATGACGCCATTCGGAACCTGTTCGAAGGAATGCGGCAGCTGGGCATCACGGAAGACACGCTGTTTATTTTCCTTGCCGACCACGGGGAGGAGTTCCTGGAGCACGGGTTCGTCGAACATGCCTGGTCCCTCTTTCCGGAATCCATCCATGTGCCCCTGTTCTTCTGGATGCCGAAACGGCTCGCGCCTGGACGCGTGGCGACGCCTGTAGCCCTGGTGGATGTCCTGCCCAGCATACTTGATCTGGCCGGGTTGCCTTCCGCGCCGCATACGGTGGACGGCGTCCCGCTGTTCCACCTTGAAAATGGACACTGGCTGCCCCGGCCAAAAGAAAAGGCCCTTATTTCGGAACTCCTCAACCCGGCGCGCAACGTGGTTCGGTCCGTGGTGGAGGGCGATTATCTCTATGTCGCCGCCACCAAATGGCTGAGCTTGAAAGAATGCGTGGAGGTGGCGCAAAACATGTCCGCCGTGCGCGCTGAGACGCTGACAGGTACGCGTCCTTCCCCGGATCCGTGGGGACCCCTACACTATGAGGCGCTTTTTAATCTCAAAACGGACCCCACCGCGAAGGACAACGTGCTGGAACAGTTGCCGGAGATCCGCGACCGTATGCGGAAGATTCTGGGGGATATGAAGGCTCGTGCGCCGGAACAGGTCCCGGACCCTGTCAAGATTTGCCGCATCCCTTTCGTGATTACCTACGAGATGCGAAAATTTCTGGTGGAGCAGGGCTATTTGAAACCGGAAGATATGACAGGGCCGGACGCGGCGGAAACGGAGGAGCTGATTCGCGGGCTAGGGTATTTCTAGATAGTTGAGGCAGCACGATTGGCCCGGAAGTGACTGACCACGAAAGACACGAAATAAACGGAAGGAAAAGGTGTGCAGGAAACTGTCACACCCCTGACCCCTGACCCCTAGCCCCTGGCCCCTAAAACCGCGCGCCAGCGCGGGTTCGCCTCACGCCTCACGCCTCACCCTTCACTTTTTTCCACTTTCCACTTTCCACTTTCTACTTTTCTATAACAGCAGGAGCAGATCTTTGTGTGGAGGAAAAGAGATAAAGGCGAGGGTCCACCCACCAGAAAACTCAACAGTAAAAGCCTTTGGTCAGAGTTCGCCCCTCTCCATACCACCAGCAGAAGACCGGGCTTTTCCGGAATACAATGATTGCTCCGGCAACGCACGAGCACGCCACAGGACAGACCCCTGGCCCCACTTTCCAATTGACAGGTCAAAAGTTACTTGTTAGTTTATTGGTACAAAATAACAAATTATAAAGGGGCGGGGAAATGAAAAAATGGTTTGTGTTACTTTTGACCATGGTTTTACTGACACTGAATCTCGCAGCCTGCGGAGGAGGAGGAACCGAACAGGCTGCTGCGCCACAGGTAGATGGGCTGAAAGACCAACAGGATAAAGCAAGCATCAATTCATTGGATGAACTGCTGGCCAAAGCCGGTCAGGCCAAGGAATTATCCTTTGAAATGATAACGACAATGAGCGGTGATCAACCGATCAGCTCCACCAGTAAAATGTTCATCAGCGGTGAGAAAGCCAGGATGGAAATGTATGCCATGGGAGTCCAAATGATTACCATCATTGATGACGAGGGCAATGCATATATATATGATCCCATTAACAATAATGCAATGAAAATGCCTGCTTCCCAGGAGGAAATTGATTCTCCCGGCGATTGGACCGAAGGGACTTCTGATATAGAAGTGATTGGTGAGGAAATAATAGATGGTCTGGATTGTCTGGTTGCTATGGGCATCAGTGAAGGAATGGCAACTAAAATATGGGTGCGCAAGGATATCGGTATGCCGGCCCGGGTGGAAATAGAAGAGAAACAGGCTGTCATCGAATATAAGAATTACAAAATAGGTCCCCAGGATCCCGCTTTGTTCCAGATCCCTGCCGATGCGCTTATAACGGAATTGCCGGGTACGCCGTAGGGGGATAGTTGGTTAGTTGGTTAGTTGGTTAGTTGGTTAGTTGGTTAGTTGGATAGGGAAAATATGACCCGTATTGGCACTCCGTTGGGGCCATGGGGACGGGCCCTTCGTCTTCCCTGCGGCTCCGCTTCGCTCCGGACAAATGGTCCGTCCCCAAGGCTCCTGTTTCCTCGCCCACCACGGGTCGACAGAGGCGTCGACCCCTACACCGCGCGCCAGCGCGGGTTACGCCTCACTCCTCACCCCTCCCGCCTCACTTTTTTCCGACTTTCTCCTTTCCACTTTCCACTTTCTGCTTTTCTATAACAGCAGGAGCAGATCTTTGTGTGGAGGAAAAGAGATAAAGGCGAGGGTATATCCACCAGATACCTTAATAGTAATAGACTTTTGTCAGGGTTAAGCCTTTCTCCATACCACCAGCAGAAGACCGGGCTTTTCCGGAATACAATGATTGCTCCTGCAACGCACGAGCTCGCCATAGGGACAGATCCCTTACGGCTCCGGGTTGCTGCTCGGCCCGCCACAGGGACGGGCCCTTCGTCTCCCCTTCGGCTTCTCTTCGCTCCGGACAAATGGTCCGTCCCCAAGGCTCCTGTTTCCTCGGCCACCGCGGGTCGACAGAGGCGCTGACCCCTACACCCGCGTGTCAGCGCGGGTTCGCCTCACGCCTCTCTCCTCCCGCCTCACTTTTTCCAACTTTCCTCTTTCTGCTTTCCGCTCCCCTAACCAACTATCCAACCAGCCAACTAATCCGCTTCCAAGGCCACAGGGACAGCCCACGGGCCGACGCTTCTCTCCTCACTTTTTCCAACTTTCCTCTTTCTGCTTTCTGCTTTCCTGGTCTACGACCGTTTGTCAGCGCGGGTCTTGGCCGACCCCTGCCTCCCCACAAGTATACAGCCGTGTATACATGACAAATGGGCAATATATTGATAAAATTAATTTTATACCTTTTAATATGATAGATTAGAAAATTATTGGTTTAAGCCTTTAATCAATATGATCTGTAAAATGGGAGTGAAAATTATGAAAGTCAGTATCACCGAAACGGTTTTAAGAGATGGTAATCAATCTTTGATTGCTACCAGGATGCCTTTTAGCGATTTCGCTACGATCCTGGATAAAATTGACGATGCCGGATATCACTCAATCGAATGCTGGGGCGGGGCAACTTTTGACTCCTGTCTTCGCTATTTAAACGAGGACCCCTGGGAACGACTGAGAAAGATCAAGGAACGGATGCCAAAAACCAAACTGCAAATGCTTTTGCGGGGGCAAAACCTGCTGGGTTATAAACACTATTCCGATGATGTGGTGAAGAAATTCGTCGAGCATTCTATTTTGAACGGGATCGACATCATCCGCATCTTTGATGCTTTAAATGATTTCAGAAATATCGAAGTGGCCATGGAACAGACCAAGAAAAGCGGCGGCCATGCTCAGGGTGCCATTTGTTATACCATAAGCCCCATTCACAATCTGGCCAATTACGTAAAACTGGCCAGAGAGTTGAAAACCATGGGAGCTGATTCTATCTGTATAAAGGATATGTCCGGCATTCTGGGGCCCCGGGAAGCTTATGATATGATCCAGGCATTAAAAGATGCCGTGGATATGCCTATTATTTTGCATACCCATTCCACAACAGGACTGGGCCCTATCACTTATTACAAAGCAGTTGAAGCTGGCTGCGATATAATTGATACTGCCATTTCCAGCTTTGCCGGCGGCACTTCCCAGCCAGCTACGGAATCACTGCACTATGCTTTACAGCAGGCGGGTTACGAAACCGGTCTTAATGAGGCCGTCTTAAAGGAGATCAACGACTATTTTAAACCCATCAAAGAAAAATTTCTTCAGTCCGGTGTACTGGAACCCTATGTCCTTGGTTCTGATACCGATGCCCTGGTTTATCAGGTGCCGGGGGGAATGCTTTCCAATCTGATCTCCCAGTTGAAACAGCAAAATGCTCTGGATCGTCTGCAGGATGTGCTGCAGGAAGTCCCCCGGGTGAGAAAAGACCTGGGCTATCCGCCCCTGGTAACACCTATGAGTCAAATCGTCGGCGTTCAGGCTACTGCCAATGTATTGATCGGCGAAAGATACAGCAGCGTTTCCAACGAACTGAAATCCTATTTAAGGGGCGAATACGGCCATGCGCCCGGTGAACTCAATCAGGACCTGGTCAAACAGGTTCTGGGAGATGAGAAGCCCATTGCCGGCAGATATGCTGACAATATGGAACCCCAGTTTGAAAAAGCCAAAGAACTGTTGGGCCCCATGGCTGTCAGCGATGAAGATGTACTTTCATATATTGCTTTCCCGCAAATTGCCGAAAAGTTCTTTAAAGAACGGGAAGACAGCACCGCGGTTAAGGTCAATTACGCCATAAAGAGAGTCTAAAGGAGGATGCTATGTCTGTTGCAGATAGTATAACCATATCCGTTTTGGGCTTGTTTGTGGTCTTCCTGGTACTAATTCTGCTGAGTTTTCTTATTTCCATCCAATCGATCATCATCAAATATATCGATGGCTGGCAGCAGAAAAAGTCGGAAACGGTACAAATAATGGTCCAGACAGCCGGCGAGGGAGCGGAAGCAGCAGATGAAGGCTGGACCGCCGGGGAACTAAAGCTGATCGGCGTTGACGAAAGGACTGCTGCCATGATCATGGCCATCATCAGTGACGAAAGCCAGATCCCTTTGTCGGAATTGCAGTTTAAAATGATCAAGGCTATTGATTAGATGAATCAGCCTGATTACAGGGGGAATAAAGGAAATGAAATATATTGTGACCATAAATAATAAAAACTATGAAGTGGAAGTCGAAGAGGGTCAGGCCCATATCGTGCGGACCACCCAGGCAGTGGAAATACCCGTGCCGGTCCCGGCACCTGTTGCACCTGCTGCACCGGTTGTGCCAGCCGTCCCTTCCCCGTCCGTCCAGATCGATCCAGCTGCGGGCGAACTCCTTAAAGCACCAATGCCGGGGATCATTGTTTCCGTAAATATACTTCCAGGAGCCGCAGTTAAAAAAGGCGAGGTTCTGGTAGTCCTGGAAGCCATGAAAATGGAAAGCGAGATCGTAGCCCCCCGTGATGCCATCGTATCTCAGATCGTCGTAGCAAAAGGTGCGTCTGTATCAACAGGTGACATCCTGCTGGCACTGCAGTAGCAAGGAGGGCCGCAATGTCATTTTTCGCAACGTCATATTCTTTATACGATACCCTGCTGAAAATTTGGAGCACCTCTGCTTTTCCTGCCATATCCTGGCAGGAGATCGTCATGATAGCAGTAGCCTGTGTACTTATATATCTGGCCATCGCCAAAAAATACGAACCACTGTTACTGCTGCCCATTGCCTTTGGCGTACTGCTGGCCAATCTGCCTCTGGCGGACCTGATGTCACCGCCGGTGGAAAATGCCGCCGGGGGTTTGCTGTACTATTTATATCTGGGCGTTAAGCTGGGGATCTACCCCTCCTTGATTTTCCTGGGTATTGGAGCCATGACGGATTTTGGACCATTGATCGCCCGGCCTTCCAGCTTGTTTTTAGGTGCCGCTGCCCAATTAGGGATATATATTGCCTTTATTATAGCTATTTATCTTGGTTTTGCTCCCCAGGAGGCCGCTTCAATTGGAATTATCGGCGGTGCTGACGGTCCTACTGCTATTTTCCTGACCTCCAAACTGGCCCCGGAACTGCTGCCGGCTATTGCCATTGCCGCCTATTCATACATGGCTTTGATCCCTTTGATTCAGCCGCCTTTCATGCGTCTTTTGACTACCCAGAAGGAAAGAGAGACCAAAATGGAACAGCTGCGGGAAGTTTCCAAACTGGAAAAAATCATTTTCCCCATCGTCGTGACAATCGTTGTCTGCCTGCTGCTCCCTTCAGTAGCACCCTTGATCGGTATGTTGATGCTAGGCAATCTTTTCCGGGAATCCGGAGTAGTTGAACGCTTGAATGAAACCGTACAAAATGCCCTGATAAACATTGTCACTATATTCCTGGGAACTACAGTAGGTGCAACGGCTGTTGCCAGTGTCTTCCTGCGGCCGGAGACCCTGATGATAGTTGGATTGGGTTTGGTGGCCTTTATCTTCAGTACCATCGGGGGTTTGCTCCTGGGCAAACTAATGTATATCGTCACCGGCGGAAAGATCAATCCTTTGATTGGTTCTGCCGGAGTTTCGGCAGTCCCTATGGCTGCCCGTGTTTCCCAGATCGAAGGCCAGAGGGCCAACCCGGCAAATTTCCTGCTGATGCATGCCATGGGACCTAATGTGGCTGGTGTTATCGGTTCTGCTGTAGCAGCCGGTTTCCTCCTGGCCATGTTCGGTTAGGGGTAATCGTAATGCTGGTGATATCGCCGTATGTCTGCCCAATAAAACCGTTATTGCCATTGAGAAAGAATGAACCCGCAGCCAAAAGATAATATCTCCAGCGTACTTATCTAAGATCGCAGCTGTGCAGCATTAATGTACCATTTACATTGGCCCCCTGATGATGGTAATCAAAAGAAGTTATACCCCGGTTGGCTTCAAAGGAAATAGAGAAATATTCAATGAGGGAATTAAAAACGATTAAGTAACGGGGGACGCTCAAGACTTGATTATCATTGGCAATATGGTCGTATATCTCATCATTGACATACCAGCAAAAATTAAAATCTTTCCGGGAAATATCCGGGGCAGGCCCGTATCTTTGCCCTTTAAACAAGGGGAATTCAAATTCCAGCCAGGAGGGTTCCAGGGGAGCAATGAATTCATCTTCACTGCGCATGAATTGGATCAGCTTTTCTAAATGATCAGGGGGTATATGGTAAATTTTATTGGAGATAACCAGATACCCGTATTCCCGGGCCGGGATAATAACTGGTCCCATCTGTTCTTTTTTGATTGCCGGCCAATAATCATACAGATCCTGCCAGTGCCCCTTCATAACGAATAAGGTAAGATCCTGGGCAGAAATCTCTTCCGCCACCTCCATGGTCAATTCGATTTCCTTTTCAAAGGTGTTATCTCCATGGTCAAAATCCGGTATCTGAACTTTGCCTTTATAGTGCCATATATTGCCGGTCTTCAGGGGAAAAAGCCGAATAGTATTAGCCTTTTCAAAATAGGGCGTCTGCTGGATTTCATACACCACTGCCGGTTGTTTGTTGATATAGGCAGATATGACAAAGCTCATCCCGGTAACGAAACCTACCAGTATCGGGCCCAGGATTGCCAGCCATTCTTTTATGGCTTCCCTGTTTTTGATGATAGACATGCATAACCGCCCCAAAAAACATCTATTCATTTGTATATGATTTTACCGGGCAATATTATTCTGTCTTTTTACATGAGAGTTTTGCATATTAGCTAGCCCAAGAAATATCGGGCTTTTTTAGGGGCAGAAAAAGGACTTCACCCCCCTTTTTGCCGAATTAGTAAGTGATAACCAAACTAACCGAAGGAGGAGAAGTCACTTATGAATATTCGACAAGGCTACATTTTTTCCTTTGAGGATGCAATAAATTTGCAACCACGGTCAAGATTAGAGATAATACTGTCCACCCTTGATTTTGATGATGTTATTATTGCCCTTGATAGGAATAATGGGCAGCATAGAGGGCCGACGGGTTACCTGGTTGAGCACAAGCTTAATTCATTAGTTGCTATGAAAGTATACAATATGGCCACTTTTACCGAATTAGTGGAACGTCTTAACCATGACCCAGTACTCAGATACAACTGCGGCTTTGATGTTTTTGGTAAAGTACCCAGTGTTGCTACATTTAGTCGTTTTTATGAACAGTTAACTCAATCAGAGGTACTTGAAGAACTGTTTAAGCAACAGGTAAAAACAGCAGAATCCATGGGTCTGCTTGATGCCAGTTCCATTGCCATAGATGCTTCCAAACTAAATGCTGCTGAGAAATCAGTACCACGCAAAAACATTAATGACGATGGTCAGTCAGCTAACTGGGGAAGCAAGCTGGATACTAATGGTAACCAGATAACCTGGTTTGGCTATAAATTGCATATAGCTACTGATGTTAAATCTGAATTGCCAGTAGCATTGAGCATAACCCCAGCCAGTACCAATGATGGTATAATGGCCGCCAGCATCCTTAAAGAATGCAGTAACAACTTGAACAGTAAACCCCAGTATTATCTCATGGATGCCGGTTATGATCAAAAGTCAATATACGAACTAATCCGCAAGGATTA
>ENA-UOUL01005069-UOUL01005069.1-bioreactor-metagenome-genome-assembly--contig:-NODE-5069-length-11643-cov-8.859243_pt1 | contig 11643 bp, 13 predicted proteins | sample MGYA00249838_ERZ747220 | MGnify/ENA primary metagenome ERZ747220 (study PRJEB28778, sample SAMN05720191) | bioreactor metagenome | isolation source: Anaerobic biogas reactor | place: USA:Washington...
CAGCGTGGTGCAGCAAATCTCGTCGGTCATCGGATCCCGGTGATCCTCGATCACCGAGTGCATGTAGCGCTTGGCCCGCACGTCGCGGCTGATGGAATTGATCCGGTTCATGATCTGTAGCGCGCGGTTCTTCTCCCTGCGGTCCATCTCCATTTCTCCTTCTGTGTTGGCCCCGCAAGCGGTCCCTGCGGGGCGGGCGGTCAGTCCAGCTTGATCCCCAGGTCGTGGGTCAGGTGTCGTTTGTAGGTCAGGGCCCCGTACAGCTCCGGGGCCGTCTCCATCATCCAGTCCCCGTCCCGGTCGGTGAGGTCGTCGGGGTCCAACAGGTCTGCGGCCTCGGCCAGGGTGAGACATTCCAGGCGGTACAGGTTGACGATCCCTTGCTTGGTCAGCAGCCCTTCCTTCTCGGTCATCGCGTTCCTCCTTTTCCCTTTGGGCCGCCCCGCCCACCTTCGGCGGGAGGGCTTCGGTTCAGTAATGTTCAGTATTTCGTACACCTAGCGCCATTTTATCATATCCTATACAGCCTGTCAATACCCTAGTGTTAAAAAAATCACTGAATTCGTCGCGATAGCGACGTTTTGTAACGAAAAAAGGCGACCCCTGTTCTGGCAGAGGCCGCCCCCTTCGGTGATTCGTCCCGCGCTTCTAGCGGGGCGACAGGTAAGCCTTCCAGAAGTCGTGCAGCCAGTTGGCCCCCCGCCCGATCCCCAGGCCGGTCAGCACGATCCCCGTGGCGGGCCAGGCCGCCCGGATCCCCGTCGCCTCAAAGATGAGGTCCAGACGGTAGGCGAAGGCCAGCGCCAGCCCCGCCGCCAGCGCCACGTACTTGAGCGGGGCGAGCTGCTCCAGCGCCTCCCGCTCCGCCTCCGGGCGCCGCGCCTTGTACAGGTTCCACAGTCCGCCGCAGGCGTATTCGACAAAGCTCTCCACGAAGAAGGCCAGGGCGAAGGCCACGATGGCCTTCGCCGCCATCTCCAGCGTCCCCATCTCCATCCTCCTTGGCCCGTCAGCCGGGCCTCAATTCCCCAACGCCGCCAGCAGCCCGGCAAGCGGCCCGGAGAGGGCCCCGCCGAGGGCGCTGCTGGCGATCATCAGCGCCAACAACTTGGCCCAGGACAGCTTGAGCGCCCCGATCTCCTTGCTGTTCTGGTCCACCCTGGCCTCCAGTTTGGGCAGGTCGGCCAGCGCCGCGATGGCTCGCTCCTGCTTGTTGACCCGCTCCTCCAGCTTGGCGAGATGGGCCAGGCCGTTGCCAGCCCGCGCCAGCGCCTCCCGATGAGGGCAGCGCTCCGCCTCGGTCCGTTGCAGCGCTTTCAGCTCCGCCACGGCCTTGGCGATCTCGTCCACCTTGTTCTCCAATCGCTCGAAGTCCTGCCTGGATGCCCCGTCCGTCATGCCCCCTACCCCACCTTGTGCCACCAGAAGCGCGGCGGTCCGGCGACCGAGGTCTGCACGGCCAAGTCCCCGCCGCTGTTCTGCATCACCACGCACTCCGCATACTGGCCCGCCGCCAGCGCATAGTCGACGCACGTCATCATGCTCTGAGCCGCCCCCGGATGCTGCAACGGCGACACGACCACCGAGCCGTTGAGGCGGATGGCGACCCAGCGATACCCCGTCGCGTTGAACGCCCACTCCACCGCGCAGCCGATGTGGTAAATCCCCTTGACGGCGGCGGTCAGGCGGGTGTTGTTGGTGACGTTGTCGTGCTGATCGTGCGTGTCGTACGATTCGTTGTCGAACTGGATGGCCGTCCAGGAGCCCGTCCCGGAGGGGATGGTCTGCGCGCTCGCGCGATAGGCGCGACAGGCGGGCGTGACCTGCGCCTCCACCAACTCGGCCCATTGCCGTTCCAGGCGGGCGATGCGCTCCAAGATGGTCGGCCCCAGCGCGTACCGCGGATCGTTCATCATGCCCCCGGATGTACTCATACGCCCGGATGTACTCATACGGCGGTCACCTCCGGCTCCACCCGCTCGACCCCGTCCGGCGTCACCGTGAACTTGATCGCGGTGATCACCCCATCAAACTCGAAGGTCCGCCCGTAACGCCGTTCCAGGATGGTCACCTGGTCGCCCAGGTTGGCCGGGGCGATCACGCCCGGCTTGGGCGCGACGCTCATCGCCTCATAGGCCCGGTACTCCCGGATGCGCCGGTCCCCCTCCGCTTGCAGCCCGGACGTAGAGATGTACTGCGTCGCCGGGACCCACATCTCCCGCCGCCCGTAGGCCGCCACCGCCGCGCTGTCCGCCTGCTCCACCATCAGCTGGTCGCGCCCCTCCCCCGCGCCGCCCATGTAAAAGTGGTTGCAGTGGTCCAGCAGGTCCTTGCGGTAGGCGAGGCTCAGGACGTTGCGGCGGTCCAGGGTCAGCACCAGCTCCTCGTTGACGCCGTTCCCGCGGGTGCGGTCCACCCCCCACAGGGGGTAGGCGGTCTGGAACTCGACGCCCGTCGCGCCGGGGACCATCCGCCACCAGAACGACTTCTCCGCCGCCAGCCGTTGCAGGTGCTCCAGGAGCGTCCCGCCCACCCACAGCTTGGTCACCGTTCCCGCCGCCGACGCGTTGGCCTGCACCGTCAAGTCGCTGAACTGGCGGGCCGTGGCCGCCCCCGCTCCGGCATGGTAGTAGACGTAGGCCTTCGCCACGTCGTCCGCCGCGCCGCTCCGCTGGTCATAGTCCGCCCCGCTGGGCCGCTCGATCACCCGCCAAAGGAGGTAGGCGGTCAGGTCGCGGGCGTCCAGGGCGTAGACGTCGCCCTGGGGCGCCTGCTCGGAGATGCCGAAGCTTTCCCCTTCCAGGAGCCCCGACCAGATCAGGGCGCCGTCCCGCCGGATCAGCAGCCGCTGCATCAGGGCGAGGTCGGCAATCTTGGGATCGTCGGCGGGGAGGTCTACCGTCGCCTCGCAGAGCTGGTTCAGGCCGATGCGGTAGCGCAGCCGCTGCCAGCGGTGCAGGTAGGCGACCTTGTTGTAGGACCCATCCAGCGCCCAGACCTGATACGCCGCCATCGCTCAAACCACCTTCATGATCCAGTACAGCGCCATGTAGGGGTTCATGATGTTCTGCGAGGCCGAGAGGGCCGTGCCGGTGTTGCCCGTCACGTCCGCCGTGGCGCCGAGGGTGGCGTTGGTCGTCGAATGCGTGTGGGCCGAGGCGATGGCGAGGAAGACGTTGCCCGTCTCCGGCGTCGCGTCCACCCAGTAGGTCAGCCCCGTCACCGGGTAGCCGGTGGCGTCCACGTAGCCGTGCGTGTGCGAGGCGGCGGAGAGCGTGCCGTCCGAATGGTAGTGGGCCAGGTTGAGGGTGATCTGCCCGCCGACGTCGCCCAGGCTTGCCCCCAGCGTCCCGCCGACGCCCACCACCGTGCGCCCTTGCAGGTTCGGCGTCTGCACCCCGCCCACCAGCTCGCCGTTGCAGACGTGCCAGTCCTCCTTGGGGGAGCCGCCCACCAGGGGGCGGTGGCCGTCGGAGCCGCCCAAGGAGCCGTAAAAGGGCGTGACCATCCCCACGAACAGGCCGGAGGCGATGATCTCGGAGGCGTGGTAGCCGTCCACCTTGTCGGCGTTGAGGCCGATGGGCTGCGCGTCGAGGCTATGGGCCAGCTTGTCCGCGGTGACGGCGTCGTCCTTGATCTTGGCCGTCTCCACCGCGGCGTCCGCCAGTTTCGTCGGGCCGACCGCCCCGTTGGCGATCTTGGACGAGACCACGTTGAGCGCATAGATCTTATCGGTGGTCACCGCGCCGTCCGCGATCTTGCTTTCGATGACAGCCGCGTTGTCGATCTTGCCGGTGGTCACCGCCAGGGCGTTGATCTTGTCGGTGGTGATCCCCGCGTCCTTGACCCGCAGCGCGTCGGCGGCGATCTCCAAAGTGACGCCGTCCACCTGCACCGCCAGGGCGAAGCCCCCGCCGCCGGTCAGCCCGTTCCCGGCGAGGGCGGCGTCCAAGTTGTTGGCCGTGATCAGCGTCGGGTAGCGGCAGTAAGCCCGCTGATCGGTCACGGTGATCGCGCCGCCGGTGGTGACGGTCAACTGCGCCAGGGGGATCTCCCAGGTCACCCCGGCGGTCTGCGTCAGGCTGGGCGCGCCGCCCCCCTCCACGCCCTGCAACAGCGCCGCCTCCACGGTCCGCGCCGTCCAGTCGGCGCGCAGCACCACCCGGTCGATCCGGGTGGCCGAGGAGGGGGTGGGGACGGTCAACGGCACGATGGCGGTGTTGCGGTAAAAGCGGCCGTAGACGAGGGCGCAGCCCGTCGCCACCGAGACGGGCGAGGCCGTCCCCGACACCGCCAAGGCGCCGCCGACGCCCAGCAGCACCCCCCGCGTCGCCGCATCGTCGCCCAGGAAAGCCAGGCGCAGCCACTCTTGCAGGTCGTCCTGGTTGTACGGCCCGCCGTGGCCCACGCCGTCGGTCCAGAAAAGCGAATCTTGCGCCATGCTGCCCTCCCTACACCTGCTGATACAGGGTGTGGTAACTGACCATGATCGAGCCGCCCGTCGCGCCCGCGGCGGTGAGGTGCAGGGTGTTGTTGCCCCGCGCCAGCGGCCAGAACTCGCTGGCGTCGCTCATGGCCTGGATGATGTTGGTGGTGGTCCCCGCGCTCTGATCGCAAAAGACGATGGTCGCCGCCTCCATGTCGATCTCGATATAGTCGCCGGTGTCCTGCGCCTGCGTCAGCGCCATCACCTTCCCCGTCGTCTCGTTGGCGATGGCCGGGTTGTCGCAGGGCCCGGCGATGCGGATGGTCGGCCACGCCTCCACATCCCCCTGGTTGTCCAGGTAGAGGTAGCCGTCGATGTCCGTCGCCGCCAGGGAGATGGGCACGGAGAGCGGGATCGAAAAGCCGTCGCCCGGCGGCAACGACAGCGATTCCCGCACCTGCGCCGGATCGCGGAACCAGGGGCTCGGCGCCCAGAAGACGGGGATCACCTTGCCGTCGGTGGGCCCCAGCATCTCCGGGTCGGGCCACTCCACCATCCAGCAGGGGATCTCCCGGGTCAGGCCGTCGGGCGTGACCACCTGCAGCCGCCCCAAGGTCTCCTTGTCCTTGTAGGCGCTGACGCCCCGCGCCAGGGCGCGCACCAGCGCCGTCCAGTCGGGCAGGGAGAGGTGCAGGATCTCCAGCGCCACCTCCATCTGCCGCGCCGGGGTGTAGAGGCCGCCCAACAGCGTCTCGCCGTCGCGGTAGGGGATGCGGCTGGACGCCGCTGTCGCCCGCACCGCGCCGAAGCCGCGCAGCCCGTTCTCGATCAGGAAGGTGTGCGCGTCGTCGTTGAGCAGGTAGCCGGTCCCGTCGGGATCATAGTAGGTCAGCCGGTAGCTCATGCTTTTTCACCCTGAGCGGCTCGATTGAGCTCGCCGAAATCTTGTCGAAGGGTCATAGCCCTGCCCTCACCCGCGCCCGCCATTCCAGGGCCCGCGCCACCTCATACAGGTCAGGCGCGGCCCCGCCATTGGGCCGGTAGTCGTTGTAGATCACCGTCACCCCCTGCCCTTGATCGCGCCCTCCCAGCGGCGTCACCTGCACCCGCTCCGGCCCTGCCTCGCCGACGCCGATCAGGGTGGGCTGGGCGATGATGGCGTCCAGCCCCCGCTGGTACCACTGCACGTCCACGTGGGGGATGGGGATGCCCAGCGCCCCCGGCTCCGTCCAGACCGAGATGTGCGGCGTGGGGATGTGGGGCAGCCGGATGGAGTCCAGGAGGCCCTGAATGGCCTCGATGATCCCCCGCACCGTGTCCCGCGCCGCCAGGATGGGCGTCTCGATCCCGGTCTTGATGGCGTTCCAGGTCCATTCGGCCTTGGCGCGGATCCCCGACCAGATGCCGTCCAGGTCGATCCCGAACAGGTCGAAGATGCCTTTCACCAAGCCGACGGCGGTTCGCGCGATGTTTTGGATCTGCGACCATACCCCATCAAAGACCGTCTGAACGCCCTGCCAGGCCTTGCCCCAGTCGCCCTCGATCAGCCTCAGCGCGGTCTGGATGATCCCCTGCACGATGGCGATCACGTTCCGCACCGTGGTCTCGATGTAGCCCCAGGCCGTCCCGATGACCTCCTTGATCGTGTCCTGGTTCGCCGTGATGAAGCTGGCGATGGCGGAAAAGATCGCCTGCACCAGCGCCCACAGCGGCTCCAGGACGCCCTGCGCCGTCGACAGGATCGTCGGCCAATGGTCGATCACGTACCCCACGATGGCCGTGAGGATGGGGACCACGTTGTCGCGAATCCAGCCGAATACCGTCAGGAACACCGGCTGCAATGCGTTAACGGCCCCCTCCACCCAGGGCAGCGCCTGCATCGCCAGGTCGGCCAGCAGCATCATCAGGGCGGTGAGGACGGGGAGGACCATGCCGCCCACCGTCTCCTTCAAGTTGCCCAGGGCGACGTCGTACTTTTGGGCCGCGCCCTGCTGCGTGTTGCCGTAGGCCTCCGCCTGTCCGGCGAAGCGCTCCTGCATCGCCCCCAACGCTTCCGTGGCCGTGGTCCCCTCCGCCAGGGTGATCCCGTAGCGGCTCAGGATGCCGGTGTTGCCCTCGTGGACCTTGCCGACGATCTCCGCCGCCGCCGCCAAGCTGATCTTCTTCGCCGCGGCCAGGTCCTGGGTCAGCCCCATCAGGTCCAGCGCCGTCCGGTAGTCGCCGGTGGCGGTGGTCAGGCGCATGATCGCCTCCCGCCCCGCGCCGTCGTCCAGGGCGGTGCGCCGCAGCTCGGCGGCGAGGTAGGTCTCGATGGCCGCCTCCGCCGCGCCCCAATCGGCGCCGGTGGCCCGCACCGCCGCGCCCAGGGCGGCGATCCCCACCTCCTCCTCCGCCGCCGCGTCCGCCGCGTCCAGCAGCCCCTTGCCCAGGGCCACCACCCCGCCCAGCGCCGCGCCGCCCAGGGCGACGGCGGACAAATTGATCCCGCCCAGCCCGGACTTGATCCTGTCCAGGCTGCCGGAGGCCTCATCTTTGAGCTTCAGGAGCAGCTCAAGCGGGATGCTTGCCACGTTCTACCTCGACATTCTGCCGCAAGGCGCGGGCCTCGTCCCAGGCCCGTTGCCGCCAGTACCACTTGCGGCGGTCCCCCCGCAAGCCGCCGATCCGCCAGGGGGGGACGCCCCAGGCGCGGGCCGCTTCCAGGATCCCCACCCAGCGGGGGACCGCGTCGGTCGCGCCAGCGGCCCAGTGCTTCAGCCGCTGGCGGTCGTAGGGTTTATCGCCGCGTCCTGCTCCGCCCCCTCGATGGTCCGAAAGACGGCGGGCAGGTCGGCGATGGTCAGCCGCCCGATCTCCTCGTCCGTCCAGTCGGTGCAGGAGACCAGGACCCGCCGGAAGGCCAGCAGGCTTTCCGCGGTGATCCGCTGCTGCCCTTCCCCCATGAAGGTGAGCAGCGCGATCAGCTCGTCCAGGCTCAGGTTCGCGCCGTGAAAGTTCATCGGCCGGTCGGGGATCGCCATCTCCACGCTCCTTTACGGCAAGGCCGACACGGAATTGACCACGGTCACTTCCAGCCAGTTGCCCAGGTTGCTGTTGTACTCCCCTTCAAAGTTCAGTTCCACGATCATGTTGCCGTCGCGGTCCTTGAAGAGCTCGTAGCCGGAGGTCAGCGTCCCGGCGTAGTCGACTTGCAGCGACTTGGTCCCGCTGGTCGCCTTGAGGCGGATCTGCCGCTGCACCAATAGGGGCGTCAGCAGGCTGTCCACCAGGGCCTTGGCCGTCGCGCCGAACTCCAGGGTCAGCTTGAGCGGCGACTTGGCCCAACGCGCCTCGCCGTAGGCCAGGGGGTGGAAGGCGTTGAAGTACTTCAGGTGGCGGCCGGTGTCCAGGGCCAACTCCGCCTTGATCAGCGCCGCCTGCACCTCCGTGGTCCCGATGTTGCCCGCCCACTCGTCCAGGTAGAGCTTGGTGTCGGCGGCGCGGACCAGCTCGACGGTCCGGTCCGCGAGCGCGGCCAGGGTGACCGGGCTGATCGCCTTGCCCAGCAGGGCGGCCTTGGTCAGCCGCCAGACGTCCCCCACGGCGATGGTCAGGGTGGCCTTGGGGATCAAGGCCCCCGCCAGCCGGTAGCTGGCCCCCGTCGCGCCGTACTCCACGGTGAAGGGCTGCATGGTCGGCGCGGCGTCCACCGGCGCGGCGTAGGCCCAGGTGTAGGGCCCCGCGCCGGTGGGGTCCACCGCCCCGAACAGGCCGTGCAGGGGGTACAGGGCGTCCTCGTAGCTGAGGGCCAGGCTGAAGGTCCCCTCGCCGTGCTGCCCCACCTGGACGCTGCGCCGGGACGGGGCCAGCGTGCCCAGGTCGGCGATGGCCGCCACCTTGTCCACCGGCTGCAGGGCCGCCTCGGTGACGCCCATCAGCTTGGCCGTCGCCGCCACCGCAACGCCCCAGGTGGTTTCCTTCCCGAATTGCAGAATGGCTAGATCGATCGCTGGCATGATGCCTCCTCCGGAATGTCCTCATTCCGCCCGGAATGTACCCATTCCGCCCGGAATGTACCCATTCCGCCCGGAATGTCCTCATTCCGCTATTTTTCCACCGCAGTTACGCGGTAGATGAACCCGTGGTAGTGGACCCCGGCGAAGGTCAGGACCTCCACGCCGCCGTCGGCGACCTCGCCCAGGTGATCCACCGCGCCGCCCAGGGACAGGTCGTTCAGGTAAGCCTCGCCGAAGGCCTGCAACAGGGGCAGGCAGGCCTGAAAGCCCGTGTCCGGCGCGTCGCCCAGGGCGACGGGGGCGACTAGGCAGTAGACCAGGTAGGCACGCTCCTGCCGCTTCAGCCCCACCGCCTGCTGGCTCCAGGTCGCCTCGGCGGGCTTGGTGATCACCAGGGGCAGGTCCGTCTCGTTGGCCGAGCCGGGGAGCGCCGCCGGCGCGGAGGTCACCCCGGCGATGGCCCTGTGTAACGCCTGGAACGCCGCCACCGTCGCCTGCACGGTCATCGCCAGGCCATCCGTTTCGGGTAGCCGTTCAGGATCTCCCGCACGTCGGCGGGGATGCCCTTGGGCACGGTGATGGTCCCCAGCTCGGGCGTCGCCACCACGTCGAAGACCTGGCTGTCGCGGTTGCGGTAGTAGTAGGCGGCGAGGCGGAGGCAGGCCAGGGCGATGTCGTCAGGCGGGGCGGCGGAGTAGCCCCACGTCCCCGCCACGCCGATCTCGCGATCCGGGTCCACGACCCAGGTGTAGGGCGACTTGAGCCGGATCATCGCCTTGGGGCTGCTGTTGCGCGGCAGCAGGACGTAGCCGTCGGACGGGATCTCCGTCGCCGCGGCGTCGCCGTTGGTCAGTTTGGTCACCGTCAGCAGGTCGGCCCAGAGATAGAGCGTGTCGCCGTCCAGGTCGCCTTCGGTGTAGTAGCGGGTGGCCGCGACCGCCTCGAAGGCGCGGCGGCGGTCGGCCTCGATCTTGGCCTGGGCCGCGGCGATGAGCTGGGCCAGCAGCGCGTCGGCGGCGGTCCCGCTGAGCTTCAGGTACGCCTTCACCTCATCCAGGGTGCAGTACGCCATGGTGCGCCTCGTGAGGGCGCCCCGCCTTGCGGCGGGGCTGTCCCCGAATCCGTGATCGGCCGCTAGTCGACGACCGCGCTCGGCGGCGCCGCCTGCTGGTACCGCCCGAGCAGGAAGAACTGCCCGGCGACCAGGTTGGACGCTTGCGCCGAGTTGGCGACGGTGAAGCCCAGGCAGTCGAAGCCGCCCGCCATGTCCAGCAGCGCCGGATCGACCTCGAAGACCACCTGCTTCTTCTTCACGTCGCCGGCCACGGTGTAGCTGACGCCGTCAGCCTGGCGGACCAGGGCGTCGCTGGCCCCGGTGTCCTCGTTGGCCCAGGCCTTGGCGTTCCGCGCCAGCGCCTTGGCGCCGGTCCCGCCGACGTCCTGGGCCTGTTGCAGCGCCACCTGGGTGGCGTGGCCCACCGCCTGGGTGAACTGCAGCACGACCCAGGCCTTGTGCGCGTGCTTGAGCGAGACCCAATCGCTGGCGACGCCGCCGTTGGTGGTGACGCACCCGGCGGTGGCGTCCACGATCTTGAACTCCTCCGGTAGGCTTCTAGGATAGGCCATCGTATCTGCTCCTTTTCTCGTCTAGAGGGCCGGGGGCGCGGCCTGGAAAGCCGCGCCGTCCCCAGCCCAACGGCTCGACTAACGGGCCTCCAGCACCACGAAGGGCGACTGCGTCGGGCCCTGGTTCTTCGGCGTCAGCGGCGCGTGCCAGGTGGGCTGCCCGTCCATGTAGTAGATCCAGCGGAAGGCCGTCTGGTCGGTGAGGAACTCCACGTGGATCGAGGAGTCCGCCCGGATGGGCGACTTGTCGATCAGGGCGTACTCGCCCAGGTCGGCCAGGATGATGTCCCCCACCTCGCCCAGCTTGCTGCAGTACTCGCAGGGGATCACCGGCCGGGTGAACAGGGTGGCGTACGGCGCGCCGGCCAGCCCGTTGGCGGGCAGGTACATGGGGATCGCCGTGTCGCCCACGGTGAGGGAGAGGGCGAAGAGCTGCGGCTCGATGTCCTGGCTGATCAGCCAGACGGCGTTCTTGCGGCTCTGCCCCCACAGCCGGCTCCACATATTGATCACGTTCTCGGCCACGATGGTGTCCTGCCCCTGCGTCGCCTCCTTGGGGACCACGATGGTGCAGGGGGCGTGCAGGATCCCCAGCGGCCTCCCCCCGCCGGGGCCGTTGATCACGGCGTCCTCGGCGCGGAAGGCCAGCTCCAGGGGGACGACCCGCTTCACCAGCGTCTCCAGCATGGAGGCGTTGCGGAGCAGCTCGTCGGTGGCGTACATCAGGGCGAAGAGCTTCTTCAGTTCCAGCTCCTGCCGCCCGATCTTGGGCTTGCTGGCGGCGACGGTCCCGGCCTCCTCGGCCCAGTAGGACATGATGCCGCCCCAGCGCTGCCCATCCGCCCGGCTGGTCTCGTCGATGTAGGGGATCTTGATGCTGGTGGACTCCGGGTCCAGCTTGTACTCCCGGTTGCAGCGGGGGAGCAGGTCGCCGGTGTGGTAGACCCGCTCCAGCAGGGCGTTGGCGTAGGTCGGCTCCACCAGGTAGCCGCCCTCGGAGGGGGCGCCGACGTTCAGCCCCAGCGCCTTGACGTAGGCCGCCATCTGCGCGTCCAGCCCCGCGCCGGGGCGGTAGCTGCGGACCACCGCCTGCAGGAACTCGCCCAGGCTGGGGAAGTGCGGCGCCGCGCCCGGCTGCGCCCCCTGCTCGGCGGGGAGGCGGTAGCCCCCCGCGGGCCCCTGGGCCTCCAATTGGCTCAAGACGATCTCGGCGGTGCGGGTCGCCACCGCCTCCATGTCCAGCACGTGCTCGGTCATCTTTGCGCTCCTTCTCGCCGCGCTCGCGGCGACTTCAGATTTCGGCTCCGCGGGCTTCCCTGGCGAGGCGATCGCGTCGCCCGATGGGCGGCTGGATGCCTGCGCATCCCGGCCCCCATCCTTCGGGAGCAGCGCGCGCACCGCCGGGACGGCGTTCGCCAAAGCCCGCAACTCCTGCACGCCCAACGTCCGCGGCTCCGCGGGCGTCGGCGTCAGGCTCCATTCCGCGATGGGCCAGGTCTTCACCTCGCCCGTCTCGGGGTCGATCTCGGCCAGGTGGCCCACCGCGCCGGAGGACCAGCCCAAGGCGCCTTGCTTCATCAGCTCCTGCAAGCCAGC
>ENA-UOUL01005070-UOUL01005070.1-bioreactor-metagenome-genome-assembly--contig:-NODE-5070-length-11642-cov-5.813230_pt1 | contig 11642 bp, 9 predicted proteins | sample MGYA00249838_ERZ747220 | MGnify/ENA primary metagenome ERZ747220 (study PRJEB28778, sample SAMN05720191) | bioreactor metagenome | isolation source: Anaerobic biogas reactor | place: USA:Washington...
ACTTTGTGCGGCGCTGATGGGGCGCTCGCTTGCCCCCAGCCGATCGCGTCCGCCGCGCGGCGGATGCACTGGCTGAGCCCGGTAGGGTGCATCTTCATGCCTGTCAACGTCTCATCGCCGTCCTTCAGGCAGTTCTTCAGCCGCACCTCGACCGGATCCAGCCCCAGCCGGTGCGCCATCGCGTCGATGTGCTGTTCGATGCCGAAGTGGATCTCCGGCATGCCGAACCCGCGCATCGCGCCGCCCACCGGATGATTGGTGTACACGCAGTAGCTGTCGACGTGGATGTTGGGCACGAAGTACGGGCCGGTTCCCGAGTAGCCGGCCGCGCGCGTGATGTTGACCCCGTACTCAGTGCTCGCGCCGCCATCCCAGTAGAAGGTGTTCTGCATCGCAGTGATGCGGCCGTCGCGCGTCATCCCCATCTTGATCCGGGCGATCAGCCCCTGCCGCACGAAGGTCGTGAAGAATTCTTCTTCGCGCGACATCCGCAGCTTCACCGGCCGTCCCTTTGCGTGCATGGCCAGCGCGACGGCGGCGCCTTCCATGCTCACGCCGGCTTTGGAGCCGAACCCGCCTCCCACGTGTGGAGTGATGACGCGCAGCCTGGAGTGGTTGATGTGCAACGCCTTGGCGATCAGGTTGCGCTGCGCGAACGGTGACTGGCTCGATGACCACAACGTGATCTTTCCGTTGACATCATGGTGGGCAACGCAGACGTGGGTTTCGAGAGGCACGTGCTGGACGTGCGGCACCTTGTATTTATGTTCCACCACCAAATCCGCCTCGGCCCAGCCGGCGGCCATGTCGCCCTTGCGCACCTTCATCCAGTTCGAAACGTTCGTGCCCGCCTGCGGGAAGATGAACGGGACGTACTCATAGGACGCCAGGTCCGGGTGGATCAGAGGCGCGTCCGGGCTGGCCCCAAATTCGGGGTCGAACACGCCGGGCAATTCCTCGTACTCCACCTCGATCAACTCGACTGCCCGCTGCGCGATCTCCAGCGTGTCCGCAGCCACCCCGGCAACCGCCTCGCCGATGTAGCGCACCCGGTCGACCGCAAAGATCGCCCGGTCTTTCAGGTACAGGCCCGTCAACCCGGGAAAATCTTCGCCGGTCACGATGACGCGCACGCCCGGCAGCGCCTTCGCCTTGCTCACGTCGATCCGCACGATCAGCCCGTGCGCAATGGAGCTGCGCTTCAGCGCGCCCCACAGCAGGTTGGGCCCGAATTGAATATCGTCAACGTACATCGCCGCGCCTGTGACCTTGTCTCGCCCTTCGATGCGCAGGGGGCTGGCGCCGATGACGGCATTTTTCTTCTTGAGGGTCATGGCAGCACCTCCCGACGCTGGCGAGCGGCGATCTTGACCGCGTCGATGATGCGGATGTAGCCCGTGCAGCGGCACAGGTTGCCCACCAACGCCTCGCGAATCTCCGCGTCAGTCGGGTCGGCGTTGCGATCCAGCAGGGCGCGGGCGTTCACGAGGATGCCCGGCGTGCAGAAACCGCATTGCGTTGCGCCGGTCTCGACGAACGCTTCCTGCAGCGGGTCGAGCTCGCCGTCATGCACCAGGCCCTCGATCGTCGTGATGGCTGCGCCATTGGCTTCCGGCGCCAGCACCATGCAGGAGTTGACCGGCTCCCCGTTCATCAGCACCGCGCACGCGCCACATTCGCCGGCTTCGCAGCCGTTCTTCGTGCCGGTGAGCACCAATTGTTCGCGCAGCACCTGCAGCAGCGTGGCGTGCGAGGGAACCTCGATGTCGTACGGCTCGCCGTTGACAGTGAATTGGATTCGATGTTTCATGCCGGTCCTCCTGTCGCGGGAGGAGTGCTATGGGACTGCAGCGCCGCCAGCACACGTTCGATGCCGCGGCGGGCCAGCACGCGCACCATCGCCCGGCGATAGGCTGCGCTGCCGCGGATGTCGTCGATGGGTCGCGCAGCCGATGCGGCCAGGTCCGCCGCACGCGCGATGCCCTCCGTAGATGTGTCTTGCGCCAGGGCTGCCTCCGCACCAGCCGCGCGCAAGGGAGTAGGTCCCGCCGCGCCGATCGCGATGCGCCAGGCCAGGCCGGGAGCGGCCTGGTGGCAGTGCACCGCCACGCTGACCAGGGAGATGTCGCCGATCCGGGTGCGCCCGAGCTTGTTGTACGCGCCGGCCGAACGTCCCGTGATGGGTGGCAGATGGATGCTGCTGAGGAACTCGCCTCTTTGCAGGACCGTGCGCCCCGGGCCGGTGAAGAAGTCGCCGATCGCCACCCGCCGCGTGCCGCCAGGACCGAAGATCTCCGCGACCGCGTCGAGGCACAGGAGCGCGGGCGCCGTATCCGCTGCAGGGCTGGCATTGCAGCAGTTGCCGCCGACCGTGGCCCGGTTGCGCAGTTGATACGACGCGACCGAATTGCAGCCTTGGGCAAGCACGCCATAGCGCTCGACCACGAGCCCATGCAGGCCCACCTGGTTCATGGTGCATGCGGCGCCGATGACCAGCCAGCCATCTTCGCTCAGGCGAATCTCGCGCATGCCGGGCAGGCCCTTCAGGTCGATGACGCGCTCGGGCCGGACGAATCCCCCCCGGATGCGAATCAAAAGGTCCGTGCCGCCCCCAAGTGCGCGCACGGACCCGTTGCCAGCCGCCAACAACGCGCTGGCCTCCTGATAGTCTTTTGGAATGATGTAATCAAAGGGTTGCAACGTTGTCACCCTCCGCTATTTAACTATGGACGTAGAAAACCGGGAATTGGTTACTGGAAGCTAGAAGCTGGAAGCTGGTTTCCAGCTTCCAGTTGCCAGCTTCCAGTTGCCAGCCGCTAGAACTCGAGATTACTGCGCTCCTTGACGCCAAACGCCGACGGCGGCAGGAGAACGAACAGAAGGTTCATCAGGATGCCGACGATGGCCGAGAACACGATGGCCGGGATGCCGTTCGGGAACAGCACCGGGACCTTGAACGGGAAGAGCCCGTTTTCCAGCCCCATCGCGCCGCCGATACCCAGCACCAGGATCGTCGCGCCGATGGCCAGGTTCTTCGGATCGAACAGGTTCACGCGTTCGCTCTGGATGAGCGCGACACCTTGCTTGCCGATGACGCCGAACAGGTAGATCGACAGGCCGCCGATGACGGCCAGCGGGATCGTATTCACCAGCGCGGCGAGCTTGCCGACGAAGCCCAGCAGGATGGCCATCGCGCCGGCTGTGAAGAGCACCGGCACCGAGTAGTTGCGGGTGATCGCCATCAGCGAGTTGTTCTCGCCGTAGTTGGTGCCCGGGCAGCCGCCCAGCAGGCCCACCACGATATCATCCGCGCCGTCGGCCACCAGGTTCAGGCCGATCAGGTTCTTGATCGAGGTCGGCTTGCGCCCCAGGTCCTTGGCGAGCTGGTCGATGTAGAGGCTCATCTGGTATAGGTGGGCCGTAGATTCAGGGATGGTCGCGATGGCGATGAGCGCAACGCTGACCACGACCGACCACGCCCGTGGATCGGTAAAGGCCGGGAATGTGATGTTGGGGACGCGCAGCCAGGAGGCCTCCATCACGGGGCCGAACTGAACCAGGCCCAACGGGATCGAAACCAGGTAGCCCACGATCGCGCCCAGCAGGATGGGGATCATGCCGAGCAGCCCCTTGCCCTGCAGGTACACCGAGAAAATGACGGTGACGATCAAGGTGACGAAAGCGACCGGCCAGTTCGCCGATGCCTCGCTCAGGGCGGTGCCCGCCAACGCGATGCCGATGACGATGGCCACGCTGCCTGTGACGATGGGCGGCAGGATCCGGTCGAGCGCGGCCTTGCCTATGCGCTGGATCAGCAGGCCGAAGAGGATTTCGATGACCGCGGTGCCGATGATGCCGACCTGGGCCAATCGCACGCCCTCGGGACAGTAGACGGTGTTGGGATCGCCGAAACAAGCCGGCGCATAAAGGGACATCACCGTGATGATAACGCTGATGTAGCTGAAGCTGGAGCCATAATACATCGGGATGCGCCGCTTGGTGACGAGCAGGGCAATGATCGTGCCCAGGCCGCTGGCCAGCAGTGTGACGCCGACATCGAACTTGGTGAGGATGGCGACGAGGACGGTCGCCGGGAACATGGTGAGGACTTGCTGAAACCCGAGGCTCAGCATTGCGCCGATGGGCGGGGTGTCGTCCGGCATGTAGCCGAGGACGGGACCGGCCTTCGTCTGTGCACCTTTTACGGCCATGATGACGTTCTCCTTTGGCGAATGAGGGTGGACAATCTATCAAGGAAACGATCAAGCGCGCCAAGGGATCGCCCGGATCCCTTTTGCCAGTGGGCGAAACCTCCTCTTCTTATCCTATTGTACCACAATGTGACCGGCTTGCATGACGCTTGTTACACGACTGGTCAACGGGGTCACTATCTTACGTGTCGCCGGTTGCTCGCTTTGCCGGCTCGAACCGGCTGCGACCGGGCTGGAGGATGCCTCGATAGGCCTCCAGGTTGCGATCCCGCAGGTGATCGAAGATCATCGGTGACTTTGCGCCATACGTGATGTACTTGATCGGGTCGGGATTCAGCTCCGCGAAAATCACCTCCTCGGTTCCCCGCGCCTGCGCCAGCTTGTGGCTGATGGGGTCCACGATCATGCTGTGGCCGAAGTAGTAGTTGTTCCCTGCGTCCGGCCCCACCGCATTGCACGCGACCATGTAGACATGATTGTCATATGCGCGCGCCCGATTCGTCAGTTCCCAAATCTCGAACGACCGCAGCAGCGCGCTCGGCCGCAGGATCACCTCCGCGCCGAGCAGCGCCTCCGCCCGGAACAGCTCGGGGAAGTCGCCATCGTAGCAGATGCTCAACCCGAAGCTCGCCAGCGGCGTGTGAATGACCACCGGCTCCGTGCCTCGCGTCGACCAACCTCCATTAGCGCGCACCTCGATCGGGAAGAGGTGCGTCTTCCGGTACACGCCGAGAAAGCCGCCGTCCGGTCCGAGGAGCATAGCCGAATTGTAGACCACGCCCCGTTCGGGCCCGCGCTCGTACGATCCAAAAGCAAGAAACACCCCAAGGTCCTGGACGACGCGCTGGAGTGGCTCCCACAGCGCGCCCGGCACGGCATCGACCATGTCCCACAGCGCTTCGGGATCCACGTCCGGTGTGAAGCCGGTCGTCACCGTCTCCGGCAGCACGACGAGCTGCGCACCCGACTCCTCCACCGCGCGCCGGGTCCACGCCACCGCGCGGCGGAGGTTCTCCGCGACATCCATCGGCGCGACAGCGATCTGCGCGCAAGCAGCCGTGAATCGTTGCATACCCCTCCTTTAGGCGGGTTACAGGTTGGAAGGTCACAGGTTGGACGGTTACAGGTTTTCCGCTAACAACCTTCAACCTTCAACCTTCAACCTTCAATGCTCAATCTGTTAATCCGCGCGACGTGCTCCGGGTCGTATGCGTCGCCGAAGCGGGTGGTCTTGAGCGTCGCCTTCTTTGCCATCAGCTCCTCGTACTCCCCATCCTCGACGAACGCGACGCAGCGGCCGATGCTGCTTTCGCCATCCACGAAGCGCCAGGGGAAGAAGCCGATGGTGGTCCGGCGGTTCACCAGCAGATCGATCTCGCCGCCGATGCACTCCGCGTGGATGATGTGATCGGGGAACATCTCGATGTGCATGAGCTGGTATTTGGAGTCGTCGAACTGTTCGGCCAGGGAGGCGCCGTACTTCTTCTGGAAGTGGGCGTCGGCCTCTTTGGCCTGCCGCGGCATCCACTGGCGGATGATCGTGTTCATCGGGTGGTCCGCGCTGCCGCAGTCCACGCCGATCCACTTGATGCCCTTCCGCTTTGCCCAGAGCGAGAACTCCCGGTCCGGGCCCGGATGCTGCACCATGTAACGGACCTCGTCCGCCGTGGGCATGTCCCAGCCAAAGTGATGGAACCCGGTGTGGATGAGGAGGATGTCGCCTTCCCGCACCTCCACCCGCTCCTCGATCATCTGGGGCGTGTAGATATCGTAGTTGCCGCAGACATCGGAGAGATCGACGATGGCGCCCGGGCCGACCAGAAAGTCCATGTCCAGGCTGGCGATGTCCTTGCCGGGCGTGAAGAAGTGGATCTCGCCGTCCAGGTGTGTGCCCAGGTGGTTCGAGTGTGTCAGCAGTTGGCCGTTTGCGCCGTTGGGCGCCAGCCGCTTGAAGTACTTCACCTGCAGCGGCTCATACGTGGGCCAGGGCGGCGTTGCGATGCCCAGTGGGATGGTCAGATCGATGATCTTCATCTGTAGGTGCCTCCTTATCATTGGCTTCCAAAATCGGCGATGAAATAAATGCCCCAGGCGCCGCTGGCGACGCCGATGCCTATCTCCGTGGCGCGGCGGGCCATGATGTTCTGCACGTGCGGATCCGCACCGCGCGGCTCGTTCCACCACATCTGCATGGCCCGCTCTACGCTGCGGGCATTGGCCCAATTCTCGCCCGACCAGCTCGGGTCATAGCCCGCGCGCTGGAGCCGCGCGGCCAGCCGCGCGCCGTCCGAGCCTACGTGGCTGCCGCGGTTTTTCCCCGCGCAGTCTTCTGCGTGCGCCTGCGCGGCTGCGGCCAGTTGCGCATTCCACGCCAACGCAGAAAGCCCGCCCGCGACGCGCTTCTCGTTGATGCGGTCGAGCATCTCCTGGGCCATCGGGTTGATCTCGGGCGCCGGCGCAGAGGCAGCGTCGGGCGCGGGCGCCCCGGTTGTCTCCGCCGCCTCTGGAGGCGCCGCTTCCACAGCCGCCGCCTCAGCCGGTGCTTCCGCCGCCGGCGCTCCCGCCGCCTCTGCAGGCGTCGCCTCCAGGGGTGCCGAAGCCGACTCCGCGGACGCGAGGGCCTCCTGGCTGATGCCCGGGATGGTCAGTTCCTGCCCCACCATGAGGCGCTTCGGATCGACCCCGGGATTGGCGGCGAGCAGATCGTCGAGCGTCAAGCCGTAATTCGCGGCGATGTCCCACAAGGTGTCATTGGGTGCCACGGCATAAACGGCGCGCGGCACTTCGGGAACGGTATCGGAAACCTGCGATGTTGCAGAGAGGAGTGTCAGGATCTGGCCCGGGCGGAGCGCCGCCGGGTTGACGCCTGGGTTCGCGGCTGTTAACTGTGCGACGGTCATGCCGTTCCTGGTGGCGATGTCCCATAGGGTGTCGTTCGCGCGCACGGTGTATTTTCCGCCCGAGGGCGGAAGCGGCGCACCACGACCTGCCGCTTGTGCGGCTGGGGCCAGGCTAAGCATGATGATGGTAACCAGCACGAGGAACAGCCAGGAGAACCTGTTGTTTTTCATGTGCATGGCGACACTATAGCCGTTTTGGGCGGTTCGCGCAAGTGAGAGAGGCCTGAAGTTCGGACAGGAAAACGGACACGGGTAGGGCGAGACAGGAGCCTTCGATTCTGCTAGAGTGCTGGTACCAAACCACGCATTCACAGGCAGGGATCGGAGGCTCCATGAAGCAGTCTATCAAAGCTTTTTCTTTTTTGTCGCATGTGTTTGATGACGAACGGACGGCGCGGCAGGCGGCGGCGATCGTGGAAGGCATACTGGCCGCCCAATCACCGCGGCTGGCCCGCATCGCCCAGCACATGCCGGGCACGCCGGCGGCGAACTATAAGGCGATCCAACGGTTCATCCAGCGGGTGGACCTGCCCGCGCAACTGTGGCGTCTGTTTCAGAGCGACGCCGAATTTGTCATTGGCGATCCGACCGAGATTCCGCGTCCCGAAGCTTACAAGACCAGCTATGTCGGTAAGCTCAAGGATGGCAAGACCCGGGGCTTCTGGTTGTTGCTCCTGGCCACCCCGTATCGGGGCCGCGCCTTGCCCTGCGGCTTCGTCAGCTACTCCTCGCGCACGATTGCGCAAACGCTGCGCTCCCGGAATCAGTACCATTGGCTGGCCTTCGATCAACTGAAGACCCTGCTCGGCGACAAGCCTTTAGTCTTGGACCGCGAATTTAGCTATCTTGAGTTACTGCACTACTTGCGCAGCTTGGGACTCAACTTCGTCATTCGCATTCACATGGGCAATCGCCCGAGCTTCTTTGATGCCGCCGGCCAACGCATTACGCCGGTGGTGGATCTGGGCGGCGAGGCGACCTACCATGAACTGCGCTACCTGGGCCAAGTGCCGGTGCACGTGATCGGGGTGTGGCGGATCGGGCATGCGGAGCCCTTGTGGATCATGACGAACTTAGCGCCTGAACACGCCCTCCGCATTTACGCCGCCCGCACCCAAATCGAACAAAGCTTCCGCGATCTCAAAAGCCTGCTGCACCTCGACCAACTCATGAATCGCACGCAGCGCTACATGGAACAAATGGTGGCCTTAATGCTCCTGGCCTTCAGTCTTGGTCTCGTCTGCGGCGAGATCGTCCGGGACGCTCGCTATGGCGCACCTATCCCGCACGACCCGCCGCACCCCCCATCGGCCACGCAACGCAAATGGCAGCGTTACTCTGGCTTCTTTATCCTGCTCAAGGAAACCGATGCGCTGTCCGCCACACGCTGGCGCCAACTCCAACGCCAAGCCCTCGAGCGCTTCGTCCAGCTGGTCATGCCCGACCCGGTGCCACCCTAACCAGGCAGCCGCCCAGGTGACCCAGTCGCCGCGGCTCCCCTGAGGGTGCCAGCTACCCGCGCGTCTGTTACCAGGCTGCAGCCCTCTCGCCCGGCTGGACGGCGCCTCCTGCTCACCCCAGAAGTCGCACCGACCACGCCAGGTCGGCGGTGCCGCTCCTTGTCTGCCAGCAGAGTCCTGTCCACGCTAGGCCACGCTGACTGTCGCCAATCCGCTTGTCCGATTTTCTGTCCGGACCTCAAGCGCGGCCGCTTGCAGGGGCGTCCACTTCACCGTATACTTCTCAGTCGAATCCTCTTGCTGTATGGGAGCACTCCTCTTGAGCAGAGATCAGAAGTCGGCGCCGAAGCCGGTCCCGCGCGTAGAGTTCCAACCTGTCGTTGGCCTCGGGTTCAGACGCGGGATCGATGCATTGGTCAGGGTCATCCGACCCACGCTGGGGCCGCTGCCGCGCCATGTCGCGCTGCCGCGCGCCACCAGCGGCTCACCCGAGATCCTGGACGATGGCGGCGCGATCGCGCGGCGCATCTACCAACTGCCCGACCTCGATGCTGACGCGGGTGCGATGTTCCTCAGGCACATCCTCTGGCAGCAGCACGAGCGCGAGGGCGATGGAACCGCAACGGCTGCTGTGCTCTTCCAGGCGGTCTACGATGGCGGGCTGGCCTACGTGGCGGCGGGCGGAAATGCGATGCTCCTGCGGCGCAGGCTGGAGGAGGGTGCGCGGCTCCTGCTCTGCGAGCTGGGCCGGCAGGTTCTGCCCGTGGAGGGCCAGGAGGCGATCGAGCGCGTCGCACTGGCGATCTGCGGCGATCCAGGGCTGGCTAACCGCCTGGGCGAGATCTTCGACATCATCGGCGAGTACGGCTGGTTCGAGGTGCGCACGGGCCGCGGCCGCGACCTGGAGCGGGAATACGTCGAGGGGGTCTATTGGGAGGGCGGCGCGCTGTCGTGGCAGATGCTAGCGGACCGGCCCAAGGCGCGGGTCGAGCTGGAGAGCCCCGCCATCTTCATCAGCGACCTCGAGTTCGACGAGCCGGAGCAGCTTGCGCCGGTGCTGCGAGCCGCAGCTGAGGCAGGCTACCGGGCACTCCTCATCATCGCGTCCAGGATCTCGGACCGGGCGATGGGCCTCCTCGCGGCAAACCGCCAGGCCGGCAAGATGGCGATCCTCGCGGTCAGGCGGCCCGGCGCCAGCCTTCACGAAGCAGTCGACGGGTTGGACGATCTGGCCCACCTCACCGGCGGCCGGCCGGTGGTGAGCCAGGCCAGCCCAGAACTCGGGAGCTTCGCGGCCGAGCATTTTGGCCGGGCGCGCATCGCATGGGCGTCGAAGGATTACTGGGGCATCACCGGCGGTCGCGGGGATCCGCGCGGCCTGCGCGCTCATATCACCACGCTGCGCGCGGCCTACAGCCGGATCACCGGCCCGGACGACCGCAAGCGGATACGCGCGCGCATCGGCAAGCTGATGGGGGGATCTGCCACCCTGTGGCTGGCCGGCGCGACGGACTCTGAGGTGAACTTCCGCAAGGATGTGGCCGAACGAACGGCGGAGGCGGTGCGCGGCGCGCTGATCGAGGGCGCACTGCCGGGCGGCGGTGTGGCGCTGCTGGCCTGTCGCAAGGCGTTGGCCGATCGTCTTGCCGCCGTGACCGGCGCGGACGAGCGAGCCTCCCTGCGCATCCTGCTCGCAGCCATCGAGCAGCCTTTCCGCGCGCTGGTGAGCAATGCCGGCCACGAGCCTGCCGAGATCATGGCCGCGCTCGATGACGCAGGACCGGGCTTTGGCCTCGATGTGTTGTCGGGCCGCATCGTCGACATGGCCCGCGAAGGAGTGCTCGATCCGGCCTCCGTTCAGAAGGCCGCGGTGTGGCGCGCGGTGACGGGCGCAGCCCTGGCGCTCACCACGGATGTGCTGGTGCACCACAAGAACCCGGCCAAAGAGTTCAATCCATGACAGAGAATGCAGCGCTGGACTTCGTCTATGGCATGGCCGTCTCGCCCGCGTTCCCGGAGGATGGCTGTTGTTTCGTCGCGCGCACGTCAGGGCTGTTTCGTTCCGAGGATGCCGGCCGCACATGGACGCTGGGGCCTGGCAACCTCGATCCTGGCGCAGGGCTTGCGGTGCTGGCTGTGGCGGTCTCACCTGCATTCGGGGCCGACCGGATGGTCTTTGCCGGGGTGGCCGGGGGCGTGCTCCGCTCTCTCGACAGGGGTCGCAACTGGGAAGCCATCCCTCTGCCATCGCCGCCGCCGGTAGTCTCGTGCCTGGCGGTGTCGCCCGATTTCGAGCAGGATGGCTACCTTTTTGCCGGCACGATGGAGGATGGGGTGTTTCGCTCGCCGGACCGGGGCCGGAGCTGGCACTCGTGGAATTTCGGGCTGCTCGACCTGCGCTGCCTGGCGCTGGCAGCTTCGCCTGGGTTCGCCCGAGACGAAACCCTGTTCGTTACCACTGAGACTGCGCTCTACCGCAGCACCAACGGCGGCCGCGCCTGGCGCGAGACGGGTCTGCCCCTCGAAGCCTCGCCCGCGTTGAGCCTTGCCCTGTCGCCGGCCTTCCCCACGGACGGCGTCCTCTTCGTGGGCACCGATGCCGGGACGCTCCAGCGTTCGCGCGACCGCGGCCGGACATGGGGAGCGCTGGGGTCCGGCGCGCTGGACGGCTCGATCAACGCAGTGCTGCTCTCCCCGGAGTATCCCCACAAGCAGGATGTGCTCGTGCTGTGCGATGACCGCCTGTGGCTTTCGCGCGATGACGGCGCGACGTGGAAGCCGCTGGAGGGCGAGGGGATTTCCGCGGTCGCAGCCCCGATCGGACTGGGAGCCGGCGCGTTTATCCTGGCCGGAATGGTCGAGGGCGGCGCGGCGCGCATCCCCGTGGAGAGCTGAGCGGCCGCCCGCTCTGCGTCAGTAGGGTTTGAGCCGGATCAGGAGCGGCAGGTAGCCTCCGTCCTCGGCCCGGGGACGTTGTTCGACCGGAACGGCCAGGTGCGCGGCGATGGCCGTGGTGGCCTTCACCTGCTCCAGCCAGTAGTCCAGGTTCATGTTCGCGATCGTATCTTCGG
>ENA-UOUL01005071-UOUL01005071.1-bioreactor-metagenome-genome-assembly--contig:-NODE-5071-length-11639-cov-38.558035_pt1 | contig 11639 bp, 10 predicted proteins | sample MGYA00249838_ERZ747220 | MGnify/ENA primary metagenome ERZ747220 (study PRJEB28778, sample SAMN05720191) | bioreactor metagenome | isolation source: Anaerobic biogas reactor | place: USA:Washington...
ACACCAACGGTGAACGTCACACCGACACCAACGGTGAACGTCACACCGACACCAACGGTGAACGTCACACCGACACCAACGGTGAACGTCACACCGACACCAACGGTGAACGTCACACCGACACCAACGGTGAACGTCACACCGACACCAACGGTGAACGTCACACCGACACCAACGGTGAACGTCACACCGACACCGACGGTAAACGTCACACCGACGCCGACCGTGAACGTCACACCGACACCAACGGTGAACGTCACCCCGACGCCGACCGTGAACGTCACGCCGACACCAACGGTAAACGTCACACCGACGCCGACGGTGAACGTCACGCCGACGCCGACGGTGACGCCGGGAGTGCCGGCAAAGAGCATGAAGCTCGAGCTGTACAAAGGCTGGAACTTCGTCTCCATCCCAAGGCCGCTCTCTCCAGGTAACAACACCGCAATTGAGGTATTCAGGGATGTCGAGACCGGTGGAAGGCCGATCTACACATACACCCCGGAGAACGGCTTTGAGCCCCTGGGCGCGGATACGACCCTGAAGGTCCTTGATGGCTACTGGGTCTACTCGACCGAGGCCATGACCGTGCAGCTGAACTTCAGCACCAACCCGGTGATGGTTCCCGCATCCAAGATGCTCTCCCCGGGATGGAATGCCATCGGCTACTCCGACCTGACACCGCGGAGCGCAAACGAATCGCTCATATCAGTGGAAGACAGCTGGGTCTCTGTTGTCGGCTACGATGCAGAGAACCAGGGCTACCAGCCGGCGCTCATCAACGGTCAGACAGGAGCACATGGTGAAAACCAGAAGCTCCTCCCGACCGAGGGCTACTGGCTGTTCATGCGCGAGGATGGCACACTGGCTGCCATCAGCGCCTGACCCTTTTTTTGACGCTGCCCGGGACCATTTCATCCTGAAACCCGCGCTTTCCAACCGAACGCCCGGTCTGTTTTACAAAAAAGAGCGTGAACCCGTGCACCTCATACCGGGTACCCGCACCGCCATCCGCATGCCGGCACCTCGCACGTTGCCATGAAGGCCGCACTGGAGAGCGGCTCACCGCCAACCCGATCGTTGTGCTCTTTTCGGCGGTGCAAGCGCCGGCAGCGGGGGTCAAAGGAGAGAACCCCGCGCGAAGGTTCACGCGGGGGAGCGTACTCCGGCGCCTCACCGGGTAACTTCCTTATATTCCTGCAACAGGGCGTCGGCGTACGCCTCTTTCTTCTTCGTCGGTATGTAGTTGAACTCCCCGGCCCTCCGGAGGAGTTCAGCCCGGATCGCGGCATCATCCGCAAGGTGCAGGTCCCGCACGCCGGCGACGATGAAGTCGAGCTGGTTGATGCCGGTCGCCTTCCCGTCCACGAGGACCGACTTGATCTTGATCGCCTCCGGCTTGATCCCGCCGCAGACAGTACAATAATCGCCTTCTTTCTCGTTGGTCATGTGTCCTCTCTCCCCCGGATCATCGTGAGCGACATCTTGAACCGCGTGATGGCAGAGAGGGCGTGCGGGACATCTGCCGGGAATATGATCGTCTCGCCCGCGCTCATCTGGTGCGTCTCGCCTGCGATCCAGACCTCGCACTCGCCGTCGAGGATAGTCACCACCGCATCGTAGGGCGCGGTGTGCTCCGAGAGCCCTTCGTCCTCGTCGAATGAGAAGAGGGTGATGCTTCCCGACCGGTTGTTGACGATCATCCTGCTCGCCACGGTCCCGTCCTGGTAGGCGACGAGTTCCGGTAACCGGAGAACCTTTCCCTGTAACTCTGCACGTTTCTCTTTTGCCACTGGTACACCAGCCTCTCTTCTTTATTCTGGCGTCCTTCGCTTATTTACCCTTCTCATCTCGCCCGCCCATACACGAGCGCCCCTTCCACCGGGCAGACATCCGTACACCGGCCGCAGAGGTAGCATTCCCCGAGACCGGCGGCAGGGTCCGCCTCCCCGGTCGGGCATGCCCGCTCACACTTCCGGCACCCTATGCAGGCATCCGTCCGCCTGAGCCGGAAGAGCGCCTTTGATGCCGCGGGTGCGAGGAGGGCGCCGTATGGGCAGACGTAGCGACAGAACGGCCGGTAGACGACGGCGGAGAGGAGGACGATGCCGAGGAAGACGAAGAACGACACGCTCCCGACCGCGAGGTGGAAGAAGGCAGGTAGACCGATAAGCCCGAGGAGGTCTGCCGAGAGACCGAGAGCGGCGACGGCGAAGACGACGAAGACGCCGGCCCGGATCACCACCGGCGTCTGCCTCTCGGCGCTACCGCGCTTTGCTACCGGCACACGATACATGAGTTCCTGGACAGCCCCCGCCGGGCAGACCTGCCCGCAGATGACCCGGCCGAAGGCGAAGGCAAGGGCGATGAAGACAAGGAGCGCCCCGAGCGCCATAGGGATGGGTGACCCGAGGCCCACCGTATCCCGGAGGGCGACCATCTGCAGCTGGTAGGGGAAGACCGGCGCGAATACCAGGAACCCGAGAAGCGCCGATATGACCAGGAACGGCAGCGCACGCCGCCGGGTGAACCGGCCGGAATACCAGAGCCCGACGAGGGCGATAAAAGCAAGGAGGCCGTAGATGAACCCTACGGCCTTCGGAATCGACTCGATGACCATTACATCCTCAGAGCAGCCTCGTCCCGGTCGTCGGGCGCGGGACCTTCACCACGAGCACCTTGAAGGGGGCTTTGCTCTCGTTTGCCCAGAGGTGCGGTATCTTTGCCGGACTCTCGACCAGGTGGTCCTTCCCGACCTCTGCGCGCTCATCGCCGATCTCGACGACCCCCGTCCCCTCAAGGACGTAGAAGAAGACGTCCACCGGGGTTATATGCTTCTTCAACGACTCTCCCGGCGCAAGGGTGATCACCACCGCGGTCGCATGCTCGGTGTCGTAGACCTTCCGGGCGTCGACGTTGTGCGGGGTTTTGCTGATCGGTTCTTTTGATACATCAACGATCTTCATAGTACTCATCTCCAATGGTATACGGGACTCTCGTGATATTTATCTTTGCTGAGTTGAAGGGGCGGAGCGGGAAGACCCCCTGCACAAGCGGGGGGGTAGTTCACCCTTTATAGTTTGTCCAGTAGTTTTCGAGGCACTCCTGCCGCCTCCGCTTCTGCCGGTGGGCCCGCATCTCGGGATAGGTCGGTTCAACGCTCTGGACCGCCGGGCAATAGGGGCAGAGGGCGAAAGCCACGTCGTCGGCCTTATCCCTGACCGGGCAGAGGTAAGTTCCCTCCCACTCGTCGACGATCTGCCCGCCGGGGAACGGAGTGCCGACCGGGTGGGCGGGCTCTTTGAGGACGAACATGGTGAACCCGGAGAGGAGATACTTCAGGTAGAGGTACTTCGGGTCTTTCTCCCGCGCCTTTGCGGTGCAGGCCTCGGCCACCATGGCCCAGTAGGTCTGATGCCCCGGGCCCGGAGGCTCATCCATGCCGGGATTGCTGCCGTTCCGGGAGAGGAGGACCAGGCGGTGGTGTGCCGAGAAGATCTCCTCCCTGACGCTTGCGAGGAGGCGGTCACGGTAGTCCGGGGGGAGGTTTGCGACTTTGCGCTCAAACCCGGCGTTCATCGCCTCGAGATCGCGCAGGTCGAATGCCGCTACCTCGCCGGCGACGATGCGGAGGAGTTCTCCCTTCGTCGCCGCCCCGTGCATCCGCCGGCAGGCCGCCCGGATGGCATCTACCGGTATCGATCCCTCGCCGACCTCCTCACCGGGGTCGCCGGCGAAGGGGTCGATGATGAGGGCGCAGGCATCGTCCGGGTCGGCGCCGGGCTCACTCCGGCCTCCCCGGCCGATGAGCCGCAGGAGACGGTTCAGGAACACGCGGAACTGCATGATGTCACCCGAGTTCTCTGGAAAAGATGGGGCGTGAAGAGGTATAATCCTGGCGTAATCCCCGGGCAAGAGTGTGGATAACCCGGCTCGCGGGTACGAGGCCATGCGGCCTTTGCCGGGATCGGCGAGGCGGGTGCCCGCCCGCGGGCCTGCATGGTCGCCTGCCGGGAGTGACAGAGGGTCTGGCCGATGCTACATCCGGGCCCGCTCCATGAATACCCATGGCGGGGCCTCTCGACCGCCGGCGGGCCTCGCGACTATGGGGCTGCTGTCCCGGCCGTTCAAGAAGGTCTTTGCGGGGATCGCCCGGCGCCCGGGATGATGAGGGAGGGGTGTTCGCGCTCCATTCTCAGATCGCTCAACGCACCGTCTCCCGGCCGGGCGGGGTCCGGAACGCCGGGCAAGTCGGCGGCCCGGGGAGATGGGAGTGGGGCCGCGCAACCCCTTATCTGGACCGGATGGAGTCCAGCGGTATGTAGGGAGCGAGGGTCAGGACATCGCTTTTGATGGTGTCAAACCCGACCCGCTCGACGAACCGTGCGGTTCGCTCTCCCGGTCTGGCGTTCTTCCGGTAGTAATCGAGCAGCCGGCGAACGAGGTCGAGAGCTTCATCTTTCGAGAGGCCCCTGGCAGCGACGTCGCCGATACGCGGCCGGCCGCCGGAGTTGCCCCCGAATATGACGTTCCAGCCTTTTGCGTCCCCTATGAGCCCGATATCGCGGAGGTAACTCTCGCCGCAGCACCGGGGGCACCCGGAGACTCCCATCTTGAGTTTTGCCGGCAGGTTCATGTCCTGGTAGAGTTCCTCGACCTCAAGCCCGAGGCCCAGGGCGTCCTGCTTGCCGTATTTGCAGGTCACCGTCCCGGGGCATGCCTGGACGTAATGAACGCAGGGCGCAGTCGCCTGGCCGACGGTCATCCCGAGTTCGTTCCAGATCTTCTCGACATCCTCTTTCTTGATGCCCACGAGCGCCATCCGCTGCCCCGACGTCATCTTGATGACGGGGATGTTGTAGCGCCTGACGACCTTGATGATGCTCTCCAGGTGCTCAGGGCTGATGATTCCCGCAGGGGTTCTCGGCACGATCGCGTAGGATGTCCTGTCTCTCTGGGTGATTGCTCCCCTTGGTCCTTCTTCCATAGTATGCCTCTCGTTTTTCCGGCAAAGTCAGGTGCGCCGGATATGATCCAACCTTCGTTCTCCTGAGGGAAAAGAGTGCCGCTGCTCTCTAAGGCCCGTCCCCTCAGGGATCCCCGTATGGTCCTCTGTTCCGTGAGCGGGGGTGCGGGAGGTATGCGGTTGCCGTCAGGGGCACGACCTTCGCGGCGAACAGGTTTTCTGGGATTTTCGGGAGGGCGAGGAGGCCGGCCGGCGTATATGAGAGGGATCCCGTGTGGTTTTTTCAAAGATGCGTTCCCCGGGAATTTTCGTTCAGCTTGTGCCCAGAAAGAGCGAGGCATACCGCTCTGCAACCCGGGAGTCGACCGTGGGCTTATCGGCATCCAGCCACTCGTAGAACCCCGACATGTAGGGTGCAGGCGTCCGCTTACCCTGGAACACCAGGTCTCCGGAGGCGTTCTGGATGAGTTTCAGGTACACCTCCTTTTCTTTCAGTTTGAAGTAAATGACGGGCGTATACGCGGGAATGTCAAACGCTATCACCACCCTGCTGAACCGTTGTTTTATGTCGTCGGCATACAGGGTGGTATCTTTTATCCTGACCTTTCTGTCGCGCAGCACCGCTTTGACGCCGGCCTCCCCCAGCGTGCCCAGCATGATCTTCTTTGAGAGCGAGTTGATGGCAGATGATATCACAGCAATCCCGCCATCCCTGCAGGAGAGCAGGGTTCTGATGACCACATCCCTGTTGCGGTCGTGGATCTCTTTGTAGTCGAAGGGTCTTCTCGGGCGAATACTGGTGAGATCGATCCGTTTTGGGTGATGGCCGGGTTTCTCCGGGCGCCTCCGCAGCGACCCCTCGTAGATGAGGGTTCGTATCTCTTCCATGGGGTTGGTGATCAGGATGAGACTGTCGGGCATCTCTGCAATCCTGAGGATGCTGTCGTACCTGGAGACATCCACCGACGAGACCAGGACGAAGGGTACGGTCTCCTGCCCGAACAGAGAGGCGAGCAGCGTTTTCTTGTAGTGGATCTCTTCATAAAACTTCTCCAGTTCCATCGCGGAGGTGATCACCTCGACAAAGCCCATGTTCCCACGGCCGTCCACGAACAGGAGGTCCATCTCGGCGATGTTCTGCCCGTTTCCTCTGACGGTCAGGCTCCCTCGCTCCGAGTAATAAAACCCGTTCTGCCCGGGGCGCATCCCGACAGAGTATGCCGACGCATCGGCTCCCTTTCCCACGATGGACTGTATCCGGTCGGTCTCGAGGGAGAGCTCCAGCATGATCTCGTACACGATGAACTCATACCAGAACCCCTCGGACGTGCGCTGGAGCACGTAGTCGTCGGAGAAGAGGGCACGCTTCTCATTAAATCCGAGATGGCGAAGAGCTCTTTGTGCAACCGTCTCGTCAAAAAAATCCCGGGGAAAGTGCTCTTCAAGCCAGTCCAGGGCGCCCGTGCTCATATGATAGGATACCACTGGAGGTATATTACTATTTTCGTCCGGCCGGCCCGGGCAGGGGGGTACAGGGTGGGTAGTGCTCCGGGGAACTACCGATGAGGGAGACAGATTCATCATGCGATTTGTTGCCATGGTTGTTGCTCAGCGAGGATGCCCCGATGCGCCGGCGGCGCAATGGATAGGGTTATGCTCGCCGGGTAACAACGAATGAACGTCAGGCAACTGCTCGACTGGCACCCTGGCGGTGTTCCGGGTGGTCTATCCGGCATACGTTGCGACAGCAGCAAAGGAGGAAGAGAACTCATGCAGCAAAGGGATGCGATAGACTGGTATAACGAGGGCATTGCTCTTCACATTTCAGGGGATCGTGACGGGGCGATCCGGTGTTATGACCACGCGCTGGAGATCGACCCGGAGTATGCCGCGATATGGGGCAGCAAAGGCATTGCGCTCTACGAACTCGGCCGCTATGACGAGGTGATCCAGTGCTGCAACCGCGCACTGGAGATAGACCCGGAATTCGCCGCGGTATGGAGCACCAGGGGCACCGTGCTCACCGAACTCGGCCGCTACGATGAGGCGATCGAGTGCTACGACTGCGCACTGGCGATCAGCCCGGAGGATGCCACGATATGGATCGGTAAAGGCATTGCGCTCTGCAAACTCGATCGCTCCGGCGAAGAGATTCACTGCTACGACCGTGCGCTGGAGATCGACTCAAAGAACACCTGGGCATGGTTCTTCAAAGGCAATGCACTCTATCAGCTCAACCACTACGGCGAGGCGGTCCGGTGTTATGACCGCGCACTGGAGATAGACCCGGGAAATGCCGGCATATGGAGCGCTAAAGGCTTTTCACTCCGCGAACTCGGCCGCTATGACGAGGTGATCCAGTGTTTCGACCGCGCACTGGAGATAGACCCGGAAGATACCGACGCATGGATCTGTAAAGGCTTTGCACTCGACGAACTCGGCCGCTATGACGAGGCGATCCAGTGCTACGATCACGCGCTGGAGATAGACCCCGGAGATACTCTCGCAAAGAGCAACAGAGAAGGTGCATTGAAAAAGAGGGGTGCAACAGCAAAAGAGAGTGATAGAGGGGCCTCGATATAAGGGCGCACGCACCGAAGACCTACCGGAATCGCCTCGCCGGAAAGGGGCCGTTTGAGCAGAAGCCCCCTGCCCGTCCCGCCCCTCACAGCCCGAGAATCTTGCGCCTCCCCTCGATGTGCCCTGCTATCCCCTCCACCGCCGCCTCTGCATCCGTCTCGACGCGGAGCACCCCGCCGGTGATCCACCGGAGGTCTTCGGTGAGGAGTTTGACGAGGTCCGGCCCCCCGGTCACCGTCGGGACCGGGTTGACGTAGGTGTAGAGGCCGAGCGCGAGCGCAAACAGGGCGTCGATCGTCGCTTTCTGCTCCATGTACTCCGGTGCGGCGACGGCGACCGGGAGATCGGGGATGGGGACGCCGCCGAGGGCCTCCGAGACCGAGAGGAGGAGGTCGGCGCACCGGCCGGTATCGGTGCACGTCCCGAATCCGAGCACCGGCGGGACGCCGAGCGCCGTGCAGAGCCCTTTGAGCCCCGGGCCGGCCTTCTCCTTCGCCTCCGGAGAGCAGAGCCCGGCGACCTGGAGGGCCGCAACCCCGCAGCCCATCCCGAGGACCAGGATGTCGCGGGCGATCAGTCTCTCCGCGACCGCGACGGTATGGACGTCCTGCCCGGTATCCCGCAGCGTTGTGCAGGAGACAAGCCCCACGATGCCCCGGATGGTGCCGTCCTTGATCGCTCCGAGCAGCGCATCAAGGCTCCCCCCGAGCGCCGCAACGATGCTCTCGGGCGCAAACCCGACCACCGCCTCCCGCACGGGAAGGCCCCGGATCGGCTCTATCATGCTATGCCGCTCCTTGAAGTTCTCGATCCCCATATCAAGAAGCGCCTCCGCCTGCTCCTTTGCCTCCTCCGGGACGTAATCGAGCCGCTCGCCCCCGCCCTCGAAGACCACGACCTCGCTCACCGGGATCAGTTTGAAGTGGTACTTCTCGGCGTAGAGGGGATCGAGCGGGAGCGAACAGTTCATATCGGCCGCAAAGACATCGACCGCCCCGGTGGCAAGCACCGCCTCCTGCATGATCCAGTTCCCCGTGTAGCCGTAGAAGACATCGTCCATCTCCCGGCGCTGGATCAGTTCCTGCCCGGTCTCTATGTTCGCGATGATCCGGAGGCCTTTCGCCCCCGCCGCCCGCGCCTTTGCCTGCCATTCACCGGTGCGGGCAAGGTCGATGAGGGCAAACCCGAGGAAGGGTTCGTGGCCGTTCGGGAGGATGTTGACGTAGTCGGGGTCGAGCACCCCGAGGTCGACCCGCATGGGGTGCGGGCGGGGGATGCCGTAGAGGATATCCTGGATGTACTCGAGCACGATCTGGCTCTGGTAGGCCATCGCGACGCCGAGGCGCATCGCCCGCATGGCGTGGCTCGCAAACCAGCCGTCGACGTTCGTGAGGGTCGAGGCGGTATCGACGATCGTCTCCCCGTATATACCGCCCGGGAAGAGGTTGAGCTTCTTCCAGACCTCTTTTCGCTCCGGCGGGGCAAGGTGCTCCACGATCCGGCTCGGCTCGTGGGTGAACCGGTGGAAGTCCTCCTCGACAAAGTCGCAGAGCCTGAGGGCGACATCAGAATCGCTCCCGGTCGTATCGATACCGAGCCGGCCGGCAAACGCCCGGAGTTTCTCCGGTTCAACGATGGAGAAGGGGGTCTTGCCCTCGGCGGTCGCCCGGAGGGTCCTGACCGCCTGCGCCGCGTGGAAGTGGTAGTTCGATGCTCCCATGACGTTTCGGAGCAGCATCATCCGCATCGCCATGCCGTCGACGCTGATCCCGCAGACCCCCCGCCAGTTCCGGGTTGCGTCGGCCCGGCAGGGGCCGTTCGAACAGAAGTCGCAGCGTGCCCCCGCCTGGCAGAAGGCACACCGCCGGTCGGGGTCGCCGCCAAGGCCCTGGGCCTCGTAGCGGTCCCAGACGTTCGACATGCCATCCTTCTTGAGCCGCTCGTAGACGGTCCGGGCCGAGTCGTGGTAGGATATCCTGTTGCTCTCCATGGTCATGAGCGGGTGACTGAGCCGGGACCATGAAGAACGTATCGGTGCGGCCTATCCTTCCTCGATATACCGCTTCAGCGCCACGGCGTTGTTGTGCTCTTCGTCTTTCGCGGCGTAGAGGAGCGTGACGGTCCTCTCATCCGCTTCCTCGCGGAGCTGAGAGAGGAGCTCCTTCTTATCCTCAAGCTCGGCCCGGTAGCGCTGCAGGAACTCCTCCCACTTTGCCGGGTCGTGCCCGAACCAGTGGCGCAGTTCGGTCGTCGGTGAAATATCCTTCTCCCACCGGTCGACCTGCGCCCTCGCCTTCGATATCCCCCGCGGCCAGAGCCGGTCGACGAGAACCCGGAGCCCGTCGTCTGCCGATGGCTCTTCGTAGATCCTTTTTATGCGTATCATAAGCGCCGATACGATTGACCCCTACTTAACCCTATCCACCGGAGCAACCGGGCCCGTACAGCAGAGGATCTCCGCCGGCAGGCTCTCTCCGGGGCGAGAGGTGCAACCTTCCGAAAGGTATATCATGCATGCTTCCATCTCCCCGCCCCGTATGACGAGATTGGAAAGACTCCTGATCCTCACCCTTGCGATAGGGTGCGTCGCGCTCCTCTCCGGGGTGGTCGCCCAGGAAGGAAACGCGACCAACCAGACTGCAAACCAGACCGCAAACCAGACCACCGGCGTGAACGTCACGATCACGTCGCCGGAGGAAGGCGCGAGCATCCCTGCCGGGAACGTGACCGTCGAGGTGAACCTGACGAACTTCACGCTGGTCGAGCCGACCGGGCAGCCGAATGCCCCGGGCGAAGGCCACCTGCACTACTACCTCGATGCCGTAGTGCCGACGAACGCAAGCGCCCCTGCCATTCCCGAGACCGGCGGCTATGTCATATCCACGAACACCTCCTACACCTGGGAGAACGTGACGCCGGGCGAACACAACCTCTCGGTCCAGGTGGTCCATAACGACCACACGCCACTCATCCCGCTCGTGTACGATACGGTCAACGTGACAGTCACCGGGGAGGAGAACGTCACACCGACACCGACCGAGAACGTCACGCCGACGCCAACGGTGAATGTCACCCCGACGCCGACCGTGAACGTCACGCCGACACTGACGGTGAACGTCACGCCGACACCGACCGAGAACGTCACCCCGACGCCAACAGTGAACGTCACACCAACGCCGACCGAGAACGTCACACCGACACCGAACGTGGCGGATAAGATCATTACGGGGCTTTCAGAAGAGGAAAACCTGACAACGTACGTCGGGCTCGTGAACAACTCGACCATCGGAGACGAACTCGATGTAAACAGAACCTATCTGGTATGCGCTCCGACCAACGACGCATTTGCCGGCCTCGGTAACCAGACACTCCTGGCCATCCAGAACGATACGACACTCCTGAACCGCATCCTCGCGTATCACATCATCGAGGGGGACTACACACTCGAAGAACTTGCAGAGCTGTGCCAGAACGCAACCGACGGCAGGGTTTCTCTGATGACCGTCGAAGGATCAAGTGTTAATGTCTCGCTCAACAACAGCGGCCAGCTGGTCATTAACAACGTCACCGTCGTGGATCATATCCAGATTACAAACACCATCACCGTCTACGTACTCGACGGTGTCCTGATCCCGCCAGGAACCACACTCCCCACACCGACACCGACCGAGAACGTCACGCCGACACCAACAGTGAACGTCACCCCGACGCCGACCGTGAACGTCACACCGACACCAACGGTGAACGTCACGCCGACACCGACGGTGAATGTCACGCCAACGCCGACCGTGAACGTCACGCCGACACCGACCGAGAACGTCACACCGACACCGACCGTGAACGTCACGCCAACGCCGACCGTGAACGTCACGCCGACACCAACGGTGAACGTCACGCCGACACCAACGGTGAACGTCACACCGACACCGACGGTAAACGTCACACCGACGCCGACGGTGAACGTCACCCCGACACCGACCGTGAACGTCACGCCGACACCGACCGTGAACGTCACCCCGACACCGACCGTGAACGTCACGCCGACACCGACCGTGAACGTCACGCCGACACCGACCGTGAACGTCACGCCGAC
>ENA-UOUL01005072-UOUL01005072.1-bioreactor-metagenome-genome-assembly--contig:-NODE-5072-length-11639-cov-3.245027_pt1 | contig 11639 bp, 10 predicted proteins | sample MGYA00249838_ERZ747220 | MGnify/ENA primary metagenome ERZ747220 (study PRJEB28778, sample SAMN05720191) | bioreactor metagenome | isolation source: Anaerobic biogas reactor | place: USA:Washington...
GCCGCAGCTTCCTGAAGGAGGTCGTCGACGCCGAGGACATCGCCGAGGTGGTCTCGCGCTGGACCGGCATCCCGGTCTCGCGCCTGCTGGAGGGCGAGGTCGAGAAGCTCGTCCACATGGAGGAGCGCCTGCACCAGCGCGTCGTCGGCCAGGACGAGGCCGTCTCCGCGGTCTCCAACGCCCTGCGCCGCTCGCGCGCCGGGCTGCAGGACCCGAACCGGCCGATCGGTTCGTTCATCTTCCTCGGCCCTACCGGCGTCGGCAAGACGGAACTGACCAAGGCGCTTGCCCGCTTCCTATTCGACGACGAGACGGCGATGGTGCGCATCGACATGTCGGAATACATGGAGAAGCATTCGGTGGCGCGGCTGATCGGCGCGCCGCCGGGCTATGTCGGCTACGAGGAAGGCGGCTCGCTCACCGAAGCGGTGCGGCGGCGGCCTTACCAGGTCGTGCTGTTCGACGAGGTCGAGAAGGCCCACCCGGACGTGTTCAACATCCTCTTGCAGGTGTTGGACGACGGGAGGATCACCGACTCGCAGGGCAGGACCGTGGACTTCAAGAACACGATCATCATTTTGACCTCGAACCTCGGAAGCGGCATCATATTGGACGGCATCGGGCCGGGCGGCCAGCTCTCGGAGCGCGCGCGGACGGAGGTGCAGGGGCTTCTCAAGCGCCAGTTCCGGCCGGAATTTCTGAACCGGCTCGACGAGATCGTGTTCTACACGCCGCTCAGCCGCGTTGAGATCGAGAAGATCACCGAGCTGATGCTCAAGGACCTCGACCGCAGGCTCTCCGAGCGCCGCGTGACCGTCAAGCTCTCCGACGAGGCAAAGCGGTTCGTCATCGACAACGGCTACGACCCGGTCTACGGCGCGCGCCCGCTGAAGCGGTTCATACAGCGCGCGGTCGAGACGCCGGTCGCGAGGATGCTGATCGCCTCGGACGTGCCCGAGGGCAGCGTGCTCGAGCTCTACCCCGAGGGCGACGGGCTCGCCGTGCGGATTGCCTGAATTTCCCCTGTTTGCGCCGCGGAAAAACACCGCGGCGCTTTTATTATGAAACGGTTAGTTTTAGTAAGGCAAAATAATTAACAGATTTGAACGCGCGCGCCGCTTGACTTTTGGACAGCGAAGAGATATATTTTTTATAGAATCTTTTGAAAAAGATTTGATTTTTTTCGACAGGAGTGTTTAGGTTGATTCGAAAGATGCAGGCGGACGGCAGGCACCGCGTCGGCATCCCGTATCTCAATCAGGAAATGTCGAATATTTTGGCGGCGGTGGAGCAGGAGACCGGCGATTTGGCGCTGGCGCAAAGTATTTATTTCAGCCCCACAGCCCTCACGCACATTAAGCGATTGGTGGATATGGGAGGGTCGATCATCACGGACACGATGCTTGTGGCGAGCGACATTCACGAGGAGCTCCTCGGGAACAAGGGCGCCAAGGTGTTGTGCTTCATCGACGACCCGCAGGTGGTCATGCTGGCCGAGCAGCGGCGCGTGACGCGGGCGGAGGTCGCGGTAGACTATGGCCTGGCGGTGCCCGGGCCGAAGCTCATGGTCGTGGGCAGCGCGCCCTCGGCGATCAACCGTCTGATCCAGCGCAGGCAGCGCGAACCGATGTCGGACGTGTGCGTGCTCGCCGCGCCCAGCGGCTTCGCGAGCGCCGTGCAGCTCAAGGAGCGGCTGCTCGACAGCGACCTCGCCTCGATCATCGCGCGCGGCAAGAAGGGCGGAATCCCCGCGACCGTCGCGCTCGTCAACGCGATACTGAAGGAGATCGGCGCGAGAAAAGGCGTTTAACCGACAAAACCGGGGCGGAGCCGCGCGGCTCCGCCTGTTTGTTTACGTTTTCTCCGCCCGCCCCTTCGGAATCCGCCCGGCAAACGAGGTCATGCCCCCGTCGAAGGTCACGGCGATGTCCCCGCCGCGCTCCCCCAGTATCTCCCGGACGATCGAGAGGCCCATTCCGCGCCCCGCGCGCTTCGTCGTAAAGCCGCGCTCGAAGATCGACGCGCGAATGTGCTCGGGGATTTCCGGCCCGGTGTTCGAGACGGCAAACCGGTAGTCGTGCAGATCCTCGCCGACCTCGACGAGCAGTTTGCGCCTGGGAAGCGACCGGTCCTCGAGCGCGTCGACGGCGTTGTCGATCAGATTCCCGAGTATCCGGCACATCTCCCAGCCGGCGACGGGCATGCCGTGCCACGCGGAGCGGATGACGACCTCCATGTCGATCCCCTTCTCCTCGCAGTCGGCCATCTTCGCCGCGAGCAGCGCGTTGACGGCGGGGCTCGCGGTCTTGAGCGCCCTGCCGACGAGCTGTATGTCGCCGTACACGCGCTCGATGTAGTCCTGCGCCTCGCCGTACTCGCCCATCTCGACGAGCCCGAACACGACCTGCAGGTGGTTCATGAAGTCGTGCCGCTGCGCGCGCAGCGTCGCGTTCAGGTCCTCGAGCTGGCCGTAGGCCTCCGCGAGCATCTCGCTCTGCGCGGAGATCTTGCGGGCGTTCAGCGCGTCGCGTATGTCGAGCGCCGCGCCCCAGATCACAATCAGCGCGACGACGCCCACGAGGAACTGCTCGGCCGTGCCCGAGAGGTGAAATCCGTAGCCGAACAGCGCGTACGCAAACAGGCCCAGCGCGAAGAGCATCTGCGCGGCGTTCGCGACGATCGCATATTGGGAGACCTTGAAGATGTTGAGTCTTTCGTGCAGCGCCTTCTTCATGGGCATATTATAGCCGGGTTTTGGCGCGAATGCAATAACTTTTCAAAACCGCATGTCTAGACGAAACAAATTGCAGATATAATACGGATGGAAAACATCCATGCGGGATTCGCACAATACCGGAATGGGATGGAGGGGTCGACATGAACCGCAACGCAACCACGCTCCGCCTCGCCTACGGGGGTCTGTTCGCCGCGATGATCGCGCTCCTGACGGCGTACGTGCGCCTGCCCGTCGTCATGCTGAAGGGGTACGCGCACCTGGGCGACCTCGGAATCCTGCTCTCCTCGCTCGTGCTCGGCCCGTTCGCGGCGCTGCCGGCGGCGGTCGGTTCGGGGCTCGCCGATCTGCTCGCGGGCTACCCGGTCTACGCGCCGTTCACGCTCGTGATCAAGGGCTTGATGGGCTACGCGCTCGGCAAGTGGATCGTCACCCGGCGGTTCTCCGTCCGGAACCTGCTCGTGCTCGTACTGACCGCCGCGTTCATGGTCGGCGCGTACTTCCTGACCGACACGCTGCTCTATGGCGCCGAGGCCGCGGTCGCGTCATTCGTCGGAAACTGCGTGCAGGGCGGCGCGATGGTCGCGGGCGGGCTCGTGCTGATCCCGCTGTGCTGCGCGCTCCCGAAGGCGATGCTCGGGAGGTTCCGCGGATGAGGCTATCGGCCAAGCGGCTCACGCGGCTCGCGATGCTCTCGGCGGTTCTGTGCCTCGTCGCGCCGCTGAAGCTCGACATCGGCACGGTGCCGATCACGCTGCAGACCTTCGTCGTCGCGCTCGCGGGCGCGCTGCTGGGGCCTTTAGACGGCCTGATCGCGGTCGGAATCTACCTGCTGCTCGGGCTCGCCGGACTCCCGGTGTTCGCCGGCTGGATGAGCGGCTTCGCGTACTTCGTCGGGCCGACGGGCGGCTTTCTGGTCGGCTTCCTCGCGCTCGCGGCGCTGACGGGGCTGCGCAGGTGGTGGTCGGGGCTTCCCGGGCTCGCGGCGGTCTATCTGCTCGGAACCGCGTGGCTGATGAAGGTGACCGGCCTCGCGCTCGGCGCCGCGCTCTGGGCGGGCGTCTGGCCGTTCGTGGTGAAGGACATGGCGTCCGTCGCGCTCGCGTTCGCGCTGGGAAAAGTACTTCAAAGGCGCCTCGCGATTTAAACAAATTCCTTCCGGCAGGTCTCCGGAAGGAATTTTTTGATTCAGTCGACGAGCACTTCGTAATCGCTGAACGAAATCCGCCGGTTGCCGTCGATGTCGAGTATGCCGTGCCTGTCCCCGAGCCGCGCCTCGAAAAGCCCGCCCCCGAGGCTGGTCAGCCGGTCGTGCTGCACCGGCAGAATCTCGACACCGGTCTCGTCGATGACGCCATATCTGTCGTCCAGTTTAACGCGATATTTTCCGTCCCCGGCGTATTCGACACCGTCGTACGCGATCGGCAGAATTTTCGCGCCGGTTTCGTCGATCACGCCGTACCGATCGTGGGAAAAGCCGGCATTGGCGGGGATGCCCGTCGCGAACCGGAGCTGACCCTGTGTGAGTCCAATTCCACGACAGTTTGCCCGAAGGCGTCCGGAAGAAGCAGCGGGGCGTCCATGTCCGGCCGCGAAAAGGCGAGCCGCCAAGCGAGGAACATCTCCTCCTCCGGCTCGCACGCGCCCTGCGCGATCGAGCGGATGTACCTGTACACCCCCTCTGGCGTATACAAAACCCCCTCCTCGTCGACGGGCACCTCGCAGCCGTAGGCGTCCCCGATGACGAAGCGCCGGCCCGCGGCGAGAGCGGGGGATGCAAGGACAACCGTCAGGATCAGGCACGCGGCGAGCGTTCTCCGCACAAAAATCCCTCCCTATCGCTTCTGTTTCTCCCACAGCCCGTACTGCGCCTCATTTTGAAGCGCGGAGAGCAGCAGCTCGCGGGCGTTGGGAATCTTTCGGCAGATGTCGGTCAGAAGGTTCTTCATGTCCTGGCGCTTCGTGCGGCCGTTCGCGGGGCAGGGGGACGGGACGACGGGAAGCTCGAGCTTCTTCGCCATGTGGATGATGTGCTTTTCGGGGAGGTAGATCAGCGGGCGAATCTGCGTGAGCCCCGAGCGCGTGAGGTGCGTCACCGGTTGGAACGTGTGTATGCGGCCCTCGTAGAACATCGACAGAAACAGCGTCTCGATCGCGTCGTCGCGGTGGTGGCCGAGCGCGACCTTGTTCGCGCCGATCTCGCGGCAGAGGTCGCTAAGCGCGCCGCGCCGCATCTTCGCGCACAGCGCGCAGGGGTTTTTCTCCTTGCGATCCTCGAAGATCACCTTGCCGATCCGCGTCTCGCGGACGACATAGGGAACCTCGAGCCGCTCGCAGAGCGCCCGAATGCCCGAGAGGTCGAACGGCTCGAGGCCCATCGTCAGCGTGACGGCCGTCAGCGTATACGGCTTTTTCGAGAACAGCCGGTAGAGCGCGAGCGCGTGCAAAAGCAGCAGGCTGTCCTTTCCGCCGGACACGCCGACGGCCACGTGGTCGCCGGATTCGATCAAAGAAAAGTCCTGGTCCGCGCGCCGGAGGCAGCCGAGCACTTCCTTCATTCGCTCCCCCTCACAGGCTCAGCACGTTCGTCGCGATCGTAAACAGGATCAGGAGCGAACAGGCGTCGACAATCGTCGTGATCAGCGGGCTCGCCATCAGCGCCGGGTCGAGCCGGACAGACTTCGCGGCGAGCGGCAGCGCGCAGCCGAGCGCCTTCGCGAGAAGCACCGTCAGGAACAGCGCCGCCGAGATCGTCGCCGCGACGCTCACCGGCTGCCGGTAGAGGATCCTGTAGAGCCCGAAGTTCAGAAGCGACAGCGCGAAGCCGACGATCGAGCCGACGCGCGCCTCCTTCCACAGGAGCTTGTAGATGTCGCGCGTCGCGATCTCGCCGAGCGCGAGGCCGCGGATCGTGAGCGTCGACGCCTGCGCGCCGCAGTTGCCGCCCGCGCCCATCAGCATCGGTATGCACGCGGTCAGCACCACGCCGAAGGTCGCCGCGGAGTTCTTCAGGAGGTCCTCGTAGTGCGTGATGATCATGCCGGTGAATATCGCCGAGACCATCAGGATCAGCAGCCATATGAAGCGGTTGCCCGCGAGCCGGAACACGCCGGTCTTGAGATACTCGTCCTCGGACGGGATCATCGCGGCCATCTTCTCGAAGTCCTCGGTGTTCTCGTCCTCGATGACGTCGACGATGTCGTCGATCGTGATGATGCCGATCATCCGCTCCTCGTGGTCGACGACGGGGATCGAGATCAGGTCGTACTTGCGCACGGTGTCGGCGACGACCTCCTGGTCGTCGGTCGTGTGCACGCAGACGAACTGCGCGTTCATCAGTTGATCGACGAGCGTGTCGTCCTTCGCCAGGAGCAGCTTGCGAAGCGGCACGGTTCCCAGCAGCTTCCTCTGCGGGTCGAGCACGTAGAGCGTGTAGATCGTCTCCTTGTCGACGCCCTCGCGCCGGATTTCGGTCATCGCCTCGCCGACGGTCGTGCCGATGCGCAGCTCCATGTACTCGATCGTCATGATCGAGCCGGCGCTGTTCTCCGGGTAGCGCAGGAATTGGTTGATCAGCGCGCGCTTCTTCTCGTCGCAGCCCTTGAGCATGCGCTTGACGACGCCCGCGGGCAGTTCCTCGAGGAAGTCGACCGCGTCGTCGATGAACATGTCGTCGACGAGGCGCATCGCCTCGTTGTCGTCCATCGCCTCGATCACGCGCTGGCGCTGGTCGGTGTCCATATAGGCGAATACATCCGCCGAGATGTCCTTCGGGAGCAGCCGGAAGACCATCAGCATCTTCTCGTTGTCCAGCCCCTCCATGTACTCGGCGATGTCGACTTCGTTGAGCATCGAAAGCGCGCCGCGAAGCTCCCCCTTGCGGTTTTCCGCGAGCAGCTTGTCGAGGCGCATCTGAATTCTCTCAAAATCCATCGGAACTCATCCTCCCTTTTTGATCGTCGGCGTGCGGAACCGTACCACCGCCCGCCGACCCGGCAAACCTGCGGTTTGCCTGATCCTATTATTGGGAAACGCATGAAAACAGCACACCGCGTATGTAGGTGCTGTGTTGCGACGTTTCGATGTTCGAGAATGAAGGCCCTCCCGGGAATCGTCAGCCCCTGGCCCGGCTGCGGACGAACCTACTTCGGGGGACGCCTTCATTGGACATACATCTTCCGCCGTCGTCCACGCCTTGCCACCTCCCGGTTACAGATTTGCCGAATAGACCCTACCATTATGATAGCCGCGAAACGGCCGCGCGTCAACCCCAAATGTGAAAAAATTCAAACCGCCTCGGAAGGAATTAACGCAAACAGCGGGGCCGCGGGATTGACATACATTCAGAAAAGCGGGTAGAATATAGGTTGGTATTTTGGACTTGGAGGACACCCCATGCAGCACCCGGAGCTCCCGGTGGAAGTGCGCCGGAGGCGGACGTTCGCCATCATCTCCCACCCGGACGCCGGAAAGACGACGCTGACGGAAAAGCTCCTGCTCTACGGCGGCGCGATCCGGCAGGCGGGCTCGGTCAAGGCGCGCAAGGCCGCGCGCCACGCGACCAGCGACTGGATGGAGATCGAAAAACAGCGCGGAATTTCGGTTACGTCGTCGGCGATGCAGTTCGACTTCGACGGCTTTCGCATCAATATCCTCGACACCCCGGGCCATCAGGATTTCTCCGAGGACACCTACCGCACGCTCGTCGCGGCGGACAGCGCGGTCATGCTCATCGACAACGCGAAGGGCGTCGAGGAGCAGACGATCAAGCTGTTCCGCGTGTGCCGCATGCGCTCGATCCCGATCTTCACCTTCGTCAACAAGCTCGACCGCGCCGGGCGCGACCCGTTTTCGCTGATGGAGGAATTGGAGCAGGTTCTGGGCATACGCTCGTGCCCGGTCAACTGGCCGATCGGCATACACGGCGACTTTCAGGGCGTCTACCATCGCGACACGCGCGAGGTCGAGATCTACAAGGGCGGCAACCACGGACAGGCGAGGGTGGACGTCGAGTCGATACCGCTTTCCGACCCGCGGCTCCCGGATGTCATCGGAAAGAGCTATTGCGAGAAGCTGCTCGAGGACGTCGAGCTCCTGGACGTCGCGGGCGACCCGTTCGACCTCGGCATGATCCTCGAGGGAAAGCTCACGCCGATGTTCTTCGGCTCGGCGAGCAACAACTTCGGCGTCGAGCCGTTCCTGAAGCGGTTTTTGACGTACACGAAGTCGCCGACGCCGCGCGTGTCGGACGCGGGGCCGATCGACCCGGCCGACGAGAAGTTCACCGGCTTCGTCTTCAAGATTCAGGCGAACATGAACCCCGCGCACCGCGACCGGCTGGCGTTCATGCGCGTGTGCTCAGGGGTGTTCGAAAAGGGCATGGCGGTGTGGCACTCGTCCTCGGGCGAGCGCATCAAGCTCGCGCAGCCGCAGCAGTTCATGGCGCAGGAGCACGAGAGCGTCGAGGTCGCCTACCCCGGCGACATCATCGGCCTCTTCGACCCCGGCATCTTCCGCCTCGGCGACACGCTCTGCACCGGAAACCCGGTTCGCTTTCAGGGCATTCCGCTGTTCGCGCCGGAGTTCTTCTGCCGCGTAGGGCCGGAGGACTCGATGAAGCGCAAGCAGTTTTTGAAGGGCATCTCGCAGCTCTCGCAGGAGGGCGCGATTCAGACGTTCAAGCGCCCGAACATCGGCCGCGAGGAGATGATCGCGGGCGTCGTGGGCGTTCTGCAGATGGACGTGCTCGAGTATCGCCTAAAGAGCGAGTACGGCGTCGACATTTTGCGCGAGGTGCTGCCGTTCCGCTTCGTGCGCTGGATCGTGAAGTCCCCGAAGCCTCCCGACCGGCTTCGGCTCACGTCGACGACCGTGCCCGCGGTCGACCGCAGCGGGCGCGACGTCCTGATGTTTGAAAACGAGTGGTCGATACGGCTCGCGACCGAGAACAACGAGGGGCTCGTGCTCGCCGAGACCGCCGACCGCATGACCGCGGACGACGTACCATAGCCCAATTCAATCGGAAACGTTAGGAGTCTTTTGTTCGTGAATATCGTTCGGGAGGACATTCGAAATATCGCCATCATCGCCCACGTCGACCACGGCAAGACCACTTTGGTCGACGAGATGCTCAAGCAGGGCGGCGTGTTCCGCAAAAACCAGCAGGTCGTCGAGCGCGTGATGGACTCGAACGACCTCGAGCGCGAGCGCGGCATCACGATCCTCGCGAAGAACACCGCCGTCCACTACGCGGGCGTCAAGATCAACATCGTCGACACGCCCGGCCACGCGGATTTCTCCGGCGAGGTCGAGCGCGTGCTCAAGATGGTCAGCGGCGTGCTCTTGCTCGTCGACTCGTTCGAGGGGCCGATGCCGCAGACGCGCTTCGTGCTCAAGAAGGCGCTGGAGCTGAACCTCAAGGTCATCGTCGTCGTCAACAAGACCGACCGGCCGGACGCGCGCGCGCGCGAGGTCGTCGACGAGACGCTGGAACTGCTGCTCGAGCTCGACGCGACGAACGAGCAGCTCGACAGCCCGATACTGTTCGCCTCCGGCCGCGAGGGGACCGCCTCGACCGATCCGGACGAATTGGGCGAGGACCTCCGGCCGCTGTTCGACGCGATCCTCAAGCACATCCCCGCGCCCGAGGGAAATCCGGACGGCGCGCTGCAGCTTCTCATCTCGACGATCGACTACAACGACTACGTCGGGCGCATAGGCGTCGGGCGCATCGAGCGAGGCACGATCCGCGCGGGGCAGATGGCGATCCGCTGCGCGTACGGCTCGAGCTTCACCTCCGCCCCTTCGCGCCTCGGCGGGCTCTACGAGTTCGACGGGCTCAAGCGCGCGAACTGCGAAACCGCGCACGTCGGCGACATCGTGGCGGTGTCGGGCTTCGACGAGCTCTACATCGGCGACACCATCTGCGACACCGCGATGGCCGATCCATTGCCGTTCGTCAAGATCGACGAGCCGACGGTGTCGATGACCTTCTGCGTAAACGACAGCCCGTTCGCCGGCACCGAGGGCCAGTACGTGACCTCGCGCCACCTGCGCGCGAGGCTGATGCGCGAGATGCAGACGGACGTGTCGCTGCGCGTCGAGGACACCGAGACGACCGACGCGTTCCGCGTGTCGGGCAGGGGCGAACTGCACCTGTCCATCCTGATCGAGACGATGCGCAGGCAGGGCTACGAGTTCCAGGTCACGAAGCCGGTCGTTCTCTACAAGGAGGTCAACGGCGAGAAGTTCGAGCCGATCGAGCGCGTCGTCTGCGACGTGCCGACCGAGTCCGCAGGCGTCGTCATCGAGAAGCTGGGTCGTCGGCGCGGCACGCTCGTCGCGATGCACGGGCAGGACCGCATGCGGCTCGAGTTCCTCGTGCCGTCTCGCGGGCTGTTCGGCTACCGCAGCGAATTCCTGACCGACACGCGCGGCGAGGGCGTCATGAGCGCGGTGCTCGACGGCTACGAGCCGTTCAAGGGGGACATTCCGACGCGCTCGAGCGGCTCCCTGGTCGCGTTCGAGGCCGGCGAGAGCACGAGCTACGCGCTGTTCAACGCGCAGGAGCGCGGCGACCTGTTCATCGAGCCGGGCACGAAGGTCTACTCCGGCATGGTCGTCGGCCGCAACGCGCGCGTCGGCGACATCGACGTCAACGTCTGCAAGAAGAAGCACATGACGAACAGCCGCAACTCCGCCGCCGCCGAGGAGTCGCTCAAGATCACCGGCGTGCGCATCCCGACGCTCGAGGAGGCGCTCGAGTTCATCGACGACGACGAGCTGGTCGAGATCACGCCGAAGTCCATCCGCATGCGCAAGCGCGTGCTGAACGCCGAGATGCGCAGGAAGATCGACAGCCGCAAGAAGCAGGGGTAGCATGAAGATCACGTCGCTGGAGCTCACGAATTTCAGGAATTACGCGCGCGCGGAGCTTCAGCCCTGCGCGGGCGTGACCGCGCTGACCGGCGACAACGCGCAGGGAAAGACGAATCTGCTCGAGGCGATCCACCTCTGCTTCGCCGGGCGCTCGCACCGGACGCGGCAGGACCGGGAATTGATCAAGTGGGGCGAGGAGTTCTGCCGGGTCAGGATCGAGGCCGAGCGAAGCGACGGCTCGCACGCGGTCGAGATCTCGATCCCCTCGGCCGGGCGGCGCAGGATCAAGGTCAACGGAAGCGACATCCGGCGCTCGGGCGAGCTGATGGGCCACGTGACGGGCGTGCTGTTCTCGCCGGAGGACCTGCAGCTCGTCAAGGACGGCCCCTCCGAGCGCCGCCGCTTCGTCGACATGGCGCTCTCGCAGATCCGCCCGACCTATTACTACGCGCTGCAGCGATACGCGCGCGCGCTGAAGCAGCGAAACGAGCTCCTGCGCCTCGGGAAATTCGAGACGCTCGACACCTGGGACGAGCAGCTCGCGGCGTCCGGCGCGGAGATCATGCACGGCCGCTTCCAGTACCTCGATCAGCTCGGCGCGGCGGCCGCGGCGATGCACCGCGACATCGCCGGCGCCCGCGAGGCGCTCTCGATCGCCTACGCGCCGGACGTGCCCGACGGCGACCTGCTGCGCGCGCTGAGGGCCTCGCGCGCCACCGACGTCCGAAGGATGACGACGACCGCCGGCGTGCACCGCGACGACGTGTCGCTGCTCGTCGGCGGCCGCGAACTGCGCGCGTTCGGCTCGCAGGGCCAGCAGCGCACCGCCGCGCTCGCGATCCGGCTGTCGGAGCTCGGCGTCATCCGCGCGGAGACCGGCGAGCCCCCGGTGCTGCTGCTCGACGACGTGATGAGCGAACTCGACCCCGGGCGCCGCAGGCAGCTTCTCGCGCACCTCTCCGGCATCCAGACGATCGTCACCTGCACGGACATCTCCGACCTCGCGGGCGCCGACATCGGCATGGCC
>ENA-UOUL01005077-UOUL01005077.1-bioreactor-metagenome-genome-assembly--contig:-NODE-5077-length-11614-cov-3.254486_pt1 | contig 11614 bp, 9 predicted proteins | sample MGYA00249838_ERZ747220 | MGnify/ENA primary metagenome ERZ747220 (study PRJEB28778, sample SAMN05720191) | bioreactor metagenome | isolation source: Anaerobic biogas reactor | place: USA:Washington...
CCGATCTACGGGCGTGAGCAAGGGGGTGATGCTCACCCATGCCAACATGTCGTGCAACGTGCAGCAGCTCAGATGGTGGTTCCCGGACCTCAAGGAGGGCGAGGAGAGCATGATGGGAATATTCCCGTTCTTCCATTCCGCAGGGTTCACCGGAATCCAGAACATGTGCATCTACGGCGCCGCTACCATTGTGCTCGTGCCCAGGCCCGAGCCGGGGATCATCATCGAGCTGCTCGGCAAGTTCAGGCCCACGTACTTGCCGGGAGTTCCCACAATATTCGTTGGGCTGCTCAACGACAAGCGTTTCACATCCATGAACCTTAGATTCATCAAGGGATTCATCGCCGGTGCGGCGCCTTTGGCCGTGGAAACCATCAAGGCGCTCAGGGAGCTCACCGGTGGAGACATCATCAATGTCTACGGGCTCACCGAGATCACTCCCATGGGCACCGCCTCTCCCTGGAAGGGCGACATCAAACCGGGCACGGTCGGTGTCCCGCTTCCGAACACGGACCTCAGGATCGTGGATGTCGATGATCCGACAAAGGAGATGCCTCAGGGCGAGGCGGGCGAGATCCTGTTCAAGGGCCCGCAGGTCATGAAGGGATATTACAAGAAGCCCGAAGAGACGGCCGCGGTTCTCAAGGACGGGTGGCTTCATACCGGAGACATCGGGTTCCTCGACGAGGACGGATATCTCACCATTGTCGACCGCAAGAAAGACATGATCGTTGCGAGCGGCTACAACATTTTTCCCCAGGAGATCGACGAGGTTCTCTTCGAGCATCCCAAGATCCTGGAGGCATGCACCATCGGCGTCCCGGACAAGTATCGAGGCGAGGCCCCGAAATCCTATGTGGTGCTCAAGGAAGGCGAGACTCTCGCGCCTGAAGAGATCATCGATTTTCTGAAAGAACGGCTCGCCCCTTACAAGGTCCCCAAGCAGATCGAGTTCATCGACGCGCTGCCGCGCACCTCGACCGGTAAGGTGCAGCGCTTCCGGCTGCGCCAGGAGGCCGCCGGGGAGGCGGGCGCGGCCGGTTCCGTGCCCGGACCGCAGCCGTGACCAGCGCACCCCGGGCCTCGGTGACCCGCGTCGTCGACTGGTGCGACACCGACGCGGCGGGGCACTACCACCACTCCAGCGTGATCCGGTGGGCCGAGGCGGCCGAGGCCGACCTGCACGTCCGGCTCGGACTGCCGCACCTGGTCGGCGTGGTCCCGCGGGTGCGCTACGAGGTCGACTACCTGGACCGGCTCTGGTTCCGGGACGAGGTGGTGACGAGCCTGTGGGTGGAGGCGATCGGCCGCACCTCGCTGACCTACGGCTTCGAGGTCGTGGGTCCGCACGGTCCCGCCGCCCGGGGCCGGATGGTCTGCGTCAACGTGGGGGTCCGGTCCGGCGCGGGGGAGGGTGCGCCGCCGGAGCCGTGGCCGGACGACGTCCGACAGGCGCTGCAGCCGGCCGTCCCCTGACCCCGCTTCACCCCACCCCACCCCCAAGGAGCACCCCATGAGCAACATTTCCCGCGAACTGATCAACCCCGAGGGCATGCACCCGGCCCCCGGCTTCAGCCACGTCACCGTCGCCGAGGGCAGCCGCGTCGCCTACCTGGCCGGCCAGGTAGCGCTGGCCCCGGACTTCTCGGTCGTCGGCAGCGACCTGCGCGAGCAGACCGTGGCGGCGATGGAGAACGTCGGCCGCGCCCTCGAGGCGGTTGGCGCCTCGTGGGACCAGGTCGTGCGGCGCACGATCTACACGACCACCCCGCGGGAGTACGAGGTGATCACCGCCGCCATCGAGCAGGTCCAGGGCTCCCAGGAGCACCCCGCGCAGACGATCATCGGCGTCACCGGCCTGGCCGTCGAGGGTCTGCTGATCGAGATCGAGGTGACCGCGGTCATGGCCTGACCGACTGGCCCTTCCCGGCCGTGCGACCGGCGCCTATCGCCGGCCGTGCGACCGAATGGGCGCCAGGTGAGTGCCTGGACGTCGCACGGCGCCCATCTGGTCGCACGGCGTGGTGGCCCCGCGGGTCAGTGCCCCTTGAACGCCTCCTCCAGCCACCACGACGGCTCGTCGGCGACCACCTTGGCGTCGATGAGCAGCGGGGTGTCGCGCGGCCCGTCGAGCCAGGCGCGCACCGGCTCCAGGTCGCCGACCGCGCGGACGGTCACGCCCGTGAACCCGTAGCCCCGCGCGACCGCCGCGATGTCGGTGTCCGGGAAGGTCACCGTGTCCATCGGGTGGTCGCCGGAGGCGAAGTGGTGGACCTCAGCCCCGTAGGCGTCGTCGTTGTACACCACGACCACCATCGGCAGCCCCAGCCGCCGCACCGTGTCCAGCTCGGCCGCGCCCATCAGGGCCCCGCCGTCGCCGAGCGCCGCGACCGGCAGCCGGTCCGGCTGGGCCAGGGCAGCCCCGATCGCCGTGGCCAGCCCGAGCCCGATCGCCTGGAACGCCTGGGTGAAGCAGAACCCGTGCTCGTCCGGCACCGACAGGAACATGCTCGGGTAGCCCATGAAGTTGCCCGAGTCGACCCCCACCACGCGCTCGCGCGGCAGCAGCTCGTCCAGCGCGATGGTCAGCGCCCGCGAGTCGATCCGCCCGTCGCCGGAGGTGTCCTCGAAGGGCACGGTGCGCCAGGCGAGTTCGCTGGCGAGCCGCTCGCGGAGCTCGTCACTGCGCCAGGAGTATGTCGTGCGCTCACCGGCGTCGCCCCCGCCCGGGGCGTCCGTGGTCGGGGCGTCGGTGGGCGCGCTGGTCAGGGCCGCCCGCGCCGCTACGGCGGTGGCCGTCACGTCGCCGTGCACGCCGAAGGTCAGCTCCCGCTGGGCGCCGAGGGCCGCCTCGGTGTCGTCGACCTGCACGACCGTGGCCTCCGGGCCGATGAGGGCGCCGTGCCGCATCGTCCACATGTTGAGGGCACAGCCCCACCCGACGATGAGGTCGGCCTCGCGGATCAGCTCGGCCGCCAGCGGCGAGGAGAACCCGCCGGAGACGTCCAGGCCCCACGGACTGTCGTGGAACAGGCCCTTGGCCACGGCTGAGGTGGCCAGCAGGGCGCCGGTCTCCTCGGCGAGGGCGACCAGGGCGTCCCGCGCTGCATCACTGCGCGCGCCGCGACCGGCCACGAACACCGGTCGTTGTGCCGACCGCAGGGCTGAGACGAGCCGCGCGACGTCCGAGCCCGACGGCTCCAGGGGCCGGGGCGGCTCCGGCGGGAGGAAGTCTGGCGGGTCCTGGACCTGGGAGGGCACGCCCCCGGGAGACGGACCGGCCGGCACCTCGGCCGCCTGCACCTCCAGCGGCAGGTTGAGCACCACCGTGCGGCGCTGGTGCACCGCGGTGGCGACGGCCTCGCGGACCTGCGTGACGGCATACTGCGGATCGGTGATGCGCAACGGGACGGCACCGACCGACCGGGCCAGCGCGTCCTGGTCCACGAAGAAGTTGGACGCGCGGTTGGTCGCCTCGGCGGCCAGCACGATCAGCGGGGTGCGCGACTTGGCGGCCTCCCCGATGCCGGTCATCGCGTTGGTCAGCCCGCAGCCCTGGTGGACCGAGAGCGCGGCCGGGCGACCGGAGGTGCGGGCGTAGGCGTCGGCCATCGTCGCGCCACCGCCCTCGTGCCGGGCGGCGACGAACCGGGCGCCGGCCGCGACCATCGCGTTGGTGACGTGGAAGTTGCCGGAGCCGACCACGCCGAAGACGTGGTCGACGCCCGCGGCGACCAGGGTGCGGCCGACGGCCTCAGCGACCAGCACGGGACCAGCGCCTCCTGATCAGCGCTCGACGAGGGCGATCACCCGGGCCGGTGAGCCCGAGCCGCCGACGATCTTCAGCGGCGAGGCGATGACCACCGCGCCGGTGGGCGGGAGCTGGTCGAGGTTCTGCAGCTGGGCCAGGCCGTACTTGTTGTTGCCCATGAGGAAGGAGTGGCACGGGAAGGCCGGGTCGAAGGAGTGGGCGGCGCCGGCGTCGGTTCCGACGGTCTCGACCCCGATGCCCTGCAGCGGCGACTCCTCGGCGACCCAGCGGGCGCAGGCCGAGGACATGCCGGGGCTGGTCGGGCCGGTCTCGGTGTTGTTGATCATCTCCTCCTGGGTGACTCGGGAGGACCAGCCGGTGCGGCACAGCAGCCAGCCGCCCTCGGGGAGTCCGCCGTGCTCGGCGGCGAAGGCTTCGACGTGCTCGCGCTCGATGAGGAAGTTCGGGTCCGCGGCGACCTGCTCGGTGACGTCCAGCACGATCGCCGGCGCCACGAACGCGCCCGGCGGGACCGAGCCGATGTCGTCCAGGTCCTTACCGGTGACCCAGTGGTTGGGCGCGTCGAAGTGGGTGCCGGTGTGCTCGCCGGTGCGGAAGTTGTTCCAGTACCAGGCCGGCCCGCGGTTGTCGTAGCGGCTGATCTCCTCCAGTTGGAACTGGGCGGTCTGCCCGAACTCCGGAGGCAGCTCGAGCAGGGGCGTCTCGTCGCTCAGCGGCGCGGTGAGGTCGACGACCTCGATGCTGCCCGAGCGCAGGGCGGTGGTCAGGTCTGAGAGGAGGGACATGGCCTGACCGTATTGGTCGGCACCGACAGGCACAAGGGTGGGTCGTGCGACCGAAGGGTGCCGGCGGCCGGGCCGCCAGGCGCCATGCGACCGGATGGGCGCCGGGTGCGTGCCTGGACGTCGCGCGGCGCCCTTCCGGTCGCACGGCTCGGCTGTCGCACGGTCACGATCGTGCGCTGGCCGACATGCTCAGGGGCTGATGACCGTCAGACCGAGTTGCCGGGCCGCGTCGGCCTGGCGCTGGTCGTAGGTCACGATCCCGGCCAGGTCGTCGCCGAGCTCCAGCGCTGTGGCCAGGTGCAGAGCGTCGAGACTGCGGAGCTCGGGAGGCCCGATGACGCCGGCGGCGTCGGTGATGCGGGTCAGCAGCGGAACGAGGACTAGCGCGTCGAGGACCGCTCTGGCCTCTGCCCGGCGGGGAGGGTCAAGGCGCCCGGCCATGCGCAGCACCTCGGTGCGGGCGAGGTCGCTGGCGACCAGGTCGCCGTCGTGCGAGACCACCAGAGAGTGGATGGCCGGTGATTCCGGTTCCTGCGCGACGAGCTTGCACAGGGCGGAGGAGTCCAGGTAGAGCGCGCTCACAGTCGGTCCTCGCGGTCCTCCTCGAGGACCTCGCTCAGGGGTCGGGCGCCGGGAGTGAGGGGCTCGGGTAGCGGCAGGTCTGCAGCCGGTCGACGGGGCTCGCGAAGCAGCCCTTGCTCGCGCAGGGACTGCAGCCCGTGGGTCGTCCTCGGTCCGATCTGCGCGACGGGGCGGCCCCGGTCGGTGATGGTGATGGTCTCGCCGGCGGCTGCCCGGGCCACGACCGCGGACGCATTCTGCTTCAGGTCCCTTATACCCACGCTGGCCATCGTGCCTCACCTCCAATGTGCTACATCGTAGCACTGGCGACGCCTGTGGATAACCGGACCTCGCGGGACGTGCCAGACTCTCGGATCATGCTGGGCGCAAGCCGCTCCGCAGCGTGCTCAACTGAGCGCTGCGGTGGCCGCCCAAGGGCTTGACCCCGACGAGTTCCTGCGCGAGGTGTGCCCGCTGACTCCTCCCCCGGAGTCGCTGTACCCGGAGGTTTCGGACGCTGGCTGAGCTTCGGGCGCATCGGGGGACATCGATCCAGGGCCTGGTCCATAGAGGGCGTACGAAACCACTACAAGAAAGTGCGGGGGTGAGCGAAACCACTACAAGAATCTGTGGGGGGCGTACGAAACCACTATCTTTTTTGGTTAGAGGGGCATGAAGCGGCCGCCGTTGACGTCGAGGACGACGCCGGTGATGTAGGACGCCTCGGGGCCGGCCAGGAAGAGCACGGGGTCGACGATCTCGCGCAGCTCGGGGAAGCGGGCCAGCGGGATGGCGCTGAGCACCTCGTCGCGCTCGGCAGCGGGCATCTCGTCATACATCTGCTGCAGGCGCCCGGTGAGGAACAGCCCGGGGGCGACCGCGTTGACCCGCTGCCCGCGGCCCCCGACCTCCCGGGCCAGGCGCCGGGTGAGGCCGAGGACGGCGGCCTTGGACGCGGCATACGGCACGCCGGTCACGGGGGAGGGCTGGCGGCCACCGATCGAGGAGACCGTGACGACCGACCCGTCGTCCGGCATCCGGGCCAGCGCGGCCTGGGCGCAGTAGAAGGTGCCCTTGACGTTGACGTCCACGACCAGGTCGACGTGCTCGGCCTCGATCTCCTCCAGCGCCTTGGGCGTGCCTAGGGAGCCGCCAGCCAGGGTGACGAGCACGTCCAGACCGCCGAGGTCCCTGACGACCGCGTCCATCACCTCACCGACGGCGGCACGGTCGGCGACGTCGAGCTGATAACCGCGGGCCCGTATGCCGTGGCTCGCCGTGAGCTGGTCCGCCACCTCCTGCGTGCCCTGGACATCGACGACCGCGACACCGGCCCCCTCCGACGCGAACCCCTCGCAGACGGCCCGGCCGATCCCGCCCGCACCACCGGTGACGACGGCGACCTTGCCCGCGAAGCGACCCCCGGGACGACCCTGCGCGACCATGACGCACCCTCATTCCGTCTTGTTGACGACCGTCTCAGAGTCAACATAGTCTGAGGTGGCGGCAACGACAACGGCGAAGGAGTCGGCGGATGCGGATCGCGGTCATCGGGGGAGGTCCGGGCGGGCTCTACTTCGCGGCGCTGACCAAGGCCCTCGACCCGAGCCATGAGATCACGGTGTGGGAGCGCAACGCCCCCGACGACACCTTCGGCTTCGGCGTCGTCTTCTCCGACGAGACCCTCGGCGGCATCGAGCACGCCGACCCGTGGGTCTTCCAGACGATGCAGCGCGAGTTCGCCCGCTGGGACGACATCGACGTCCACGTCGACGGCCAGGTGCTGACCTCCGGCGGCCACGGCTTCGCCGCGATGACCCGCAAGCGCCTCCTGGAGATCCTGCAGCAGCGCTGCCGGGAACTGGGGGTCACCATGCACTTCCGCACCGAGGCCCCCGACGTCGAGGAGTTGGCGGCCTCCCACGACCTGGTGCTGGCCGCCGACGGGCTCAACTCGGCCGTCCGCCGCCGCTACGCCGAGACCCTCCGCCCGACGCTGGACGTCCGGGCCTGCAAGTACATGTGGCTGGGCACCACCAAGGTCTTCGACGCCTTCAAGTTCTACATCCTGGACACCCCGCACGGGGTCATGCAGGTGCACGGCTACCCCTACGACGCCACCGGCTCCACCTTCATCCTGGAGATGCACGAGGACGTATGGCGTGCGGCCGGCTTCGACGCCACCGAGACCCGGCAGTGGGTCCCGGGGGAGAGCGACGAGGAGTCGATCGCGCGGGTCCGCGAGCTGTGCGCCGACATCTTCGAGGGCCACGAGGTGATGGCCAACAACTCGCGGTGGATCTCCTTCACGACGGTGCGCAACGAGACCTGGCGGGCGGGGGAGCGCGGCAACGTCGTCATCCTCGGCGACGCCGCGCACACCGCGCACTTCTCCATCGGGTCCGGGACCAAGCTGGCGATGGAGGACTCCCTGGCGCTCGCGGCCTGCCTGCACGAGCACGCCGACCTCGACGCGGCCCTCACGGCGTACGAGGAGGAGCGCAAGCCGGTCGTGCAGTCGACCCAGCGGGCGGCGCAGGCGTCGCTGGAGTGGTTCGAGAACCTGGGGCAGTACCGCCACCAGGACCCCGAGCAGTTCGCCTTCAACATCATGACCCGCAGCCGCCGGGTGACCCACGACAACCTCAAAGTGCGCGACCCCGAGTTCGTCGCGCGCATCGACGAGTGGTTCACCCGGGCCACGCCCGGCGGCCGCCCGGACACCCCGCCGATGTTCCAGCCGTTCCGCCTCGGCGAGCTCGAGCTGGTCAACCGGGTCGTCGTCTCCCCGATGGACATGTACGTCTCCGACGGCGACGGGATGCCGACCGACTTCCGGCTGATCCACCTCGGCGGCAGGGCGCTGGGCGGTGCCGGGCTGGTGATGACCGAGATGGTGTGCGTCTCGGAGGAGGGGCGCATCACTCCCGGGTGTTCCGGGATCTGGAGCCAGGAGCAGGCCGAGGAGTGGGCGCACATCGTGGAGACCGTCCACGGGCTGAGCGCGGCGAAGATCGGCCTGCAGGTCGGGCACTCCGGCCGCAAGGGCTCGACCAAGCTCATGTGGGAGGGCATGGACGACCCGCTCGAGGAGGGCAACTGGCCGGTCATGGGACCATCGCCGCTGGCCTACCGGCCCGGCGTCAACCAGGTGCCCCGCGAGATGACGGTCGAGGACCTGGAGCGCGTCAAGGCCGAGTTCGTCCACGCCACCCGGCTCGGCGCGGAGGCCGGCTTCGATCTCCTTGAGCTGCACGCCGGTCACGGCTACCTGCTCTCCTCCTTCATCTCGCCGGTGACCAACCAACGGACCGACGAGTACGGCGGAGACCTCGCTGGACGGCTGCGTTACCCCCTCGAGGTGTTCGCCGCGATGCGCGAGGCGTGGCCCGCCGAGCGGCCGATGACCGTGCGCATCTCCGCGACCGACTGGGTGGAGGGCGGCATCGACGTCGACGACGCGGTGGAGATCGCCCGGGCCTTCCAGGCCGCCGGGGCGGCGGCGATCGACGTCTCGTCCGGCCAGGTGACCCCCGACGAGGCGCCCGCGTTCGGCCGGTCCTACCAGACGCCGTTCGCCGACGCGATCCGCAACCGCGTCGGCATCCCGACCATCGCGGTCGGGATCATCTCCTCCTGGGACGACGTCAACTCGATCGTGCTCGCCGGCCGCGCGGACCTGTGCGCCGTCGGCCGCGCCCACCTCTACGACCCGAACTGGACGCTGCACGCCGCCGTCGAGCAGGACTACGACGGGCCCGGAGCGGTCTGGCCGCTGCCGTGGCAGGCCGGGCGGCGCAAGCCGCAGGGCGGTCGCAGCGAGGAGCCGAAGCCGCGCCTGCAGCTGGTCCGCGAGGGCGAGCAGGGCACGAAGCACGCCCGGTGGCGGCCGCACGCGATGGAGACGGTGGACGCGTGAGCAGCCTGCGACCCCTGTGGGCCGCCCGCGGCGTCGCGGTGATCGGCGCCAGCGACCGGACCGGTGCCATCGGTCGCCTGCCCGTGCAGTTCCTGCAGCGCTACGGCTACGCCGGCGGCATCTACCCGATCCGCCCGGACGGCGCCCCCGTCGCCGGCCTCACGTCATACGGCTCCGTCGCGGAGGTGCCCGACTCGGTCGACCTGGCCATGGTGATGGTCGCCGCCGACAAGGTCGTCGACGCGGTCCGCGACTGCGCCGCCGCGGGGGTGCCGGTCGTCGTGGTCTGCTCCAGCGGCTTCGCCGAGACCGGTGAGGCCGGCGCGGCCCTGCAGGACGAGCTGGTCGCCACCGCCCGCGAGCTCGGCGTCCGCGTGCTCGGCCCCAACTGCATCGGCACGGTCGGCACCGCGAGCGGCCAGGTCAGCTCGTTCAGCCCGCTGTTCTCCGGGGAGCGCACCGAGCTCGTGCCCGGCACCCTCGGCTTCGTGAGCCAGAGCGGTGCGCTGGGCTACGGCGCGGTCTCCCTCGCCTTCGAGCGCGGACTGGGCCTGGGCTGGGTGGTCAACACCGGCAACGAGGCCGACCTGACCGCCACCGAGGTGATGGCCGAACTGGCGACCGAGCCCGGCTGCGCCGGACTGCTGGCGTATGCCGAGTCGCTGGGTGACCTGCCCACGCTCGCCAAGGTGGTGGCCGGCGGTATGCCGGTGGCGTTGCTCAAGGCGGGGCGGTCGGAGGCCGGTGCCCAGGCGGCGGCCTCGCACACCGGCGCACTGGCCGCGCAGGACAGGGTGGTCGACGCGGCGCTGCGCCAGGCGGGAGTGGTGCGCGTCGACGACGTCGATGAGCTGCTGGACGTCGGCGACGTGATGGGTCTGGTCGAGGTGGTCCGTGGCCGCTCGATCCGGAGGGTGGCGGTGGTGACCACCTCGGGCGGTTCGGGGATCCTCGCGGCCGACGCGATCGAGGCGCGGGGGATGGCCCTGGCGGACCTGTCGGAGGAGACGCTGGCGACGCTGGATGAGATCGTGCCCGCCTACGGCTCGACCGCCAACCCGGTCGACGTGACGGCGTCGGTGATGAGCAACCCGGCGCTGTTCAACGACGCACTGGCGGCGATCGCCGGGGACGACGGCGTCGACGCGATCGTCGCCTGCTTCTGCGTGCTGACCGGCTCCGACGTGGACGCGGTCGTCAGGGCCCTGTCGCGGGTGCGCGAGCAGACCGGTGTCCCGGTGATCGCGGTGCGCACCGGCGCGGACCACCTGGCGCCCGAGGCGGCGGCGACGATGCGGGCTGCGGGGTTGCCGGTCTACCAGACCCCGGCCCGGGCGGTGCGGGCGCTGGCGGCCCTCGCCGAGTTCGCCGCCCCGCGGACAGTCCGAGGGGCGCAGCCCCCCACCCGTGCCGAGTCGGCCTCGGCCGGTGCGCCCCCGGACTGGTCCGCGCTCGACGAGCAGGGGCTCAAGGACCTGCTGGCTGCCGGGGGGCTGCCGGTGCCCGTCGGGCGCAAGGTCGCCGACGCGCAGGACGCCGTCGCCGCGGTCAAGGAGGCCGGGGGCCGGGCCGTGGGCAAGGCCGTCGTGCCCGGGCTGCTGCACAAGTCCGACGCCGGCGGCGTCGTCCTGGACGTGACGCCGGAGCGCGCGCCCGAGGTCTTCGAGCGGCTCGCCGCGCTGGGCGGGGAGGTGCTCGTCGAGGAGATGGTGCCCGGCGGCGTCGAGACGCTGATCGGCAGCACCGACACCCCGCTCGGGCGCATCATCAGCGTCGGCGTCGGCGGCGTGCTCACCGAGGTCGTGGCCGACGTCGCGCTGCGGCTGCTGCCGGTCGACCGCGAGGACGTCGAGGAGATGCTCGACGAGACCCGTCTGGGCCGGCTGCTCGCCGGCGTCCGCGGGCAGGAGCCGGCGGACCGCGCGGCCCTGGTCGACACCGTCCTCGGCATCGCCGCCCTGGCCGCCGAGTTGCCGGACGGGGCCGAGCTCGACCTCAACCCGGTCACCGTGCTGGCTGACGGGCAGGGCTGCCGGATCCTCGACGCCGCACTGGCCCTGCCCCATGCCGCCCTGGCCGAGACGGGAGACTGACCAGATGGACATCGGCACGCTCGTCACCCGGGCCGGCCACCGCTTCGGGGACCGGGTCGCGGTGGAGGGTCTCGACACCCGCGACCGGCGCACCTTCGCCGAGCTCGCCGACCGGGTGACCCGGATCGCCACTGGCCTGCTCTCGCTCGGCCTGCGCCCCGGCGACCGGGTGCTGGACCTGCAGAGCAACAGCACGGCATACCTGGAGACGGATCTGGCGATCCGCGCCGCCGGGCTGGTGCGGGTCGCCCTGAACCACCGCCTCCACCCGACCGACTGGCAGCGGATCGCCGGCGACTGCGCGGCGCGCGGCCTGATCTACCACGAGCGGTTCGCCGACGACGTCGCCCCGGTGCGCGAGCAGGTCGAGCACGTCGTCGTGGTCGGCGACGGGCCGGAGACCTCGCTCGAGCAGCTCATCGCAGGCGCCACGCCCGGTCTGCTGCCGCCGCGCGACCCGGACGACCTGTGCGGGCTGCACTAC
>ENA-UOUL01005083-UOUL01005083.1-bioreactor-metagenome-genome-assembly--contig:-NODE-5083-length-11604-cov-4.064544_pt1 | contig 11604 bp, 13 predicted proteins | sample MGYA00249838_ERZ747220 | MGnify/ENA primary metagenome ERZ747220 (study PRJEB28778, sample SAMN05720191) | bioreactor metagenome | isolation source: Anaerobic biogas reactor | place: USA:Washington...
TAAAGGCCCAGGCTATAGTCGCCCGTACCATGACTCTGGCTCTGCTGGAATATGAAAATGGTACCCGGGCCAAGCATGGTACTGATGCCAGTGACAACCACCTGGAATTCCAGCAATACGACGAGAAAAAGATTACGGATAATATATCCCGAGCAGTTGATGAAACTAAAGGGCAAGTTCTAACTTACCAGGGTAAATTTGTTTATACTATGTTCCATTCTTTATCCAAAGATAAGACTGCCAGCATGGCCGAAGGTTTCCCGAAATTGGCAAGTAAGGCTAGTTATTTAGTGCCGGTTAGCACCCATGGTATTAAATATGCACCGGCCAAGTACAGATCCTGGACGGTTAAAGTTCCCCGCTGGGAAATTAAAAACCTGATGGGCAGTAAAGCTGGCAACTTGGATGACATTCGAGTAAGTAAGCGGGGGCCATCCGGGAGAGCTACTATGCTAACTGCAGGTAGTGCATCTATTAAGGCAGTGGACCTGCGCCAGCAGATTGGCCCAGACCGCCTTTATTCAACCGTCTGGAGCAGTGTTAAGCCTGAGGGTAATTACATCGTTTTTAAGGGCTCCGGCTGGGGTCACGGGGTAGGTATGGAACAATGGGGGGCCTACGCTTTAGCTAAAGAGGGTAAAACCGCCCGCCAGATTGTGGAACACTATTTCCCCAATACAGCCTGGACCCAACTGTACAAATAAAGTGTTACACCGGGACGTTCTTTTTGTAACAAAGTTTTGTTACAAAAAGAACGTCCCGGTGTAACACGTATTACCCTGTTACCTCGTTGGAGGCGGCGATATAGATACCTACGAGTATGAGAATGCCGCCAATGATTTGGTACCAGAGTAAGAGCTCTCCAAAAATTATATAGGCTAATATACTGGCTCCCACTGATTCGCCCAGGATGGACACCGCGACTATGGGAGCTTTTACATATTTTAAGGCCCAGTTAAAAACACCGTGCCCAATTACGCCAGGAAGTAGAGCCATAAGTAAAAATAAAACCCAGTCCAGTAAAGGGTAACCGCTTAAGCTGATACCGCTAAGTAAACATACCGGGAATATTACCAGGGCTGCCACTGCCGATACTATACTGGTATAACCCAGGGTATCAATACGGGCTCGTACCTTACGCCCAATGATAAAATAAAAGGCTACGAAAAAGCCACTGGCCAGAGCCAGCATATCTCCCAGCAGCTTTCCTGAACGCAAATCTCCATGAGCAATTAAAAGACAGCCGGTCAGGGCCAAAAGGATGCCAGCAACAACGTACAGAGAGGATTTTTCTTTTAAGAAAACTATTGAAAATATTAGGACAAATATAACCTGCAGGTTGGTAAACAATACCGAACTGGAAATGCTGGTATAATTCAGGGAAGTAATCCAGAAAGTAAAATGCAGGGCCAAAAATATTCCTGCCCCTAAAATATAATAAAAATCGCGCCGCTCTATACCAGCTATGCTATCCTTAATTTTAGCACCTCTGAATGTACCCGCTAAAAGTGAAGTAAACAACACCCGGTAGAAAGAGATTAATAGGGCCGGAGCCGTGCAAAACCGAACCATAATAGATGAGGTGGATACGACCAGGATGGCAAAACCTAAGGCCAGATATATTAAGGAAAGCCTCATGCCTCTGCGCCCAAATAAGACTGGATAACCCTTTCATCATTCTTAACTACCTCAGGGGGCCCATCTGCTATTTTTCGTCCATAATCAAGAACTGCAATCTGCTCGCAGATATTCATAACCAGGTTCATGTCGTGCTCTACTAGGATTATTGTAAGCTGCATCTCATTCCTTATTTTCCAAATTAACTCCATTAATTCTGCTTTCTCAGTGGAATTCATCCCTGCCGCCGGTTCATCCAGCAGCAGCAAAGAAGGATTAAGGGCCATAGCCCGGGCAATTTCTAACCTCCTTTGTTCACCATAGGCCAAATTATCGGCGTATTCCAACTTTTTATCCCCCAGTCCTACCAGTTCCAGGAGTTGTTGCGCTTTTTCCATAATAATTCTTTCTTCCCGACGGGAGCCAGGCAGACCCAGCATGCTGCCGAAAAAACCACTTTTGCTAACACCGTGGCTGCCTACCCGGACATTATCCAGTACCGATAGTTTATTAAACAGGCGTATGTTTTGAAAAGTACGTCCTATGCCCTGACGGGCTACATCCCAGGGATGCATCTTATTCAGCAGGCAATCTTTAAAAACTACTCTCCCCCCGGTAGGAAGATATATCCCGGTGATTATATTAAAAAGGGTAGTTTTACCTGCACCATTAGGACCAATAATACCATAAATCTGCTGTTCTTCAACCTTAATATCTACCAAATCCAGGGCCCGCAGGCCACCAAACTCCATAGTTATTTCTTCTAATTGGAGGACTGCCATAAGCCGACCTTCTTTCCCTGCAGCTTTTTCTTAATATCATAAACCCTGACATCACCCAATAATCCGTTGGGGCGGAAAATCATCAATATTACTAAAAGGGCACCATAAAACAGCAGGCGGTATTCGGCTACAATGCGCAGCATCTCCGGTAACAGGGTAAGAATAACCGAACCCAGAATAGTGCCCGGAATACTGCCCATTCCCCCCAGCACCACCATGTTAAGCAGTTCAATAGATTTCATAAAAGCAAAATCCTGGGGACGGATAAAATACATATAGTGAGCATATAATCCCCCGCCGAGACCGGCTAAAGAAGCACCGGCGGTAAAGGCCAGGACTTTTAAACGGGTGGAATTTATGCCACTCGCTTCAGCAGCTATTTCATTCTCCCTGATAGCATAAAAAGCCCTGCCGATACGGGAGTTAAGCAGTTTAGCATTTAGTATGATTATTATTATTACCAGGGTCCATACCAGCAGGAAAGTGGTATTCTGAGGAATGCCGGAAAGTCCTACGGCCTTACCCCCGGGTTCGAAGTTTAAGAAAAAGACCCGGATGATTTCCGCAAAACCGATGGTAACCATCGCCAGGTAATCACCTTCCAGACGCAGAGTAGGTATACCGATAAGAAATCCAAAGAAAGCTGCTGCCATTGCTCCAGCCAGCAATGACAGGAAGAAGGGGCTGCCCATCTGCATGGAAAGGATAGCGGAAGTATAAGCTCCAATGCTCATAAAACCAGCATGTCCCATGGATAACTGTCCGGTAACCCCGGTAATTAAATTTAAGCCCAAAGCCAGGATAATGTTAATGCCAATCAGCATCAAGATACGAAGGTAATAAGGGTCGATATACTGAGATATTAGTGCGTCCATTGCCAGTTCACCTACACCTTTTTGGTAATCTTTTGCCCCATAATACCCTGGGGACGAATAATTAGAACCAGGATAAGGATGCCAAACGCTATAGCATCTTTATAGGATGAGGAGAGAAAGGCTACCCCCAGTATTTCCAATACACCAAGGGTAAGCCCGCCAATCATGGCCCCCGGTATGGAGCCAATTCCACCCAAAATGGCAGCGGCAAAAGCCTTTAATCCGGCCATGGTGCCCATGTAGGGCCATACCGCATTGTAATAAATACCTACCATAACCCCGCCGGCAGCAGCCAGGGCCGAACCTATGGCGAAGGTAAAGGAAATAATCCGATTAACGTTAATACCCATTAAATAGGCGGCCTCCAGGTCCTGAGAACAGGCCCGCATAGCCTTACCCACCCTGGTTTTTTGCACTAATAACTGCAAGCCTATCATTAGCAAGGTAGCCACTACCAGAATAATTACCTGCAATGATGATACCTGCAGGGTTCCTACTTGAAATGTCTGGATGTTGAAAATGTCGGGGTAGCGGCGGGTATTGGTCTGAGCTATTAAGACCATCAAGGTAGATAAGAATATAGATACCCCGATAGCGCTGATAATACCTGAAAGGCGGGATGCTCTCCCCCGCAAGGGACGATAGGCGATTAGCTCCACCAGCATGCCCAGTACCATACAAAAGGCCATAGCACCCAGGAGGGCTACGCCAATATTCAATCCGGTATTTACTACCAGAAATAATCCCACAAAGGCTCCGATCATGTATATTTCCCCGTGGGCAAAGTTAATAAGCTGGATAATGCCGTATACCATAGTGTAACCAAGGGCTATCAGGGCATAAGTACTTCCCAGGGTTAGCCCGTTTAGGAGTTGTTGCCAGATCAATATGCTTCCTCCCCTATTAGTTTAAACTATACACAGTTTAACACGGGGACCAGGTCTCCGCATTAAACTATATATAATCTTAACAATGGCCCGACCTCAATCGGACGGGCCATTGTTTATAGTATAAAACAAAAAGCTACTCGATGTTTAATGGAATCTTATCCAACAATGTTAATTTACCATCCTTAACCGTAATCAGACAGATTGGACTCTTAATCGGTTCACGGTCAGCCCGGAAAGTAGTATTACCTGATACTCCCGGATAATCTTTAAGCTTGGCCAGTTCATTTTTAAATACCGATGGATCAGTGCTATTGGCATCCTTCATCGCCTTGACCAGAATCATAACCGCATCATAGTACTGGGCAGAGAACATATCCGGTTCTTCGTTGAATTTAGCCTTGTAGTCGGCAAGGAATCTTTCGGTTACCGGGTTGGACTCGTCTCCACTGAAACTAAACCCGCAATAGAAAATAACCTTTTCCTCCACGGCTTTACCGCCCAGTTTGGCCAGATCCTGCCCATAGAGGCCGTCACCGCCTATCAGGTTAATATCCAGTCCCTGTTTTTTAGCTTCATTCATCAAAAGAGCCGCTTCCCGATAATACCCGGTAAATACCAGGACATGCGGTTTAGCCTTCTTTATGTTAGTAATCTGGGCAGTAAAATCAGTTTCCTCGTCATTAATGCTTTCTTCAATAACTATTTTGCCACCCTGTTTGTCTATGGCATCTTTAAATACCGGGGTCAGCGAAACACTGTAATCATTATTAAGTGAGGTGATTACAGCAATATTCTTCCAGCCTTTAGTATTAACCATCCAGTCTACTACCGATGGTACCGCAAACTTATCCAGCAGGGTATTGCGGAATACATAATCACCGATCTCAACTACACCATTACCGGTTGCACCGGCAGAGAATATCACTACTTTGTTTTCCTGAGCAATTTTAGCCGCAATTTTGGTCAATCCGGTGCAGGGGTCACCTACCAGGGCTACAACTTTATCGCGGTTGATATATTTATCGGTTATCAGGGCTATCTCACTGGAATCACCCTTATTATCCAGGTAAACACCTTCCAGTTTTTTCCCCAATACCCCACCACTGTTATTAACTTCTTCAATCGCCATTTTCATGCCTTTTTGCCCCGGGATACCATAGTTGGCTACTGATCCGGTCGTAGCCCCTAGAAATCCCAGCTTAATAACATCCTGGTCCTTGGCCTTATCAGAGGTAGAACTATTACCCCCACAACCTGCCACAATAGAAAAAACCATTATAAGGCATACTAATAATGCCCATCTAGCTTTACCACGAAATCTCAACATCCGTTCCTCCCTTACCTGTCGATAAATAAAACCTGGTCAAATGCTGTTAAAATACACCCCCAGTCATAAAAAAGTATAACAGTTTATATATTCCCTTTGGTAGCATAAAATCCTTCCTATATTAAAAAAACTGTCACCTGGGTTTAAAATGTCTAAATAAAGGGGGCCAGAGGTATATCGGAGTATTCCCCGGCATGCATGAAAAGCTTAACATTGGGGTGGTAGCGGTAGTCCTCAATTAGTTTCTTAAACATCATATCAAAGCTGCTCAAGCCGTATCCAGAAGAACCTGGCAACAAACCCGATTCTTCCGCAAAAAGCTGGGTAGCGGCAGCCCCGGTCCAGCTCAGGGAATAAATAAGCTGTTCAGTATCACCTGCTACTTTACAGCAGAGATAAAAACGGCAAATTAGCGAACGCAGCGGGTAAATGGTACATATGTTATCCTGCAAAAAAATACAAGGGTCGGGCTGCATCCGCAATAAACCTACTCTAAGTTTGTCTTTTTGAAAATAACGGGCTATGAACTCGGGGTAGTCGAGCCCGGTAAATCTGGCCATCTTTTTGAAAGCAATTAAGTCGGGAATGACATAGGCAGTATTACAGCAGTTTACCGAACAACCCCGGCATTCCCGATGCTGGTTTTGGGCATATAATTTATACAGCCTCTCATCATCACAGAGAGGCTGCCAGGCATCCAATAAATCCTGCAGAGTAGCGCTGTTGTCCTTTACCCTGACTTCTATCCCATTGCCATTATCATAGTCTATCTCAATCTTGTTTACTCCCATGTAACATCCTCTTTAATTACCCGGGCGGGATTCCCACCTACCAGCGTACGGGGGGGTACATCCCGGGTTACTACTGCATTGTTAGCTATTACCGAGCCTTCACCTACTGTTACTCCTTTAAGGATAACGGCGCGACAGCCAATCCAAACATGATCTTCAACTCTAATAGGTTCTATCAAGGTGCGAAGTTCCTGTCCTCGTATAGCAAAAGGGTGAGAGGAAGTATCCATAAAAAGCACATGCCAGCTTATGGCACAGCCTCGGCCAATATTCACCTCTTTAACTGATAGAACATTGGTCCCGTCACCCAGGTAAGTATCATCACCTATATAAATCCGGGCATTTTCACCGGTTGATATACGCACCTTACGCTCAATCAGAACATTATCACCAATGTGAACTTCAGAACCCTTACCCAGGAAAATGTAGCCCGGATTACGACCCCGAAAATTCTTACCGCAGCTGGTTAATTCCCGCTTAACCAGCCAGGTGGTATAGCGATCACGAATATTATCAAACATCCCCCTTAACCCCCATTTGAGAAGTGAGAAACGGGAAGTTGGAAGTGGGAACTCCTCCCCCGACCTTCTTATAGAGTCCCCTACGCCTCACTTACTCTATATTTATAAATTCGGCGTTAGTTACAAGAAAACTATGTTACTAAGTGTTCTGTTTCCGTATTAACCAGCCATGAGTGCGCACACAACCACTTATGAAAATAGAAGTCAAGGTCAACTAAGATTTTAAAAAATCCGCGTAAATCCTAATATAGTCCGCTCCCTTAATAGTGAGTGAGAGCGAACATCCGTGTGCCCTATGGGTACGCGATCCGCGTGAAATAAAATCTTATTTCCTAATTAATCGGCCCTCTGTTTAATCGCGTTACGGGCCAGTTCATCGCAGCGTTCGTTCCACCGGTCTCCGGAATGTCCTTTGACTTTTTCTATTCTTACCCGATTTTTGTCCATCAAAGCCAGAAGGGATTTCCATAGATCCTGGTTGGCTACATCTTCCTTTTTGCTGTTTTTCCACCCGTTTTTTTGCCAGCGGCCTATCCAGTCCTCACGAAAGGCATTTACTATATAAGCACTATCTGAATATACCACCACATCCCAGCCACTAATCTTGAGTGCCCGCAGAGCTTCCACTACTGCAGTAAGCTCCATACGCTGATTGGTCGTAATCTCCTCTCCTCCAGAGATTTCTTTCGTCCTGTTGCCGTAAAAAAGCACCGCCCCCCATCCGCCTGGCCCAGGATTACCAGAGCAGGCTCCATCAGTATATATAGTTATCTCTTTCACTCTGATACTGACTCCTTCTTATGACGCGGATTAGTACTAACTACTTCTACTGCCTCAGTTAAAGCCACCAATATCGCCACATGTATGTTTTGATCCAGGGAAGCTGTTTTAACCAGAACTTCTCCCAGTTTACTGGTAGCATAGCGTGGGTTCAGTTGATTTAAGGCATAGGCTGCTATATCAGTGCGGCATTTTTCACACCGGCATATGCCTGGTTTCTGATCTAATACTGAATCCATAGCCTCCCATACCATTGATTCTACTACATTAATTATTTTCACCTTATGCACCACTCATTCGGAAAAGATTTAACCCCTTATGTTCACTACGGCTTTTGTAGCATTAATTGGGTTATTAATTAAATACTGCAAAAAGGTTAGAAAATCCTGCATTGACTAAAAAGAGATTAGAAGTAATAAATAAGAAATCCCCTTACGGGGATTAATCATACTAGTTGTGATTTTATATGCTTTCCGAAATCTTTTTCTCGGTACTCTCCGCTTGTTTAACATAACCACTAACATCACCATCCAATAATGCCTGGTTATCTTTCTGCCGTTCCTTGTTCAGGGAGCGAACCTGATCTTTTACCTTACTGTCGGTGGCGTACCACCCTGAACCCTTAAATACTATACCTACGTTCTTACTAATAATTCTTTCTGCTTTTCCTCCACAGGACGGACAGACCTTAAGGATGTCATCATTAAATTTCTGTAGTTTATCAAATTTCCCGCAATTCTCACATTCGTACTCGTATATAGGCATGTATTTTACACTCCTTAAATTATAACTGTGTTATAGCCTCGCTATTATATTTAATATTTTATTCCCTATTTGTCAATAAGCTATAGGGGCAAGTCAAGAACCGTCCCCACTGGCCTGTACAATTTTCTATCCGTAGAGATTACACCTGGCCGGGCAGACACATACGTCTGCCCCTACAATAGAGGCAATAACCGTCCTGGGCTACTATACTATTATATCAAGCCTTCAATTGTTTTGTAGGGGCGAACCCGTGTGTTCGCCCGCGGGTCGCCTCGAACAGTAATCATATACTCACCAAACTGAAGTAAACAATTAATGCCATAACTCCGTTCCATACTCCATGAGCCAGAGCGGAAACCAGGATACTACCGCTTTTTTCATATATATAGCAAAGTATTACACCCCCAGCACCCAGGGGAATGGCCCGCCATAAATCCAGGTGTACCAGTCCGAAGATAATACCGGCAATAATTGCACCCCAGAATGGTCCTACATAGCCACGAAAAACCGGATAAATCATCCCCCGGTAATATAATTCTTCTGATATCGGAGCCAGTAGCGCGCCTATTATCAACAGGACTATAAATCCACCCGGACTACTAACGGTACGCAGCATATCCTCAATTTGCTGCGGTTGAATATCAGGGTGGATTAGATTAATAATTACTCCAAGAGCAACGATAAAAATCAGCAGGAGACCGCCGCCCATCAATCCGTAGCGTAAATACTCCTTGCTGCTGACGTGCTTTATCCCCAGGTCACTAAGCCGGGCCCGGTTTACAACTATAGTAAAAAGCAGTACCAGCAATACGGTGACAATAAATTGAAAAACATATGCCACTGTAAAAAAGGCCAGGGTAGTATCACCTATCCCCGATGCCGCCAACCAGGATTTTACTTCCTCGCTGTACCAGGCAAAGAGCATTCCGGTCATCATAATTCCTATAAATACTGCAACTATCTCAAATAAGCCCCAACGCGGCTTTTCTACCTTTTCCATATATCGGCCTCCCTCACCCTTTCAATTATACACCGAAAGGCAAGATAGCACATAACTATGCAGGATAACCGATGTTATAAATTCTGCTAACAGGAAATACTAATAAAAGAGTGAGGCGTGAGGCGTGAGAGGTGGAGCGCTAAAAATGAGGGGTAATTCTCACCTCCTACTTCCCACTTCTCAATCGGGAGGTAAGATGCTATGTCACCATTGCTGTATATAATACTGCTTACTGCAGTCCTGTTGCTAATGCTTTACTGGGTGCTCTCTTCCCTCAGTCCCGGGCAGGAGGGGCGGGTTAGAGTACCTGATAGGGAATTTGCTTTTGAGTCGGCTCAGGAATTATTTAAATACCTGGAAGAAGGGGAATTTTACCTACCTGATGATAGTGTAAAATTAATGCCTGCGGAATCCGGTCATTTGCGAGCCTACTGGCATTTCAACCAGAGGAAATGGCAGGAAATATTGAAACAGGTGGATAATAAAACCGGTCAAAAACAACTGGTACTACGTTTACACCAGGGTGAAGATTCCTACCAGGAAGTGCCTGTTAATAAACCAGCGGGAAGTTATGACTGGGACGTACCGGGAGAATCCCCCTGCTACGTTAGCCTGGGTATTAAAAGCAAAGATAACTACACTCCTCTGTTAATCTCCAGCGAACTAAAGCAACTATAATGTACCCTTTCAGGTATACGACAATATGTAAAACCGGTTCCACTGACAACTATGCATTTGATTGCATAAATAGACGTGGAACTCGGCAATTTTTAATTCTTAATTTTAAATTCTCAATTCCTATCACCGGGATTCGCCAGTGTTCTTCAAATGCACCTTAACCTTTACCTGAATATTAGCGTCCTGAATAAATTCAGGCTTATCTATATCTTTCTCCAGGGCACGGCGGTTCTTGGCCAGGGCATATTTAGATATATCAATGCAATCAACTTTTATTTCTTCCTGCATCATATTAATAAATGTCTCACACTGGGTTCTCACCTGCTGCTCTACGGTTTTTTCTATTTCCTGCAGGTGTTTTTCTGTTACCGGGGCTTGATGGCTGTGTTCCTCCAGAGTTCCCTCTAGTTTTATGGTGATTATAAAATTGTGTTCCTGCTGATTTTGATAGTACTGCACCTTTCTGGTGTTTTTAACCAGCACCGCTCCCCGGTGATACATTCCACCCTGCTTTTTACTGAAGGGCAGATAGCTTCTCCCTTTTAAACCGCGCAGAAGCATCAGGTCATGACTTTCTTCTATGGTCAGTTTTTTTACCATGCGGTCTTTTTTAAACACAGCTACCCCGCTAATAATCACCCGGTCTTCTTTCCGTTCCAAAATCGGGGCTACCGGGTTTTTGCCTGTACTCATATAGGCATAGAAATCCCATAGTCTAATGGCCGGTATAAAAGTTCTCTGTTGGACGCCATCGAATAAGGATACCAGATACGTTCCCATATTAGTATAGTTTTTAATTGGTGTTTTAAGAATATCCTCACCCCGCCCGGCAGCTACCGTAAAATACATAGTACCGGTAACAGTAGTACCCCGCAGCAAGGAATCCATATAGGGGGTTATGCCCCGGCGGGCCAGCTCTTCACCTATTATTATCGTCTTATTTAATCCAGTTACATAGATATCGGGATCGGTAAGCCCCCGCCTCTGGCGGGCATCGGTTATAGTAACTCCGGAGAGGGTTTCAATATTTACCGGATTTTGGGTTTTAGGAGCCAGGTTCGGGACCAGAGTAGTTAAATCCACCACCTTATATCCAGGATTAGCCGGCGGATCAGAGGGGTCGGCACCGCCAGGTGAGTGCACATCGTATGCTGATGCCAACGGAAAGGCTAATTTGTCCAGATCCCGGGAATCCCAGCATCCACATAGCTGCAGGAGTATAAGAATAATAACTATAAAATATGTTTTCCTACGCACTTTTGGCCTCCTTCCCCCGGATAACTGCAATTACCAGCATAAGCAAGGGGTATAATAAGCCGGCTAGCAGGAAAATATAACCAGCATATTCAGCCCATTTAAACGCAATTATTAGATTCGCAGGCAATAGGGCCAGAATATACATGGGCAATGCAATTGACATTACTACCAGGTGAAAATATTTGTCCGGTTTTACATGTAGTACTTCACTTAAAGAGAAAGCCGCAGCGAACCCCATGTTCATAATAGGACGGACTCCCACACCCATCCATACTGTCAGCGTAAAAATTTCCGGTCTATCCAATACTGGGAATTTAATAG
>ENA-UOUL01005087-UOUL01005087.1-bioreactor-metagenome-genome-assembly--contig:-NODE-5087-length-11597-cov-6.748524_pt1 | contig 11597 bp, 9 predicted proteins | sample MGYA00249838_ERZ747220 | MGnify/ENA primary metagenome ERZ747220 (study PRJEB28778, sample SAMN05720191) | bioreactor metagenome | isolation source: Anaerobic biogas reactor | place: USA:Washington...
GGACTCTCCTTCCTCGGGCTGTCGGACCCCAGGGTCATCTCCTGGGGCCGCATGCTTCACGAGGCCCAGTCCTTCGGTGCCTTCACCGCCGGTGCATGGTGGATGCTCCTTCCTCCGGGCCTCGGCATCGCCCTGCTCTGCCTCGTATTTCTCGACCTCGGCAAGTATCTCGAGGAGCGGGTCGATCCCCGGCTGAGAGGGGGCGGCCCGTCATGATCGAAATCCGGAACCTCTCGGTGACCTATTCCCGGATGACCGGGGAGGGCGGGAACGCCTCAGCCGATGCCGTTCGGGACGTCTCCCTCGCGATCGAAAAGGGACGGCTCTTTGCCCTTGCCGGGGAATCGGGAAGCGGCAAGAGCACCGTCCTCATGGCCATTCCCGGGCTTCTCCCCCGGGGAACGAAGATATCCGGGCAGATCCTCCTCGACGGAAAGGACCTTCTCTCCATGAAGGAGGACGAGCTGAACCGCATCCGCTGGCGCCGCGTCGCCCTCGTTCCCCAGGGGGCCATGAACTCCTTCACCCCGGTGATCACCGTGGGGCGCCACGTAGAGGAGGTCCTCTCGGTACACCTCGGGCTGTCGAAAAAGGAATCGGCCGGACGCATCCCGTCGCTCTTTGCCCTGGCGGGCCTCGACGGGGCCCTCGCATCCCGGTATCCCCACGAGCTCTCGGGAGGCCAGAAACAGCGGGCCGCCATAGCCCTGGCCCTGGCCTGCGAACCGGGCTATCTTCTCTGCGACGAGCCCACCACGGCCCTCGACGTGATCACCCAGCAGGGGATCATCACCACCCTGAAGCGCCTTTCGGATGAAAAAGGAGTGGGCATTCTTCTCGTATCCCACGATCTTCCCCTGGCGGCGTCAGCGGCATCGAAACTCTATATCATGAAGGACGGGGCCCTCGTGGAAGAGGGGGACCCCCGGACCATAGCGGCACATCCCCGGAACCCCCACACGAAGGCTCTGGTGAACGCGCTGCTCGAACTGGAGGAAGATCCGTCATGACGGCACTGCTCGACATTCGGGACCTCACGGTCACATTCCCCGGAAGGCGGCGGCAGGAGGCCGTCACGGCCCTCTCGTCCCTCTCCCTCTCCCTGGAGAAGGGGGAAAGCCTCTCCATCATAGGGGAATCGGGCAGCGGAAAGACCACCCTGATGCGGGCCATCCTCGGACACGTGCAGCCTTCGGGAGGCTCGCTTCGCCTCTTCGGCACCGACGTCACTCTCGCGTCGGACAACGAAATGACCGACCTGAGGCGCCGGTGCGCCATGGTCTCCCAGGACCCCTACGGATCCCTTCCCCCCACCCTCACCGTCCTGGACGCCGTTCTGGAGCCGTGGCTCATCGTCCGGGGCCGGGACACGAGGAAAGAGGCGGAAAAACGGGCGCGGGAACTCCTGGAGGAGCTCGGCCTCGGCGACGAAGACATTCTCTCCTCCAGGGTCAGGCTCTCCCTCTCGGGAGGGCAGCGCCAGCGGGTGGCCATCGCCAGGGCCCTCATCCTCGGACCCGAGCTGCTCCTCTGCGACGAGCCCACCAGCATGCAGGACGCCTCCACCAGGGGTGAGATCATCCGTATCCTCCAGCGCCGCCAGCAGGCGGGCATGTCCATGATATTCGTCACCCACGACCTCTTCCTCGCCCGGAAGGCGGCACCCCGGGGCATCGTCCTCCACAGGGGAGTACTCGTGGAAGAGGGGCTCTGCAGGGATTTCCTCGCCGCCCCGAAGCACCCCTACACCCGGGCCCTGGTGGCTGCCCTTCCGAGGCTCACGTAAACCAGAGCCGGGGAATCAGTCCGAAAAGCCCGCCCGGGAGGCGGGCTTTTTTATATCGCCCCCTTAAAAGGACACAGCTTCTACCAGTTTTCTGAAAACACAATAAAGTCAGATTGCGGTCGTTTTTGGGCAGAGTGTTTCTGAACTAAAATATCCCATCATGGGGAAACGATAGGAACTTTCAGCATCAAAAATTCAGGAACTTCAAGGAGGGTGTTGCAATTGGAGAATGCAGTGAACAGCTTTGACATGTGGATTGCCTGCAGCATCATGGTAATCGCCGTGGTCGCCCAATCTGCCGTTTTCTTCAGGGCGGGGCTCAAAAGGGCGAGGGAACTGAATATTCCCAGGGAGAAACTGATCCATGGATGCCGCTCGGCGGCAATTACCGCCATAGGGCCAACCCTTTCGTCCTGCATCGTTCTTCTGGCCCTTGTCGCTGTTATCGGAGCACCGTCGGCCTGGATGCGCCTGAACGACATCGGGGCTGCCAGAACAGAGATCGCCGTGGCCACCATGGTGGAATCGGTCATCCCGGCGGGGTCAAACCCAACGGTGAAGCTTGCATATACCCAGTGGGCAATGGGGCTGAACAACATGGGATGGATGCTGGTAGCCCTCCTGCTTACCCCGTCCATGGGAACCATGCTCAACAAGATGAACAGCAACTTCAATCCGAAGGCGGTCAAGATGGTGATGCACGGGGCAGCCCTCGGACTTTTCGCCAACCTGCTTGCCGGCGGAACCCTCGGAAAAGCCATGCCTAGCTGGTTCGCCGCAGGAGCGGCCGTTTTCGGCATCGTGTTCATTCTTAAATTTTTCGGCAAAAATCAGAGACTTCTCGAGCTTTCTCTCGGCATTGCCATGGTCATCGGCATGACCGTCGGCGCGGCCTATTATTATATGACCCTCTAATCCGGGGAGAAGGAGTCAAATACTATGAACAGCGATTTCAACTCAAAAATTATCCGTCTCGGTACGATCACAGTCAGCGCGGCAATAGCGGCGAACTTCGTTCCGGCACTCTGGCTCTGGGTCCGTTACGGGGCAATACCGACCCTTGGTGAGATCATGACCATGTGGGGCATGGTCACCGCCGCATTCGGAATGAGCTGGCTTGTTCAGAATCTGTCTTACTATGGCGGTCTCGGATCAGTGGGGACATATGTTTCCTGGGTCGCCGGCACTGCTGCAGACATACGGATGCCGGGAATTACCATGGCCCATAAGGTCACCGGAACCGAGGCAAATACTCCGGAAGGCGACGCCATAGGGGCAATGGCAGTGTCAACAACAGTGTTCGTAAGCGTAACGCTTATCTCCATCTTCAGCATTATCGGAGGAACGATCCTTCCCCTGCTCCCGGAGACGGTAAAGACGGCGTTCAAATACATCCAGCCGGCACTGTTCGCCTCAGTGTACGCAAGCATGTTCCCCAAGGACCTGTTTGCCGCCGTCCTCACACTTGCAGGCTCATACGCTGCACTCGTATACCTCCCGACGATCGGTTTCCCGAAAGCATTCCTGATGCTCGCCACTGTGGCCCTGGGAATGGCTGCCGGGTACATCAGTTTCCGTCTGCAGAACAGAACTGCCGCATAAGACCGGCAGAACGAAGGAGGACAAAATGTTCGACATAAAAATTATCAACGGCACAGTTTTCGACGGCCTCGGAGGAAAGGGCGTCCGGGCGGACGTAGGGATTTCCGGCGAAATGATCACCGCCATTGGCGACCTATCAGCCGCTGAAGCTGGAACCGTAATCAACGCGGAGGGCAAGGCAGTCGCCCCCGGTTTTATCGACATGCACACCCATTCCGACGTGTCCGTGATCTATGACCGGAAGGTCAGCAGCAAAATTCACGACGGAGTGACCACTGAAATCGTAGGCAACTGCGGAATCGGTGTTGCTCCTGTGAACGAAGACAAAAAGGATCTCCTCATCGCTTATCTCGGTACCAGGCTTGTGGGAAGCATTCCTGTGAAGCTCGAACTCCCGTGGAACACCATGGATGAATACCTCGGACATATTGAAAAGAATCCGCCCGCAGCAAATATCGTTCCCCTGCTTGCCCATGGCCCGATCCGCATCAACGAGATGGGCTTCTCAAAGGAGCACCCCACTGCAGAACAGATAGAGAATATGCAGCGGGAGATCGCCAAAGGTATGGAAGCAGGATGCGTCGGATTATCCAGCGGGCTCGTCTACATGCCCGGGGAATACAGCACTGCGGAGGAGCTCGCCGAACTGTGCAGGGCAGTGGCGCCTTACAGGGGCTTTTATGTGACCCACATCCGCACCGAGAGCAGCGGCGTCTTTGAAGCCATCGACGAGGCCATCGAAATAGCCTCCGGGGGTGGAGTTCCGCTTCACGTTTCACACCTCAAGCTCGCCGGAGTGGATGTTTCCGGCAACGCCGACAAACTGCTCGCCGTTGTGGACAACGCTCGTGCCGGCGGGCTGGATATGACATTCGACGTCTATCCCTATGACACCGGATGCACGTCGCTGGGGGCCTGCATTTCTCCCTGGGCCTTCGAAGGCGGCGTAGAAAAGATGGTCGAGCGCCTCAAAGACCAGAAAGTTCGTGACCGCATAAAGAACGACATTCTCAACGGCATCGAGGGATGGCAGAATTTTGCCCATGCTTCGGGCGGGTGGCAGAATATCACCATCGCCACGGTCTTCAAAAAAGAGGGGGAGAAATTCCTCGGCAAAACCATAGAAGAAGCGGCGGCAATGGAAAACAAGGACCCCTTTACGTTCATATTCGACTTTCTTGTCGAACAGCAGAGCCGCGTACAGATCCTCGTGAAGATGATGAAGGAAGAGGACATAGAAAAAATCATCAGCCACCCCATGTCCATGATCGGCTCGGACGGAATGAGCCTTTCCACGGAAGGGATCATGAGTTCCGGAAAGCCCCACCCCCGTGCTTTCGGAACCCGTGCCCGGGTCCTTGCCCGCTACGTCCGGGAGAAAAAGCTGCTCTCCGTGGAGGAGGCCGTCAAAAAGATGACGTCCATGCCGGCTTCCCGCCTGCGCCTCGACCGCCGGGGGATCCTCAGGGAGGGATATTTTGCCGATGTCGTCATCTTTGATCCCGCCACAGTTGAAGATACAGCGACCTACCAGGATCCGAAGCAGTATTCAAAAGGATTCGAAACGGTCATCGTCAACGGAAAAACGGCTCTTCAGAACGGTATGGAGACAGGCGTTTTCAGCGGCAGGGTCCTGAGAGCCAAACGGTAGCCTGAAAAAAAGAATTACGTGTAAAAATACAGGAGTCTTCACCCTGAATGCACTTCTGCAACAGGATGGAGACTCCTGTTTCTTCATTCCGTTCCTGCCGTTCCGTTCCTGAGCTGGTCTTTTCTAAAGCGTTTCTGTAAAATGATCCGGACAGACCAGGCAAAATCGGGAGAACTGCACCATCACACTCTACACCTATTCTTTTTCTTCCGGCCGGTCTTTTCAGGGAGGTCCGCAGTGAAAATCGGTTTTGTCGTTCCAAGACAAGTCTATTATGAAAAGGCAAAAGCGGTCATGGAGGAAGATTATCCCCAGCACAAGGCAGAGTATCTCCTCTATGACAACTACACTGACTCCCCTGATCTCCTCAGGGACCGCCAGAAAACCTTCGACGCGGTTATTTTCGGCGGCGTTGCCCCGATGCAGTACACGGGGGAACGTCTGCCCCAGGAAACTATCTGGAGCGCCATCCCGAAATCCAGCAGCGCACTGCTCCGCGCCCTGATGGAGGCCGAACAGAGAGGCTGGAACCTTGCACGGATAAGCTTCGACTCGTACAGCCGGGACTTTCTCCGGGAAGTCTACGAAGAGATAGGCTGCAAAACGGATGCCGATTTCGAACATTTCTCCACGGGCATCCTTTCTCACGAGGCGAGCCGCAATGAAAGCGGCCTTGAATTTCATACCAGGATCTTCACAGAAGGAAAAATTGACGGATGCATAACCGTCCTGTACTGGGTTCATAAAAAGCTGTCGGAGATGAGGATACCGTGTATTCTCGCCTACCCCCCGAAGAACAGTATCCGCCAGCAGGTGGAATTTGTCATGCAGCTGCACGCGGCCAGGAATTCCCTTCCGGAAAATATAGCCGTCTGCCTGATAAGCATCGATTTTCCCGCCGAATACTCCGTGGCCCTTCAGAGCGATTACCAGTTCATGGTGGAGCGGACGAACATCCTGAAGCAGGTCTACCGGTTCTCCGAACAGCTCAAGGGTACGGTAGTGGAGCTCTCCCCCAGGGAGTTCATGATCCTCTCCACAAGAGAGGTCATCGAAATCGCCACTGAAAAGTACCAGGCCTGGGAGATCATAGACTGGATGCACAACAACAGCCTCCAGGCCATGTCAATCGGTGTCGGGTGCGGAAGCACCGTGGCAGATGCAAGGAAAAATGCCGGCAAGGCAATGATGAAATCACTGAAATTCAAAAAGAACTCAGCTCATGTCCTCGCGGATTCCGAAAAAATCACAGGCCCCTTTTTCGGAAAAAAAGAGAGCGCGGCTGTCAGAAATTTCCCCGTGGATCCCAATGTGGACGAAAAGCTGCTGAAGATTGCCGACAGGTCGCATTTAAGCGTCAACACCGTCCAGAAAATCTATTACTTCGTCAAGTGCCTCCAGCATGGACAATTCCTGCCCAAAGAGCTGTCAGAATTCCTGAACCTGAGCCGGAGAAGCACTGACCGGATCCTGGAAAAGCTTGAAGAAAGCGGGTATGCTTTTGTTGCCGGGCGGCGCATGAATAAATCGAGCGGCCGCCCCGCGAGGATCATGCAGATCCTTTTTGATGGTCCATACCCCACTGAAGATACGGAGAAAAACGAGGAGTGTTGAAAATGTGGAAAGGGAAACTGCACCACCAGTATCTGGCCACGGGACAGCAGGGGTACGCGTCTGCCGCGCCGGTCGTCTATCCTGAAGGAATGGACGTCATCGACTGCGCCCTGGGGACAAATCCCCTTGGCACGCCCCCTGTCGTGCGCCGCTTTCTTGAAGGCCTCCAGGACGTTCCCGTCTGCGGCTATCCCCAGCCGGAACCGGAGGATCTGAAGAAAGCAATCGCCTCGAAATACGCGTCGTGGTGCATCCTCCCCGAGCACGTCCTCGTCAGCGGAGGGTCCATGGGTGTGCTTATCACCCTGGCCCGTCTCATGCTCAGCCCGGGCACATCTTTCGCCGGGATTTCCCCCCAGTTTACTGACGCCGTCCTGCAGATGCTCTACACGGGCGCTTCCTACCAGCCCCTGCGATCGAAGGGACCCCGCTTCCCCATCGAACCCGATCTCCTGCATCAGCTGACAAAAGACGGCTCTTCCGTGATCTATATCGACCGCCCGAACAATCCCACAGGGCAGGTGATCCCCCTGGACATCACGGAACAGGTCGCCCGGAATGCCATGGAAAAAAAGATATGGGTGATCATCGACGAGGCCTACGGCGACTTCCTGCCCGACGAGGAGTCAGCGGCTTCCATCGACCTGCCCAATATCGTCACCTGCCGGTCCTTCTCGAAAGGACTCGGCGGTGCGGGACTGCGGGTCGGCTTCGCCGTCTCGAGAAGCCCCGAGCTCTCCAAGGCCTTCCGGACCCTGCAGCCGCCATTCGCAGTGGGGATCCTGGATTCCCTGCTCGCGGAAGCCATCCTCGGGGACGAATCCTACCTCGACGAAACACGCAGGTACGTCCGGGCGGCCAAGGAAAAGATGATCGATGCGCTCAATGAGAAAAAGGGCCTGACCGTCGCGGAAACAGATCTCCGGGTTCCCATCGCCCTGCTGACCCGGGAGGAAGGGGACCTTGCGGCCGGGCTTGCGGCTGCAGGCATTTCCTGCGAGCCGGGGCTTGGTTTCTTCGACCTGGACGCCAGGTCCGTGCGGCTCCGTGTACCGTCCCCCGCTCAGCTCAACGAATTCCTCCGGAGGATCGGCTCCATGCAGTGAACAAAGAAAGAGGCCCTTCCGGCTGCGAAAACCGGAAGGGCCTCTTTCTTATGTCCGTAACAGGAGAAACTATTTTCCCGCTTTTGCAAGCTTGTACAGGCCTATGGTAAACATTCCCACACCCTGGAGGATGAAGAACACCCAGCTGATGGTGCCGTATCCCTGGGCGATCAGCCCGATCAGGCCGAAATTGGAAATGAGCAGCCCCATGAGCGCAAGAAATGCTCCCACGGCGCCCCTTGCGAGGTTGCTCATGCCCACTCCTCTTTTCTGGATGAGCGTCGAGTTGATCCGCTCGTTGATGGAGTGGAAGAACCCGACCCCCGTCTCGATCATGGTGCCGAAGAGAACGATGAGCCAGACGGGCAGAAGGTACTTCACCCCGAGCTGGGCGATGATCCCGTTGGACGGGATCTCCATTGACAGCACGTCAGGATAGAAGCCGACCATGACCACGTAGAAGAACACTCCCGGGAGAATGGAGATGAAGGCCGCCATAATTCCCGAAATTATCGCCTCTTTCCTGCTCTCCAGGTAGTTCAGCGAGAACAGCACGGTGGACGTGACGGCTATGTTGTAGAACGCATACTTGAACCCGCCCATCTGCCACCCCGGCTTCACGGTATCTGCAGCGAAGTTTGCAGAGATTGCGTCGCCGAAATGGGTGAATCCAAGATAGAGGAACACGGCGAAGACAGCATAGAGCATGTACGACCACCAGGAGAGGGCCACTTCGATGGTCTTGCTTCCGCTGTAGGTGAGATACGCCACGAAAACGAGGAAAATGGCCGATCCCACGATCGGGGGAAGACCGAAGGAATCCCTCAGGATGCTCCCGGAAGCCGCACCCACTACCCCCATGATGAGGCAGAGCAGCACGATGAAGGCGATCTCATAAATGATCCATCCCGGGCCGATGAGCTTCTCAAAGAAGGTCCGGTAGTCATAAGCCTTGAAAACACGGGCGAATTCAAAGCTCAGTGCAAAGAGCGCCGCCCAAAGGACGAAGGTCAGCCCCATCCCCATAAGTCCCCCTGTGGGACCATACTGGCCGAAAAACTCCACCAGCTCGCGCCCGGTTCCGTAGCCGCCTGCCACAAGCACCGACTGTGCGACAAAGCCCGGCAGCAGGTACTTCCTGTACCAGCCGTAGTTCATGAAAAAACTCAGCGGGCCGCCTTTTTTCCCGTTCTCCATACAAAACCCCTCCTTAATTCGGGTGTGAACCCGTTTTTCCCCGGACTGATCCCCGCGTCCTTTCTCACATCGCTCAAATATCCGGATCCTTCGCTGACGTTCTCTTTTATGATATAGTGTACATTCGAAAACCCAGCATATCAGGACTATCCTGCACTCTCTCCCCAAGGTGTCCCGAGCCGGGAAAGATGCGGATAATCTTAGAACGGGTGGATTTTTCTGTCAAGCAAAACAAATAAATCTGAAAGAAAGGGCATTCCGTCGGGGATATCCCGACCACATTCTCTAGCTGCCGCTGGATGGGCCGAAGGGAGGCATGGAGCATCTCATCCAAATCCAAACAGGGGGTGGAAAAAATATGAAGGTTACTCGAAAAATACTGGTTTCCGCACTTCTTCTGACGGCGATCTGCCTGTCAGGTCCCGCCTACGCAGCACAGACCGTAAAAATGGCATTGAGCATCAATCCGGACATGAGCGATCCCTGCTATGTCATGGCCGTGGTCTTCAAAAATTACGTGGAGACCCGGACCGGAGGCAAATATGCGGTCGAGATCTATCCTTCGAACGTCATAGGCAAAGAGCGCGAGCGCCTCGAACTCGTCAAGGCGAACGGCATCCAGATCAACGTGGGCTCCATAGGAGGGCTCAGCAACATCTACAAGCCCGCCATCCTTCTCAACACCCCGTTCATGTACTCGGGAGACAAGGTGGTCCACGAAGTGCTCGAGAGCGATTTCGTGAAGTGGCTTTTTGATGACATGTACAAAAAAACAGGCATCCGCTCGGTCATGGTGTTCGACATAGGCGGACTTTCATGTTTCACGAACAACGTCCGTCCGATAGCCGCTGTCGCCGACATGAAGGGCATCAAATTCCGGGCAATGGACGACAGCCAGGTGGAGATGTTCAGGGCTCTCGGGGCAAATGCCGTGCCCATGGCGTTCGCCGAGCTATATACCGGCCTTCAGACCGGCGTGGTCGAGGGCCAGGTCAACCCGATCAACATAACCATCAGCTCCAAGTTTTTCGAGGTGCAGAAATACATAACCATCAGCCGGACAATACTGGGAAGCCAGTGGGTAACGGTCAACGAGAAGTGGTACGATTCCCTTCCGCCTGCGGACCGCAAGGTATTCGACGAAGCGTTCCACTACAGCAACGTCGCGGCCAAGGGACAGAGCCAGATCATCCAGGCCACCGGCATCAAATTCCTCGAAGACAAAAAAATGACCATCACGCCAATCTCTGACGAAAATTACAAGGAGTTTCAGGATATAGGACGCACAGCCGTTCTCGAATGGAGCAAGACAAAGATCGACCCCGAGATCGTCGGCCGCTTCCTCGCCACAGTGGAAGAAATCGAGAAGAAGATGCAGGGTGCTCAATAGAGCCATAACAGAAGAACACATCTAGTCCGCAGTACCTTTTCAGAAGTAAGGTGCGTGCTCTTCCCCGGCGGATGGGCACGCACCATGACAAACCAGGGAGGCGAACCGATGGAAAAAGGAAAACAGAAACACTCATTTGCCGCCGGTGCAGCGGACAGGATCGAACAGATGCTCACGTCTCTGTGTGCGTTCCTGCTGGCGGCCATAACGGCCATAATCCTCGTAAGCGTATTCTACAGGTACGTCCTCGGGAACGCTCTCAGCTGGTCTGAGGAAGCAGGAAGATTCCTTGTCGTCTTCGTAGGCCTCACCGGCGCAGCAATTGCGCTTCACAAAGATGAACACGCATCATTCACGGCGCTGCTCACCCGTTTCCCGCCCTGGCTGCAGAAAGCCTGCCGGATACTGAACTACTCTCTGATCGCGGTCTTCGCGGGGATCATGCTGGTCTATGGCACAGAACTCGCCTTCGATTCGGGCGCAACGGCGGAGATAATCCCCATGCCCATGTGGATCCCGCTCCTCTCGGTCCCCTTCAGCGGCGGGATCATGCTGCTCGTGGCACTGATGAAGATCACCTCGGAGCTGAGGAGGTAACCGTCCATGTTCGCACTCATCGCCCTCGCCTTTTTCACCATGGTCCTCACCGGCATGCCCATCGCCTTCGCCCTGGGACTGACGGGCCTTCTCGGCCTCCTGATGACAATGGGCACAAGCCTCCTCATGCTCGTGCCCCAGCAGATATTCTCGGGAATGAACTCATTCGTCCTCATGGCGATCCCTCTGTTCCTCCTTTCCGGGGAACTGATGAACGTGTCGGGCATCACGGAACGCATTGTCCGGTTCACCAACACCCTCGTGGGGCACCGAAAAGGCGGCCTCGGCCACGTCAACATAGTCGCCAACATATTCATGGCCGGAATTTCGGGAGCGGCCGTCGCAGATGCAGCGGCGCTCGGGACCATGCTCATACCCGCAATGAACAAATCAGGGTATTCCAGGCCCTATGCCACGGCTCTCACGGGAGCCGCATCCATCATCGGCCCCACCATCCCCCCTAGCATGGCCATGATCGTCTACGGATCAGTGGCAAACACCTCCATCGCAGGGCTTTTCGCCACCGGCTTTCTGCCCGGGCTCTTTCTCGGGCTTCTCATGATGGTCCTCAACCATTTCATATCCTCCAGGCGGGGCTACCAGATGCAGCAGCGGAAAGCCTCACTGGGGGAGGTTTTCAGGGCCCTGAAGGAC
>ENA-UOUL01005089-UOUL01005089.1-bioreactor-metagenome-genome-assembly--contig:-NODE-5089-length-11596-cov-4.333796_pt1 | contig 11596 bp, 8 predicted proteins | sample MGYA00249838_ERZ747220 | MGnify/ENA primary metagenome ERZ747220 (study PRJEB28778, sample SAMN05720191) | bioreactor metagenome | isolation source: Anaerobic biogas reactor | place: USA:Washington...
GCCTGGGTGTTCCAGCCGGCAAAGGTATGGCCGGTCTTGACCAGCGCGCCGGTGTTGTCGAGCACGGTCACGGTGGCCCCGTAGTTGTAGGGGCTCGAGGGGTCAGTCGGGGCTGAGCCGCCAGTGTTGCCGTTGCCATTGTACGTGACGGTGTACTTGTTGGCCAGAGGGTTGATGGGCACGGCGGCAATGGCCCAACGGGTGGCCGTGGTGCCATAGCCGCTCGCTGTCCAGCTCATGGTGGCCGATTCCCCGGTGACCCCCTTGGTGCTGGCGGCACCCAGTGCATTGAAATTGGTGGCCAGGCCGTATCCCAGAATGTTCCACAACTCCGACTGTCCCGCGTCCGCGGTGATCGCGTGATTGGCGTTACTGGCACCGATGAACACGCTGTCGAATATGAGTTCATTGCCGGCCAGTTCCGTCAAGATCAGTGTCGGGTTACCACTGGTGGATGTTCCCGTTCCAGTCGCGCCAGCGGGTGTTCCCAGCGGAGTCGTTTGGTCGACCCCCTCAAAGTTGGCCGCACCGGCAATGATGCCGTTGGACACCGCACCGGAGAAAACGATGTCGATCGTGCCCAACACCCCTGGGTCCGGATTGAGCAGGCTGTAGATCGCGGTGTAACGATAATTGGTTGACCAATTGTATAGCTGCGTCCACACTACTGTCAGCGGAATAGCTGAACCTTCTTCATCGGGAGTGAACTTGACCGAAGTGATGGTTGTATCCGTCCCGCCGCAGTTCCAGGACACGCCGACCAGCATGAGGCGGTTTGCACCCGTACCGGTGGTGTGGCTGAAGCTGACACTGCTGGCAGTCGGATTACCGGTGCCGCTGGAGACTGTGCCATCCAGGGTGGGCCAGGGCGCTGCGGCAAAGTTGGCCGTGACGGCCTTCTCCTCATTCATCAGGATGGTGTAGACGCCGAGGGTGTCGACAATGTCCCCCGAGTCCGGGCCGTCCCAGCCGTCAAAGATATAGCCGGGTTCGGGCACCGGGGTCAGCGTGACGGTGGTGCCGGTGCAGTAGGTGCCGCCGGCCGGATCCAGGGTCACACTGCCGTAGCCGTCATCGCCGGCGGTGAGGGTGTACTGCGACAGTGCCGTAAAGTTGGCCATGACGGATTTGTCCGCAGTCATGGTGATGGACCACGTGCCGTCGCCATTGTTCGTCAGATCATCCTTATCATCCCCGCTCCAGCTGCTGAAGGTGGCGCAGTCGCCGGGCACGGGGGTCAGCGTGACCACCGTGTCGCGGTAGTAGGTGGGGCCGGTCGGGTTGAGGGTCACGGTGCCAGTGCCGGTGGTGCCCACCGTCAGCGTGTACTGCGGGATCTCTGTGAAATGCGCCGTGACTGAGCGGTCCTCACTCATGGTCACCTGGCAGACGTCAGGGTCAGTGCCGGAGCAATCCCCATCCCAGTAGTCGAATTCGTACCCGGTTGCGGCTGTCGCCGTCACGTCCACGACGCTATTCTCGGCATAGGTGTGCGTTCCTGCCGATGGAACGGTCGTCCCACTTTCGGCCGGATCCACCGCTATGTTGAGGTTATGCGTGGGTCCCACGGGGGCAGGGTTGATGGCAGCTGCAACAATGACCCACAAGCTATCGCTTGCCGCAGTCCAGCTCATCGTGACCGAGGTGGTCGTGGCCTGCTCGATGCTGGCGGCCCCGCGTGCATTTGATATGGTGCTGTTCCAGCTGTCTAGTTGGGTCTGACCGGCATCCGGAGTCACCGTCGCCGGAGGGTTTCCACCCACGAACAGAGTGTCTACCACCAACTCATCGCCGCTGAGCCCTGACAGAGTGACTGTCGGCGTGGTGTTGTTGCTGGGGGAATAGGCGCCGCCGGAAACCCCGAACGGAGTGGTCTGATCAACTCCGGCAAAGTTGGCGGCGCCAACGATGATGCCGTTCGTGACGTTGCCTCCCGCAAAGGTGACCGTCGCCGTTCCTTCCTGCCCGGATGGAGGGTTGACCAGTCCATAGATCGCCGCGTAGCGGTAGTTGGAAGCTGTGCCGTGCTTCTGCGTTACCACCGCGGTCAGGTCCACAGCCGCTCCACCATCGGGGGTAAAAGTGACGGAGGAGATCGTTCGCGCCGCTGAGCCACTATTCCACGATACGCCCACCAGCAGCAGGCGATCATCTCCTGTGCCAGTCGTGTGGTCAAGGTCGACGATCTGCACGCTATTGGCTGTGGCAACGGAGACTGGGCCGTCATCGAGCGCAATGGCCAGCGCCTGCACATCCTGCGGGTATGAGTACCGGGCGGGCTGGGCCGCTACCGGCCCCACCAGACCCAGAATCACGCTGACGACGACTAACAGACAAAGCAAACTGCGATGATGCATTGTACCCTCCCTTGGGTTGGATCTAGGATTCCCGCTGCACCCGGCTCATGGGCCGGCGACAGTCGGATCGGCATGAACTAGGACTCGTACTTCCAAAGCGAGCAAATGCACAGCAAGCGGGATAAGAGGAAGGCAAGGGGCAACGAACGCCTTCCCCGCCGCAAATGTACTGGATGACTCTTCATTTTGTCAATCATGCGCGAACCCAACACAGCGTGGGCTGTTAGCCCGCGGCTCGTTCATGCCCCAGGTCCCGCAGGTCGTAGCGCGGACTTGCTCCGGAATCTCCGGCGGCAGGCCCGGTGCGCTGACCAACGGTCCGCGCTACGACCCCCTCTCATCTCTGATCTCTAGTCTATTGTCCCAGCAAGCATCCGTCCGGCTGCTTGGTCAACACTGGCTCCGCTACCGGCTGCTCCAGCGGGAACAGAACGGACAACCCCGCATCGTAGGTCAGGATGATCAGCGCGTCTGTAGAGTTGACCAGCCCGTTGCCGTCCACGTCGCCATAGTTCATTGGGCAGTACCCCGGTGCCGGCAGCCCGGCATCGGCGGTGAGCACGATCAGCGCGTCCGTGGAATCGGCGTCGCCATCCCTGTCCACGTCGCCCAGCAGGCGGGTCACACCGCCGTCAGCCGGGTTGATGGGCACGGCGGCGATCGCCCAACGGGTGGCCGTGGTGCCGTAGCCGGCCGTTGTCCAGCTCATGGTGGCCGATGCCCCGGTAGCCCCCTTGGTGCTGGCGGCACCCAGTGTATTGAAATTGCTTGTGGGGTACCCCGTGCTGTTCCATAACTCTGACTGTCCCGCGTCCGCTGTGATAGCGTGATTGGCGTTACTGACACCGATGAACACGCTATCGAACACGAGCTCATTGCCGTTCAGCCCCGTCAAGGTCACCGCCGGGTTGGGGGTACCACTGCTTGATGTTCCCGTTCCAACGGCGCCGGCGGGTGTTCCCAGCGGATTTGCCTGGTTGACCCCGGCAAAGTTGGCCGCTCCGGCAATGATGCCATTGGATACCGCACCCGAGAAAACGATGTCGATCGTGCCCGCCGCTCCACTGGGCGGGTTGAGCAGGCTGTAGATCGCGGTGTAGCGGTAGTTGTCCGTAGATGGAGACCCCGTCCAATAGTACTGCTGCGTCCTGACTTCTGCCAGAGCAGTAGCCGAACCGCCACCGGGAGTGAAAGTGACCGAAGTGATGGTTGTATCCGTCTCGCCGCAGTTCCACGACACGCCGACCAGCATGAGGCGGTTTGCACCCGTACCGGCGGTGTGGCTGAAGCTGACACTGCTGGCAGTCGGAGCACCGGTGCCGCTGGAGGCCGCCCCGTCCACGGTGGGCCAGGGGGCTGCGACAAAGTTGGCCGTGACCGTCTTGGGCGCGTCCATCGTGACCGAGCATTCGCCGGTGCCGGAGCACGCGCCGCTCCAGCTGCTGAAGACATAGCCGGAGGCGGGCACCGGCGTCAGCGTGACGACCGTGTCGCGGTAGTAGGTGCCGCCGGGCGGGTCAAGGGTCACGGTGCCGGGGCCGCTGGTGTTCACCGTCAGCGTGTACTGCGGGATTTCGGTAAAGAACGCGGTCACGGTCTTGTCCGCATCCATGACTACCTGGCAGACGTTAGGGTCAGTGCCGGTGCAAGCCCCTTCCCAGCGGTCGAACTCGTAGTGCTCGGCGGGTGTGGCGGTGACGTTGACCGTCGCCCCCTGAGCGTAGATGTGGACCCCCGCCGAAGGGCTGGTCGTCCCGCCTCCCGCCGGATCGACGGCGACGGTCAGTTGCTGGGTCGGCCCGGTCGCTGCCGGGTTGATGGGCACGGCGGCGATCGCCCAGTAGTAGGCGGTGGCGCCCCCCGACGGCGTCCAGCTCATCTCGGTCGTGGTAGTGGTGGCCAACTTGGTGCTGGCCACGCCGCGGGCCCGGTCAATGTTCGCGTTCCAGTGCTGGGTCTGGCCAGAGCCCGCCGTGAGGCTGGGGAGAGTCGCCGCGCCCAGGAACACGGTATCGAACACGAGATCGTCGGGGTCGGTGGCCACGCTCACGCTGATGGCGGCGGCCTCCGTGCCTACATTGCTCGTGAACGCGCCAAGGGGGGTCGTCTGATCAACCCCGGCAAAGTTGGCCACGCCGGCTACAATGCCATAGGCTACGGAGCCGGAGTAGGTGACGGTCACTGTTCCCGCCTGGCCACTGGGCGGGGCAAGCAAGTAGTAGATCGCCGCGAGGCGACCGGCCTCGTTCTCCACGTGTCCAACCTCGGTCAGGGCGGCAGCTGTCCCGCCGCTGGGGGTGAAAGTGACCGAGGAAATGGTGCGGGCGCCGTTGTAGCTATTGGACGACACGCCGACCAGCATGAGGCGATTCACGCCTGTGCCTGTGGTGTGGCTAATGGTGATGGTGCTGACGCCATCGGCTGTGCCGCTGGAAACCGCGCCGTCCAGTGTTACGGCGTCGACCGCCTCGGGCGCCAGCGCCACATGTGCGGCGAGGACCGGCGCGATGCCGGCCATGACTAAAGCGAAGACGATGAGAGAGATCCACAAGCCGGAAACCGGGTGGACGCGCTGCTGACTGTTCATCGTACCTCCTTCATGAAAATTTGGCGTTTTTCAACGAGTGCCCCACGGACCGTTACCGTCCGGTCCTCCACCCTGCGATCACGGAAGTTCGATGGCGGCATGAGCCGAGGCTTCCGGAAGACCAGCCGGGCTGCAAGACCGCTTCGTTATGTGAAGCTACGCGCCAATGGTAAGGGACAATCACCCGCGTGCAGTGATACTACTGTCGGGCAAACGAAACGAGGCACAAAATCGGAAGATGAATACAGGGAACTATTTCTGCCGATACAACAATCGACTCACAAGGCGGAGGCCGGCAAACCAGACGGTGGCCAGGTTTGCCACATCGACTGCCAGTTGGCATTATAGCACAGGTCAGACGATACAAGTCAAGAAGTTTCTTTGAGGATTCTTAGAGATTGGAGGTCACTGAAACCGGGCGCCTAACTTGCCGCACGTACGCCCCCTGTGTTATACTCTTTCGTCGGGCCAAAGGCCCAAGTATACACGCCTGCGCTCAGACTGGCCGTGCCCGGATGCAGCGCGGTGAAGCGCGAAGCGGAACGCGCTCAGCCGCATGTGCGCCGGGTCCCAGGTCACGCTGCAGGCGGAAGTTCAAACGGAAAGGGAGAATAGTCGTGTCCGTTATTTCTATGAAGCAACTGCTCGAAGCCGGCGTCCATTTCGGCCACCGGACCCGCCGCTGGCATCCGAAGATGCGCACGTTCATCTTCACGGAGCGCAACGGCATCCACATCATCGACCTCCAGCAGACCATGCGACAGGTCAACAACTCCTACCAGGTCGTGCGCGACACCGTGCGCGAGGGTGGGCTGGTCCTCTTCGTGGGAACCAAGAAACAGGCGCAGGAAACCATCCACAGCGAAGCTGAACGCTGTGGCATGCCCTTTATCACCACCCGCTGGCTCGGTGGCACGCTCACCAACTTCCGCACGATCCGCCAACGTGTGGAATACATGCAGGATTTGGAGCACCGCGATGCGCGCGGTGAGCTGGAGCGCCTCCCCAAGAAGGAAGCCTTGCTCCTGCGCCAGGAACTCGTACGCCTGAACAACCGCATCGGCGGCCTCCGCACGATGACACACCTGCCCGACCTCCTCTTCGTCGTCGATGTGATGCGCGAAGAACTGGCCATCAACGAGGCCAACAAGCTGCACATCCCCATCGTGGCCATGGTCGATACCAACTGCGACCCCGACCCGATCGATCACCCGATCCCGTCGAACGACGACGCGATCCGCGCGATCAAGCTGATGGCGGGCAAGATGGCCGACGCGGTCGTCGAAGGCCTCCAGATGCGTGCAGTGGACGAGGCGGACCGCGCAGCGCTTACTCCAGGCGCGGAAGAGCATGCGCCGGTGGATGAACTGGCCCAGGAGAAGTTGGACCGCTACGCAGCTATGGGCGTCGAGGACTTCTCTGCCGAAGAAGAGGGCCTTGCGGAAGATTACCTTGGGCCGTCAGTGCTGGAAAAGCTGGCCCAGGGTCTGGATACTCTGGAAACCGAAGAAACCGCTCCGGAAGCTCAAACTGAGGCCATGGGCGTCGCCGTAGCCGAAGTTGCCGAAGTTGCCGCACCGGAAGCTGAGGTTGAGGCCGTAGCCGAAGTTGCAGCTGAAGCTGAGGCGGAAGCCGCCACCGAAGTGGAACCCGAAGCCGAAACCGGCAAAGACGCGGAATAGCAGGAGAACTGTTGTGGAAATCACTGCCGCCATGGTGAAAGAGTTGCGCGCGCTCACAAACGCGGGCGTGTTGGACTGCCGGAAGGCGCTGGATAAAACTGAGGGCGATATGGCGAAGGCCGCCGAGCTCCTGCGTGAGAAGGGGTTGGTCACTGCTGCCAAAAAAGCCGAACGCGAAACCAAGGAAGGCCTGATCGGCCATTACATTCACACGGGCAGCAAGGTCGCCGCGCTGATCGAGGTGAACTGCGAGTCCGACTTCGTGGCTCGCACCGACCACTTCCAGGCGCTCGTCCGCGAGCTGGCCATGCAGGTCGTTGCAGCCCGGCCAACTTATGTTAAGATCGAGGATATCCCGGCCGAGACGCTGGAAGAGCTGAAGAACCAGTTCCGCCTGACCATCGAGCCCAGCAAGACGGCCGAGCAGGCCGAGCGCATCCTGACCGGGAAGCTCGGCAAGTACTTCGAGGAGAACGTCCTGCTCGAGCAGCCCTACATCAAAGATGAGAGCCTGAAGGTCAGGGACCTGGTAACCGGTGTGATCGCCAAGCTCGGCGAGAACATCCAGGTCCGCCGCTTTGCCCGTCTCGAAGTCGGGTCCTGAGCGATCCTATGCCCGCCTTGCGCTATCGTCGCATCTTGCTGAAACTGGGAGGCGAAGCCCTCGCAGGCGAGGGTGGCTTCGGAATTGACCCGCACGAGGCGGACGTCATCGCAGGCAAGGTGCGCCGGTTGCGCGAGATGGGCGCCGAAGTAGCCCTGGTGATCGGCGCCGGCAACCTGTGGCGTGGCCGCGATGGCCAGGCGCACGGGATGGAACACGCCACTGCCGATCACATGGGCATGCTGGCCACCGTCATGAACGCGCTGGCCCTGGCCGACGCCATCCGGCGCACCGGGCAAGAGGCACGCGTGATGACGGCGATCGAAATGCGAAGCGTGGCCGAGCCCTACATACGCGGCCGCGCCATCCGCCATCTCGAAAAAGGCTACGTGATCTTGCTGGCTGCAGGCACGGGCAACCCGTATTTCACAACCGATACGGCTGCAGCCCTGCGCGCGATGGAAATCAACGCGGAAGTGCTGATCAAGGCAACGAAAGTGGACGGGGTCTACAACAAGGACCCGAAGAAAAACCCGGATGCGGTCAAGTTCGACCGTCTCACCTATATCGAGGCGTTGAACCTCCGTGTCGGCGTCATGGACAGCACGGCGCTCACACTGTGCATGGACAACGACATGCCGATTGTCGTCCTGGACCTGTGGCAGCCCAATGCGGTTGAGGAGGCTGTCCAGGGATTGCCGGTGGGAACAATCGTCGGCGCGTAGCGCTGGGCCGGCCCCTCTCCCGACGGTCGGGGGAGGGGTTCTTGTATTACGACCTGAGGAGGTCCCATGATCAAGGACATCTTGCACGATGCCCGCGAGCGGATGGAAAAAACCGTCGATTCGTTGCAGAGCGACCTGCGCGCCATCCGCACCGGCCGCGCTTCACCCGCGTTGGTCGAACGCGTGACGGTGGAGTATTACGGCACACCCACTGCCCTGAATCAGTTGGCAGGCGTGACCGTCCCCGAGCCGCGCATGCTCATGATTCGCCCGTGGGACCGTAATACGCTGGGCGCCATCGAAAAGGCGATCCTCAAGTCCGACCTGGGGCTCACGCCGAACAATGACGGCCAGGTGATCCGCCTGATCATCCCGCAGCTCACCGAAGAGCGGCGCCGCGAGCTAAACAAACAGGTATCGCGACGGGTGGAAGAGGCACGCATCGCCGCGCGCAACATCCGCCGCGACGCGATCGACATGTTACGCGACGCCGAAAAAGAAAAGCTGATCGACGAGGATGACCTGCACAAGGGACAGGAACAGGTCCAGGAACTGACCGACAAGTTCATCAAGCAAATCGACGAGGTCGGGAAGGCCAAAGAAGCCGAAATCCTGGAAGGGTGATGTGGCAGAGCAACTCTCGCTGCCTCAACGCTACCCTGAAGTCACCCGCATTCCGCATCATGTCGGCATCGTCATGGACGGCAACGGGCGCTGGGCCCAGGCGCGTGGGCTGCCGCGCGTGGCCGGTCACAAGGCCGGCACCGACAACCTGCGCCGCGTGTTGACCGCGTGCCTGGATTTCGGCGTCAGGGTGCTGACTGTTTACGCCTTCTCTACGGAGAACTGGGCCCGGCCGCCCGACGAGGTGGCGGGACTGATGAATATCCTGGGGCAGTACATCCAGCGCGAGACGCGGGAGTTGCACGCTAACGGCGTATGCATCCGGCACAGCGGGCGCCTGGAAGGCGTTGCGCCACGACTGGCCAAGCAAATCCAGGATGCGGTCTCCCTGACCTGCAACAACACCCGCATCACCCTCAACGTGGCCTTCAACTACGGAGGCCGCGCGGAAATCGTCGACGCAGTGCGCCACATCCTGCGGGATGGGCTGAATCCGGATGAGGTGACCGAGGATCGCATCTCGGATTACCTCTACACGGGCGGTCTGCCCGATCCAGACCTGATCATCCGCACGGGCGGCGAATACCGGCTCAGCAATTTCCTGATCTGGCAAGCCGCCTATGCCGAGTACTACGCCACACCCACCTTCTGGCCCGATTTTGACGAAGCCGAACTCGCAGCCGCGCTCAGCGAGTACAGCCAGCGCGAGCGCCGCTTCGGCCGGGTGCCGGCGCCCGACGCCGGACGAACGCCGGCGCCCGACGCCGGACGAACGCCGGCGCCCGACGCCGGACGAACGCCGGCGCCCGACGTCTAAACTTACCCGTCATCACCCGCGGAGACCGCCGTGCTGCGTGCTCGTGTACTGAGCGTCCTTGTCCTGTTGCCCTTCGTCATCCTGCTTGCCTACATCGGCGGGATTCCTTGGGCAATCGGTGTCGCAGCCGTCGGCGCGATCGCATGGGGCGAAATGACGCGGCTGCTCCAGCGCAGCGATTTCGCAGTCGATCGTCTTCTGGGGCTTCTCTTCGTCGTGGCCGCGATCGGTGAGGCTTACCTCCGCGCTGCCGGCATCATCCAGTTCGATCTCCTCCGGCCGCTCCTTGCGCTCCTCGTCATCGCATCGCTGATCTCTGCACTGTACGACAAGTCGGAACATCCTACTTCCAATTGGGCGATCAATATCGCCAGCGCGCTCTACCTGGGCTTCATGCTCAGCCACTTCGTCACCTTGCGCGAGCGCGCCAGCGGACTCGAATGGGTGATCTTTGCGTTTGCCTTGACCTGGATCGGCGACACATGCGCCTACTTCGTCGGGGTCAGCCTGGGCAAACACAAGCTGTGGCCGCGCATCAGCCCCAAGAAGAGCTGGGAAGGGCTGGCAGGCGAGATCGTCAGCTGCTTGATCGCCGGCCCCCTGCTGGGCGCCTGGCTTGTGGGAATCAATGTCTGGCAGGGCCTGCTGATCGGACTGCTGGTCGCCGTGCTGGGCACTTTCGGTGACCTGGCCGTATCGCTGCTCAAGCGAATGGCGCGCATCAAGGATTCGAGCCAGTTGATACCGGGCCACGGCGGCATGCTGGACCGTCTGGACAGCCTGATGTTCGCCTTCCCCGTAATCACCTATTTCGCATCGATCGTAGCAGGAGGCTGAGCTTATGCAAAACGAAACAACCGATCGCCGCCGCGTCGTAAACGCCTGGGTCATGTATGACTGGGCCAACTCCGCGTTTGCGACGACCTCCATGGCTGCGGTGCTACCGGTGTTCTTCAGCACGGTGGCCGCCAAAGGCGCACTCACTCCCGTGCAGGCGAGCAGTGCCTGGGGACTGACCCAGACCATCGGGATGCTGCTCGTGGCGCTGACCGCGCCCGTGCTCGGCGCGATCGCCGACTACAGCGGGTCGAAGAAGCGCTTCCTGGCCGCCTTCGCGATTCCGGGCATCCTGGCCGCATCTCTGATGGTGTTCATCAGCACGGGCGATTGGCTTCTGGCAGCCGCCCTGTATGTGGTAGGCGAGATCGGCTTCTCGGGCTCGCTCATCTTCTACGATGCCCTCCTGCCCCACGTGGCACGGCCCGAAGAGATCGACCAGGTGTCGTCGCGCGGCTATGCGATGGGTTATCTGGGCGGCGGGCTGCTCCTGGCGATCAATGTCCTGATGATCCAGATGCCCGACGCACTCGGCATCACCGCCCTGGGTGCGCGCTTCGGCGTCGGCGGCACGCGAGCGGCGAATGGCGATACTTGATGCGTCAGCCATGGGTTTTCCTGTAGGCGACGGTCACGGTTCGGGACCGCGCGGACTGGTGGCGTGGCACAAACGGGTCCCCGTCCGGCAGGCCACCCAGGCGACCAGAAGTGCGCCGGTGTGGCACTGTATGTCCAGCCCAACGACCGGGGTGGCGTTTTCAGTATGAATCAGGGAGCGGCATGGCGCAGGAGCGTGAGACTGGGGTCGCAGGAACGCGGCGCCTTTCGGACGATGTCTATCTGCTGGCGGGGTTGCTCGGCGAGGTCATCACCTCGATGGCCGGCGAAGAAGCCTTCGAGCTGGAGGAAGCCGCGCGAGCGCTGGCCAAGCGGCTGCGTCGCGGCGACGACTACACGATCGTCGACAACCAGGGAGTCCACGCCGCGGAGTACAGCTTGAGGACGTGGACGTCGCCGTACCGGTCGAGCACCAACCCCGGCCAGCCGTCGCTCTCCCCGTTGACGAGGCGGATTCCGTTCGTCCCTCCGTCCGCCAAGCCCTCCCGGCGAGAGACCGACGCCTCCAGCCCCGCCCGCCAAAACGCCTCGTCGATGGCGAGCGGCTTGCCCTGGTGGACGACCCGGACCCGCAGGGGCGACGCGGGATCGTAGAAGCCGACGGCGAGAAAGCGGTCGTTCCGGTCGTAGACCACCGCGATCTCGCCCGCCTCGCCCTCCCGGTTCTGCCGCCGGATACTCTCCGAGTAGATCCAAGGATGGCCTCCCCGGACGGCGGACTCGGCGGAGGGCTTGAGACCCAGCT
>ENA-UOUL01005092-UOUL01005092.1-bioreactor-metagenome-genome-assembly--contig:-NODE-5092-length-11593-cov-3.209708_pt1 | contig 11593 bp, 10 predicted proteins | sample MGYA00249838_ERZ747220 | MGnify/ENA primary metagenome ERZ747220 (study PRJEB28778, sample SAMN05720191) | bioreactor metagenome | isolation source: Anaerobic biogas reactor | place: USA:Washington...
CATGGAGCAGACAAAAAGATTGGTGATGCCTTCATCCAGGTGAAGCATTTAGTCTATCATAATGACCCCGAAGGAATGTGGAGGAAATACAACGCTGAATATGGCTTCAACAGAAACTTACTTGGCTGTAAGTATCTCTGGATTGCCTTGTCTGTTGTTGGTGTAATTATCTGTGGATCTTGCTGGCATTTTACGGGGAATAGCGCGTACTCAGTTGGATTGCTCATTAATTTAACGATCCTTGCCATTGCAGTCGTTTTGACAAAATGTATACTTCCAAAGACTGTAAGAGACCCGGCGGAATATTATGCATCATCAGTCTGGCATTCTTTCCTTAACATCGTGAAAAGTAATCGGGTATAAATGGGGGTAGGTTTCCCACACCCCTATAAACTGACCACTGGCGAGGCAACTGACGTTTCGAGGATGACGTATGGATGAAGATTCAAAAATCCAGTTGAAGCATGCCGCAATATCCGCTAAAAATGTAGTCTTTTCTAGTATCCCTGTCTGTGGCACTATTCTTGATGAGGTTCTTTTTGGATATCGGAGCCGGGTAAAACAGGAGCGATTAAACCGGTTTGTCGAAGAGTTGGAGAAATACTTGAGATCAATGCGTTCTGGTGACATTGATCAAGAATACCTAAAGAGCGAGGAGTTTGGAGACATATTCGAGTCCATACTTCGAAGGGTCGTAAACACCGCATCCGAGGAGAAGGTACATCGATATAAGAAGATTCTGCTGAACGAGATAAAGCACATCTATGAGTCTGATTTTAAAGAAACATTCCTCGATATCGCCTTTCGCATCAACGATGACCAGATCCTGATCCTCAACCACTTCCGGGAAGTCAAAGAATGTGAGTCTGAAGGCAGCACTGAGCAGGGAGCCGTTGACGGTAGGGATGAGGGTGCCGAGGCTTCTCTCAAATGTAAGGAAGACTTCCTGGGATTCGATGAGGGGAAATATTTCTTCTATGTCCAGGATCTGGTCTCAAAATCGCTCCTCTATGATGAAATTATTGCGCTGTTCGGTGGAGAGACAAAACCCTACACCAACCTGAGAATAACCCCCTTTGGAGAGGAATTTCTGAGATTTGTTGAGGGGTTTCCCGCTCAATGAGGGCGTAACATCAATTCTGCTCCTCAATCCGTGAGAAACCGTCCAAACACTCCTCCTCAATTGTCTTTTCCTCCTGACGCTTGGGAAATATTAGGCTCCACGTCTCAATATCTTGGACCACCTTGACTTTTGCGTCAGGAGGAAGGTCCGGATGGATCGAGACCATATATGCCAGCCCCCTCACAAAAGTTCCGGCATTTGTTTGGGGGGTGACTGCGGTCAAAAAGTAAAGGAATAGGACATCCCGGCAGACATCACCGACAGGCCTCTCCCAGAGCAACTCTATGAATGCAAGTGCGGGTTTTAACCCCTGCAGTCCACCTGGCCAGCAGATTTTGTGTGTGGCTTTGATTACGTCGGTGAATGGAGTTTTGAGATCCCAGGATGCCTTTTCTGCGGCTGCTATAAGCAATTCGGCGTCAATAGGCAGAGGGTAATAGTTCCAAGCGACTAGACGTAACATCAGGTCATCGTACCGGTCCCTTGTAATAGCGCCTGCGTGAAGACAGTCGAAGAGGAGGGCGGGGATGGAGAATGCCGGGCATATCTTGAACTCATGTTGTGCGAGGACATGGATCGCCTGATCGTCTGAGCATAGAATGACCTCTGGTTCTGTAGCAAGGAGAATGCTATCAGCTGAGGCGGGACCGATGAGGGTATTATATCGCTGTTTTGTTGCATAATCGATCTGCAGAGCAGGGTAACAGGGCATTATAGCACAGTTTGTACGCACCCACCGCAGCAGGTCTTCAAGATTCTTCTTGTTTTTATTCTTCTCCTCGGCAGGTATTTCGTACATTGCCGGGGCATCATCGATTATGGTGAGGGCGTGACTTGCTCGTCCCTGGATTCCAGTGTACTCTAGAAGTGCTTCCTCGATCATGTCGACGGTGCTCTGCGCGACACCACATTTTCCGTATCTGTTCGTAAGCAGATCGCCGATGTGGAGTGAGTGGATGGTTGCGAGGGCAACCGGGTCGAAGATAAGCGTCCTCGGTCCCCCATCGTTCGGAATGAGTTCGGGAGAGTATCGGGTGGCTTTTGAAGGACACCGTACCCCAACGTCTGGTAACTGTGTCAGGAAAGAGCAAACAGAAATTGTGTTCTGACCGAGCAACCTGGATAACCCTTCAATGGTCATGTGTCCCTGCTTGTAGACTTCAAGGGCTCTGCTCACCCCTTCTGCTCTTTTGGAGGCTATCGTCGTTAAATTAGTAAGATCATCGGGGTTTACACCCCCACTTTCCATGGTTCTCAAGTGAAATCTTTGAAATCCATTTCTTTCATGAGGAAACCTCAGATCGAACGATGAGGCACTTTCCTGGAATGCATAAACATACTTGCTGACGATATCGGTTATGGTGAGCGACTCTTCAGTGCCTATTCCAACCTCATCCTTGCGGAGGGCTATCTTTGAGCCTTTTGGTTCCCCGAGAAGTAACTGGGCAAGCGAGTCATGAGGAAGGAGAACATATTCCGCCCTTTCGTCGGTATTCAGATCTTCAATCGTGTAGACCTGTTTCCGTCCAAAATTATCTTCAACATGGACAGCGGTATCAAGGCTCACAGCATCTGGTTCGGAGAGTTTCGATGCCCTGTCATCGATATCGAGTACGAGGCTTATGTAACTGAGATGAGCATCTGGTAGGTTATGGAACTTCTTCCGTAACCTGTATGCCAATTCAAGGGCATCGTCAAACCGGTTCCGTAAATAGAAGAGTCGAACCAGCCTTGATCCCTGGTCGTAAGAGGATATATCGCATTCATTGGGTTGCGGAAGGAACGCGTCCACAGAGGATAATGTCCCCATCCGGAGATCAACAATGGCTTGGTTTAACTTCATGTCATAATCTTCGTGAAACGCGTTGAGATACGCTATACAGAGTCTCTTCGCCTCTGGCATATCCCCGATCTCATGGTATATCGCAAGTTCGATGTCTGTGGTATGGAGAAGGGGGCCGCATGCGGCATGGAGGTTCCGGCACAGTTCAAGTGCCTTCCCATGCTTACCGTCACGATAGCACGAATCGATACATTTTTGTGTGAATTCAGTATTCTGGCGGGGATCAATACAACGCTGATAAATTTCTGCAGCATCGCCATACTGCTCGAAGTTATAGAGAATATCAGCAATCTCAAGTTGTTTTATAGGAGAAAGAGAACTGGCTACATTTTTGGCTTTATCAAGGTGCTCCTGGACATCCCTTGTTCTCCCGGTATATCTGACTATTTTTAGATACTCTATACGTTTGTCAATATTCTCGCTGTCTTCCAGAACTCTCGCATACGCGAGATCCAGAGCTTCCTCAAAGTGTTTATCCCCTCTAGAGATCAGGCATCGAATATACTCCTGAGAAAGAACTTCTTTTTGTTCATCTGTCAGATTGCGTGTTCTGAACTCCTGTATTCTCTCAATTCCCTCTCGCGCGCGGCCGGTCCTCCGGAGTAATTCTAGATACAATGCAAGTGGGGTGGGGAGAAACTGATCCATCCAGAGAACCTGCTCAAAAAAGCGTTCAGCCTCTGCATAGTTCTTAACCTGAAACGCATACCACCCTTTTAGGTAGAGAACCGTATGGTCGGATCCTTCGAGTTTGTATGCCCGATCAATGATTGCTTCAGCATCTGCGTGAAGTCCAATCAACCATTTTGCATCCGCCAATTCGATAAGGAGATGTAAATACGCTTTTTGGAGCTCAATATCTTCGGTTGCGGTACCCAATACTTCTTCGAATAGTTGAACTGCATCATTCAGCAGTCTCTTGTGCTGTTCAGATATCTGGAGACCACTAAGCGATGTAGAATCGGTTCTTACCCGATAATATTCTGCCGATGCCAGAAGTGCTTTGACGGTGATATCATTCTTTACATCGTCCAGTGCGATGCGCAGCCAAGTTACTGCCTTGTCAAAGGCCCCGTGATTGTAGAAGTGTTGCCCTACTACGCTGGCGATATCATGAGTATGCTGAAGAAATCCTGGGATCTCTGAAAGGATCGTTTCAATGGGCTCGCTCTGTCCTCTTGCCTGTATGAGAAGAGAATATCCACGTGTGCTGACGGGGTTTTGCTCAATTATTTTTAATGCAAGGGATTTTGCCTTGTCATACTCTCCGAGAAGGTAATGCCCTGCTGTTGCATTCCCAAGCGCATTTTCGTCTTCGGGATTGTATTGCAGAGCTTCAAGCATTAATCTTCCACCACGACAGTGGTCGTGCAATCGGATCCATGCCTCAGCCTCGTATGTTACGATCCGATGTTTAATAGTATTCGATGCTGTAGACCAGACCCGTTCCTTGAACTGCTCCAATAATCGCAACGCTGTACTTGGACGATGCTCTTTCAACTCCCTTTTGACGGTCTCCAATTCCTCCCTATATTCGTTTGAGAGTTCATGCTCGACAAGGCCGGATGTGGTAGCATCTCTAATCTGACGTATCTCATCAGCGAGAATCTCACATGTTTTTCTCTGGCCATTCTCAAATTTTTCTCCAATTATCTGGACAATATCTGCATCCCTTGCGAATGACCAATGACGTCTTAAGATATCCGGGTTTTTTCTCAGCAGATCCGCGATATCGTCCCAGAAGTAGATCTCCACTGAAAATTGCTCCAATTCCTGGTTTCGAGTGGAAATCTCCGCCACAAATCTCTGGATTTTTGCATCGCGTGGTGCTGTTGTCAAGATAATATAGTGGACAATTGGAGGAGTAAATATTCTGGCTTTCTCTATTTCTTGAAGGATCTCATCTTCGGTGAGTTGCGTTTGAGGATATACCTCTTTCTTTTTACACTGTAATCCTACCCAGCCGCGATATTTCTTTGACTTCCCAAAAATGTCAACACCATTCTGAGCTTGGCCTGGTCGACCGTATCTCTTGGTCTCAAACAGGTCTAATGTCTCACCGAAGATATCCCAGCACAACAGCTCGAAATCCTGCCAATTCGCTGGTGGGGGTATCGATGTATTCCATCCGCTAAGCAACTCTCTCCTGACCTCCTCAATTGTCTGTTCGGATATTTTTGGGCGACCTCAGGGATTTGGCTGCAACGGAGCTGTTGGATGGAAGGCTGAGGTATGAATTTTCATTATGATTCCTAAATGCCCCTTTGGATATATATCTTTATGCAGTCTCCTCTACCGACGGAAATGCGGATAATCACTTACAGAGGGCGTCAGAGGCACCTACCCGGCCAGAGATGGCTGTCCGATCTGCACAACTATTATCATCTGCACAACCGAGATTCATCTCATGGGAGTAACGATAAAAGAGATATTCGGCCTTGTGTTATTCATCGTGATCTGTGCCTTTTGGTCTTATATGCTACATCCTACCTATCATCGGGATTTTCGCTGCATCTGAGGGATGCCGTGAATGCGCTTGTCACCGCTATGATCGGGGGCGCTGCCGCCGCTGTATTTCTGGATATTATAGGGTTCCATAATACGAGGAATGAGTGAGACGTCCCGGATCTGAATCTTTCCGTATCTGATGGCTCCTTCCAACCTGTTTACTGTGTGATCCGATGAAATCCCATTTAAGAAGAATGTGGCTAAAAGCGTGGCCGAAATTGGCGGTCGCTGTTTTTGGAGCAATATTGTATATCTTCGCTGTTAATCTCTCCGGCGACATCAAGGGACTGCTGGTGGACATCGCTGCCGCCTTGATTGCAATTCCTGTTATTGTCGTCACCTATGAGTTGTGGAACGATAAAAGCCACAAAGCGTTGAACGAGAACGTGTACCGTTATGCCGAAAACGAGATGGGGCGGGCAATGCTCGAGATAAAGGCCCAGATGGAGATGTTGCTTGAGGGCTACTGTGTGTATTTCGATGCCGGCGACGTTGTGCTGGAAGATTCTGGCCAGGGGAATTACATTCTGCGGATGAAGGATGAAGCGAAAATCCTCTACGACGAAGACGGCACACCCTATCAGCGAAAGTATCAGGTTGAGTATGATGGCGGGTTCGAGGCTGATGAACCCGATATTGAGGAGTTTGACATTGGTACAGTCTTTTCAATCATAACAGACGTGCAATATCTTGGGTATCAGATTTGTGATGTTCAGTTTGAAGGTGCAATCCATAGACTGGATGAACTCATTAAAAACTCATTCATAATGGAGAGAATGGACGATGAAGAGAACTCAGTAATCATTCATCTACTTGAAGCGCTGAGTATGCTTCACTCATTTGTTGAACAGCATAGGCAGGATCTCTTTTTACGTACCGATATAGAGGTTCAGGGTTTTGCGTGGGATCTATTGAAACACCGAAATGTCATCTCAGGTGTTGTTGGTCTGTATCGGCTGTATTATAGAGAGAAAGATGAAGGATCAGAAAAACTGGTGTACGAGCAAGCGCTTGACGAAAAAGTGATGATGGATGCAGAGGAGAATAACCTAGTATCGGTGTACATCGTTAATCCTGACTACTACACCATTTTTGGCGATCTGATAAACGAGGTGTTATCCAGCATACGTGATTGGAGGAGGACAAATGCAGGTTCTGTAGTCATAGATTTTGATTCTGCTCAAATAAGACGGTTATAGATCCTAGATTTTGCAACTATACAATTGACCCAGTTATTATATGCCCCATCTGCTCAGAGGAAAACTATGAAAGTGTCCGGCTGGTCCAATGGTACCCCGAACAACCATATCGGCGCAGGGTACGGCATCCGGATCTCATACACTGATCGCGACCGCTACTTCCCCGAGGGACTGGGGCTCGGTGGAGGTCGTGCTCGATAACGGGAAGGTTGTCGACGTCCCACTATCTGAAAAATTCTGGACGACCTGCGCTGAACTCAGAAGTTCAACGATCGGGAGACGGATGCAGAAAAAGGGAGTTGCCCCTTGGGCAAGCGATAAGCCACCGCAATTTGATCTGGAACTCATCGGGACAGGGGGTTTAACTTGGCGCCGGATCGGAAGTGAACCCTCCCGAAACATTCAGTACCTATAGTGTCGTCCATCAAGATAGTGGGAACTGTCAATCGATGCGTTCGTCTCGGCACTCAATCCCACTTCACGTTTCGTTTAAGTTATCAGGCGTTAACCCATATAGCAGGGCATCTACATGGCTCGGTTGGGCAGTATCTACCTGGGTGGATCTGAAGGACTTCCTGATTCCGGTACGATCTGTAACAGCGGTGTCGGTTTTGGCTTAACATCCCCAAGCCCGTTCACCAGCGTCTACTTGTTTGAAGATGGAGTGTGGGAGATCGAAATCCAGAAGGGGCAGCCCACGATTGTCGCGAGAACCTTTGAGGTTCTTCCACCGGACGAGATCCTGGATCGGGGACTTGAAGCCTGCCAGAAGTATTTAGATCTCGTTTCGGTGGCGAAACAGAGGCATAGGGGGGTAAAGAGTCCTGAAGAGGCCCATATTCTTCTCTTCAAGAGTGGGGAAGAGTGGGTGCTCCGCGTAATCTCGATAGCTGAACTTTCCGCTGGAATAAGTGCATCTGCAACCTTGTTTCGAGATGAGATAGTTGTCTCTCCTCCGCCGAAGCCCAGACTTAAATGGATCCCGGCTTTTCGCTATTATCGACTGTCACGGATGAGTAACGACCTCTTTGAGGCTTATCGTAATCTATTTCTGAGTTTTGAGTCTCTTGTGTATGACATTGTCCCTATTTCGCCTCATGAACGGGAAACCGTCTGGTTGCGAAGGGCGTTAAACGAGATCGACAAAGAGATTCCCCTTGCCGATTATGTCCCGACTGGCACCCCTGTTCCCGTGGAGTATTTCATGAAGATGCAGTATGATACTCGTTGCAGCCTCTTTCACGCGAAAGGGAACCAGTGTATCTTACCCCATGCCTGCCTGGATCTCCGGGTTCTCTCAAATGCTTATGAACAGTTGTTCCAATTATGGCAACGAATTGCTACGCGATACTACAATACATCACGAGAGCCGGGCACTTTTACCTATGCAGGATTTAGGATACTCATGGACGATGCGTTTGGTGATGGTTTTGAGATTCTGGCCACCGACGATCCAACTCCGGTTACGGGCAGCGAAACCGAGGTGAGCCCTTTAAACCACCCTGTAGTTCAGTTTCCTCACTTGAGATATGAGAGCAAGTCCATTCCCGGACGCGTCTTCCTGATCGGGTGCCTCAATGACGAGACTTTGCAGGATGTAGGGGTGCTTCATCGATTCTGCACGAAGGCGAGAAGTGTCATATTTACGGTTAATTACGTTGAAGAGGGGTTGTTCCCTATCGGTGTTGATCGACTGGAGTGTTATCAGGGCATTCGATTGAAGAACAATAACCTGCCATGATGCAACAGAAGATATGAAATCGTAAAGACGTTGTGAATTCGAAGCAGGGGCCCTTCCTATCCACATGGTCGCTATTGAGATTGAGGTCATCCCAATATTCTCCCGATCATGACACTACATGCCAAGTGAATCAATCCCATGAATGAGTGCTCATATCGCTCGTATCGGGGAGTGATCTTCTTGAACGCCTCAATCCAACTGAAGAACCGTTCTACGGCACTGCGCTTTTTATAGAGTTCTGGATCAAACCAGAATGGCCTCCCTCGTTTCGGCTGTTTCCGGGATCTCCGGTTGACCGGTATATTACTCTTTATTCTTCGTTTCCGGTTGTACTGACGGATCTCCCGGGCATCGTAGGCTGCATCTGCGGAGATGATTGCAGGACGCTCCTGCACTTCGGGAATCTCAAACGCTTCGAGGGTTGGCTCGTAGAGCCGTGAATCATGGACATTTGCCGGTGCAACCGTGCAGGCAAGCGGGAGGCCGTTCCGATCGACCAGAGCACTCAGCTTATTCCCGTTTACCTTTTTATAGCCATCATAGCCGGTCGATCCCCTTTTTTAGCCTGGATATCCTTGGTATCCGTCGCACAATGCGAGAGATCGATCTTCTTGATCTCGTACCCCGACTGGAGCAGGTCGAGGAAGATCGCCTGATACACTCCCTTCTCACAGAGTTCGAGGTGGTAACGGTGAACCGTTGATTTGGTGCCGTAGTTCGCCGGGACATCGAGCCAGGAGCATCCGGTGGTCAGAACGTACAGGATGCCGTTGATCAGCCTGCGGGGATCACATCGGGGTCGACCGATATGCGGCTTTGTTGGGGGGAGGTATTTCTGAACAATCTCCCAGAGATCATCGTCAATTTCCCGGAATGCCATGATCCCCGGTTTTATCTAAGGGGTCTTATAATTTTAGGATCACCTCATTGATAATTATTCCTTTTAGCGATTGGAGAGCCTCGCACCGGTAGAAAATCAGAAGATATTTATTTGAGCATCTCTTTTCATTGATATAGCACGATCTTATCGTATTTGTTTGGGTCACGCATATGGACGAAGAATATATTAGGACAAAAATTGAGAGAGTTCGCTATCTATTCAGTTTTGAAACGCTTTCGTCATATTCGGCAATAAGTGAGATCACATTCGCAAATGAAGGGAATGAATATATCAATATTATAAAGTATGATCTTGGAGAATACAAGCCATTTTTAAAAATTTCCGATTCAAACGATGAATTTCTGGAGTTTGCAAAAGCACGAGAAGCCGAACTGGAGAACTGCTCTGACTATCTCATCAACATTTATCTCCCGCAAGGAAGGGAACTAAAACCACAATGTCGACGAACCATCACGTTTCAGAATTTTTCTCCCTCTTCTAACAATAGGGAAAAATCAGAGTATGAAAATCCAACATACGTCATGTTTCTTTTCGAAATGGTGGACCAGGTCAATTCGTACATAATAATTGAAGCTGCGGAAAATTTTGATTTTCATGATTATGTAGACGTGGTCGACCAAAACGGAGTGGTGATCAATGAACGTGAGTTGGGCGATTTTTTCAAAGAAAGAACTGTTATCGCCAATAAAATTGGAAGGCGTATCTACCTCTCATTTAAGGGCGATGCGTCAAAGCGAACTTTAAGGATTACTCATCAACATGATGCCCCCAAGAGGCTGTTGAATTGGATCAGGGTTGGTTTAGGTTTAGGTGGATTATCAGCGTTTTTCCTTCCCATAGGTCTTTTTTACTCGCTCAATAGCGGTTTCTTAGATAGTCCCAGTCTTTTAATCACATATCCGGTATTTGTAATTACGACATTGATTGTTATCAAAGGGTGGCTATTTCTCAAAGATCTGGACAGTGAACTCGAGCGTTACAATAACGCCTATATCTTCCTTGTTATTATCCTGATCCTTGAGCTGATCGCAATATTCATTGTGTCTGTCCTAGGAAATGATGCCTGCTTATGGTTCAAGGATTGCAGTAATGCGGTGAACTCATTGGTGATGGCTATGCAACAGATTTAAGTCGCGTGTGTCATCCAGCTCAGTGAGTGTTTGCAATACATCCGTCACGCTCACTTTTGCATCAGTCTTTGAGGCAAATCGGTATAATTAAATATCATAAAATGATATGATGATACTTATGACACAGAATAACAGAGCAACTCTCCTTCCAATAAAAGCTTCCTATGCAAGGATCTTCCGGGGAAAGGAAGAATCTAAGAATTTAGAAAAGGAAATAGAGGAAGGTCTTGCTAAAAAAATAAAATAAAGATACCTGGTTGATTTATTATGCAAAAGATGGCCCAGCATGCCGAAAATAGAATAAATGCAGGAGAACAAATAAATTTTCCTGTTAAGCATGCATGGCTTGAAGTTGTGTTGGAATATGAGTTTAATTCTTTAGATAGAAGAGCTCTGGATAAGGATAAACTGTTTAATGAATTGAATCAGGAGTGCTGGGAGTTGTTCGACAACATGATGGAATGGCAGAATAACGCAATTCGCTATTCCCTTCCGACTGATTGACCGTATATGGGTCGATACCATGAGTCGTTTATCTCTCAGGCTGAGTCTCTCCTGAACCAGATCTCCAAAACTTCATACAATGGGCAATTAAGAAAAAGTTTAGTTATTCATTCTGTCAATTGCAAAGAATGGGAAGCAGAGAAGAAATTCTTTGCACGAAAATTAGCGAATCTCGATTTCGAATCTTCTACTAAAGCCAACTTAGCAGCTACAAGATGGTACGTGGAAATTCTAGATTCAGATCGAAACCCAGATACTCCTCATAAGCACATGGGACACATCGATTTTCGGCCAATTTCACCAACCGTCAGTGATGCTTTCCTTCCAATCCCTAGAAAGGCAAATTTTTTTGTAACCTGCCAGAAGATGTATAAATCCGATGACTTTAACGAACCGGTGATCAGAACTGTCCCTTACATTGTTCCCGATCACCGGTTATCCTGGTGTGCTCCTGCAAGCCTGTGGATAATTCTCTCCTCTCTCTCTAACGAACTGGGCAGACAGTATCTCTCTCTTTATGAAATAATAAGTAATCTGCCGAAAAAGAATGGCAGCAAGGCAATAGAGGCTCGTGATTTTGACCGACTAATTGAAAAGCTAGGCTATTCGTATTACTATTACTATGGTAAATGTCAGCAGACATT
>ENA-UOUL01005093-UOUL01005093.1-bioreactor-metagenome-genome-assembly--contig:-NODE-5093-length-11593-cov-2.978117_pt1 | contig 11593 bp, 7 predicted proteins | sample MGYA00249838_ERZ747220 | MGnify/ENA primary metagenome ERZ747220 (study PRJEB28778, sample SAMN05720191) | bioreactor metagenome | isolation source: Anaerobic biogas reactor | place: USA:Washington...
ATCCGGTGGCGCAGGGCGAGGAAGCCTGGGACAAGATCGTCGACAAGTCGCTGATCGTCGGCTTCACCAAGTCCTGGGGCACGCCGCTCGACAAGATGAACGGGCAGTGCCTGAGCTGCCATGAAGGCGGCCAGCGCATGCACTGGCCGGGCTCCGCCCACGATCTGAACAAGCTCGCCTGCAGCGACTGCCACAACCCGATGGCGCGCTTCTCGGGCACCAGCCTGCTGAAGAAGCAGAGCATCACCCAGGTCTGCGAAAGCTGCCATTCGCAGCAGCGCGCCGAGTTCCGCAACAATCGGGTTGGCGGATGTGGCTGCTAGGGTAAACCCCGCCGCGGCAAGGATTCCCGCCGAGACGAGAATTGCCGCCAGGTTTTCGGTGAGGGCTTTCAGCATGGCCTCCTTTTTCGGCAAGGCCTTCCGGTCGGCAAAATAGTGGTTGGTCAGCAGAATGGCGTAATCCACCGTCGCGCCGAGCTGCACCGTGCTGACGATAAGGTAACCGATAAAACTCAAGGTATTGTCTGTAAAATACGCGAGGGACAAGTTAATCCATATCGCCGATTCGATGGCGAACACAAGGAATACCGGAACGGATATCGAGCGGAAAGTCACGAGTATCACAAGGAAAATGCCGATAACCGCCGCCAGGTTGACAATGCTTGTGTCCACCTCCACGACGCTCTTCATATCATACAGCGTGGCGCTTTCCCCGGTCAGGTAACAGGTGTCGTAATGGCGGCCGGCGGTGTCGAGCACCGTTTGAACGGTGTCAAAGGCTTGCTCTCCCTCGTCGGGTATATCGGTATACAGGATAATTCGCGCGTAATTCTCGGAGTAAAACTGGTCGAGCGCCTCTTTCGGGACATATTGGGGCGGTATTTCCGCGCCTACCGCCGTCGTAAAAGAGACCACGCCCGTTATATGGGGAAGGGCGGAAAGGTCATCGCAAAGTTCGGCTTCCTTCCCCGCGCTGCCTTTCGGAACCAGCAGCACGAGCGGGTTATCCCTGCCGAACACCGCTTCAATCGCCGCCTCGTCCTTTTCCACGCGGGAGACTTCCGTCGCGGTGCCCATGCCATAGATAAAGCCGGTGTTTCTTTGCGCGAGAAAGCAGGGGATCACAATGACAAGGGCCGCGAGCAAAAACGGAATGCGCGCCTTCATGAGCCCTTTGCTGACTTTGCCGAAATTCGGAATGAAACTCCGGTGTTTTGTTTTATCAAGCAGTTTGCGGCACAGAAGCGTCAAAGCCGGCAAGAAGACCATGACGGATAAAAAGCTCAAAAAGACGCCTTTCGCCAGAGGGATGCCCAAATCCGAGCCGATGCCGAACCGCATAAACAGCAGGGCACAAAAACCGATAACCGTCGTCGCGGCGCTGGCCGCCACGGTCGGCAGCGACCGTTTCATGGCAAGGCGCATCGCCTCTTCCGGTTCATGCGCCGCGCGGTATTCGTAATAACTGTGAAGCAGGAAGATGGCGTAATCCATCGAAACGGCAAGCTGCAAAATCGGCGTGACCGCCAGTGTGATAAAAGAAATCTCACCGAAAAAGGCGGTGCTTCCCAAATTGATCAGCACGGCGACGCCGATGGTCAGTAAAAACAGCAGCGGCTCAATCCACGACACGGTGGAAAGCACAAGGATAATCAGGATAATCGGAATTACAAACGCCATGGCGATCAAGACTTCTTTGATTGTCATGGTCTGGAACCCCGCGGAGGCCACGCCTTCCCCGGCCGCGGCGTTATTCTCCCCGATGAGGCCGTAAATCGCGTTGACCGCCGACAATTCTTCGCCGCTTTCGATCGTTACGCTCAAAAGGGCGTTGCCGTCTTTGAAGTAGTTCTTCACAATGGCCGTGTCCAAAAACTCCAGCGGCGTGGTCGTCAGCGTGTTTTTGCCAATCACATCATCAAGCCATATCACCGATGTCACGCCCTCGACGGCGGCAAGTTTTTCTTTGTATTCAAGCGCCTTGCGTATGGTGACATCTTTCAGCATGACCCTCGCGTTGGGTATGTTCCCGCTGAATTCTTCCTCCATAATGGCGATGGCTTTGGTGGACTGCGTATCCTTCGGCAGATAATCCACCATATCGAAGTTCGGTGTAATCAGCAGGGAAAGAACCGCGCCGGCCGCCGCGAGAGGCAGGGCCGCGCCATTATCCAGACCTATACGCCGGACGCGCTGCCGGTGCTTACGGCGGCAGCCGGGGATTATCTCGGCTTTTACCGGGCGGAGCTGCAGGAGCGGCGGTTGCACGGCTATCCGCCGTTCATGCATATCATCCGCCTGCTGTTCACCGCGCCGGAGCAGGAGGGCCTGCTCTACGCCAGCCTGGCCTATGCGGCCCATCTGCGCCGGCTGCTGCCGCCGGGAGCCGAGCTCTGCGGCCCGGCGGACGCGCCCTTGAGCCGCATCAAGGACCGCTGGCGGCGGCAATTGCTGATCAAATGCGGCGATGTGCGCGCTGCCGCGAGAGCGGCGGAGCAGGCGGGGCGCGACTTTGCCGCGCAGGAAAGGCCGCCCGCGGGCTGGCGGGCGATAGTGGATGTGGACCCGCTGAACCTGATGTGATATTGGCCGGCCAGGCCGTATGCGGCGGAAAATTGCCCGCGCAAAAGGGCGGCGGTTATGGTATACTGAATTAGATGGAAAAGTTTATCGCGGCTTTCGCTCCCGCCCTGCCGTTAAGCAGGGGAGGCAGGCCGTGGGGTGGGGAAGGGGCAGGCCGGCGGTCGGGCGGGGCAGCCGCTGCGATGCCGGCGGAGGTCGGGCGCGTGGGTCCATACTTGCGGGGCTCCCCACGCATGGATCCACCCGCATGACCGACACCCTGCGCATCGCCATGGCCCAGTTCGATTTCCCGGTCGGGGACGTCGCGGGCAACGCCAGCCGGATCGCGGCGATGATCGGCGAGGCGCGCGACGAGTTCGGGGCCGACATCGTGCTGTTCCCGGAGCTGGCCGTGAGCGGCTACCCGCCTGAGGACCTGCTGATGCGGCCGTCGTTCCTGGCCGACTGCGACCGCGCGATGCGCGAGGTGGTGGCGAGGGCGGCCAGGGGGATCGTGGCCGTGGTGGGCTGGCCCGAGAGCGCGGGCAGCGTGCTCTACAACTCCGCCAGCGTGCTGCGCGACGGGCGCATCGAGGCCACCTACCGCAAGCGCGAGCTGCCCAACCACGACGTGTTCGACGAGCGCCGCTACTTCCAGGTCGACCCGGACGGCGGCCACTGCGTGGTCGAGGTCAAGGGCGTGCCGGTGGGCGTGCTGGTGTGCGAGGACCTGTGGTTCCCCGAGCCGCTGGCCGCGGCCGTGGGCGAGGGCGCGCAGTTGGTGCTGGTCGCCAACGCCTCGCCGTTCGAACGCGGCAAGCACGCGCGGCGCGACGCGATGCTGGCCGAGCGCACCCGCGAAAGCGGGGCGGCGCTGGCCTACGTCAACCTGGTCGGCGGGCAGGATTCGCTGGTGTTCGACGGCGCCTCGCTGGTCGCCGACGCAGACGGCAGCGTGCATCCGGCCGCGGCCGCGTTCACCGACCAGTGGCTGGTGGTGGACTACCACGTCGCCGCGCGCCGCTTCTCGCCGGTGCTGTGGATGGACGACGGCGACGAGAGCATGGATGCGCTGGCCTGGCGCGCGATCGTGCGCGGGATCCGCGACTACTGCGGCAAGAACGGGTTCTCGCGCGCGTGGCTGGGGCTGTCGGGGGGGATCGACTCGTCGATCGTGCTGGCGCTGGCGGTGGACGCGCTGGGGGCGGACAAGGTCACCGCGGTGCGGATGCCCTCGCGCTACACCGCCGGGCTGTCCAACGACCTGGCCCAGGAGCAGTGCGACGCGCTCGGCGTGCGCCTGCTGACGGTGCCGATCGAGCAGCCGTTCCAGGGCTTCGTGGAGGCGCTGGCGCCGCACTTCGAGGGCCGCGAGCCCGACACCACCGAGGAGAACCTGCAGTCGCGCACCCGCGGCGCGCTGCTGATGGCGCTGGCCAACAAGTTCGGGGGGCTGCTGCTCACCACCGGCAACAAGAGCGAGTACGCGGTCGGCTACGCCACCATCTACGGCGACATGTGCGGCGGCTACGCGCCGATCAAGGACCTGTACAAGACCGAGGTCTACGGACTGGCGAAGTGGCGCAACACGGTCGGCGGGGCGCCGGTGATCCCGCCGGCGGTGATTGCGCGCCCGCCGTCGGCCGAGCTGCGCGACAACCAGCTCGACCAGGACTCGCTGCCGCCCTACGACGTGCTCGACGCGATCCTGCGCCGCTACGTGGACCTGGAGCAGTCGCGCGAGGAGATCACCGGCGCCGGCTTCGATCCGGCCACGGTGGAGCGGGTGCTGCGGCTGGTGCGCACCGCGGAGTGGAAGCGGCACCAGGCCGCGCCCGGACCCAAGGTGTCGCGGCGCGCGTTCGGGCGCGAGCGGCGCTACCCGATCAGCAACCGCTACCCGGCCTGAGCCCGGCCCCGGGAAACGCGAACGCCGCCCGGAGGCGGCGTGCGGCGTGGCCTGGCGCGGGCGGGGTCAGTTCCTGCGCTTGCGGCGCTCGTCGTTGTCGATCGCGGAACGCTCGCCGGCGAACGGATTGATCTTGCGGATCGTCCACGGGTAGTTCGGCCAGTCGCCGGTGAGGTACGGATGGCCGGGTTCGTTGTACTCGAGCACGCGGCGCGCATCCGCGGCCAGGGTCTGGTTGCCCAGGCGGTCGTAGGCCGCGGCCAGCACCGCCACCGCGTCGTTCTGGTATTCGCTCTGCGGGTAGGTCTCGAGCAGGTACTTGGCGCGCTCGACGGCGGCCACCAGCGCATTGCGGCGCATGTAGTACAGCGCGACCTCGATCTCGTGCCGGGCGAACATGTTGCGCAGCACGGCCATGCGCTGGCGCGCGTCGTCGGCGTAGCGGCTGTTGGGGTAGCGGTCGACCAGGGTGTTGAAGTCGGAGAACGCCTGGTTGGGCGTGGCCAGGTCGCGCCGGCTGATGTCCAGGCGCCACACCCGCTGCAGGAACACCGTGTCGCGCTTGGAGTTCACCAGGCCGCGCAGGTAGTACATGTACGGCGTGTTCCGGTGCGTGGGGTAGGTGCGCAGGAAGCGGTCGATGGTGGAGATCGCCTCCTCGTCGTTGCCCATCTTGTAGTAGGCGAACGCGGTTTCCATCAGCGCCTGTTCGGTGTACGGGCCGTAGGGGTACTGGGCCAGCAGGCGGCGGTAGGTGACCACGGCGCCGGCCCAGTTGCCGGCGTGCATCTGCGACAGGCCCTTGTCGTAGAGCTGCTCGACCGGGACCCCTTCGTTCTCGTCCTTGTCCTTGAACACGCCCTTGATCCGCGCGCAGCCGGAAGTCGACAGGACGATCACCAGCAGCAGCAGGATCGCGCGGCGGAACGGGATCGGGCGGAGGGACATGGGCACCGGGGGCAGGCTGGGCACGAAGCGCGGATAATAGCAGTCCGCCCCGGCCGCCCGGTTCCGGGGCCTGAATCGCAGCCGTCCATGCCAGAGCCCAGCCCCGACGCCGTCGACCTCCGCGAGGCCCGCGTACCCGAATCCGCCGCCGGGCGCCGGTTCGACGCGGTGCTGGCCGAACTGTTCCCCGAGTTCTCGCGCTCGCGCCTGGCGGCCTGGATCCGCGACGGGGACGCGCTGCTCGACGGCCGCCAGGTACGCCCGCGCGAGCCGGTGCGCGGCGGCGAGCAGGTGCGCCTGGCCGCGCGCCTGCAGGTGGAGACGGCCGTCGTGCCGCAGGACATCCCGCTGCGGATCCTGCACGAGGACGACCACGTGCTGGTGCTCGACAAGCCGGCGGGCCTGGTGGTGCACCCGGGCGCCGGCAATGCCGATGGCACCCTGGTCAACGCCCTGCTGCATCGCGATCCGTCGCTGGCCGCGCTGCCACGGGCGGGCGTGGTCCATCGCCTGGACAAGGACACCTCGGGGGTGATGGTGGTGGCGCGCACGCTGCAGGCGCAGGCGGCGCTGGTCGAGCAGCTGTCGGCGCGCGGCGTGCACCGGCAGTACCTGGCGGTGGTGGTGGGGGCGCTGGTGTCGGGTGGCACCGTGGACGCGCCGATCGACCGCCATCCGCGCGACCGGATCCGGATGGCGGTGCGCGAGGACGGGCGCGAGGCGGTGACCCACTACCGCCTGCGCGAACGCTTCCGCGCCCACACCGCGCTCGAATGCCGGCTCGAGACCGGGCGCACCCACCAGATCCGGGTGCACATGGCGCATGCCCGGCATCCGATCGTCGGCGACCCGCTGTACGGCGGGCCGCTGCGGTTGCCCAGGGGCGCCAGCGAAGCGCTGGCGGCGGCGCTGCGCGGCTTCGGTCGCCAGGCCCTGCATGCCGAGACGCTGGAGTTCACCCATCCGGCCAGTGGCGAACCGCTGCGCTGCACTGCCCCGGTGCCCGACGACATGCTCGCGCTGCTGGCCGCGCTGCGTGAGGACGCCGCGCTCCACGCCGAGGCCGAGCGCGCGCGGCGGTGGTGAGCGACCGGATCCACGCGGCGGCGCCATTCCCGCCCGGGGTGCGGGTGTTCACCACCTTGCGCCATGGCGCGGGGAGTTCGGCGCCGCCCTTCGACCGCTTCAACCTGGGCAACTGCCGTGGCCCGGAGGGAGACGACCCGGCGGTGGTGGCGCGCAACCGCGAGGAACTGGTGAGGCGCTTCGGGCTGCCGTCGGCGCCGCGCTGGCTGCGGCAGGTGCATGGGACGCGGGTGGTGAGGTTCGGGCCGCCCCCACCCCGGCCCTCCCCCGCAGGCGGGGGAGGGAGTGGGTCTGCGGGACGGAGCGGCCTCGGCGGAAGCGGCATCGAGGGGAGCGGCTTCGGACGGAGCGGCTTCGGACGGAGCGGCTTCGGGGGGAGCGCGTCGGGGGATGGGAGTCGATCCGGTGGCGGGGGCGATGGCCTGCTCCTCCCCCCGCAAGGCGGGGGGAGGTTGGGAGGGGGGCCGCCCTCGCCCCGGCCCTGCCCCGCGGGCGAGGGAGGGAGCGGGCCTGGGTGGGAGCTTTCCGCGCTGGCCGAAGAGCCCGAGGCCGATGCCGCGGTGACTGCCACCCCGGGGGTCGTGCTGGCCATCCTCACCGCCGACTGCCTGCCGGTGGTGTTCGCCGCCCGCGATGGCAGCGAGCTGGCGGCCGCGCATGCCGGTTGGCCCGGCCTGTCCGCCGGAATGCTCGAAGCGACGCTGGCCGCGATGCGCACGCCGCCCGGCGACCTGGTGGCCTGGATCGGCCCCTGCGCCGGGCCGCGCCGCTACGAGGTCGGACGCAATGTCTTCGCGGCGTTCACCGGGCCGGATCCGGGGGCCGAGGCTGCCTTCGTTCCCACGCGCGAGGGCCACTGGCTGGCCGACCTGCCGGCGCTGGCGCGGCGGCGCCTGGTCGCGGCCGGGATGCGGGCCACCGACATCCACGGCGGCGACCTGTGCACGATCTCGGATCCGGCGCGCTTTTTCTCCCACCGGCGCGATGGCCGCAGCGGGCGCCTGGCCACCATCGCCTGGCTGGAGCCGGGCGCGCGCTGACGAGAAGAATGGCGCTTCCATCCGAAGCCGGGCTCGACCCAGGAGGGCACCGGTCCCGAAGTTCGGGGAGGAACCGGAAGAAGTCGACGCCGGCGCGTGCCGGCATCGGGGCCGCGTGCAGGCCGCGACCGCCGCCGGAATGGCGGCGGCGCGCAGCCGTGCACGGCTCAGAACGTGTAGCGGATGCGGGTGTAGTAGTACGCGCCGTTGCTGCCGATCGGCGAGAGCACGTCGTAGGGCAGGTTGCCGAAGTAGTAGATGTCCTCGTTCGACAGGTCGGGGTACTCGTCGGTCAGGTTCTGCCCGCCCAGGGCCACCGACCAGCGGTCGCCGATGCGGTACTCCACCTCGGCGTCGAGCTGGAACTCCGCGCCGTACACCTGCTCGGGCTCGAAGCCGCCGCCGAAGTTGAACACGCGCTTGGCGCTGCCGTGGCGCTGCACGCGCGCCAGCAGGTTCCAGCGGTCGTTGTTCCAGTTGGCGCTGAACTGGGCGCGGGTGCGCGGTGCGGCGTCGGTGATGGTGTTGCTTTCCTCGACCCCGAACAGGATGTAGCCCGGGTCCAGCGCGGCCAGCTGCGCCGGCGTGGCGACGACGTTCTCCAGCTCGGTCTTCGCGTAACTCCACGTGCCGGTGAGCAGCAGCTGGCCGCCGGCGAGCTGGTCGCGCCAGTTGCCCACCAGCTCCGCGCCGCGGGTGCGGGTGTCGGCGGCGTTGACGAAGAACTGCGCGCTCTGGATCCGGGCGACGTCGAAGTTGGCGTCGACGAAATCGGTCAGCGCCTGGCCGGTGATCGCCTCGGACAGGGCGATGCGGTCGTCGATGCGGATCTGGAACAGGTCGAAGGACAGGTCGAAGCGCTCCCCGATGCGGCTGGTGAAGCCCAGGCTCAGGTTCACCGACTTCTCCGGATCCAGGTCGGTGGCGCCGAGCGCGCGTGCGATCGGGTTGTTCACCGACAGCAGGCGGCCCTCGACGATCTGGCCGGCGGCGTTGTAGCCGGTGCTGGTCGATTCAAAGCCGACCTGGGCCAGCGAGGGCGCGCGGAAGTTGTTCGACACCGCGCCGCGCAGGGCGAAGGCCGGGCTGAATTCGTAGCGTGCGGCCAGCTTGCCGGTGAGCTCGCCGCCGAAGTCCTCGTAGTCCTCGTAGCGCACCGCCAGGTCCGTGGTCAGGCGTTCGCCGAAGCTGCTCGCAAGGCTGGCGTAGACGCTGGCCACGCTGCGGTCGAGGTCGGCCTCGTCCTGCGGGGTCAGGCCGCCGCCGGCCTGCGAGCCGGCCGGGCGGTCGGTATACGGGCCCACGGCGTAGCTGGCCGGATCGCCGGCGCCGGTGTCGTAGCGTTCCACGCGGTATTCCGCGCCCAGGGCGAGCGTGTGGAAGTGGTCGCCACGGGCGAAGCCGCGGCTCAGGTCCAGGTTGGCCAGGGTCTGCGAGAAGGCGTAGTCACCGGTGCGGAAACTGGTGGGGCTGGAGGGCCCGAGCGAACTGTTGATCGAGTCGCGCAGGCGGTAGGTGAACTCGTTGCGGCCGTGGTTGACGCTGGCGTCGAGATCCCATTCGCCGCGATGCGCGCGCAGGCCGGCGACGAGGCCGGCGTCCAGGTTCTCGCCGACCGACACCGGGCGGAAGCCGTCGGGATAGACCTCGGGCCAGTTGGCGCTGCTGTCGGGGTAGCGGAAGTAGTTCGCGCCCTCGGTGTCGCGCTGGTTGTACGTGCCGAAGGCGTAGAACGCGGCGGCCTCGCCCAGCGGCGCCTCGGCGTTGAACCAGGCGTTGATGTCGCGCGAGTCGCCATCGCCCATGTGGTAGTTGCGCTGGCCCTGCACGGCCAGGTTGGCCGGGGTCTGGTCCCAGGGCGGGACCTGGTCGAAGCCGGCGCGGTTGGTGCCCGAGCGTTCCTTGAACTCCACGCCCAGGCGCAGGAAGCCGTCCTCGCCCAGGGCGGTGCCCACCTTGGCCGACAGCTGCGCGGTCTGGCCGTCGGTCAGGGTCCGGCCGATCGGCGCCAGGTCGGTGTGGTGCAGGCCGTAGCTGGCCTCGATCGCGCCGCCTTCGGCGCGGTCGTCGAGGATGATGTTGATCACGCCCGCCACCGCGTCCGAGCCGTACTGGGCGCCGGCGCCGTCGCGCAGTACCTCGATGCGCTTGATCGCCGAGACCGGGATCGCGTTGAAGTCGACCGGCGTGGTGCCGCGGCCGATCTTGCTGCCGGTGCTGACCAGGGCCGAGGTGTGGCGGCGCTTGCCGTTGACCAGCACCAGCACCTGGTCGGGCGCCAGGCCGCGCAGCTGGGCGGCGCGCACGTGGTCGGCGCCGCCGGAATTGGACTGGCGCGGGAAGTTGAACGAGGGCAGCAGGGCCTGCAGGGCGCTGCCGAGCTCGCCGTTGACCGCGCCGGCGCGGCGGATGTCCTCGGCGTCGAGCACGTCGATGGGCGAGGTGGACTCGAGCGCGGTGCGGTCGCTGGCGCGGGTGCCGGTGACGATCACCTGGTCGAGGGTGGCGACGGCGTCCTGGGCCAGGACGGGGGCGCAGGACAGGGCCAGCGCGATGGCGGCGGCGAGGGGAACGCGGCGGTGCAGGGGCATGCGAGGGTGCTCCGGTGAAACAAGGCGTGCCGGAGAACCTCCCTATCCATCCGGATGAAGCGATATCGTATTGGACGCGGACGGCCGTGCCACCGTCCACCGCATCGCCAATCCGAATCCACTCATGACCGAACGTTATTTGCCCGCGCCGCGCCGCCGTGGCCACGCTTTGCCGCCCTCGTCCCGCCTGTGTCCGATGCGAGCCGCCAGTTCCCTGCTGCTGTGTGCCCTGCTTGCCGCCTGCGCCGGCTTACCCGTGGCCGAGCCCGCCGCGCGGCAGGTCACCGCCACGCTCGAAGGCGACCGGGCGCGCCCCGCGCGGGCCCCGGACTGGGTCCGCAGCGAGCTCTACTTCGGGGTCGGCAAGGCCAACATCGATCCGCAGGTGGCGCCGATCGACGAGGCGCAGTGGCGCGAGTTCCTCGACCGCGAGGTGACCCCGCGCTTCCCCGACGGCCTGACCGTGCTCGACGGTTACGGGCAATGGCTGTTCCGCGGCCGGCCCGAACCCGAGCGGCTGCAGTCCAAGGTGCTGGTGATCGTGCACGAGGACACCCCGCAGCGCGCCGCCGACATCGAGGCGATCCGCCTGGCCTGGAAGCGCAGGCACGGCCACCAGTCGGTGCTGTGGTCGCGCCAGCCGGTCCAGGTCTCGTTCTGATCCCCGCCGGGCGGGTGCGCGTGGCCGGCATCCCGTCCCGTTTCCTTCCGTCCGCTGGAGCTGCCCCATGCACCCCTCCGCCCGCCATGCCGCTTTCCGCCCCTTCCGCCGCGGCCTGCTCGCGCTCGCCCTGGCCGTGCCGCCGGCAGCCCAGGCCCAGGACGCCGTGACCCTCGATGCGCTCGAGGTGACCGCCCAGCGCAAGGTCGAGAACATCCAGGACGTGCCGATCTCGATCAGCGCGCTGTCGGGCGAGAAGCTGTCCGTGTTCGCCTCCGGCGCCGGCGACGTGCGCTTCCTGTCCGGGCGCGTGCCGAGCCTGAACATCGAGTCCTCGTTCGGCCGCGCATTCCCGCGCTTCTACATCCGCGGCCTGGGCAACACCGACTTCGACCTCAACGCCTCGCAGCCGGTGTCGCTGGTGTACGACGACGTGGTCCAGGAGAACCCGATCCTCAAGGGCTTCCCGGTGTTCGACCTGGACCGGATCGAGGTGCTGCGCGGCCCGCAGGGCACGCTGTTCGGGCGCAACAGCCCGGCCGGCGTGGTGAAGTTCGAATCGGTGCGCCCGTCGCGGGAGGCCAGCGGCTACGCGCGCATCGCGCTGGGCAACGAAGGGCTGTGGAACGTCGAGGGCGCGTACGGCGGGCCGCTGACCGACCGCTGGTCGGTGCGCGTGTCGGCGCTGTACCAGCGCCGCGACGACTGGGTCGAGAACACCCATCCGGGCGCGGCCAACGACGGCCTGGAAGGCTTCGACGAGTCCGCCGCGCGGGTCCAGTTCCTGTACGAGG